>Ga0310834_100098_pt1 | contig 164853 bp, 153 predicted proteins | sample SM_ome_2_FD_201314 | JGI IMG/M metagenome (GOLD analysis project Ga0310834, IMG submission 201314) | Sorghum-adapted microbial communities enriched on stacked mutant (SM) sorghum from Joint BioEnergy Institute, Emeryville, California... ... | reverse complement strand
GGGGCGCATGAGGCGCAGGAGGCTGCGCATGCCGCCACCGTCGAGCTGGAACACGCCCAGCGTGTCCCCGCGTCCGAGCAGCTCGTACGTCGCGCGGTCGTCGAGCGGCAGCGTCTCGAGCTCGATCGGCTCCTTGCCGTTCGCGACGATGTTGGCGAGCGCGTCGTCGAGGATCGTCAGGTTCCGCAGCCCGAGGAAGTCCATCTTGATCAGGCCGAGGGCCTCGCAGGTCGGGTAGTCGAACTGCGTGATGATCGCCCCGTCCTGCGGGCGGCGCATGATCGGGATGGTGTCGATGAGCGGCTCGCTCGACATGATGACGCCCGCCGCGTGCACGCCCCACTGCCGCTTGAGGCCCTCGATGTCCTTGGCGAGCGCGACGACCTGCTGCGCGTCCGGGTCCGTCGCGTGGAGCTGGCGGAACTCCTCCGCCTCCGCGTAGCGCGGGTCCTTGGGGTCGAAGATGCCGCTGAGCGAGATGTCCTTGCCCATGACGGCGGGCGGCATCGCCTTGGTCAGCTTCTCCCCGACGGCGAACGGGTGGCCGAGCAGCCGGGCGGAGTCCTTGATCGCCTGCTTGGCCTTGATCGTGCCGTAGGTGACGATCTGCGCGACGTGGTCCTCGCCGTACTTGTCGGTGACGTACCGGATGACCTCACCCCGCCGGCGCTCGTCGAAGTCCACGTCGAAGTCGGGCATCGAGACGCGGTCCGGGTTGAGGAAGCGCTCGAAGATGAGGCCGTGCCGGAGCGGGTCGAGGTCCGTGATCCGCAGGGCGTAGGCGGCCATCGAGCCCGCGCCGGAGCCCCGGCCCGGGCCGACCCGGATGCCGTGGTCCTTCGCCCAGTTGATGAAGTCGGCGACGACGAGGAAGTAGCCGGCGAAGCCCATCTGCGTGATGACGCCGGTCTCGTACTCCGCCTGCCGCCGCACCTCCTCGGGGACGCCGCCGGGGTAGCGGGCGTGCAGGCCGCGCTCGACCTCCTTGACGAACCAGCTCGTCTCGTCCTCGCCCGGCGGCGTGGGGAAGCGCGGCATGAAGTTCGCGCCGTCGGCGGCGGTCGTGAACGACACGTCGCACTGCTCGGCGAGCCGGACGGTGTTCTCGAGCGCCTCGGGGAGCTCGGCGAAGAGCCGGTACATCTCCTCGGTCGAGCGCACGTGGTAGCCGTCGCCGTCGAACTTGAAGCGGTCGGGGTCGGCCAGCGTGGAGCCGGAGTTGATGCACAGGAGCGCGTCGTGCGCGTCGTGGTGCTCCGGCTTGACGTAGTGGGAGTCGTTGGTCGCGAGCAGCGGCGCGCCGACGTCCTGCGCGAGCCGGACGAGGTCCTTGAAGACCCGCGTCTCGATCTCGGCGCCGTGGTCCATGAGCTCGACGTAGACGTTCTCGCGGCCGAACACGTCCTGGAGCTCGCCGATCGCGCGGACCGCCTGGTCGTACTGGCCCAGCCGCAGCCGCGTCTGCACCTCGCCCGACGGGCACGCCGTGCCCACCGACAGGCCCTTGGCGTAGCGCTGGAGCAGCTCGGCGTCCATGCGCGGCCACTTGCCCCACTGGCCGTCGAGCGAGGCCATGGAGCACAGCCGGAACAGGTTGTGCAGGCCCTCGTTGTCGCGCGCCCACAGGGTCAGGTGGGTGTACGCGCCGCCGGCGGACACGTCGTCGTCCCGCTGGTGCTGCTCGCCCCAGCGCACCCGGGTGCGGTCGAAGCGGCTGGTCCCGGGCGTGACGTAGGCCTCGAGCCCGATGATCGGCTTGATGCCGGCCGCGCGCGCCCGGCTCCAGAACTCGAAGGCGCCGAACAGATAGCCGTGGTCCGTCATCGCCACGGCACGCTGCCCGTGGGCCTTCACCTCGGCGAGGAGCTCGTCGATCTTGGCCGCGCCGTCGAGCATCGAGTACTCGGTGTGCACGTGCAGGTGGGCGAAGTCTCCTGCGGCGGCCATGCGGGCGATTCTAGGCTCGCGTCCCGACAGCCCCGGGACGCCCGTGCAGCGCGTCCCAGGCCGCGGCGAGGTCCGCCGGGTACTCGCTCGTCACCTCGAGCCGCTCCCCCGTGGCCGGGTGGTCGAACGCCAGCCGGACGGCGTGCAGCCACTGCCGCTCCAGCCCGAGCCGCTCGGCGAGCACGGGGTCCGCGCCGTACGTGACGTCCCCCACGCACGGGTGGCGCACCGCGGCCATGTGCACGCGGATCTGGTGCGTGCGGCCCGTCTCGAGGTGCACCTCGACCAGCGAGGCCGCGGGCACCATCTCGAGCACGCGGTAGTGCGTCACCGAGGGCTTGCCCCCCGCCACGACGGCGAACTTCCAGTCCTGCGTGGGGTGCCGCCCGATGGGCGCGTCGATCGTCCCCTCCGTGGGCTCGGGGTGGCCCTGGAGGACGGCGTGGTAGACCTTGTCGACCTCGCGCGCCTTGAACGCGCGCTTCAGCGCCGTGTAGGCCCGCTCGCTCTTCGCGACGACCATGAGCCCCGACGTGCCGACGTCGAGCCGGTGCACGACGCCCTGCCGCTCGGCCGCGCCCGAGGTCGCGATCCGGAACCCCGCGGCCGCCAGCGCGCCCACGACCGTCGGACCGGTCCAGCCGGGCGACGGGTGCGCCGCGACCCCCACGGGCTTGTCGACGACGACGACGTCCGCGTCGTCGTGCACGATCCGCATCCCGGGGACGGGCTCGGGCGGCGGCGGGGCCGCCGGCTCGTCGAGCGTCGAGAGGTCGACCTCGAGCCACGCGCCCGCGACGAGCCGGTCCGACTTGCCCACCACCCGCCCGTCGACGACGACGGCGCCGCTCGCCGCCAGGTCGGCCGCCCGCGTGCGCGAGACGCCGAGCAGGCGGGACAGCGCGGCGTCCACCCGCTCCCCGGCCAGCCCGTCGGGGACGGGCAGCGACCGCGTGCTCACCGCGGCTCGGCCGCCTCGGGGGCGGTTCCCTCGGGCTCGGCCTCGGGCTGGGCCGACGCGGGCCCGGCCGCCTCGGGCCCGGCCGCCTCGGGGGCGGGCTCCTCGTGCCGGGTGCCGTCCAGCCCGATCCCGCGCGCGCCGAGCAGCACCATGAGGCCGGCCGCGACGACGATGGCGATGTCGGCGACGTTGCCGACGAACCAGTCCGCGTAGGCGATGAAGTCCACGACGTGGCCGACCCCGACGCCGGGCTCGCGCACGAGCCGGTCGACGAGGTTGCCGACCGCGCCGCCGAGGAGCAGGCCGAGCGCCACCGTCCAGCCGCGCGAGCCCAGCCGGCCCGCGACCCGCAGCACGACGACGGTCACCGCCACCGCGGCGACCGTGAAGACCCAGGTGGTGCCGCCGGCCATGCCGAGGGCCGCGCCGGAGTTGCGCACGAGCGTGAGCCCGAGCAGGTCGCCGACGAGCGGGACACGCTCACCCGGCGTCAGCGTGGCCAGCGCCCACGCCTTCGTCGCCTGGTCCGCCGCGACGACCACGACGGCGATGAGGACGAAGGGCAGGAGCAGCCCCGACCGCCGCGCCACGCTCAGCGACGTTCCTGGCGGGCCTTGCAGGTCACGCACAGCGTGGCGCGCGGGAAGGCCTGCAGGCGGGCCTTGCCGATCGCCTCGCCGCACTGCTCGCACGTGCCGAAGCCGGGCGCGCCCACGCGCTCGAGCGCGTGCCGGTTCTGCTCGAGCAGGTCGCGCGTGTTGTTGACGAGGGTCAGCTCCTGCTCGCGCTCGAGCGCGCTGGAGCCGGAGTCGGCCTGGTCGTCGCCCGCGCCGTCACCGGAGTTGCGCAGGAGGGCGGAGAGCTCCGCGTCGGCCTCGGCGAGCTCGATCTCCAGGCGGAGGATCTCCGCGGAGAGCTCGTCCGCGATCGCCTTGACCTCCTTGACGGTCCACGGCTTCTCGCCCTCGCGGACCGGGAAGGTCTTGACGACCTTCGCGAGGTCGGGCATCTCGTGCCTCGCCCCCGACTCGACGGTCGAGCGGATGGCGTCGTCGGTGGTCATGGCGCTCCTGGGTTTGACGGGTCACGAGAGAGTAGACCTACGAGGGGAAACGCACAACGCGCCACCGAGGTGGCGCGTCGCGTGCGGTGGCCGTGCGCGGCGGAGCCGCGCCGGCGGTCGGCTCAGCCGTTGAAGGACAGGCCCTCGCCGGTCCGGGGGCCGACGGACGTCGACCGGGACTCGAGGTCGCCGAGCAGGTTCTCGAGGTAGCTCTTCAGGCGCGTCCGGTAGTCGCGCTCGAAGACCCGCAGCTCGTCGATCTTCCGCTCGAGCAGGCTGCGCTCCTGCTCCAGGGCGGCGAGCGTGCGGCTCGAGGTCTCCTCGGCCTCGGCGACGATGCGCTCGGCCTGCGCGCGGGCCTCGCTGATGATCCGCTCGCCCTCCTCCTGACCGGCCCGCACGTAGTCGTCGTGCAGCTTCTGCGCGAGCTGGAGCATGCCCGTGGCGGACTCGGGCTCGCTCAGCCGGCCGGCCGCGGGGGCGGGAGCGGCGAAGGCGGGGGCGGGCGCGGCGACGGGCTCGGGCTCCGCGGCGGGCGGCTCGGGCTCCGCGGCGGGCGGCTCGGGCTCCGGGGCGGCGGCGGGCTCGGGCTCGGCCGGCGCGGCGACGACGGGCTCGAAGGCGGGCGCGGCCGCCGCGGCCTCGCCGCGGCTCAGCTCGGCGATGCGCCGCTCGGCCGCCGCGAGCTTGGCCTTGAGGTCCTCGTTCTCCGCCGTCATGACGCGAAGGGTGTTGACGACCTCGTCGAGGAAGTCGTCGACCTCGTCCTGGTCGTAGCCCTCGCGGAACTTGGTCGCCTGGAACTTCTTGTTGAGGACGTCGTCCGCCGTCAGGAGCGCCATGGTGTCACCTCGGTCGGTAGTGCGGGTCGGGCCAATCGTTCGCGCAGCAGTCGCTCACCGCCACGCCACACGCTAGCGGACAACCCCGGACGGGTACCCGCCAGAGGGCGGCGGCGCCGTCGGCGTGTCGGTCAGGCCGCGGCGAGCCCGCTCAGCAGGAACAGCAGGAGCCAGCAGAGCACGACGAGGACCATGAACGCGAGGTCGAGGCGCACCGCCCCCAGCGGGAGCGGCGGGATCACGCGCCGCAGCGCCTTGAGGGGCGGGTCCGTGACCGTGTACACGGCCTCCGCGACGACGAGCACGACGCCGCGGGGTCGCCAGTCGCGGGCGAACACCTGGATCCAGTCGAACACCAGCCGCACGAACAGCAGCAGCAGGAAGATCCAGACGACGAGCGAGAGCAGTCCGGCGACGAGCGCCACGTCAGCTCTGGTTGTAGAAGCTCGGCCGGGCGGCGTCGGGCGCCACCTGCTCCTCGCCGGCGATCTCGACGTGCGCCGGGGAGAGCAGGAAGACCTTGGCGGTGACCCGCTCGATCGCGCCGTGCAGGCCGAAGATGAGGCCCGCGGAGAAGTCCACGAGGCGCTTGGCGTCCGCGTCGCTCATCTCGGACAGGTTCATGATGACCGGCGTGCCCGACCGGAAGGCCTCGCCGATCACCCGCGCGTCGTTGTACGACCGGGGGTGCACGGTGGTGATCCGCCGCAGCTCGGGCGCGCCGGCCCGCGCGCTCCGCCGGATCGGCGTCACCGGGGCGTAGTCGGGCTGGCTCGGGGTGGGCGCCACGTCGTCGTACTCCTCGTCGTCGTACTCCAGGGCGTCGTCCACGTCGTCGGGACGGTCCTCCTCGGCCAGGCCGAGGTACAGCATCGTCTTGCGCAGCGCTCCGGCCATCGCGGCCTCCACTCCTCGTCCGGTCCGGTGTGGACCGGCACGCGGGGTGGTCCCCTGCGGGGCCCCTCGACGTACGCGGTCCGGTCGACCTCACGCTAACCCGAGGCCCCGGCGCCGCCGTGGCGACACGCCCGGACCTGCGCCGACGCCCGTCAGCGCGCGAGCGCCCGGACGACCCCTGCGAAACGGCCCTCGGGGCGGCCCGACGCCCGCCCGCGGTGGGAGTACCAGCCGGGGTCCTCGAGCGTGCAGGCGCCGAGCGCCGTCACCGCGCCCACGCCGGCGTCGGCGAGCTGGGCGGCGACCGCGGCGGGCAGGTCGAGCGCCGGCGTGCCCCACGACGTCTCGGCGCGCGCGGCCGGCACGACGGCGGCCACCTCGTCGCGCAGGTCCGCCGGCACCTCGTAGCAGCGCCCGCAGATCGCCGGCCCGACGACGGCGCGCAGCCGCCCGGGCGCGGCGCCCTCCGCGACCATCGCCGCAACGACGGCGCCCACGACCCCGGCCGCGACCCCCGCCCGGCCCGCGTGGGCGACCCCCACGACGCCGGCGACGCCGTCGGCGAGGAGCACGGGCACGCAGTCCGCGACGAGCACCCCGAGGGCGACCCGCGGGCCGACGGCGACGAGCCCGTCCGCCCGGGCGACGGGCCCGTCGTCGGGCACCTCGGCGGCACCGGTGACGACGTGCACCCCGCGGCCGTGCACCTGCCACGCGTAGGCCACGGGCGCGCCGGCCCACGCGGCGAGCGCGCAGCGCCGGTCGAGCACGCCGTCCTGGTCGCCGACGGTCCGGCTGAGGTTGCCGGGCGCCCGCGTGAACGCGGCGCGGACCGCCGGGCCGAGGTCGGCCGCGACGAGCGCGGGGAGCGTCACGGGTTCTTGAGGAAGTCCGGCAGGTCGAGGTCGTCGGTCCGGCGCGGCGTCGGGCGCTCCTCGAGCACCCGGGGCACCTCGAGCGGGCCGGGCTCGCGGTCGTCGGAGAGGAACGAGGGCAGCTCGCCCTGGCCCTCGGTGGCCTCCTGCGCGGCCTCGGGCTCCGGGCTCTCCTCGCTCGCCCACGCGGGCGCGCCCTCGGCCCGGTGCGCGGGCACGGGCTCGGCCGGCGGCACGATCGGCGGCACGACGGGCGGGAGGTCGCCGGGCGCGGGCTGCGCGGTGGGCACCTCGCCGACGGCCCGGCGGCCGCTGACCTGGCCGAGCGCCCGCGCGTCGCGGCGCACCGTGGGCGCGCCGCCGTCGAACCCGGCCGCGATGACGGTGACGCGGACCTCGTCGCCGAGCGCGTCGTCGATGACCGCGCCGAAGATGATGTTGGCCTCGGGGTGCGCGGCCTCCTGGACCAGGCGCGCGGCTTCGTTGATCTCGAAGAGGCCGAGGTCGGAGCCGCCCTGAATGGACAGCAGCACGCCGTGCGCGCCGTCGATGCTCGCCTCGAGCAGCGGCGAGGAGATGGCGAGCTCGGCAGCCTGGACGGCGCGGTCGTCGCCGCGCGCGGAGCCGATGCCCATGAGCGCGCTGCCGGCACCCTGCATGACGCTCTTGACGTCGGCGAAGTCGAGGTTGATGAGGCCCGGGGTCGTGATGAGGTCGGTGATGCCCTGGACGCCGGACAGCAGCACCTGGTCGGCCGAGCGGAAGGCGTCGAGCACCGACACCGAGCGGTCCGAGATCGACAGCAGCCGGTCGTTGGGGATGACGATGAGCGTGTCGACCTCGGCGCGCAGCGCCTCGATGCCGTTCTCGGCCTGCACGGACCGGCGGCGGCCCTCGAAGGTGAACGGCCGGGTGACGACGCCGATGGTCAGCGCGCCGAGCGAGCGGGCGACGCGCGCGACGATCGGCGCGCCGCCGGTGCCCGTGCCGCCGCCCTCGCCCGCGGTGACGAAGACCATGTCGGCGCCGCGCAGGACGTCCTCGATCTCCTCCGCGTGGTCCTCGGCGGCCTTGCGGCCGACCTCCGGGTCCGCCCCGGCACCGAGCCCGCGGGTGAGGTCGCGGCCGACGTCGAGCTTGACGTCCGCGTCGGACATCAGGAGGGCCTGCGCGTCGGTGTTGATGGCGATGAACTCCACGCCCTTGAGGCCGACCTCGATCATCCGGTTGACGGCATTGACGCCGCCGCCGCCGATACCGACCACCTTGATGACGGCCAGGTAGTTCTGGGGAGCTGCCACGTCGGTGCCTCTCGTGCCGCGGGGACCCAAACCTTCAAGTTAAGGTGGAAGGTTAGAGTTATGTCAGATGCTGTCGGGTTCGACGCTAGGTGCCCACCCGGCGACCGGCAATCACCGCGCGCGCGTGTCGGCGATTCCCCCGCCGCGCCCGGGTCGGCCCCACCGGCCGGCTCCCCGGCCGCTCCCCCGGGCCCGACGCCGGGCCCGACGCCGGCCCATCGCGTCAGGTGCGCGTGATCGGCATCGTCGGCGCGGAGACGTCGATCACCGCCGCGCCCGCCGCCGCCGGCGCCGCGCGCAGCGTCAGCACGACGCGGGCCTTCAGCGCCGACTCGTCGGCGCTCCCCCACTCGACCCGCTGGCCGTCCGCGAGCTCGAGGCTCACCGTGTCCTCGCTCGCCGCGGACGCGCCGACGACGAGGTCGGCCAGCTCGGGCGGCAGGGCCTGGAGCACCGCCAGGACGGCGCTGAGCGGCCGCGCGTCGTCGCCCACCGGGACGACGACGACGGGCAGGCCCGCGGGCGCCTCCGCGGCGCGGCCCACCTGGACGCCCTCGGCGTCGAGGAGCAGCACGCCGCCGTCGGCGTCGGCGGCGGGCACGGCCGCCACGGGCTCGCGCGACACGAGCGAGATGCGCAGGCCGTGCGGCCAGTCGCGCGTGACCTCCGCGGCCCGCACGCCGGGCACGTCGAGGATCTCGCGGCGCAGGCCGACAGCGTCGAGCGCGGGCAGCGGCGTGCCCGCGTAGGGCTCGATGACGGCGAGCACGTCGGCCGGGTCGACGACGGTCCCCTCCCCCGCCACCTCGACCTCGCCGAGGTCGAGGGCGAGCAGGGGCGACGCGAACGTCACCCAGCCGAGGGTGCCCGCCAGGACGACGCCCGCGGTCGCCCAGGCCACCCGGCGACGGGTGAGCCGGCGGCGCAGCCGGGCGCGCTCGGCGAACCGTTCCGCCGACGCGAGGACCGTCGGCCGGGGCGCGGGCACGAAGCGCTCGAGGGCGCGGTCGGCGGCCGTCGGGGCGCGCTCGGGCACGGCCGCGCTCGGGGCCAGGGCCTCGGGCTCGGCGGACGTCGCGGGCTCAGCGGGCGCGGCTGACCCTGCCCGCTCGGGACGCTGCCCGGTCGGCGCCACGGGCCGCCGGGGCGGCGCGGGAGCGGCGCGGTCGGCGCCTCGCGGCGCGGGGACCGCCCCGGCCCTTGGCCGGACGGGCGCCACCCGGCGCGGCCGTGCGGGCGGCCTCACGTCTCCTCCGGCGCCGGCACCGCGTCGAGCACGAGGGGCGCCAGCTCGGTGACGTCGCCGGCCCCCACGGTGAGCACGAGGTCGCCCGCGCGCGCGGCCCGGCCGACCAGGGCAGCGGCCTCGCGGCGGTCCGGCACGAAGCGCCCGACCCCCGGCGGGAGGCGGTCGGCGATGAGGGCGCCCGTCACCGCCGGGTCCGGGTCCTCCCGCGCCGCGTAGACGTCGGTGACCACGGCGAGGTCGGCCGCGGCGAGCGCCGCGGCGAACTCGGCCGCGAACGCCCGGGTGCGCGAGTACAGGTGGGGCTGGAACAGCACGAGGACCCGCCCCGCGCCCGCGACCGCCCGGGCGGCGGCGAGCAGCGCGGCCACCTCCGTCGGGTGGTGCGCGTAGTCGTCCACGACCCGCACCCCGTGCCGGGTGCCGCGGTCCTCGAACCGGCGTCCGGTGCCGCGGAAGCCCGCCAGCGCCGCGGCGGCCTCCGCCGGCCCGACGCCGAGCAGCCCGGCCACGGCGAGCGCGGCCGCCGCGTCGAGCCCGTTGTGCGCCCCGGGCACGGGCAGCCGGAGCGTGACGGCCGCGCCGTCGCGCGTGTCGCGCACCTCGACCGCGCCGCCGTCGCCCTCGGGCACCCACGAGCCCAGGCGCACGACGGCGTCGGGCGACGTCCCGTACGTCACGACGGCGAGGCCCGCCGCGGCCGCGCGCTCCGCCACCCGCCGCGCGCCGGCGTCGTCCGCGCACGCGACGAGGTGCCCGCCGGGCACGACGCGCCCGACGAAGGCCGCGAACGCCTCCTCGATCGCCGCCGGGTCGCCGTAGTGGTCGAGGTGGTCGGGCTCGACGTTCGTCACGACGGCGATCTCGGGCGCGTAGGCGAGGAACGAGCCGTCGGACTCGTCGGCCTCCGCGACGAACACGTCGCCGTCCCCGTGCCGCGCGCCAATCGGGCCGTCCACGGGCGCGCCGATCGCGTACGAGGGGTCGAGCCCGGCCTCGGCGAGCACCCGCGCGACCATCGCGGACGTCGTCGTCTTGCCGTGCGCGCCCGCGACGGCGACCGTGCGGCGGCCGCGCATGAGCGCCGCGAGGGCGACCGAGCGGTGCAGCACGCGCAGCCCCGCGGCCCGCGCCGCGGCGAGCTCGGGGTTCGACTCGCGGACGGCCGACGACACCACGACGGTGTCGGCGCCGGCCACGTGCGCGGCGTCGTGCCCCACATGGACCGCGACGCCCGCGGCGCGCAGCGCGCCGAGCACCGTCGAGTCGCGCGCGTCCGAGCCCGAGACCGGCCGCCCGCGCGCCGCCAGGAGCAGGGCGACCGCCGACATGCCGGCGCCGCCCACGCCCACGAGGTGGACGCGGCCCAGGTCCTCGGCCCGGGGCGCCTCGGCGGGCGGCTCGGTGGGCGGCTCGGTGGACGGGGTCGTCGGGCCGGTCACCGGGCCACCTTCTCGACGAGGTCCGCGACCCGCGCGGCGCCGTCGACGACCCCCACCGACCGGGCCGCCTCCGCCATGGCCGCCCGGCGCGCGACGTCGGCGAGCAGCGGCAGCACCTCCGTGCGCAGCCACGCCGGGGTCAGCCGCGCGTCGTCCACGAGGAGCCCGCCGCCGGCCGCGACGACCGGCGCGGCGTTGAGGCGCTGCTCCCCGTTGCCGACCGGCAGCGGGACGTACACCGCGGGCAGGCCGAGCGCGGCGAGCTCGCTCACCGTGCCCGCACCTGCCCGGCAGACCACGAGGTCGGCGACGGCGAGCGCGTGCTGCATGTCGGCCAGGTAGGGCAGCACGTGGTACCCGGGGAGGCCGGCCGTCGCGGCCCGGACCTCGTCGTCCTTGCCCGTCCCCGCGAGGTGCAGCACCTGGACGCCCGCCGCGGCGAGGTCGCCCGCCACGCCCGCGACGGCACGGTTGAGGCTGAGCGCGCCGAGCGAGCCGCCCGTGACGAGCAGGGTCGTCGCGGCGGGGTCGAGCCCCAGCGCCGCCGCTCCGGCCGCGCGCGCGGCCGCCGGGTCCGCCGCCCGCGCGGCGACGAGCGCGGCCACCTGCGGGCGCAGCGGCAGCCCGGTGACGACGGGCGCCCCGGCCCGGCGGCCCCGCAGCGGGGTGCCGGGGAACGTCACGGCCACCGCGTCGGCCCACCGCGCGCCGAGCCGGTTCGCCAGCCCGGGCCGCGCGTTCTGCTCGTGCACGACGACGGGCACCCGCCCGCGCGCCGCCAGGTAGGCCGGGGTCGCGACGTACCCGCCGAAGCCGACCACGGCCTGCGCGCCCGCCACCGCCTGCCGCGCGACCGCGACCGCCCGCCGCAGGCGCGCGGGCAGGCGGAGCCAGTCGGGCGTGGGGCGCCGCGGGAGCGGGGCCCGCGGCACGACGACGAGGGGGTAGCCGCGCGCCGGGACGAGCTCGGCCTCGAGCCCCTCGGCGGTGCCGAGCACGGTGACGGTCAGCCCCGGGCGGCGCCGGCGCAGCTCGTCGGCGACCGCGAGCAGCGGGTTGACGTGGCCCGCCGTGCCGCCGCCCGCCAGGACCACCGAGGTCAGCTCAGCCACGGCGCCCCCGGGCGGCCCGCCGCCCCGGGCCGAGCACGGCGAGCGAGCGCCGCACGACGCCGGGGCGCGCGGCGAGCGCCTCGGCGGCCCCGGGCTCGGCGCGCGCGAAGGAGAGCACGACGCCCATCGCGACCATCGTCGTGACGAGCGCCGAGCCGCCCGCCGACACGAGCGGCAGCGGGACGCCGATGACGGGCAGCAGCCCCACGACGACGGCGATGTTGACGACGGCCTGGCCGAGCACCCAGGCCCCGATGCCCGCCGTCGTGATCTGCACGAACGGGTCGGTGTGCCGGCGCACGACGCGGGTCAGCGCGATGGCGAGCACCCCGAACAGCCCCAGCACGAGCAGGGTGCCGAGCAGGCCGAGCTCCTCGCCGATGATCGCGAAGATGAAGTCGTTGTGCGCCATCGGCAGGTACGACCACTTCTCCCGGCTCGCGCCCAGCCCGATGCCGGTCAGTCCGCCCGTGGCGAGGCCGAAGAGGCCGCGCGTCGTCTGGTAGCAGACGCCCTGGACGTCGCAGTCGGGGCTGAAGAACGCCGTGATCCGCTCGAGCCGCGTGCCGCGCTGCGCGAGCTGCCACACGACGGCGCCGACGACCACCGCCGCGACCGCGAAGAACCGCAGCCGCACGCCGGCGACGAACAGCGACCCCGCGACGAGGACGAGCAGGATCAGCGCCGTCCCGAGGTCGTGGCCGAGCAGGACGAGCCCGACGACCGCCCCGGCCACGAGCACGCCGGGCACGACGACGTGCAGCCACTGGTCCAGCAGCGCCTGCTTGCGCGCGAGCACGACGCCGAGCCACACGGCGAGCGCGAGCTTGGCGAACTCCGAGGGCTGCACCTGGCCGCCCGGGATCGCCAGCCAGTTCCGGTTGCCGCGCACCTCCACGCCGACGAGGAGCACGAGGACCTGCAGCGCCAGCGCCCCGAGCAGCACCGGCCACGCGAACCGCTTGTAGAAGGCCACGGGGAGCCGGCTCGCGAGCCACGCGAGCGGCAGGCCGATGAGCGCGAAGCGCGCCTGGTTGAGGAAGATCGCGTACGGCGAGACGCCGTCCGTGCTCTCCAGCGACTCCACGGTCGAGCTGGACAGCACCATGACCAGCCCGAGCGCCACGAGCAGCGCGACCGAGCCGAGGACGAGGTAGTAGCTCGTCACCGCGGAGCTCCACTGGCCCCACGCCGCACGCTGGCGCGGCGCCGCGACCACCTCGGCCGGAGCCGCCATCACGCCTCCGCCGACGTCCCGCCGAGCGCCCGCACGGCCTCGGCGAACCGATCGCCCCGGTCGGCGTAGGAGACGAACTGGTCCATCGACGCGCTGGCGGGCGCGAGCAGCACCGTGTCGCCCGGCTGCGCGAGGCGACGGGCGGCGTCCACGGCGCGGGTCATCACCGTCCCAGTGTCGGTGGGATCCACGCGGACCACGGGGATTGCGGGCGCGTGTCGGGCCAGCGCCGCCGCCCAGGGCTCGGCGTCGACCCCGATGAGCACGACCGCCCGCAGCCGGTCGGCGCGCGCGGCGACGAGGTCCTCGAAGCGCGCGCCCTTCGCCAGGCCGCCCGCGATCCAGACGACGGTGCCCGCCGGGTAGGCCGCGAGCGAGGCCGACGCCGCGTGCGCGTTGGTCGCCTTGGAGTCGTCGACGTACGCCACGCCGTCGAGCGACCGGACGACGACGGACCGGTGCGCTCCCGCGGGGAAGGCCCGCAGGCCGTCGCGGACGGCCGACGCCGGCACGCCCCAGGCGCGCGCGAGCGCCGCCGCCGCCAGGGCGTTCGCGACGACGTGCGGTGCGACGACGCCGGTCGGGCCGGCCAGGTGGGCGAGGTCGTCGAGCGTGGCGAGCTCGGCCGCCGACCGGCGCCGGTGCGGGTCGTCGAGCCCGGTGTGGAAGGCCCGGTCGACGAGGATCCCGTCGACCACGCCGAGCTGCCCGGGCGCGGGCGCGCCGCGCGTGAAGCCGACGGCGCGGGCCCCCTCGACCACGTCGGCCTCGGCGACCAGCCGCTCGAGGCGCGGGTCCGCGGCGTCGTAGACGCAGGCGAGGACCGCGCGGTGGTACACGCGCGCCTTGTCCGCCACGTACGCGGCCATGCCCCCGTGCCAGTCGAGGTGGTCCGGCGCGACGTTGAGGATCGCCGCGGCGTGCGCCGTCATCGACGCCGTGAAGTGCATCTGGAAGCTCGACAGCTCGACGGCGAGGACGTCCACCGCCGGGTCGGTCGCCGCGGAGAGGACGGGCGTCCCGACGTTCCCGACCGCGGGCGCGCGGTGCCCGGCCGCCGTGAGGATCGAGGCGAGCATGCCGACGGTCGTCGTCTTGCCGTTCGTGCCCGTGACGACGAGCCACGGCGCCGGGCCCCGCGGGGCGCCGTCGGGCCCGGGCGTCCGGTCCGCGCGCAGCCGCCACGCCAGCTCGACCTCGCTCCACACGGGCACGCCCGCGGCCGTCGCCGCGGCGAGCAGCGGGTGGTGCGGCGCCCAGCCCGGCGAGGTCACCACGAGGTCCGTCGCGGCGAGGTCCACGCCCTCCGGCCCCCGCGCGTCGGCGTCCGCCGCGCGCTCGTCGACGGTGCGCACGCGCGCCCCGCGCTCGGCCAGGGCCGCGACGACGGCCCGACCCGTGACGCCCAGCCCGGCGACGACGACGCGCCGCCCCGCCAGGTCCGCGCCGGTCGGGCGCGCGGGCCGCTCGGCGGGCTCGCCGGTGACCTCCTCGGGGACCTCCCCCACTAGCCCGTCACCCACTCCGCGTAGAACAGGCCCACGCCGCCCGCGACGAAGAGGCCGGCGATGATCCAGAAGCGGATGACGATCGTCACCTCGCCCCAGCCGGACAGCTCGAAGTGGTGGTGCAGCGGCGCCATCTTGAACACGCGTCTGCCGGTGAGCTTGAAGAACCCGATCTGGATGACGTCGGACAGCACCACGAGCACGAACAGGCCGCCGATGATCGCGGCGAGGATCTCCGTCCGGCTGAGGATGGACAGCCCCGCGAGCGCGCCGCCGAGCGCGAGCGCCCCGGTGTCGCCCATGAAGATCTTCGCGGGCGACGCGTTCCACCACAGGAAGCCGAAGCAGGCGCCGGTGATCGCGGCGGCGACCATCGCCAGCTCGAGCGGGTCGCGCACCTCGTAGCAGGTCGGCCCCGCCGAGGCGAGCGACGTGCAGCGCTGGTTGAACTGCCACACGCCGACGACGACGTACGCGCCGAAGACGATGAGCGAGACGCCCGTCGCGAGCCCGTCGAGGCCGTCGGTGAGGTTGACCGCGTTCGACCACGCGGTGATGAGGAAGTTCGCCCACAGGACGAAGAGGACGAGGCCCAGCGTCACGCCCCACGCGGCGAGGTCGAACGAGGTGTCCCGGATGAAGGACACGCGCGTCGAGGCCGGCGTGCGGAACTGCGCGCTGGGGAACTGCAGGGCGAGCACCGCGAACGTCACGCCCACGAGGCCCTGCCCGACGACCTTCCACCGGGCCCGCAGGCCGAGGCTGCGCTGGCGGGAGATCTTGATGTAGTCGTCGAGGAAGCCGACGAAGCCGAGGCCCGTCATGAGGAAGAGCAGGAGCAGGGCCGAGGCGCTCGGCACGTTCCCCGTGACGAGGCTCGACCCGGCCCAGCCGAGCAGGGTCGCGGCGATGATGACGACGCCGCCCATCGTCGGCGTGCCGCGCTTGGTGTAGTGCGCCGTCGGGCCGTCCTGGCGGATGAACTGGCCGTACTGCCGGCGCACGAGGAACCGGATGAACAGGGGCGTGCCCAGCAGCGCGATCGTCAGCGCGAAGGCGCCCGAGAGCAGGACGGCGATCATGCGGCGGGCCCCCCGGCGAGGTCGGCGGCGAGCGCGTGCAGCCCCGCGGCGCGGCCGCCCTTGACGAGCACGACGTCGCCCGGCCGGACGTGCTCGGCCAGCCAGGCCAGCGCGGCCTCCGCGTCGGGCACCAGGGTGGACTCGCCGTCGAACGAGCCCTCCTGGACGGCTCCGACGTGGACCGCCCGCGCGGCCTCGCCGACGACGAGGAGGCGCTCGACGCCGAGGCGCACGACCGACCGGCCCAGCGCGTCGAGCTCGGCGGGCGGCACCGGCCCGAGGTCGTCCGGCAGGCCGAGCACCGCCACCGCCCGGCCGCCGCGGTCCGCCGCCTCGCGCACGAGCCGGCGCAGCGCCGCCCGCGCGGAGTCGACCGTCGCGGCGTGCGCCGCGTCGACGACACGCACGCCGTCGGGCCGGTCCACGACCCGCCACGCGTCGGCGGCCGCCGCGCGGAACGCGTCCCGGTCGTTGTAGCGCGTGAAGACGCCGGCCACCTCCTGCGTCGGCTCGTGCCCCTTGCCGGTGACGATGACCGTGTCCCCCTCGACGGCGATCTCGTGGCCGAGGCGCACGGCCTCGGCGCGCGGGGCGACCTCGACGACGTCGCGCAGGTCGGGCCGGACGCGGCGGACGCCCTCGAGGATCGCCGCGCGGATGCTCGCCGGGTCCTCCGAGCGCGGGTTCTCGTCCGTGACGACGAGGACGTCGGCCAGCCGGGCCGCGATCTCGCCCATGATCGGCCGCTTGCCGCGGTCGCGGTCGCCATCGGAGCCGAAGACGATGACGAGCCGCCCGCGCGTGATGGGCCGCACGGCCTCGAGCGCGAGCGTGAGCGCGTCGGGCGTGTGCGCGTAGTCGACGAGGCACAGCGCCTGGCCGGGGCCGCGCTCGATGACGCGCTCCATGCGGCCCGGGATCGCGTGCGCGCCGCCGACGCCGGCGACGGCCTCCGCGAGCGGCACGCCGGCGCGGTGGGCGGCGACGATCGCGACGGCCGCGTTCGACACGTTGACGAGGCCGGGCAGCGGGCTGGCCGCGTCCACGGGGCCGTCCGGCCCGGTGAGCACGAACGTCGAGCCGACGCCGTCCAGCCCGATCGTCGCGTCGCCGACGCGCCAGTCCGCGTCCGCGAGCCCGGCGGCGTCGGGCCGGGTCGCCACGGTGTCGACGGGCACGTCGCCCCGCGCGCGCAGCTCGGCGGCCAGGCGGACGCCCCACTCGTCGTCGACGCACACGACGGCGTGCCGCACGCGGCCCGGCGCGAAGAGCCGCGCCTTGTCGCGGTAGTAGCCCTCCATGTCGCCGTGGAAGTCGAGGTGGTCGCGCTGCAGGTTGGTGAACGCCGCGACGTCGAACACCACCCCGCCCACCCGCTCGAGCGCGAGGGCGTGCGAGGAGACCTCCATCGCGCAGGCCGTCGCGCCGCGCTCGCGCATGAGCGCGAACAGGCCGTGCAGCACGGGCGCCTCGACGGTGGTGCGGGGGCTCTCGATCGCCTCGTCGCCGACGCGCAGCTCCACGGTGCCGACGACGCCGGTCACCGGGTGCACGCGCTCGAGGGCGGCCTGGGCGAAGTAGCAGGTCGTCGTCTTGCCGTTGGTGCCGGTGACGCCGACGACGGTGAGCGCGCGCGCCGGGTGGTCGTAGAGCCACGCCGAGACGTCCCCGAGGCGGGTGCGCGGGTCGGCGACCTCGAGCACCGGCACGCCCAGGGCGGGCCGCTCGGCGAGCCGGGCGCGCCCCGTCGGGTCGGTGAGCACCGCGACGGCCCCGGCCGCCACGGCGTCGGCGGCGTAGTCGGCGCCGTGCGCGCGCAGGCCCGGCAGCGCCACGAAGAGGTCGCCCGGCTGGACGTCCGCGGAGCCGACGGCGATGCCCGTCACCGTCACGTCACCCGGGTCGCCGGCCAGGCCGAAGACCTCGGCCAGGTGGGACAGGTGACGGGAGGGGCGGCTCGCCGGGCGCATGCGGCCCTGGGGGGACGTCACGGCCTCGAATGTACCGTCCGGCGCCCGCGCCGCCCGTCGGTGGGCCGGTCGCGGGCACGCGGGCGCGTCGGGCCGCGGGCTCACGAGTGCGTCGTCGGGAAGAGCTCCGGGGTCGTCCCCGACGGCGGGATGCCGAGGTGCTGCAGGCCGAACGCCGTGACGTCCCGGAACAGCGGCGCGGCGACGGACCCGCCGTACACGGAGGACTTGGGGTCGTACAGGACGACGTTGACGGCGAGCCGCGGGTCGTCCGCGGGCGCGACGCCGATGAACGAGGCGACGACCTTGATGACGCCGCCGGGCTCGAACGCCTGCGCCGTGCCCGTCTTGCCGGCGATCCGGTAGCCCGGCACCGCCGCCTTGCCGCCGGTGCCGTCGAGCACCGCGCTCTCGAGCATGCGCAGCACGGTGTCGGCGGTCTCGGCGCTGACGACCTGCCGCGGCTCCTCGAGCTCCACCGGCTGCATGACGCCGTTCTCGTCCTCGACCGCGGCGACGACGTGGGGCTGGACGCGCACGCCGTGGTTGGCGAGCGTGGCGAAGACCTGGGTGTTCTGCACGGTCGTGGCGCCCACAGCCTGGCCGAAGAGGACCGCGAACTCCGAGCGGCCGTCCCAGTCCTCGGCGTCGTGCAGCAGGCCGCCCGTCTCCCCCGGCAGCCCGATGCCGGTCCGCGAGCCGAAGCCGAACTTCGCGAGGTAGTCGTGGCGCACCTGGCGCGGCAGCTGCTGGCCCACCATGACCGTGCCCGTGTTCGACGACTCGGCGAGGATGCCCGTGAGCGTCAGCGGCAGCGTCGGGTGCTCGTGGGAGTCCTTGAAGGTCTGCCCGTTCGGCGTCGTGTACTGGTACGGCACGGTGAACGGGCTCGTGGGCGTCGCGATGCCGGTCTCGAGGATCGCCGCCATCGTGATCGCCTTGGCGGTCGAGCCGGGCTCGTAGGTGTAGGACACCGCGCGGCTGGGCTCGGCGTGCGCGGGGTCGTTCGGGTCGATCGCGCCGGAGTCCGCCAGCACGAGGACCTCGCCGGTCCGCACGTCGACGACCTCGACGGCGCCCCAGGCCGCGCCCGTCGCGCGCACCTGCGCGTCGAGCATCTGCTGGACCGTGTACTGGTAGTCGCGGTCGATCGTCAGCTGCACGTCCCGGCCGGGCACCGCGGGCACGTACTCCTCCCGGCCGGTCGGGATCCGCTGACCGTCCTCGCCGCGCTCGTACGTGTCCGAGCCGGGCGTCCCGGCGAGCGTGTCCTCCCAGACCTGCTCGAGGCCCGCCAGGCCGTAGCCGTCGGTCCCGACGAAGCCGAGGACGTTGCCCGCCGTCGTGCCGTTCGGGTAGAGCCGCTGGGACACCCGCTCGCCGAACACCCCGAGGATGCGCAGGTCCATGACCTGCTCGTAGACCTCCGGGGCGACGCCCTTGGCGATGTAGCGGAACGCCGCGTCCCCGATGAGCTGCGGCCCCAGCTCCGCCGGCGGGACGCCGAGGATCGGCCCGAGGAGCTCCGCCGCGTCGGCCACGCTGTCGCCGTCCTTCTTCCACCTCGCGAGCTGGCGCTGGTCGACGGCGATGTTCCACCGCTCGACGGACGTCGCCATGACGACGCCGTTGCGGTCGAGGATCTCGCCGCGCTCCGCGGGGATCTCCTCGGTGACGGTGCGCCACGCGAGCGCGGTCGCGGCGAGCTCCGGCCCGGCGAGCGCCTGGACGTAGACGAGCTTGCCCGCGCACACGGCCAGGGCGGCGGCGGTGAGGCCGAGCAGCGCCATCTGCCGCCGCACGCGCAGCGGGGTGCGCTCGCGCACGCGCGGCGGGCGCGGGGGGCGGACCCGCTCGGCCGGACGGGCCTGCCGTGCCGGCCTCGCCTGCCGGGTCTGCCGGGCCGGCCGGGCCTCGGGCGCCCTCGTCCGGCCCGACGGCGCGGCGCCGCCCTGCGCGCGAGCCGACGACGCCCGGGCCGCCCGCGCGGCACGGTCGCCGGGCCCGGTGGGCCGCCCGCCGCGGCGCCGCTGGTCGGCACGGGGGTCGGGGGCCGCCATCCGCGCATCGTGCGGCACGGGACGCCGTCCGGCGGGCGCGCCACGCCGTGCGCCGGCGGCCGACCGCGCCGCCGCGGGCGCAGGCGCGGTGCGGCGCGGCTCGCGCATCAGCGCGCCCCCGCCGGCGCCGGGTTGCCGAGCACCACCCCGTCCGCCAGCCGCAGGTAGCCGCCCGTCGTCGAGGGGACCATGCCGAGCTCGGCGGCCGCGGCCGCCAGCGCGGCGGGGGCCGAGAGCTGCTCGAGGCGGGTGCGCATCTCCTGCTGGGCCTGAGCGGACTGGGCCAGCCGGGTCTGGAGCTCGTACCTGTCGTACTCGCCCTGCGCCATCGACGTGTTGAGCAGCAGCGCGCCGAGCAGCGCCGACGCCAGCGCGCCGATGCACGTCAGGACGAACGGCACGCGGGTGCGGGCGTGCGCCGGCGCGCGCACGACCCGGAGGCGGGGCCGCGGGGGCGCCGGGGTCGGCGCGGGCGCGCGGCGCGGTGCGCGGACCGGCGCGGTGGCGTGCACGGCGCTCACGCGGCCCACCTCCCCGTCACGGTCCGCAGGTGGTCCGGCGTCGGGCGGGTCCGCTCGGCGGCGCGCAGCCGCACGGACGACGACCGCGGGTTCGCCGCACGCTCGGCCTCGTCGGCCTGCTCGGCGCCCCGCGTGAGCAGGCGTAGGTACGGCCGGTGGGTCTCGGGCTCGACGGGCAGGCCGGGCGGCGCGCTCGACGTCGCGCCGCGCGCGAGCGCCCGCTTGACGAGGCGGTCCTCGAGCGAGTGGTAGGCGAGCACGACGATCCGGCCGCCGACGGCGACGCACTCCAGCGCCGCGGGCAGCGCGCGCTCGAGGGTGCCGAGCTCGTCGTTGACCTCGATGCGGACAGCCTGGAACGTCCGCTTGGCGGGGTTGCCGCCCGTGGTGCGCGCGGCAGCCGGGATCGCCGAGCGGACGACGGAGACGAGCTCGCTCGTGCGGGTCAGGGGCCGCGCGGCGACGACCGCGCGCGCGATCCGCGCCGCGAACCGCTCCTCGCCGTAGGTGCGCAGGATGCGCACGAGGTCGGCCTCCGGGTAGGTGTTGAGCACGTCGGCGGCCGTGCGCGGGCTCGTGGGGTCCATCCGCATGTCGAGGGGCGCGTCGTGCGCGTACGCGAAGCCGCGCTCGGTCTCGTCGAGCTGCATCGAGGAGACGCCGAGGTCCGCGAGGACGCCGTGCACGGGGCCGCCCACGACGTCGGCGACGACGTCGAGCACCTCGTCGTAGACCGCCTGCACCGCGGTGAACCGGTCGCCGAAGCGGGCCAGCCGCTCGCGGGCGAGGCGCAGGGCCTCCGGGTCGCGGTCGATCCCGACGACGCGCAGGGCCGGGAACCGGGCCAGGAAGGCCTCGGCGTGCCCGCCGAGGCCCAGGGTCATGTCGACGAGCACCCGCTCCCCCGCCTCCCCGGGCGGCGCCACGGCGGGCGCGAGCAGCTCGAGGCAGCGCTCGAGCAGCACGGGCACGTGACGTGCGGCCGTCCGATCGGGCATCTCACCTCCCAGGCGGCTCGACGGGGACTGACGGGTGGCGGGCCCGCCTCCTGACGGCGGGTCCGATGACGGGGTGCCGGCGGCGGTGCCGGCGGGACGTGGTAGGTCGGGGGCCCTCCTCCGCCCGACCAGGTCTCCCTCCGCAGCCGGTTCTGGCGCCGGGGAAGTGCGCCAGAACGGGCGGGGAGAGACCTCGCCGTGCGGACCGGACCGGCCACGGACGTCCGCGCCCGGCCCCCGCGCTCAGTCAGAAGGCACCGGGGAACACCTCCTCCGCGGTCTCGGAGTACGCCTCCACCTGCTCGGCCAGGTACGCCTCCCAGGCGGCGGCGTCCCAGATCTCCACGCGCGTGCCCGCCCCGATCACCGCCACGTCGCGGTCGAGCCCGGCGTACGCGCGCAGCGGCGCGGGGATCGACAGGCGCCCCTGCTTGTCGGGGATCTCGTCGTGCGCGCCGGAGAGGAACACGCGCAGGTAGTCGCGGGCCTGCTTGCTCGTCACGGGCGCCGTGCGGATCTGCTCGTGCATCCGCTGGAACTCCGCCATCGGGAAGACGAAGAGGCAGCGCTCCTGGCCGCGGGTGACGACGAGGCCGGCGGCGAGCTGCGGGCGGAACTTCGCCGGGAGGATCAGCCGCCCCTTGTCGTCCAGGCGCGGCGTGAACGTCCCGAGGAAGGGCGCGTACGAGGGGTACGCGGCCGACTCGTCGGTCATCGCACCCCTCCCCCGTCCGAGACCACTGCCCACCCAGTGGCCCCACAGTACTCCACTTTCCTCCACCGACAACCCTCCAGGTGCCCACCGAGCGGGTGAATCGCGGCGTCGCCGCTGCTCACAGCGGTGGAGGGATGTGGAGGGCCGCGGCCGCCCGGCGCGTCGCCGTCGGGCACCACGGGCGCGCGGAGGGCGCCGGGCCGCGCGCGGGGCGGGGCCCGCGGGCCCGACGGCGCGGCACGGGGGCCGTCGGTGGGGCCGGGGCGGGAGGGGTGGAGGGAAGTGGGGGCGGTCGCGGTGCGGGACGCCCCACGACGCGCGGGTGCCGCCGACTAGGCTCGTCCCACCGTTCGACGAGGGAGTCCGCATGGTCCACGCACTGCCCACCGCCGCCGAGCTCGACGAGTTCGCCGAGACGGCCGACCGGGTACGCGCCGCCATGGAGTCCGTGATCTCGGGGCGCCCCGAGCTCGTGCGGCTGACGATCTCCGTGCTGCTCGCCGAGGGCCACCTCCTCCTCGAGGACGTGCCCGGCGTCGGGAAGACGACCCTCGCGAAGTCGCTCGCCAAGGCGATCGACTGCTCGGTCGGCCGGATCCAGTTCACCCCGGACCTGCTGCCGAGCGACCTCACCGGCGTGAGCATCTACCGGCAGCAGCAGCACGAGTTCGAGTTCCGGCCCGGCCCCGTGTTCGCGAACATCGTCATCGCCGATGAGATCAACCGCGCGTCGCCCAAGACGCAGTCGGCCCTGCTCGAGTGCATGCAGGAGGCCCAGGCGACGATCGACGGCACCACCTACCAGCTCCCCCGCCCGTTCCTCGTCGTGGCGACGCAGAACCCGATCGAGATGGAGGGCACCTACGCGCTGCCGGAGGCGCAGCGCGACAGGTTCATGGCGCGGCTGTCCGTGGGCTACCCGGGCCGCAACGCCGAGGTGGAGATGCTCGAGCGGCGCGAGACCGCGGACCCGCTCGCCGCCGTCCGGCCGGTCGCCGACGTCGAGACCATCACCGGCATGATCGCCCTCGCCCGCCGCCTCTACGCGGCGCCCGGCATCAAGCAGTACGTCGTCGACCTCGCCGAGGCGACCCGCACCGACCCGATGCTGCGGCTGGGCGCGTCCCCGCGGGCGGCCATCCAGCTCCTGCGGGCCGCGAAGGCGCTCGCCGCGATGAACGGGCGCGACCACGTGCTGCCGGACGACATCCAGGACCTCGCGGTGCCGGTGCTCGCGCACCGCCTGCTGCCGAGCACCGACGCGCGCCTCGCCGGGCACTCCGTCACCGAGTCGATCACCGCCATCGTCGCGCGCACCCGGCTGCCCGTCTCCGGGCGCGCGGCCGCACCCGACCGGCGGGCCACCGGCTGATGGCGGAGGTCCGGCGCGTCCAGGTGACGCCGCGCGGGCTCGCCCTCGGCATCGTGGGCGCGGGCGTCACCCTCGTCGGCGTGCTCCTCGGGGTGCAGGTCCTCACCCAGGCGGGCGTCCTGCTCCTCGGCGTCCTCGGGTACGGGCTCGCCGTGCTCGGCGCCCAGGCGCGCAGCGCGAACCGGGGCGGCCTGCAGCTCGTCCGGCGCGTCACGCCGCACCCGGTGAGCGTGGGCGACGAGGCGCGCGTCGAGGTCGAGCTCACGAGCGCCGGCGGCGTGCACCGCCTCGACCGGCTCGAGGTCGCGGAGCAGGCGGCGCGCGAGCTGTCCGGCAGCGTCGGCCTGCGGGCGCGGGTGCGCCGGTCGCGGGGCCGCCTCACGCTCTCCTACGCGATCCACCCCGTGCACCGCGGGCGCTGGTCGGTCGGCCCGCTGCAGGTCCAGCGGCAGGACCTGTTCGGCGTGGCCCGCTGGCACGGCCCCCTCGGGCCGCCCGTCAAGGTCGCGGTGCGGCCGAAGGTCGTCCGGCTCGACATGGACACCCGCACCGCCTCGACGGACGTGGACCGGGCCGCCATCGGCACGCGCATGCCCGCCGCCGACGACGCGTCCCTGCGCGACTACCGGCCCGGCGACGACCTGCGGCGGGTCCACTGGCGCACGAGCGCGCGCCGCGCCGAGCTGACCGTCCGCCAGGACGAGCGCGCCGCCCGCCGGCCCGTGACCGTGCTCCTCGACCTGCCCGACGACGACGAGGCGGCCGAGTGGTCCATCTCGGCCGCGGCCTCGGTCGCCCTCGCGCTGCTGCGCACCGGCCACCGCGTGCGCCTCCTCGGGGGCGGGATCGTCGGGGCCGCCGCGGACCACCACCGCCCCGACGTCGACGGCACCGCGGCGGACGCGCTGCTCGACCAGACCGTCGACCTCGTCCTCCCGCCGAACCGGATGACGCGGGACGCGTGGCTGCGCGCCGCCGTCGACACCCTCGGCCAGCAGGGCTACGGGGCCGAGCTGGTCTTCGCCGTCGTCGGCGGCCTGGACGCGGACGCGCTCGCCGCGCTGGCCCGGCTCGGCGACGCGAACCTCGGCTGGGCGATGGTCCGCCAGGGTCGGCAGCACCGCCCGGCCACCGACGACGAGACCCACACGCTCGAGGCGCTGCGGCGCGCGGGCTGGCGGGTCGCCGGGGTGCTCCCCGGCGAGGACGTCGCCGCCGCGTGGGACCGCCTCCTCGGCGCCGAGATGCCGGTGGCGAGCCTGCGATGAGGGGGGCGGCCCGGATCACCGGCGCGCGGCTGTGGCTCGGCACCGCGACGCTCTTCGCGGCCGTGCTCGTCGGATCGCGCACGCTCGGCACCGTCGTGCGCCCGGGCCCCTGGCTGACCACCGCCGCCGTCGGGCTCGCCCTGCTGGCCGTCGTCGTGGGCGTGCTGCGCCAGGTGCTGCGCTCGCGGCTCGCGCCGACGGCGTGGGGGCTGCTCGGCGTCGTCGTCGGGATCGCCGGGCAGTACGGCGGGCTGACGACGGGCTTCTCCGTGCCGCGCCCCACCCAGGAGACGCTCGAGCGGCTGCGGCTCCTCGTCGGCCAGGGGCAGCAGACGATCCTCGAGGGCCGGGTGCCGGTGCAGCCGACCCGCGGCCTGGAGATGCTGCTCGTCGTGCTCGTGCTCGTCACGTACCTCGTCGCCGAGCTCGTCGCGCTCGGGATGGGCCGCGGGGGCCTCGCCGGGCTGGCGATGCTCGGCCTGTGGTCGCCGGCGGTGAGCTTCGAGACCGACGTCGCGCTCCTGCACCTGCTGGCCGGCGGCGCGACCTTCGTGCTGCTGCTGGCCGTCACGCGCCGGCGCTCGCGGCGGCACGACCTGCCGGTGCACCGCGAGGTGCCGACGGCGGCGCTCGCGGCGGGCGTCGTCACGGTGGCGGCGCTCGTGGTGGGCACGGCCGCGGGGGCGCTGCCGTTCGCGGGCAGCGTCCGCCTGCCGTCCTCGTGGGGCGCGCAGGACATCGACAGCCCGCTGCGCCTGTCGACCGACCTCGACATGCGCAACGACCTCGACGGCCGCAGCGACCGGCCGCTGCTGGAGTACACCGGCGACGTCCGCGCCGTCGGCGCGCTGCGCATGTACACGGTGACCCAGTTCGACGGCCAGGAGTGGCACCGCGGCTCGCAGTCGAGCGGCCTGGTCAACGCGGAGGGCCTCCTCTGGCCGACGGCGGTGGAGCCCGCCGAGGAGCCGGCGCGCGTCCGGGTCCGCGTGCTCGCCCTCGACGGGGACCGTCTGCCCGTGCCCGGCGAGCCCCGCGAGATCGCCGCGGACGGCCGCTGGCTCTACGACGCCGCGCGCGACGAGGTCGTCGGCGCCAACACCTCGACGCGGGGGCTGGAGTACGAGCTGACGATCAGCCCCCGCGGCCTCACCGCCGACGGCCTGCGCGAGGACACCGCGGGCCGGCCCGGCGGCCTGCCGTCGGCGTACCTCGACGTGCCCTCGACGGAGCACGAGACGGACATCCGGCGCCTCGCGCAGGAGATCACCGCGGACGCCACGACCACCTACGACCAGGCGCTCGCGATCCAGCAGTACCTGCGCAGCGCCCAGAACTTCGCCTACGACACCCGGCTCGCCGAGCCCCGGACCACCGACGCGGTCTGGGACTTCCTCACGTCCGGCCGCGGCTACTGCGTCCAGTTCGCGACCGCGATGACGCTGATGGCCCGCATGGTCGGCATCCCGGCCCGCATGGCCGTCGGCTTCCTGCCCGGCGTGCCCGACGAGGGCAACACCAGCCGCTTCGTCGTCTCGGCCCGGCAGGCCCACACGTGGCCGGAGCTGTACTTCGCCGACGCCGGGTGGGTGCGGTTCGAGCCGACCCCCGCCCGGCAGACCGGCGCTCCCCCGCTCTACGCCGACCCGTTCGCCGGGCAGCCGCAGCAGAACGAGAACATCCCGACCGGGACCGCGGCGCCGTCCGTGGTGCCGTCGCGGCAGCCCGGCGCCGGCGAGCGGCCGACCCGTGGGGTCGTGACGATCGGCGAGACGGAGGTCCCGGTCGCGGCGGTGGCCGGCGTGGGCGGGTTCGTGGCGCTCGTCCTGCTCGGCGTCGCGGCGCTCGTGTGGCGGCGGCACCGGCTGCGCCTCCGCCGACCCGACGGGCCCGAGGAGTGGTGGGCCCGGCTCCGGGCGACGCTCGCGGAGCACGGCGTCTCCTGGACGGACGCGACGACGCCCCGGCAGGCGGCCCACCTCGTGCGGCGGCGGCTCGACGCCGTCGTCGCGGGCAACGGCGGGACGCCGGAGGTGGCCGACGCGCGGGCGGCGCTCGACGCGCTCGTCGCGGCGGTCGAGACGGAGCGCTACGCGCCCCGGCCGGTGACGGCGACGGACGAGGAGCTGGGCGCCTGGGTGGACGCGGTCGAGCGGCCGCTGGCCGCGGTCGGCGCCGCCGTCGAGGAGGACTGAGCCTCCCGCGGACGGCGCGCGCGTCAGCGCGGGATGCCTCGCTCGTGCGTCAGCGCGCGACGGGGACGACCCGGCGCGGGTCGGTCAGCCGTCAGCGGTCAGCCGCGGCCCTCGTCGCGGCGGCGTTCCCAGCGCTCCTCGAGCCGCTCGACGAAGCCCTTCGAGCGGGGCTGCTGCGCGGGCCGGCGCACCGAGCCGTCCGGCTGCACCGTGCCCGCGGGCCCGCGGCGCCGCGGGGGCGTGAGCGCGAGGACGACGAACACGAACATGAGCACGAAGCCGGCGATGCCGACGATCGGCAGGCTCGCGGCGGTCCCCACCACGAGCAACGTGAGGCCGGCGAGGGCGCCGATGCCCGTGAGGAGCCACCGGCCCAGCGTGGAGCGACCGCCACGGAGCGTGCTCACGAGCTTCGGGTCGTCAGTGGTGAGCTGACGCTCCATCTGCTCGAGCACGCGCTGCTCGTACTCGGACAGAGGCATCGGGTACCTCCGTGTTCCCGTGTCGGTCACTGACCTTCAGGATAGGCGCCTCCCGCACGGGGCGGTAGTTGAGCGCGTGCCGAGCCGATCACGGCCCCCGGCAGGACGGCCCGCGCGCCGAACCGGAGGCGCACGGCGTCGGCGACCTCCTCCGCCCGACGGCGGGGCGCCGCCTCCCGACTCGCCTCCTCGAGCGTGGGCTGGCGCACGACGGCGGGCCCGAGCCCCTCCGCCCGGACGCCGACGAGGCGGACGGCCTGGCCGCGCAGGTCGACGGCCGCCAGGAGGTCCCGCGCCGCGGCGAACACCTCGGCCGTCGCGTCGGTCGGCGCGGGCAGCGTGCGGGAGCGGGTGAGGGTCGTGAAGTCGGCCGTGCGGACCTTGAGCACGACCGTGCGGCCCACGAGGCCCTTGGCCCGCAGGTGCCGCGTGCACCGCTCGGCCATGGCCAGCACCTGCGCCTCGATCGCGGCGCGGTCGTGCAGGTCGACGTCGAAGGTCGTCTCCGCTCCGACGCTCTTCTCCTGCCGCTCCGGCGTCACGGGGCGCGGGTCGCGCCCCCAGGCGAGGTCGTGCAGGTGCGCCCCGGCGGCGCGGCCGACCGCCCGCTGGAGCGTCGCGACGTCGGTCGCGGCCAGCTCGGCCACCGTCGTGATCCCCCACCGGGCGAGCGCCGCCTGCGTCCGCTCGCCGACCCCCCACAGGGCGCTCACCGGCAGCGCGTGGAGGAACGGGACGGTGGCGGCCCTGGGCACGAGGAGCATCCCGTCGGGCTTGGCCATGCCGGAGGCCAGCTTGGCGACGAACTTCGTCGCGGCGACGCCCACCGAGCAGGTCAGGCCCTGCTCGGCGTGGACGCGCGCCCGGATGCGCTCGGCGATCGCCGTCGGCGACCCGAGCCGCCGCCGCGCGCCCGAGACGTCGAGGAACGCCTCGTCGACGCTCACCTGCTCGACGAGGGGCGTCACGTCCCGCAGCACGGCCATGACGCGCGCGGACGCCTCGCGGTAGCGCTCGTGGTCCGGGGGCACGACGACGGCCGCCGGGCAGAGCCGCCGGGCCTGCGTCATCGGCATCGCGGAGTGCACGCCGAACGCGCGCGCCTCGTACGTCGCGGCGAGCACCACGGAGCGCCCCTCGCCGCCCACGATCACCGGCCGGCCCCGCAGCTCGGGCCGGCGCGCGAGCTCGACCGACGCGAAGAACGCGTCCATGTCGACGTGCAGGATCGGGCAGCCCTCGTCGTCGTCGCCCCAGTCGCGGCGGAGCCCGGGCGGCGGCGCGTGCCGGCTCATCGCACCGGCTCGCCTCAGGAGGCGCGCAGGGCGAGCCCACCCTGCGGCTCGGCGACGAGCGCGCGGACGGCGGCGTGGAAGTCCTCGGCGGCCGCGGTCGCGCGCCGCGCGCGGGCGGCGTCGACCGCGCCGGCCCGACCGGCCTCGACCGCGGCGCGGGCCGCCGCGTTCCCGGCGAAGTACGCGGTGAACGGGGCGAGCTCGGGCGCGACGCGGGCGACCATGTCCCACACCGTACGCGCGCGGGTGCGCGGCCCCGGCCGGCCGCGCACGGCCAGCACCGCGGCGCCCGCCCGCATCGCCGCCAGGTGGGCGTGGCGGAACGCCTCCTCGGGCGTGGCCGCCGACGCCGCGGCGACGAGCTCGGCGTCGCTGCGCGCGAGGAGCTCGAGCGCGGTGTCCGGGAGCGGGGCCGCCATGGGGCACCTCCTCGATGTCGAACGGGCGTTCGACCTCATGGTCGCACCGACCACCGACACGCCCACGCCCGTACGGTGTGCCCCGTGGGACGACGCGGCGCGGGGCGACGGGCGGGCAGCGACCTGCCCGCCGGGCTGCCCACCGAGGACGTCCCCGTCAGCACCGGCACCGCACGCCTCGTGCGCGAGCCGGGCCGCCCCTCGCTCGTGACGCTGCACCTCAACGGCGTGCCGAGCTCGTCGCTGGACCTCGCGGACCCGACGTGGCTCGAGTTCGAGTACATGCAGCAGATGGCCGCCGTCGTCGACGTGCTGCCGCCCGGCCCCCTCGCGGCCGTGCACCTCGGCGCCGCGGCCTGCGCGCTCCCCCGCTGGCTCGACGCCGTGCGCCCCGGCTCGCGTCAGCTCGCGGTCGACGTCGACGCCGAGCTCGTCCGGCTGGTCCGCGCGTGGTTCGACCTGCCCCGCGCGCCCCGCCTGCGGATCCGCGTCCAGGACGCGGCCGCGGCCCTCGCCTCCCTGCCCGACGACGGCGCCGACGTCGTCGTCCGCGACGTCTTCGCGGGCGACGCGACGCCACCCGAGCTCGGCACCGCCGCGTTCGCCGCCGAGGCGGCCCGCGTCCTGCGCCCGGGCGGGGTGTACCTCGCCAACTGCGCGGACCGGCCGCCCCTGCGCCGCGCGCGGGCGGAGGCGGCCGCGCTGCGCACGGTCTTCGACGACGTCGCCGTGGTCGCCGAGCCCGCGGTGCTGCGCGGCCGGCGCTACGGGAACGTCGTCCTCGTCGCGGCCGGCCCCGGCGGCCCGCCGCTCGGCGACGCCGGCCTCGCCCGCGCGCTCCGCTCGCTTCCCGTGCCGGCCCGCCTGCTGCACGACGACGACCTCGCCGCGTTCGTCCGCGGCGCCCCGCCCGCGGGCTGAGGCCCCTGAGACGACGAGACGGCCGCGCCCATCCGGGCGCGGCCGTCGTCGAGGAACGTGGACGTCAGATGGGACGGACGTTCTCCGCCTGCGGGCCCTTGGGGCCCTGGGTGATCTCGAACTCGACCCGCTGGGCCTCCTCGAGCGTCTTGTACCCCTGCACGTCGATGGCCGAGTAGTGCACGAAGACGTCGGCGCCGCCGCCGTCCTGGGCGATGAACCCGTACCCCTTCTCGGCGTTGAACCACTTCACGGAACCCTGCGCCATGCTGTGCCTGTCCTTCTGTCCATCCCGGGACGTCGTGACCGCGCCTTGTGCTCGGTCGTCGTGCCGCAATGCCTTCGTCCCACGTCCTGCTCCGACACACCTGGCGAGGTCGTGACGGTCGCCCGGACGGCCCAGGGCCATGCCGGTCACTGCAACACGCGCAAGCATGGCACGGGGCGTGTGGCCTTGGCCACAGGAGTTGATCACCCCGTGATCTTCGGTTCCGACGGCGGTCGGGCCCTCCGCGGGGCCGCGCAAGCTCCGCAAGCCCCGCAAGCGTCGTCGAGCCCGGTGGCCCGGCGTGCGCGCGCCTACTCCTCCTCGCGGCGCGACCGGTCGGCGAGGTACCGCTCGAACTCGGCGCCGATCTCGTCGGCGGTCGGCAGGTCGGCCTGCTCCGCGAGCAGGCTCACGCGGCCGAGCGCGCGGCTCAGGCCGTCGTACTGCTCCTCGAGCGCGCGGACGACGGCGGCCACCTCGGCCGACTCGGCCACCTGCTCGGCCACGGCCTCGAGCGCCTCGGCGGCCGCGCCCGCGAGCGCGTCCGCGTCGAGCTGCAGGCCCGTCATCTCGGTCACGTGCTCCAGCGCCGCCTTCGCGGCCGGCGGGAAGGACGACTGGGCGAGGTAGTGCGGCACGTGCACCCCGACGCCCGCGGCGTCGTGGCCCGCCCTGCCGAGGCGGTGCTCGAGCAGCGAGGCGACCGAGCCGGGCACCTGGACGGTGCCGAACCAGCTCGTGGGCGAGGCCAGGTCGCGGCGCGTGCCGTGCCGGGTGGCGCCCAGCGGCCGCGTGTGGGGCACGCCCATGGGGATGCCGTGCATGCCGACGACGAGCCGCACGTCCAGGCGCTCGACGACCTGGCGGACCGCCTCCACGAACCGCTCCCACAGCACGTCCGGCTCGAGCCCGTGCAGGAGCAGGAAGGGCCGCCCGTCGGCGTCGCGCAGCGCGTCGACCACGAGCTCGGGCGCGTCGTAGTCGCGCCAGCGCCAGACGTCGAACGTCATCGCCGGGCGGCGGGCCCGGTAGTCGACGAGCAGGTCCGCGTCGAACGTGACGACCCGGCGCGCGCCGAACCGCTCGAGCAGGTGCTCCGTGGCGAGCTCGCCCGCGCCGCCGGCGTCGATGAACCCACGGACGGCGTGCAGCATGACGAGACCCTCGCCGGACTCGCGTACCTCGGCGACGAGGTCGGCGACGGTCTCCTCCTCGACCGTGTACAGGTCCCGCGGGTCGATGGTCACGGTGTGCTCCTCAGCGTCGTCTCCCCCGTGCAACGCCACGCCCCGCGCCGGGCATTCCGCCGTCGCGATCCCGCGCGGCGCGCACCCGCTCAGCCATACCACGAGCCGACGGCGTGGCGCGGCGACCGCGCCGGGTCGGCCGCGTCCGCCGGCCAGGCGAGGGCGACGAGCGCGGCGTCGTCGACCAGGTCGCCGCCGTGCCGCGCGGTCACGGCGTCGAGCACGCGCGCGACGAGCCCGCCGCCCGCCGCCACGGCCTCCTCGACGATCCCGCGCAGGCCGTCCTCCCCCAGCCGGGCGCGGCCGCCGTCGACCGTCGCCTCGACGAGGCCGTCGGTGTACAGCACGACCTGCCAGGCGTCGCCGAGCTCGACCCGGGCCGGCTCCCACGCGCCGGGCACCGGGATGCCCAGCGCCCGCCCCCGCGCCCAGGTGGGCAGCGACCGCGCCGGCGGGCCGGCGAGGAGCGGCGCCGGGTGCCCGCACAGGTACAGGTCGAGCGCGCGACGGTCCGGCGCGACGTCGACCATGACGAGGGTCGCGAAGACCTCCGGCCGCTCCCGCTCCGTCACCAGCACGCGCTCCACGACGTCGAGCACGCGCCCCGCGGGCAGCCCCGCGAGCACGCCCGCGCGCCAGGCGGTGCGCAAGGTGGCGCCGAGGGCGGCCTCGTCGGGCCCGTGGCCGGCAACGTCGCCGACGACGGCGAGCAGCGACCCGTCGTCGCGCTCGACGACGTCGTAGAAGTCGCCGCCGAGCAGGCCGTCGCGGCCGGCCCGGTAGCCGACGTCGACGGCGAGCGCCTCGTCGACGACCGCCGGGCGCGGCAGCAGCGCGCGCTCGAGCCGGCTCGCCTCGTGGTGGCGCAGCTCCGCGCGGAACAGCGCCCGCTCCTGCAGCTCGGCGCGGCGACGCTGCACGGCGTACCGCACCGACCGGTGCAGCAGCTCCGGGTCCACCTCGTCGGCCACGAGGTAGTCCTGCGCGCCCGCCGCGAGCGCGGCGAGCCCCTGCCCGAGGCCGGCCCGCGCCGTGAGCACGACGACGGCCGGCTCCGCGGGGTGCCGCAGCAGCCGCCCGACGGCCTCGACGCCGTCGGCCTGCTCGCCGCCGAGGCCGAGCAGCACGCACTCGACGTCGGGCGGCACGTCCGACGGCCGCTGCGCGCGCCGCAGGTCGAAGGGGGCGCCCGACGCGCGGACCAGCCCGGCCACCCAGGCCGCCGTGCCGTCGTCCTCCTCGACGAGCAGCACGGAGATCGGCCTCGCGTCGATCTCGTGGTAGGGCATGTCCGCCTCTCGGTCCGCGGCGCGATCCTAGGCGCGCCCCGGTCCCGGCGCAGGTCGAGGGACCCGCGCTGCATCCCACCTGGCAGGCGGCGGCGACGCGACGCCGTCGGCGGGCGGATAATGGACGACCGTGCCCGGACGGGCGGGGAAGGGGCAGGGGTGAGGTCAGAGCACCTGGCGGAGGAGCAGGCCGCCGTCGACCGCAGGTACGCCCGGCTCGACGCCCTGCGGGCCCAGACCCTCGAGCGCCTGCGCCGGACGCGGCGCAGCGGACCCTCGGGCTCCCCGCAGAACCGCTCCGAGCGCGACGCGTTCGCCACGCTCTACGAGGACCGCCTCGCCCAGCTCGACGCGGTCGAGCAGCGCCTCACGTTCGGGCGCCTCGACCTCGCCGACGGGACGACCCACTACGTGGGCCGGATCGGGCTGACGGACGACGACCACACGGTGCTGCTCACCGACTGGCGCGCCCCCGCCGCCCAGCCGTTCTACCGCGCGACCGCCGCTCAGCCCGACGGCGTGCACCGCCGCCGCCACCTCGTCACGCGGGGCCGCACCGTCACCGGCGTCGAGGACGAGATCCTCGACCTCGCCGCGCTCGACGGCGCCGACCCGCAGTCGTTCGTCGGCGAGGCCGCACTGCTCGCCTCCCTCGCGACCGCCCGCACGGGCCGGATGGGCGACATCGTCGCCACGATCCAGGCCGAGCAGGACGCCGTCATCCGCGCCGACCTCGCGGGCGCGCTCGTCGTGCAGGGCGGGCCGGGCACGGGCAAGACCGCCGTGGCGCTGCACCGGGCCGCGTACCTGCTGTACGCGCACCGGCGCACGCTCGAGCGCTCGGGCGTGCTGCTCGTCGGGCCGAGCCGGGTCTTCCTGCGCTACATCGACCAGGTGCTCCCCTCGCTCGGCGAGACCGGCGTGGTGACGACGACGATCGCGGAGATCCTGCCCGGCGTCGTCGCCGACGGGACGGAGCCCGACGAGGTCGCCGAGATCAAGGGCCGGCTGGTGTGGCGCCAGATCCTCGCGCGCGCGGTGCGCCAGCGCCAGGGCCTCGACATCGGGACGCGCGAGGTCGCCCTCGACGGGCGCGTGGTCCGCGTCGAGCCGCGGGACGTCGCGGAGGCCGCGGCCCGCGCGCGCCGGTCGGGGCAGCCGCACAACCTCGCGCGCGCCACGTTCGTCCGGGAAATGCTGGGCCGCCTCGCCGACCAGTACGCGGCGCAGCTGCCGTTCCCCGTGCCGCCCGAGGACCGCGCCGACCTCGTGGAGGAGCTGCGCACGACGCGCGGCGTGCGCGTGGCCCTCAACCTCGCCTGGCTGCCGCTCACCCCGGAGCGCCTCCTCGAGAGCCTCTACCGCCACCCGGACCGCCTCGCGGCGGCCGCGCCCGAGCTCACGCCCGAGGAGCGCGCGCTGCTCCGGCGGGAGCCCGGCGCGCCGTGGACGCCCGCCGACGTGCCCCTGCTCGACGAGGCGGCCGAGCTGCTCGGCGAGGACGACCAGGCCGAGCGCGCCGAGGCGGCCGAGCGCGCGCGGCGCCGCGCCGCCGACGTCGAGTACGCACGCCAGGTGCTCGAGACCTCCGGCGCGGGCGACCTCGTCAGCCCGGAGCTCCTCGCCGAGCGGTTCGCGCACGGCGGCCCGTCGCTGACGACGGCGGAGCGCGCCGCCGCCGACCGCCGCTGGACCTACGGGCACGTCGTCGTCGACGAGGCCCAGGAGCTCTCGCCGATGGCGTGGCGCATGCTCGTGCGCCGGGTGCCGACGCGCTCGCTCACCATCGCGGGCGACCTCGCGCAGTCGTCGCGGCGGGACGTCCGGTCCTGGGAGGCCCTGCTGGGCCCGGTCCTCGGCGACTCGTGGCAGCTCGCGGAGCTGACCGTCAGCTACCGCACGCCCGCCGCGGTGGCGCGCGCCGCCCAGGCGGTCGCCGAGGCGGCCGGCCTGCCGACGAGCCGGCTGACGTCGGCCCGCGAGGTGCCCGACGCGCTCGTCGTCGAGGAGCTGCACGCACCGGGCGACGACGCCGCGCTCGCCGCCGCCGTCGTGCGGCACGCCCGCGAGGCGCTCGCGGGCCTCGAGGGCGCCGACGCCGGGGCGGGCCGCGTCGCCGTCATCGCGCCGCCCGCCCGGGTCGCCGCCCTGCGGGACGCGCTCGCCGCCGCGCCGGACACGGCGCCCGCGCTCCGGCCGCCGTCGGCGGTCCTCGACGCGCCGCTGGCCGTGCTCGCCCCGCGCGAGGCGAAGGGGCTGGAGTTCGACGTCGTGGTGCTCGCCGAGCCCGCGGAGGTCGCGGCCGCCGGGGCGGGCGACCTCTACGTGGCGATGACGCGCCCGACGCGCGCCCTGCGGGTCGTCGCCGCGGGCCCGCTGCCGCCCGGCCTCGCTCAGTCCTCGCAGGCCACCTGACCGACGAGCGCCAGGCCCTGCCGGTCCCCCGGCCCCAGGTCCTGGCGCGCGGCGCTGACCGGGTACATGAGCTCGGCCTGGTCGTCCACGTGGTCGAGGCCCAGCACGTGCGCGAGCTCGTGCACGGCGATCGCGCGCGCGTGGGCGGCGCCGTCCGGGCGGTCGAGCATCGCGCCGATGTCGGCCGCGTCGAGGACGACCCGCCCGGCGGCGAGCCAGCGGCCCCGCCCGTCCGCGCCCGGCACCGCGGCCGAGCCGCCCACCCCGGCGACCTCGCCCGCGAGCTCGGGCAGGTGCTCCTCGTCGGACCACGCGACGAGCACCGGGGCCCAGGCGTGCCCGTACCGCTCGGGCTGGATGAGGGGCCGCTCGACCGCCGGCGTCTCGTCGGTCGTGCCCGCGTACTCCACGACCAGCCCGCTCGCCGCCGACACGACCGCGGCCACCTCCGCGACGAGCGCGTCCCCGCCGTCGGGCATGCCCGCCGGATTGACGACGTAGCGGACCGGGCGGCAGGGGTCGTAGCCGACGGGCGAGCCGTCCGGGGCGGTGTGCAGGAAGGCGTGCGCGCCGCTCGTCGTCACGGGGACCGGCGGCAGGAGGCGGCCGTCCGCCGGCGCGGGCTCGGGCACGGCGACCGGCCGCCCCTCCACCTCGACGTACGCGCGGGGCCGGAACCACCCGCTCGGGTCGCCCCCGACGCCGAGGGCGAGGACGGCCGCCGCCACGACGAGGCCGAGGCCCGTGCCGAGCCCCACCCGTCGTCGGGGGTGATCCATCCGCCCAGTGTGCCGCCGCGCGCCGCGGGCCGCCGTTCACGCCTCGGCGGGCGGTCCGCCAGGCGGTCGCGCCTGACGCCGAGGGCGCTGCGGGGCCACGATAGGCCTGTGCTGCGCGCTCTCCTCCTCGAGAACCTCCACCCGCTCGCGACGACGATCCTCGAGTCCGAGGGCGCCGAGGTCACCGCGCGGTCCGGCGCGCTCGACGAGGACGAGCTCGTCGAGGCGCTCCAGGGCGTGCACCTGCTCGGCATCCGGTCCAAGACCCAGGTGACCGAGCGCGTGCTCGACGCCGCCCCGGACCTGCTCGCCATCGGCGCCTACTGCATCGGCACCAACCAGATCGACCTGCGGGCGGCGTCCCGGCGCGGCATCGCCGTGTTCAACGCGCCGTTCTCCAACACGCGCTCCGTGGTCGAGCTCGCCATCGCCGAGATCATCGCGCTGGCGCGCCGCCTCACCGAGCGCGACCGCGCGCTGCACGCCGGCGTCTGGGACAAGACCGCCGAGGGCGCGCACGAGATCCGGGGCCGGGTGCTCGGCATCGTCGGCTACGGCAACATCGGCACGCAGCTGTCCGTGCTGGCCGAGAACCTCGGCATGTCCGTCGTCTTCTACGACACCGCCGAGAAGCTCGCGCTCGGTAACGCGCGCCGCATGGCCTCGCTCGACGAGCTGCTCGCCGTCGCCGACACGGTGACGCTGCACGTCGACGGCCGCCCGGGGAACGCCGGGCTGTTCGGCGCCGAGCAGTTCGCGAAGATGAAGCGGCGGGCGCTCTTCCTCAACCTGTCCCGCGGGTTCGTCGTGGACTACCGGGCGCTGCGCGACGCGATCGTCTCCGGCCACATCGCCGGCGCGGCCGTCGACGTCTTCCCCGACGAGCCGAAGCGCCGCGGCGACCCGTTCGACTCCGAGCTGCGCGGCCTGCCGAACGTCATCCTCACCCCGCACATCGGCGGCTCGACGCTCGAGGCGCAGGAGGCGATCGGCCAGTTCGTGTCGAACAAGCTGCGCGACTACCTGCGCACCGGCTCCACGACGCTCAGCGTCAACCTGCCGAACCTCGCGCTCGACGCGCGCACCGGCGCGCACCGCCTCGCCCACCTGCACGAGAACACCCCCGGCGTGCTGGCGGGCATCAACCAGGCGCTCGCCGAGCACGGCGTCAACATCGAGGGCCAGCTGCTCTCGACGCGCGGCGAGCTGGGCTACGTCGTCACGGACATCGGGTCCGGCCTCGAGCCGGCCGTCCGCGCCCACCTCGAGGCGATGCCGCAGACCATCCGGCTGCGCGTGCTCTCCTGACCCGGCCTGACCCGGCCGGGCGGGCCCGACGGGTCGACCGGCTCGGGTCGACCGGCTCGGGTCGGGTCGGGCCCGCCCGGGCCGGCCTCAGCCGGTCTTGCGCCGGAAGGTGCGCCGGCCGCCGCCCGTGACCTCCGGGCCCTGCACGACGCCTGTCGCCTCGCGCGCCTCGGCCGAGCGGTGGGACGCCTGCCGCTTGCGCTCGAGCGCCTCGCGGAACCGAGCCTTCGCGTCCTCCGACGGCGCCGACGCGCGGTCTCGGTCAGCAGTCATCTCGTCCCTCCCCGTCGCGGCCACGGTGACCGTCGTCCCCAGTGTGCCGCCGCCCCGCGGGGGTCGGCCAGCGCAATCCCCAGGGCCGCCGACGCCGGGCGGTCCGACGCCCGTACGGGAGGGTAGGTTACGGCCCCGTAGGTTTACGATGGGACGGTGACGACCGAGCGCCCTTGGCTGTCCGCGTACGCCCCTGGTGTCCCGGCCGACATCGACGTGCCGGACGAACCGCTCACCGACGCCCTCGAGCGCGCCGCGCACAACCACCCGTCGCGCGTGGCGCTCGACTTCATGGGCGCCGTGACCACGTACGACATGCTCTGGCGGCGCGTGCAGCACGCGGCGCAGGCCCTGCGCGAGATCGGCGTGCGCCGCGGCGACCGCGTCGCGCTCGTCCTGCCCAACTGCGCCACGCACGTCGTCGCGTTCTACGCCGTCCTGAGGCTCGGCGCCGTCGTCGTCGAGCACAACCCGACCTACTCCGCCGACGAGCTCGCCCACCAGCTCGCCGACAGCGGGGCGACCACCGCGATCGTGTGGGAGGTCGCCGCCGCGCCCCTCCTCGCGGCCCGGCCGCGCACGCAGGTGCGCACCGTCGTCGTCGTCGACCTCACGCGCGACCTGCCCGCGGTGAAGCGGGGCGCGCTGCACCTGCCCGTGCCCGCGGCGCGGCGCACCCGCGCCGCGATGCGCGCCCCCCTGCCCTCCGGCGCGAAGGTCCTGCGCTGGCACCGCATCGTCCAGGCCGCCCGCGCGCTGCCCGCGGACCACCCGCGGCCCTCCGGCGACGACCTCGCGCTCCTGCAGTACACGGGCGGGACGACGGGCGTGCCCAAGGGCGCGATCCTGCGCCACCGCCACCTCGTCGCGAACGCCGCGCAGGGCGCCGCCTGGACGCAGCACGGCGAGGGCACCGAGACGGTGGCCGCCGCCCTCCCCTTCTTCCACGCCTTCGGCATGACGCTGTGCCTGTCGTACGCGATCCGCATCGCCGCGACGGTCGTGGTCTTCCCGCGGTTCGACGTGGACCAGGTGCTCGCGGCGCAGCAGCGCCGGCCCATCACGTTCTTCCCCGGCGTCCCGCCGATGTTCGAGCGGCTGGCGCGCGCCGCGCGCGAGCGGGGCGTCGACGTGTCGAGCATCCGCCACGCCATCTCCGGCGCCATGAGCCTGTCGCCCGAGACCGCGGCCGCGTGGGAGGAGGTCACCGGCGGCATCCTCGTCGAGGGGTACGGCCTCACGGAGACCTCGCCGGTCGCGCTCGGCAACCCGATGACGACGGACCGGCGGCCGGGCCACCTCGGCGTGCCGTTCCCGTCCACGACGATGCGCGTGGTCGACCCCGAGGACCCGACGCGCGAGGTGCCCCCGGGCGAGCGCGGCGAGCTGCTGGTGTCCGGCCCCCAGGTGTTCGACGGCTACTGGCAGCACCCCGACGACACGGCGGCGGTGCTCGTCGAGATCGACGGCCGCACCTGGCTGCGCACCGGCGACGTCGTGGTCGTCGAGGAGGGCGGTTTCGTGCGCCTCGTCGACCGCATCAAGGAGGTCATCGTCACCGGCGGGTACAACGTCTACCCGTCCCAGGTCGAGGACCTCCTGCGGGAGATGCCCGAGATCGACGACGTCGCCGTCGTCGGCGTGCCCGGCGGCGACATCGGCGAGAAGGTCGTCGCGGCGATCGTGCTGGCCGAGGGTGTGACCAAGGTCGAGATGTCGGCCGTGCGGGCGTGGAGCGAGCAGCGCCTGGCCCGCTACGCGCACCCGCGCGAGCTCATCGTGCTGCCGGAGCTGCCGCGCTCCCAGATCGGCAAGGTGCTGCGCCGCGTCGTGCGGCAGCAGGTGCTCGACAAGGACTGAGCCCCGCCCGGGGTCCCGGTCGTGGCCCCGCGTCAGCGCGTCGCGCCGTCCGCCTCCACGAGCTCGCCCTCGCCCTCCTCCTCGCGGGCCGCCCGCAGCGCGCGGATCGCGGCCTCGAAGTCCTCGAGCGACTCGAACGCCTGGTACACGCTCGCGAACCGCAGGTAGGCGACCTCGTCGAGCTCGCGGAGCGGCCCGAGGATCGCGAGGCCGATCTCGTGGGCGTCGAGCTCGGCGCTGCCGGTGCTGCGCAGGGTCTCCTCGACGCGGTGCGCCAGCAGCGCGAGGTCGTCCTCGCTCACCGGGCGGCCCTGGCACGCCTTGCGCACGCCGGCGACGATCTTCTCCCGGCTGAACGGCTCGACGACGCCGGACCGCTTGACCACGGACAGGCTCGCGGTCTCCACGGTCGTGAAGCGGCGGTGGCACTCGGGGCACTGCCGGCGCCGGCGGATGGAGGCGCCGTCGTCGGACGTGCGCGAGTCGACGACGCGCGAGTCCGGGTGCCGGCAGAACGGGCAGTGCACGCGATCCTCCTGGGGCCGCCGCGCGGCGCGCGGGTCGCCCGCCGGGGGCCGGCGGGTCCCGATCACGCTACGCAGCGCCGTGCGCCGCTGCAAGGACCGCCGCGGGCACCCGGCAGGGCCGCTCCGCGCGCCGCCCGGCCGCCACCGCCGTGGCCGACGCCCTTCCGATCGGCGCCCCGGCGCCCTCCGGTCAGCGACCCGCGGGGAGCAGGATCTGCTGCCCGGCCCGCAGGGCCACGCCCGGCAGGCCGTTGAGCTCGACGAGCTCGGCGACGACGTCGCGCACGTCCTCGCCCGGCTCCGCCAGCCCGACGGCGATGCCCCAGAGCGTCTCGCCCGGGGCCACGACGTACGTCTCCACCGGCTGCGCGGGCGGCGGCGTCCCCGCGCTGGCCGCCTGCGTGCCGAGCAGGCCGGCGAGACCGAGCAGGCCGGCGAGCACCCAGACGACCGCCCGGCCGCGCGCCGTCAGGCGCAGCTGGGTTCGGCGCGCGTCCCGCGCCGGACGGAACGTGCTGCCCGCGACGTCCACCGTGATCGCGCTCATCGTGTGCCTCCCAGCCTCTTCGTCGAACACGCGTCCGTCGAACACCTGTCCGTCGTACGCATGTACGATACCTATCACGCGAGGCCGACACTGTCCACGACACGTCGAACAGATGTTTGATCTCGCCGCTCGCCGGCCCTACGCTGGCGACATCGGACCACGGGCCACCGACACGGCCGTGGCGAAGGAGGCGACAGTGGCACGCACGCCATCGGACCAGGACCCGCGCGACGCCGCGGCGACGGGCGACACGCAGGGGCTCGCGTCCGTGCACGAGCTGGACGACGCGCGCTCGGCCGACGCGCTCACGCCCCGCCAGCGGATGGTGCTCGAGACCATCCGGGCGAGCGTCGAGCAGCGCGGGTACCCCCCGAGCATGCGCGAGATCGGCGAGGCCGTCGGCCTCACCAGCCCCTCCTCCGTCAAGCACCAGCTCACGGTCCTCGAGCGCAAGGGCTACCTGCGGCGCGACCCCAACCGCCCGCGGGCCATCGAGGTGCGCCACCCGGACGACTCGCGCCGCGCCGCGCCGCTCGCCCTCGGCGAGGAGCACCTCGCGGTCGGCGACGCCGCGCCCGCGCCCACGTACGTGCCGCTGGTCGGCCGCATCGCGGCGGGCGGGCCGATCCTGGCCGAGCAGGCGGTCGAGGACGTCTTCCCGCTCCCCCGCCAGCTCGTCGGCGAGGGCGAGCTGTTCCTCCTGCGCGTCAGCGGCGACTCGATGATCGACGCGGCGATCTGCGACGGCGACTGGGTCGTCGTCCGGCGCCAGCCCGTCGCGGAGAACGGCGAGATCGTCGCCGCGATGATCGAGGGCGAGGCGACGGTCAAGACCCTGCGGCGCGCGGACGGCCGCGTGTGGCTGCTGCCGCAGAACCCGGCCTACGAGCCCATCCCGGGCGACGACGCCGTGGTCCTCGGCCGGGTCGTGGCGGTGCTGCGCAGCCTCTGACCGTCGCGGCAGGGACCGATCGCGACTGAGGCCGGCCGGCTCGAGGTCGGCCGGCTCGAGGTCGGCTCGGCTAGAGGCCGAGCGAGCGGGCCACCGCGCGCAGCGCCTCGGCCGACCGCCGCAGCCCGGTGAGCTCCTCGACCGACATCCGGATCTCGAGCGGCGTCCGCACGCCCTCGTGCCCCACGACCGACGGCACCGACAGGCACACGTCGTCGATGCCCAGGTAGCCGTCGAGGAGCGACGAGACGGGCAGCACGCGGCCCTCGTCGCCGAGCACCGCCTCGATGATCCGCGAGCCCGCGAGGCCGACGGCGTAGTTCGTCGCGCCCTTGCCCTCGATGATCTTGTAGGCGGACGTGACGACCTCGTGCGCGATGCGCTCGCGGTCCGCCTCGGTGAGCCGGCCCGTGTACGTGCCGTCCGGCCCGGGGATGCCGCGCCACTCGGTCAACGGCACCGCGCCGATGGTCGCCGAGCTCCACAGCGGGATCTCGGTGTCGCCGTGCTCGCCCGCGATGTACGCGTGGATGTTCTGCACCGCGACGCCCGTGTGGCGGGCCAGGAGGTAGCGCAGCCGCGAGGAGTCGAGCACGGTGCCCGACCCGAACACGCGCCCCGCGGGCAGGCCGGAGACCTTGAGCGCGGCGTAGGTGACGACGTCGACCGGGTTGGTGACCATGATGTACACGGCGTCCGGCGCCACCTCGACGAGCTGCGGCATGAGCTTCGTGACGAGGCCGACGGTGGCCTCGGCGAGGTCGAGCCGGGTCTGCCCGGGCTTCTGCTTGGCGCCCGCGGTGACCACCACGACGTCGGCGTCCGCGCAGACCGCGATGTCGTCGGAGCCGACGATCTCCGCCATCGGCATGAACTGGATGCCGTGGCCGATGTCGAGCACCTCGGCCTCGACCTTCGCCGCGTTGATGTCGTAGAGGGCGAGCGTGCGGGTCGCGCCGCGCATCAGGGCCGCGTAGGCGAGCGTCGCGCCGACGCTGCCCGCGCCGACCACCGCCACCTTCGTCGTGCGCCGCCCGCTCCCGGGGGCGCCGTCGACCAGTCCTGGTTGCCGGCCGCGGTCCGTGGTCTCCATGTCCACCTCTCGTCGGGCCGCCCCGGTGGCGGCGACTGAGAGGACCTTAGTCCCGCACCGCGGCCGCCCCCGTCCCGGCACGCAGGCGGCGCAGGGCGGCGAGCACGACCTCGCGGTCCGTGGTCCGCCAGAACGGGGGCATGCTGCGGACGAGGAAGGCCCCGTACCGCGCCGTGGCGAGGCGCGGGTCGAGCACCGCGACGACCCCGCGGTCGGTCTCGGTGCGCAGCAGCCGGCCGGACCCCTGCGCGAGCAGCAGCGCCGCGTGCGTCGCGGCCACCGACATGAAGCCGTTGCCACCGGCCGCCGCGACGGCCTCGGCGCGCGCGGAGCGGACGGGGTCGTCGGGCCGCGGGAACGGGATCCGGTCGATGAGCACCAGCCGGCACGCGGCGCCCGGCACGTCGACGCCCTGCCAGAGCGACAGGGTGCCGAACAGGCACGTCGCCTCGTCCTCGACGAACCGGCGCACCAGCGCCGGCACCGTGTCGTCCCCCTGGCACAGCACGGGCACGTCGAGCCGGCGCCGCATCGCCTCGGCGGCCACCTCCGCGGCGCGCCGCGACGAGAAGAGCCCGAGCGTCGCGCCCCCGGCCGCCTCGACGAGCGCGGCGATCTCGTCCAGCTGGGCCTCGGTGGTGGGCTCGCGCCCCGGGGCGGGCAGGTGGCGCGCGACGTAGAGGACGCCGTGCCGTGCGTGGTCGAACGGGCTCCCGACGTCGACCCCGCGCCAGGGCTGGGCGGCCTCCCCGTCGTCGGTCCCGGCGGCCTCGGCGGCCTCGGTGTCGTCGCCGTCCGCGGGCTGGCCGCCGTCCGTGGCGTCCGCCCCGTCCTCGCCCGACGCCGGCCGGCCGTCGTCCCCGTCGTCGTCCCCGTCGCCCGTGACCAGCTCGTCAGCGCGCAGCCCGACGGCGGTGCCGAGCGGCAGGAAGCTCGCCCCGAGCGCCAGGGTCGCCGAGGTGAGCACGGCGGTGCGACCGGCGAAGAGCCCGCCCCGCACGAGGCGCGCGACGTCGAGCGGCGCGACGAGCAGCCGGTCCGGCGGCTCGCCCCGCTCCGCGGGCGCCGTCCACAGGACGTCGCGGCCGGTGCGCGGCCCGTCCCCCGCGATCCGCTCGGCGATCTCGAAGAGCATGAGCACGGCCGACGTCGCCATCTTGCGGCCCGCCTGCTTCTCGGCGTCCTCGGTTGTCGTGTCGGGGCGCAGGGCGGTGAGCAGCGTGCGGGCCGCGTCGCGGACGGACTCCACGGCGGCGAGCAGCCCGCCGGGCGGGCCGTCGGGCAGGCGTCCCTCGGGCGTCGCCGCGAGCGCGGCCCGGAGCGCGGCGGCGGCAGCGAGCAGCTCGTCGGGCGGGACGCCGCCGTGGCGGCGGGCCAGCCGCGCCGCGCGCTCGACGACGGACGGCGAGAGCTCCGCGGTGGCCTGCGCGGTGACGCGGTCGGCGAGCTCGTGGGCCTCGTCCACCACGAGGACGTCGTGCTCGGGCAGCACGCCCGGCGCTCCGCTCGCCGCGATGCCGAGCATCGCGTGGTTGGTCACGACGACGTCGGCCTGGTGGGCGCGCTCGCGCGCGTGCTCCGGGAAGCAGTCGTCCGCGAACGGGCAGTGGCGGCCGAGGCAGTCCATCGCGGTGACCGACACCTGCCGCCACGCGCGGTCCGAGACGCCGGGCACGAGGTCGTCCCGGTCGCCCGTCGTGGTCGCCTCGGCCCACGAGCGCAGCCGGACGACCTGCGCGCCGAGCGCGTCGTCCGGCCGCGGGTGCTCGGCGGCGCCGCGCCCCTCGGCGAGCTCGAACAGCCCCTCCGGCTCCTCCTCCGGGTAGCCGCCGGCGAGGCGGTGGCGGCACAGGTAGTTGTGCCAGCCCTTGAGCAGGGCGACGCGCGGCGGGCGCGGCAGCCGCGGCGCGACGGCGGACGCGACGAGCGGCAGGTCGCGCGCCATGACCTGGCGCTGGAGCGCGAGGGTCGCCGTCGAGACGACGACGCGCTCGTCGGCGAGGACGGCGTGCCGCACCACGGGGACGAGGTACGCGAGCGACTTGCCCGTCCCGGTGCCCGCCTGGACGAGGAGGTGCTCACCCCGCTCGAGCGCCCGCGCGACGGCCCGGGTCATGGCGTGCTGCCCGTCGCGGCGGCGCCCGCCGAGCGCGGTCACCGCGAGGTCGAGCAGCTCCTCGGCCCCGGGCGTGTCCACCCGGGCAGCCTAGGCCGTGCCGCCGACGCCTTCGGGCCGCGATCCACCGCCGGCGGGCGGCCGCGCACCCAGTCGCGGCGGGCCGCGTCGACGTCCTTGAGTGATCACCCACTCGTCCCGGTCGCACACCGGCGGCCCGAACGTCGCGACGGCCGTCCCCTTCGTCCGCGCCGTCAGCCGCCCCTCGGGGACGCCGCCGGGCGTCAGACCCCGGCGGCGCGCAGCTCGGCGGCCAGCCCGGGATCGACCCGGGCGACGAGCAGGGTGCCGTCCGGCGTGTGCTCCTCGCGCTCGATCTCCCCCTCGTCGTGGGCGCGGCTGACGAGGTCCCCGCGCGCGTACGGCACGACGACCTCGACGAGCTCGCGCGGCCGCGGCAGGGCCGCCGCGATGCGCTCGCGCAGCTCGGGCAGGCCGGCGCCCGTGCGGGCGGAGATGACCACGGCGCCGGGCTCGCGCCGCAGCACCCGCTCGACCACGTCGGGGTCGGCCGTGTCCACCTTGTTGAGCACGAGCAGCTCGGGGATCCGCTCGGCGCCGTCGATCTCCCGCACGACGCCGCGGACCGTGGCGATCTGGCCCTCCGGGTCGGGGTGCGAGACGTCGACGACGTGCAGCAGCAGGTCGGCCTCCGCGACCTCCTCGAGCGTCGAGCGGAACGCCTCGACGAGCTGCGTCGGCAGCGCCCGGACGAACCCGACGGTGTCCGTGAGCGTGTACGTGCGCCCGTCCGGGGTCTGGGTGCGCCGCACCGTGGGGTCGAGCGTGGCGAACAGCGCGTCCTCGACGAGGACCCCCGCGCCCGTCAGCCGGTTGAGCAGGCTCGACTTGCCCGCGTTCGTGTAGCCGACGACGGCGACCGCGGGCACCCCGTGGCGCCGCCGGGCCGCGCGGCGCGTCGACCGCGCCGGGCTCATGTGGGCGATCTCGCGGCGCAGCTTGGCCATGCGGGCGCGGATGCGCCGCCGGTCCAGCTCGATCTTCGTCTCGCCGGGGCCGCGGGAGCCGATGCCCTCGCCGCCGGCCACCCGGCCGCCGGCCTGCCGGGACATCGACTCGCCCCAGCCGCGCAGGCGCGGCAGCAGGTACTCGAGCTGGGCGAGCTCCACCTGGGCCTTGCCCTCCTTGGAGCGCGCGTGCTGGGCGAAGATGTCGAGGATCAGCGCCGTCCGGTCGATGACCTTGACCTTGACGATGTCCTCGAGCCCGCGCCGTTGGGACGGGGCGAGGTCGCCGTCGACGATCACGGTGTCCGCGCCGACGTCGCGCACGAGGTCGGCCAGCTCGGCCGCCTTGCCGGAGCCGAGGTAGGTCCCGGGGTCGGGGTGCGGCCGCCGCTGCAGGACGCCGTCGAGCACCTGCGAGCCCGCGGTCTCCGCGAGCGCGGCGAGCTCGCGCAGCGACACCTCGGCCTCCTCCGCGCTGCGGGAGTAGAGGCCGACGAGCACGACGCGCTCGAGGCGCAACTGCCGGTACTCGACCTCGGTGACGTCCGCGAGCTCGGTGGACAGGCCGGCGACGCGACGCAGCGCCGCGCGGTCGGCGCGGTCGAGCTGGTCGCCGTCGGCGTCCACCCAGGGGTCGGCGGCGTCGTCGAGCGTGCGGCCGGCGCGGGCGAGCACGCGGGCGACGACGTCCTGCGCGAGGGCGTCGGTGGAGTGGGTCGGGGTCGTCATCTGCACCTTCCTTCGCCACCAGCCTGACACGCCCGCGCGGCGCCACGCGAGGCGATAACGGCCGCCCGCGCGCCGGTACAGTGCGCTGCGTGCCCCCCGCCGAGCGACCCGAGGACCCCGCGCGCGGCGACCACTACTTCACGGCCGAGCCCGCGTCGCCCGACGAGCGGCGTCTGCTGACCGTGAGGCTCGCCGGGCGCGAGGTGCGCGCCTGGACGGCGCCCGGCGTCTTCTCGCCGGGCCGAGTGGACCTCGGCACCCAGGTGCTGCTGCGCGAGGTGCCGACGCCGCCCGCCGCGGGCGACCTCCTCGACCTCGGCTGCGGCTGGGGCCCGCTCGCCCTCACGATGGCGCTGCGCTCCCCCGGCGCGCGGGTGTGGGCGGTGGACGTCAACCTCCGCGCGCTCGACCTGGTGCGCCGCACGGCCGCCGACCTCGGCCTGGCCCGCCTGCACGCCGTCGCCCCGGACGAGGTGCCCGACGACGTCGCGTTCGCGGCCATCTGGTCGAACCCCCCGATCCGGGTGGGCAAGGAGGCGCTGCACGCGCTGCTCGCGCGGTGGCTGCCGCGGCTGGCGCCCGACGGCGCCGCGCACCTCGTCGTGCAGCGGAACCTGGGCGCGGACTCGCTCCACCGCTGGCTCGCCACGGGGCTGGGCATGCAGGCCGAGCGCGTCGGCAGCGCCAAGGGCTTCCGGGTGCTGCGCGTCACGCGCTGAGCCCGACGCCCCCATCCGTCACCGGGCGGTGACCCCGGCGGACCTCGGCGGTGAACGTCAGCACCGCCGGCCCGGCCAGGTGGACGCGGTCGCCCGTGACCCGGACGCGCAGCGTCCCGCCCGGCACCTCGACCCACCACGCGTCGGGCGCGCCGGCGCCGGCCCAGGCCCGCACGGCGAGGGCCGCCGCGCACGCGCCCGTCCCGCACGACTCCGTCTCCCCGACCCCCCGCTCGTGCACGCGCATGCGCAGCCGCCCGGCGCCGTCGGGCCCCTCGCCGAGCGGGACGACCAGCTCGGTGTTCGTCCCGTGCGGCGGGGTCGGCGCGACGCGCGGCGCCCGGGTGAGGTCCGCGGCGGCCAGCAGGTCGGCGTCGGGCAGGGCGACGACGGTGTGCGGGTTCCCGACGTCGACGCTGAGCGCGGGCCGCGGCACGTCGAGGCCCGCGACGGCGACCTCGGCGTCCTGGCCGGCGTCGAGCGCCGCCGGGCCGCCTGGGAAGGCCCAGGCACCCATGTCGACCTCGTACCAGGGCTCGGCCCCGGCGCCCGGCAGGTCCGCGGGGCCGAGGCGCCGCACGCGCCGCACGCCCGCGCGCGTCGCGAGCACGAGCTCCCCGGTGCCGTCCCACGCGCCGGTGCGCTCGGCCAGCGCGGCGACCACGCGCACGCCGTTGCCGCACATCTCGGCGACCGAGCCGTCGGCGTTGCGGTAGTCCATGAACCACGTCGCCCGCGGGTCCTCGGCGAGGGCGGGCCCGGCGTCGGGCGCGTGCGCGCTGCGGACCAGGCGGATGACGCCGTCGCCGCCGACGCCCGAGCGGCGGTCCGCGAGCGCGCGGACGAGCGCCGGCCCCAGGTCGAGCGCGCCGTCCGGGTCGTCGAGCAGCACGAAGTCGTTGCGCGTGCCGTGGCCCTTGGTGACGGCGAGGGCGCGCCGCGCGTCCGTCATGAGCCGAGGGTACGGCGTCGGGGTGGCGGGTCGGGCAGCTCGCCGCGGTCGGCGGCCGCGACGAGCGCGAGCGCGCGCTCGACGAGGTCCGGCGCCGTGGCGGGCAGCCAGTGCACGCGCGGGTCCCGGCCGAACCACGTCATCTGCCGGCGGGCGAGGCGCCGCGTCGCGGTGACGGTGCCCGCGCGCGCGGTGGGCTCGTCGACCTCGCCGGCGAGCAGCGCGAGCGCCTGGGCGTACCCGACGGCGCGCGACGCCGTGCGCCCCATCCGCGGGCCGAGCGCCGCCGCCTCGTCGAGCAGGCCGGACGCCCACATCCGCTTGGCGCGCGCCGCGATGCGGGCGTCGAGGACGTCGCGCGCGCAGTCGAGCCCGACCTGCACGGCCGGGACCGCGTACACGTGCTCGGGCAGCGTGGCCGAGAACGGCCGGCCGGTGATCTCCACGACCTCGAGCGCCCGGACGATGCGGCGGGTGTTCGCGCGGTCGATCCGGGCCGCGGCCTCCGGGTCGACGGCGGCGAGCGCGTCGTGCAGGCGCCCCGGGCCCTCGCGCCGCGCCCGCTCCTCGAGGCGCGCGCGCACCTCGGGGTCGGTCGGCGGCATCTCGAGCCGGTCGAGGAGCGCCCGGACGTACAGCCCCGACCCGCCGACGACGACGGCCCGCCGCCCGCGCGCGTGGATCGCGGCGACGTCGGCGCGGGCGTGGCGCTGGTACGCGGCGACCGACGCCTCCTCGGCGACGTCGAGCACGTCGAGCTGGTGGTGCGGGATGCCGCGCCGCTCGGCCGGGCTGAGCTTCGCGGTGCCGACGTCCATGCCGCGGTAGAGCTGCATCGCGTCCGCGTTGACGACCTCGCCGCCCAGCGCCTCCGCGAGGGCGAGGCCGAGCTCCGACTTGCCGGTCGCCGTCGGGCCGACCACCGCCACGACGAGCGGAGCGCTCACGTCCACCGCCACGAGACGCACGCGTACGTCGCGCCGAACGGCGCGCTGACGTGGTGCACCACCGTGTCGGGGCGCTCGGGCGGCACCGCGCCGAGCAGCACCTGCAGGGGCGCCCAGGCGCTGATCGCCAGCTCGAACGCCACCTGGGCGGGCACGGCGCCGAGCCGCTCGCGCGCGGCCGGGCCGAGGTCCCCCAGGTCGTTCACGGTGGCGTCGTCGAGGACGGCGGCCCGCTCGTCGGTCGCGAGCGGCCCGTCGGGGCCGCGGCGCGCGCTGAGCCCGCCGACGAGCAGGAGCGCGGCGTCGCGGTCGGCGACGAGCTCGGCCCCCGTCCGCCGGAGGTCGGGCACCGGCGCCATCCCGACGCCGGCCACCTCCACCGGGCCCGTCCAGCCCGCCCGGTCGAGCAGCAGGATGCCGACCGCCGCGGGCACGTCGTCGACGAGCACGGCCGGCCCGCGCCCGTAGGTGGCGCGTGGCACCCAGCCGAGCCGCGCGTCGTCCACGCCGGCGGCGGCCAGCGACGGGTGCAGCCGGCCGGTCATCCGGACGGGCGCGTCGCGGCTCGGCGCGACCACCACGACGACGTCCGGCCGGGCGCCCCGCACGGCGGTCACGGCGGCGACGGAGGCGGCACGCTCCACGCCGAGCACCGGCATCGCGCCCGAGGCCCCCGGGACGAGCAGCGCGGTCGGCGGCACGAGGGCTGCGGCCACGAGCACGATGCGACGGTACCGTGCCGCCCGCCGGGGCACGGTCCCTCGTGCGGGTGAGACTTAGGGCCGGGCGGGGGCGGCGGCCCGGGCTCGCGCCCTGGTCAGGGCCCGGTCGCGCCCGGTTCGGCGCCGCTCCGCTCAGGCCCGGCGCGTCGGCAGCCCCAGGAGCACCGGCCCCGCGGCGGCGGCGTGGGCGTGCGCGTGGGCGTGGTCGTCCTCGCCGAGCTCGGCGCGGCGCCGCGCGGCCCAGGCGTCGCCGGCGCGCGTGCGGCGCACCGCGAACGGCCCGCCGGTCAGCGCAGAGTCCGCGACGAGGTGGTGCGGCGCGCCGTACGTCACCTGCACGGTGACGAGGTCGCCGGGCCGCGGCAGGTCGGCCGGCGGCTCGGCGGCGAGGCGCGGGTCGGCCGGCGGGTCCGCCGACGGCTCTCCCGCGGCCGCCACGAGCCCGGCCACGTGCTCGGGCAGGGCGAGGTGCACGAGCCGGTTGTCGGCCGCGCGCCCGCTGACCCGGCGCGTGGCCTCGTCCTTGCGGCCCTCGCCCTCGGCCACGAGCACCTCGACGACGCGCCCGGCCTGCGCCGCGTTCTCCTCCGTCGAGATGCGCTCCTGGAGGGCGACAAGCCGCGCGTAGCGCTCCGCGACGACGTCGGGCGGCACCTGGTCCGGCAGGTCCGCCGCCGGCGTGCCCGGCCGCGGCGAGTACTGGAACGTGAACGCCGAACTGAACCGCGCCTGCTCGACGACGCGCAGCGTCTCCGCGAAGTCCTCCTCCGTCTCCCCGGGGAAGCCGACGATGACGTCGGAGGTGATCGCGGCGTCGGGGATGGCGGCGCGCACCCGCTCGAGGATGCCGAGGAACCGCTCGCTGCGGTACGAGCGGCGCATCGCGCGCAGGATCCGGTCCGAGCCCGACTGCAGGGGCATGTGCAGGCTCGGCATGACCGTGCCGGTCTCCGCCATCGCGGAGATGACGTCGTCGGTGAACGCGGCCGGGTGCGGCGAGGTGAACCGCACGCGCTCGAGCCCGGGGATCGCGCCGACCGCCCGGAGCAGCTTGGCGAACGCCCCCCGGTCGCCGAAGCCGACGCCGTAGGAGTTGACGTTCTGCCCGAGCAGCGTCACCTCGATGGCGCCCTCGGCGACGAGCGCCTCGACCTCGGCGAGGATCTCCCCCGGCCGGCGGTCGCGCTCCTTGCCGCGCAGGTGCGGCACGATGCAGAAGGTGCACGTGTTGTTGCAGCCGACGCTGATCGAGACCCAGCCGGCGTAGACCGACTCGCGGCGCGTCGGCAGCGTCGACGGGAAGACCCTGAGGGACTCCTCGATCTCGACCTGCGCCGCGGCGTTGTGCCGGGCCCGCTCGAGCAGCACGGGCAGCGCGTCGATGTTGTGCGTGCCGAAGACGACGTCGACCCACGGGGCGCGCTCGACGATGCCGGCCCGGTCCTTCTGCGCCAGGCAGCCCCCGACGGCGATCTGCATGCCGGGCCGCTCCGCCTTGATCCCGGCGAGCCGCCCGAGGTTGCCGTAGAGGCGCGTCGCCGCGTTCTCGCGGACCGCGCAGGTGTTGATGACGACGACGTCGGCCCGCCACTCGGCCGCCTCCTCCGGCGGCGCGGGCGCGAACCCGGCCTGCTCGAGCAGGCCGGCCATGTGCTCGGAGTCGTGCGCGTTCATCTGGCAGCCGAGCGTGCGCACGACGTAGGTCCCCCGGGCGGTCCGGCGGGCGTCCGGCGTCGTGCGGGGGGCTGCGGTCGGGCCGGCGGGCGCGCGGTCCGGGAGGGTCGTCGTCATCGCGGTCCAGGGTACGACGCGGGCCCGGCGAGAATTTACCTGGTCGTGATCATCTCGAGTGGCCGCCCTCGCGCAACCGACCTACGTTCGACGGGTGAGACCCACGGGCGGCCACCCGGCCGGCAGCGCCCCCGAGGACCGGCCCGCGCCTCGCGACGGCGCCGACGCGCCGGCGCTCGTCACGCTGTCCGGCGTCAACAAGCACTTCGGGCACCTGCACGTGCTGCGCGACGTCGACCTGGAGGTCCGCCGCGGCGAGGTGGTCGTCGTCATCGGCCCCTCGGGCTCCGGCAAGTCGACGCTCTGCCGCGTCATCAACCGGCTCGAGCCCGTCGACTCCGGCACCGTCGCCGTCGACGGAGTGCCCGTCCCCGCCGAGGGCCGCGCGCTCGCGCGCCTGCGGGCCGACATCGGCATGGTCTTCCAGTCGTTCAACCTCTTCGCGCACCGGACGGTGCTCGACAACGTCACGCTCGGGCCGATCAAGGCGAGGGGCATGCGCCGCGCCGAGGCGAACGAGCTCGCGATGAGCCTCCTCGACCGGGTCGGCGTCGCCGACCAGGCGCACAAGCTCCCGGCCCAGCTCTCCGGCGGCCAGCAGCAGCGGGTGGCGATCGCCAGGGCGCTGGCCATGCGGCCCAAGGTGATCCTCTTCGACGAGCCGACGAGCGCCCTCGACCCCGAGATGATCAACGAGGTCCTCGACGTCATGGTCGCCCTCGCGCGCGACGGCATGACGATGGTCGTCGTCACCCACGAGATGGGATTCGCGCGCCGCGCCGCCGACCGCGTCGTCTTCATGGACGCCGGCCGCATCGTCGAGGAGGCGCCGCCCGAGGAGTTCTTCACCGCCCCCCGCTCCGAGCGCGCCCGCGACTTCCTGTCCAAGATCCTCACCCACTGACCGCTCCGGCGGTCCGACCGAGAAGGTGATGCCATGACCACGAGTCGACGACTCGCCGTCGCGCTGATCGCGGCGACGGCGCTCGCACTGTCCGGCTGCGGCGGAGACGGCGAGGACACCCCGCCCGCCACCGACGGCGGCGACGACGGCGGCGAGACCGCCGAGTTCCCCGAGGGCTCGACGATGGCGCGCCTCGCCGAGGCCGGGACGATCACCGTCGGCACGAAGTTCGACCAGCCGCTCTTCGGCCTGGTCGGGCCCGACGGCGTCCCCGAGGGCTTCGACGTCGAGATCGCCAAGCTCATCGCGGGCGAGCTCGGCATCGACGAGGACGACATCGAGTGGGTGGAGACGCCGTCGCAGAACCGCGAGACGGCGATCGAGAACGGCGACGTCGACATCGTCGTGGCGACCTACACGATCAACGACGAGCGCAAGCAGCGCGTCGGCTTCGCCGGGCCCTACTACCTCGCGGGCCAGTCGATCCTCACGCTCGCCTCCAACACCGACATCCAAGGGCCGGACGACCTCTCGGGCAAGCGCGTGTGCACGGTCTCCGGCTCGACGCCGGAGGGGAACCTGCTCGCCAACTTCCCCGACGTCGACGTGGTGCCGTTCGGCACGTACTCCGAGTGCCTCGAGCCCCTGCGCAACGGCCAGGTCGACGCCGTGAGCACGGACAACGTGATCCTCGCGGGCTTCGCGGCCGAGAGCGACGACCTCGAGGTGCGCGGCGACCCGTTCACCGAGGAGCCGTACGGCATCGGCGTGGCGAAGGACGACGTCGAGTTCCGGATGTGGATCAACGACGTGCTCGAGGAGATCTTCGCCGACGGCCGCTGGACCGCGGCGTGGGAGGCCACGGCGGGGACCGTGCTGCCGACGCCGGAGCCGCCGAGCGTGGACCGGTACGAGGACTGACGCACCGACGCGGGCGCGGGCGGGCCGGGTCTCCGGCCGCCCGCGCCCCCGAGCGGAGGGAGCCGGCCGAGCGTGGGCGTGATCTTCGACAACGCGTCGACCTACGTCGACGGGTTCGTGGTGACGCTGCGCCTGACCGCGTACGCGGGCGCGCTCGCGCTGGTCCTCGGCGTGATCGTCGCGGGGCTGCGCGTCGCGCCGCTGCGGTCCCTGCGCCTGTTCGCGGCCGCGTGGGTCGAGGTGCTGCGCAACACGCCCCTCACGCTGGTGTTCTTCTTCATGGTGCTCGTCGCGCCGCAGTTCGGGATCCTCCTGCCGCTCGGCTTCTGGACCGCCGTGCTGTGCCTGGGGCTGTACACGTCGGCGTTCGTCGCCGAGGCGGTGCGCTCCGGGATCAACGGGGTCGGCGTCGGGCAGGCCGAGGCGGCCCGGTCGATCGGCCTGACCTTCGGTCAGACGCTGCGCGAGGTCGTGCTCCCCCAGGCCGTGCGGTCCACGATCCCGCCGCTCATCAACGTCCTCATCGCGCTGACGAAGAACACCTCGGTGGCCGCCGGGTTCGCGACCGTCGAGCTCATCGGGGTCGGCCGCCGGCTGTCCACCGCGAACGCGGGCGACCCCTGGGTGCTCGTCGGGGTGGCCGCGTTCTACCTCGTCATCACGATCCCGGCGGGGCTGCTCGCCTCGGCGCTCGAGCGAAGGGTGGCGTTCGCGCGATGACCACCGTCCTCTACGACGCGCCGGGCCCGGTGACGCGCCGCCGCGAGCGCATCGGGTCCGTCGTCGGCGCGCTCGTCATCCTCGTCGCGCTGTTCTTCGCGCTGCGCTACGCCGCCGGCCGCGGCGTCTTCCAGGCGGACCACTGGGACGTCCTGTACGACCCGCCGAAGAACCAGACCGCGGCGAGCGTGTGGCGGTCCATCGTCGTGCGCGGGCTGGGCGCCACGCTGCGCGCCGCGGCGGTGGCCGCTCCCCTGGCGCTGGTGCTCGGCCTCCTGCTCGCGCTGTGGCGCACGACCCGCTGGACGTGGCTGCGGCTGCCGGCGGTCGCCGTCGTCGAGCTGTTCCGCGGCCTGCCGGTCCTGCTCATGATGCTGTTCGGCACCCTGGCCCTGGACATGGACCCGTTCTCGGGCGTCGTCTTCGGCCTCGTCGTGTACAACATGGCGATCTTCGCCGAGATCCTGCGGGCGGGCCTCGCCGCGCTCCCGCGGGGCCAGACCGAGGCCGCGTACGCCATCGGGCTGACGCGCTGGCAGGCGCTGCGGACCGTGCAGCTGCCGCAGGCGGTGCGCACGATGCTGCCGAGCCTCGTCGCCCAGCTCGTCGTGCTGCTCAAGGACTCCTCGCTGGGCTTCATCGTGAGCTACCCGGAGCTGCTGAAGTCGATCCAGAACAACGGGCAGTACTTCGGCAACCGGTACTTCGTCGCGCTCTTCGTCGTGGGCGCGGGGACGTACCTCGCGGTCAACCTCACGCTGTCGTGGTTCGCGCGCTGGCTGAGCCGGCGCACGGGTGCCAGGACGGGTCGCCCCGCGGCGCCGGTGCTCGCCGTCGAGGCCGGCGCGGGCGGCGCGCCGCCCACGGGTCCGCTGACCGCCCCCTGACCCCCGGCGGCACGGCGCGCGGTCAGCCGGCCGTCGCCGAGGCCCGCAGCTCGCGCACGACCGTGACAGTGATCTCGCCCGGGTAGGTGAGCTCGGTCTCGATGTGCCGCGCGATCGCGTTGGCGAGGTCGGGCAGCGCGGCGTCCCCGACGACGTCGGGCTCGACGACGACGCGGACCTCGCGGCCGGCGGCCATCGCCAGCGCGCGGCGCACGCCGGGGTGGGAGGCGACGAGCGACTCGAGGCTCGTCATGCGCTCCACGAACTGGTCGAGCTCCTCGCGGCGCGCGCCGGGGCGGGACGCCGAGATCGCGTCGGCCGCCTGGACGAGCACGGCCTCGACGGACTCGAGCGGCACCTCGTCGTGGTGCGCGGCGACCGCGTTGACGACGACGTCGGGCTCGCCGAGCCGGCGCAGCATCTCCGCCCCGAGGGCCGCGTGGGTGCCCGGGCGCTCGGGCGTCATGGCCTTGCCGAGGTCGTGCAGGAACGCCGCCCGGCGGGCGGTGGCGACGTCGGCCCCGATCTCCGCGGCCATGAGCGCGGCGAGCTGGGCGCTCTCGACGAGGTGCGCCAGCACGTTCTGGCCGTAGCTGACCCGCATGCGCAGGCGCCCGAGCGTCTCGACGACCTCGGGGTGCAGGCCGACGACGCCGGCCCGCTCGGCCGCCTCGTGGCCTGCTGCGACGGCCCGGTCGCGCGCGCCCGCGAGGGCCTCCGCGTAGGCGAGCTCGATGCGCTGCGGGTGGATGCGACCGTCCGCGATGAGCGCCTCCAGCGCCACGGCGGCGACCTCGCGGCGCTCGGCGTCGAAGCTCGAGAGCGTGACCTGGTCGGAGCTGTCGTCGATGAGGACGTTCACGCCCGTGAGGGCCTCGAACGTCCGGATGTTGCGCCCCTCCTTGCCGATGATGCGGCCCTTCATCTCCTCGGCGGGCAGGGGCACCACGGTCACGACGCTCTGCGTGCTCGTCGGGCCGGCCATGCGCTGCACGGCCGCGGCGACGATGTGCCGGGCGCGCTCGTCGGCCTGGCGACGGGCGCGCGCCTCGGCGCGGCGCACGGTGGCCGCGGCCTCGCGCTCCGCCTCCTCGACGACGAGCCGGACCTGCTCCGCGCGGGCCTCGGCGGGCGACAGCCCGGACGTGGCCTGGAGGAGCGCCGCCGCCTCCTCCCGCGCCGCGGCGAGCTCCTCGCGGGCCGCGCGCCGGTCCGCCTCCGCCTGCTGCGCGTGCAGGGTCGACTGCTGGACGCGCGCCTCGGCCTGCTCGACGAGCTCGCGGACCTGCCGCCGCTCGGCGGCGAGGTCCTGCTCACGCTGGGCGACGTGCTCCTCGCGCCGCTGCGCGTCGGCGAGCATGGCGCGCGCCTCGGCCTTGACCGTGGCGGCGTCCTCGAGCGCCTGCCGGCGGGTCGCCTCCGCCTCGCGGCGGGCGAGCAGGACGAGGACGAGCGCGACGAGGCAGGCGACGAGCAGCGCGACGACGAAGGCCGCCTCGCCCCACTCGGTCACCGCCACCTCCGGCCGTCGTCACTCCTCGTCGCCGGCGACGCCGGCGGGCAGGTCTCCATCGTCGCGCATCTCGGCCACGAGGCGGCGCGACAGGCCGGGCGGATACCCCTTTCGCGCGAGCATCGCCAGCGCGCGGCGCGCCTGGACGTCCGGGGCGACGTCGGTGCGCCACCGCCGGCGCAGCAGCGCCCGCGCCACCTCCTCCTCGCTCTCCGGGTCGACCTCGTCGAGCGCGGCCGCGGCCGTCTCGTCGTCGATCCCCTTGCGGCGCAGCTCGACGGCGAGCGCGCGCCGGGCGAGGCCGCGCGACTCGCGCCGCGCGCGGACGAGCATCCGGGCGTACTCGGCGTCGTCGATCAGCCCGACCTCGGTGAACCTGTCGAGCACGCGCGTCACGACGTCGTCGGGCACGCCGCGGCGCGCCATCGCCTCGGCCAGCTGGTGCCGGCTCCGCGGCGCCCCGGTGAGCAGCCGCAGCGCGATCGACCGGGCGACCTGCTCGGGGTCGGGCTCGGGGTCGACCGCCGCAGCGCCGGTCGCCGGGGGCTCCGGCGCCGACCACCGCGGACGGCGTCGGGACGTCACTCGGACGGGCTCCTAGAAGTCGACGGGGGCGGGCGGGTCGGCCGGCGCGTCGACGCGCGCGCCGATCCCGAGCTTCTCCTTGATCTTCTTCTCGATCTCCGCGGCGAGGTCGGGGTTGTCGCGCAGGAACGCCCGGGCGTTCTCCTTGCCCTGGCCGAGCTGGTCGCCCTCGTACGTGTACCAGGCGCCCGACTTGCGCACGAGCCCGTGCTCCACGCCGAGGTCGATGAGGCCGCCCTCGCGGGAGATGCCCACGCCGTAGAGGATGTCGAACTCCGCCTGCTTGAAGGGCGGCGCGAGCTTGTTCTTGACGACCTTGACGCGGGTCCGGTTGCCGACGGACTCGGTGCCCTCCTTGAGGGTCTCGATCCGCCGGATGTCCATGCGCACCGAGGCGTAGAACTTCAGCGCCTTGCCGCCCGTCGTCGTCTCCGGGGAGCCGAAGAAGACGCCGATCTTCTCGCGGAGCTGGTTGATGAAGATCGCGGTGGTGCCGGACGCGCTCAGCGCGCCCGTGATCTTGCGGAGCGCCTGCGACATGAGCCGCGCCTGGAGGCCGACGTGGCTGTCGCCCATCTCGCCCTCGATCTCGGCCTTCGGCACGAGCGCCGCGACGGAGTCGACGACGACGATGTCGATCGCGCCGGACCGGATGAGCATGTCCATGATCTCCAGCGCCTGCTCTCCGGTGTCCGGCTGCGAGACGAGGAGCGAGTCGGTGTCCACGCCGAGCTTCTTGGCGTACTCCGGGTCGAGCGCGTGCTCGGCGTCGATGAACGCCGCGATGCCGCCGGCCTTCTGCGCGTTCGCCACCGCGTGCAGGGCGACGGTCGTCTTGCCGCTGGACTCCGGGCCGTAGATCTCGATGATGCGCCCGCGCGGCAGGCCGCCGATGCCGAGCGCGACGTCGAGCGCGATCGAGCCGGTGGGGATCACCTCGACGGGCGCACGCCCCTCGTCCCCCAGGCGCATGATCGAGCCCTTGCCGAACTGCCGGTCGATCTGGCTCAGCGCCGCCTCGAGGGCCTTGGCGCGGTCTGCTGGAGCGGGCATGAAACACCTCGTGGGCCGGGGGCGGGGTCGCCCGTGGTCTCTTCCGTGTCGCTTCGGTGACGCTACGCCCGGCGTCCGACATCCATCCCCCGCCGGGCCGGCGGGGCTGTGGAGGCCGTCGCTGCCGCAGCTCGTGTGGACACACTAGACGAACACGTGTTCGACGGCGAGCGACACGCCGACGCGTCGCGTCAGCGGCGCGTCACCTCAGCAGCAGGCGCTCCACGCGGCCCGCGGTCCACACCGTGCCGACCAGGCCCATCGCGACGAGGTACGCCACGTGGCCCGCCATCGCCGTCGTGATCTCCCCGAGCATGAGCTCCCGGGTCATCGCCACGCCGTGGTACAGGGGCGTGGCCTGCACCACCCACTGCAGCACGTCCGGGTAGGTGGTCAGCGGGAAGAACGTCGCGGAGAACAGGAACATGGGCATGATCGCGAGCTGGATCCAGTCGAAGTCCGCCCACGTGCGCATGTAGGTCGCCGACGCCATGCCCACGGACGCGAACGCCCAGCCGATGAGCGTCGCGGCCGGCACCGCGGCCAGCGCCCACCACGAGCGCACCGTCCCGGCCGCCGCGGCGACGGCGAGGAACGCGCCGGAGTACGCGAGCCCGCGCAGCAGCGCCCAGCCGATCTCCCCCACCGCGACGTCGCGCGGCCCGAGGGGCGTCGCCAGCACCGAGTCGTAGAGCTTGGCGTACTTCAGCTTGAAGAAGACGTTCGTCGTCGAGTCGAACACCGCGCCGTTCATGGCCGACGACGCCAGCAGCGCCGGCGCCACGAACACCCCGTAGGGCACCGTCCGCCCGTCGCCGAGGTCGATGTCGCCCACCATCGCGCCGATGCCCACGCCCATCGCGAAGAGGAAGAACACCGGCTCGAAGAAGCCGGACACGATGATCGACCACGTGCGCCGGAACGAGCGGAAGTTGCGCTCGACGAGCATGCGCGCCATGCCCGCCCCGGCCGGGAACGGGACCGCGCGGACCAGCTGCCGGGCCAGGGGCACGCGCTCGTCGGTACGGATCGCCACCTAGACCACCATCCGTCGCCGCAGGACGCGGACCGCGAGCCAGACGCCGGCCACCAGCCACGCGCCGAGGTACGCCACGTGCCCCGCCACCGGGCCGGGCGTCGCCGTGCCGAGCACGAGGGACCGGCACGCGTCGACCGCGTGCCACAGCGGCGTCACCCAGGCCACCGGCTGCAGCCAGCCGGGCAGCTGCTCGATCGGGAAGAACGTGCCGGCGAACAGCGTCATCGGCGTGATGACGAACCGGAACATCAGCGTCAGGCCCCGGTCGTTGTCGAGCCGCGCCGCGTAGGCGAACGAGCACGCCGCGCAGGCGACGCCGCACAGCGTCGCGACCGCGAGCGCGGCGAGCGCCCACGGCGAGCGCACCGTGCCGAGCAGCCCGGCCACCGCGAGGAACACCGCGCACGACGTGAGCACCCGGAACGCGATGAACGCGAGCTGGCCGGCCACGACGTCGACCGGCCCCAGCGGGGTGGCGAGCATCCCGTGGTAGATGCGGTCCCACTTGATGCCGCCCATGACCGAGAACGACGCCTCGCCGACGCCGACCTGCATCGCCGTCGACGCCAGCACGCCCGGGGCGATGAAGACGACGTAGGGCACGCCGCCCACCCCGCCCGACGCGCGGTCCACGAGCAGGCCGAGCCCGAAACCCATCCCCGCGAGGTAGAGCAGCGGCGCGAGGAAGCTCGAGATCGCCGTGCCGAACCAGACGCGCCGGTACTTGCGCATCCAGTGCTCCGCGACCGCGCGCCAGCCCGGCACCTGCGGGGGTGCCGTGCGCGCGCGGAGCGCCACGGTCGTCGTCGTCGCCATCAGTCCACCAGGCTCCGGCCCGTGAGGTGGAGGAACACGTCCTCCAGCGTGGAGCGGCGCACGAGCGCGGACAGCGGCTCGAGGCCGCGGCGGACCACCTCGGAGTGGGCGGCCTCGCCGTCGCGCACGTAGAGCAGCAGGCGGTCGGCGAGCACCTCCACGCGGTCGGCGATGCCGTCGACGCCCGCGAGGTGCTGGGCGTGGTCGTCCGCGTCGAACCGCAACTCGAGGACCTCGCGGGTGGAGTGCCGGGCGATGAGCTCGCGCGGGGACCCCTCGGCGACGATCCGGCCGCGGTCCATGACGACGAGGCGGTCGCAGAGCTGCTCGGCCTCGTCCATGTAGTGCGTCGTCAGGACGAGCGTGACCCCCTCGCGCTTGAGCCGGAACAGGCGGTCCCACAGCACGTGCCGGGCCTGCGGGTCGAGGCCGGTGGTCGGCTCGTCGAGCAGCAGGATCTCCGGCTCGTTGACGAGGCCGCGCGCGATCGTCAGGCGGCGCTTCATGCCGCCCGACAGCGGCTCGACGACGGAGTCGGCGCGGTCGGTGAGCTGGGCGAACTCGAGCAGCTGGCGCGCCCGCTCGCGCACCACGTGCCGGGGCAGCCCGAAGTACCGCCCGTACACCCAGAGGTTCTCCTCGACCGTCAGCTCCTCGTCGAGGCTGTCGCGCTGGGGCACGACGCCGAGCCGCGCGCGGATCCGCGGGCCGTCCGTCGCCGGGTCCATGCCGAGCACCTGCAGCGTGCCGCCCGACGGCGGGGAGACGCAGCCGATCATGCGCATGGTCGAGGACTTCCCGGCCCCGTTCGGGCCGAGGAAGCCGAAGGACTCGCCGCGACGGACCTCGACGTCGATACCGTCGACGGCGACGAAGTCGCCGAAGGTCTTCACCAGGCCGCGCGCGAGGATGAGCGGAGCATCGAGCACCGGGAGAAGGTACTCCCCGGTACGGACATCGCCCCACTTCATTGCCCCGGCAGGCGGCCGACGCCGGTCACGACGTCGGGCGGCCGTCGGGGGCCGGCGTCGGCGCCCGGACGGCTAGGACCGGCGCCGCGGCCGGTCCCGCCCCCAGCGCAGCGCGGGCGGCACCTCCAGGGCGTCGCAGAGGGCGCGCCACACGCGGACCGGCTCCTCGCCGTCGTCCAGCGCCTGCTGGGCGGTGCGGTCGGCGAGCGCGTCGAGCACGAGGTCGCGCGCCACCGTCCGGCCGCCCGGGCCGAGCACGTCGTCGACCAGCTCCCAGAACTCGCTGTACCGCACCGGTCCACCCTGCCACGGCCCGACCGCCCGACCCGACCGCCCGACCCGACCGCCCTCGCGGCCGGCCGGGCCGGGCGACCCGCCCCGCGGTGTCGGCCCCGCCCGCGACAATGGCCCGGTGACCGCGCCCGACGTCGACCCGCTCGCGCCCTTCTCGGCGCCCACCCGGGCGTGGTTCACGGGCGCGTTCGAGGCGCCGACGCCGGCGCAGGCGGGCGCGTGGGCGGCGATCGCGGCGGGCGACCACGCGCTGGTCGTCGCGCCGACCGGCTCCGGCAAGACGCTCTCGGCGTTCCTCGCCTCGCTCGACCGGCTGCTCACGGAGCCACCCCCGGACGACCCGACCCACCGCTGCCGCGTCGTCTACGTCTCGCCGCTCAAGGCCCTGGCCGTCGACGTCGAGAAGAACCTCCGCTCGCCGCTCGTGGGCATCCGGCAGGCGGCGCAGCGCCTCGGCACGGACCTGCCGGAGGTCGAGGTCGGCATCCGCACGGGGGACACGCCCGCGAGCGAGCGCCGCGCCTTCGGCTCGCACCCGCCCGACGTGCTCATCACGACCCCGGAGTCCCTCTACCTCGTGCTGACGTCGTCGGCGCGCGCGGGGCTCGCGGGCGTGCGCACGGTCGTCGTGGACGAGATCCACGCGGTCGCCGGCACCAAGCGCGGCGCGCACCTCGCGCTGAGCCTCGAACGCCTCGACGCGCTGCTCGAGGCCGGGCCGGGGCCCGCCCAGCGCGTGGGCCTGTCCGCGACCGTGCGGCCCGTCGAGACGGTGGCGCGCTTCCTCGCCGGCGCCCGGCCCCCCGTCGACGGCGGCCGCCGGGTGACGATCGTGCAGCCCCCCGCGGCCAAGGAGGTCGACGTCAGCGTCGTCGTGCCGGTGCCCGACCTCGCCGACCTGACGCCCCGGACGACCGACCTGCCGGCCCCCGGCGGCCCCGTCGGCCCGGACGGCGCCGACGCCGAGGCCGACGCGCGGGCCCGCCGCGCGAGCCGCTCGGTGTGGCCGCACGTCGAGGAGCGCATCGCCGACCTCGTCGCGGCCCACCGGTCGACGCTCGTCTTCACCAACTCCCGCCGCGCCGCCGAGCGCCTGACCTCCCGGCTCAACGAGGTCTGGGCGGAGCGGACCGGCCGGGAGGTGCCCGACGTCGGCGCCGCGCAGCCCGCCGCGGCGCCCGCCCAGTCGGGCACGAGCGCCGGCGTCGACACGCGGGACCCGACGACGATCCTCGCCCGCGCGCACCACGGCTCCATGAGCCGCGCGGAGCGCACCCGCACGGAGACGGAGCTGAAGTCCGGGCGGCTGCCGGCCGTCGTCGCGACGTCGAGCCTCGAGCTGGGCATCGACATGGGCGCGGTCGACCTCGTCGTGCAGGTGGGCTCGCCGCCGAGCGTCGCCTCGGGCCTGCAGCGGATCGGGCGGGCGGGGCACCAGGTCGGCGCGGTGTCGCGCGGCGTCCTCTTCCCCACCCACCGGGGCGACCTCGTGCCCGCGGCGGTCACCGCGGCCCGCATGCGGGTCGGCGCGATCGAGGAGCTGTCGGTGCCGGCCAACCCGCTCGACGTGCTCGCGCAGCAGGTCGTGGCGATGGTCGCCGTCGACGACTGGACGGTCGACGACCTCGCGCGCGTGGTGCGCCGCGCCGCGCCGTTCGCGAACCTCGGCGACGCGACGCTGCGCGCGGTGCTCGACATGCTCGCGGGCCGCTACCCCAGCGAGGAGTTCGGCGAGCTGCGGCCGCGGCTCGTGTGGGACCGCGCGACCGGGCGGCTCACGGCCCGGCCCGGCGCGCTGCGCCTCGCGACGACGAGCGGCGGCACGATCCCCGACCGCGGCCTGTACGGGGTGTTCCTCGCGACCGGGGAGGCCGACGCCGACGCCGGCCGGCGGGGCGGGCGCCGCGTCGGCGAGCTCGACGAGGAGATGGTCTACGAGTCCCGGGTCGGCGACACCTTCACGCTCGGCTCGAGCACGTGGCGCATCGAGGACATCACGCCGGACCGCGTGCTCGTCTCCCCCGCGCCCGGCCTGCCGGGCCGGCTGCCCTTCTGGAAGGGCGACCAGCCGGGCCGGCCGGCGGAGCTGGGGCGCGCCGTCGGGCGGTGGGTGCGCGAGGTCGGCGCCCTCCCCCCGGACGAGGCGCGGCGGCGGCTCGTCGCCGAGGGGCTCGACGCGTGGGCCGCGGACAACGTCGTCGCCTACCTGCGCGAGCAGCAGGAGGCCACCGGCCACCTGCCGGACGACACGACGCTCGTCGTCGAGCGCTTCCGCGACGAGGTGGGCGACTGGCGGGTCGTGCTGCACTCCCCGTTCGGCGCCCGGGTGCACGCCCCGTGGGCGATCGTGCTCGCGGCGCGCCTGCGCGAGCGGCACGGCGTCGACGCCGCCGTCCTGCACGCCGACGACGGGATCGTCCTGCGCCTGCCCGACACGCTCTCGGACGCGACGTGGGACGTGGCCGCGGGGCGCTGGCGCGGGCCGGAGGGTCCGCGCGTCGAGCTCGAGGACCTCCTCATCGACCCGGACGAGGTGGCGGAGGCGGTCCGCACCCAGCTCGGCGGCTCGGCGCTCTTCGCCGCGCGCTTCCGGGAGGCGGCGGCGCGCTCGCTCCTGCTGCCGCGCCGCCGGCCGGACCGGCGCCAGCCGCTGTGGCAGCAGCGCCAGCGCTCGAGCCAGCTGCTCGGCGTGGCCTCGCGGTTCCCGGACTTCCCCGTGCTGCTCGAGGCCGCCCGCGAGTGCCTGCAGGACGACTTCGACGTCGACGGCCTCGCCCGGCTCATGCGCGACGTCGCCGCGCGCCGCGTCCGCGTCGTCGAGGTGACGACGCCGACCCCGTCGCCGTTCGCCCGCTCCCTCCTCTTCGGGTACACGGCGCAGTTCCTCTACGAGGGCGACGCCCCGCTCGCGGAGCGCCGGGCGGCCGCGCTGACGCTGGACCCGTCGCTGCTCGCCGAGCTCCTCGGCCAGCAGGGGGCCGCGCAGCTCGCCGACCTGCTCGACCCGGCGGCCGTCGAGCGCACGGAGGCCGAGGTCATGGGCACCGCGCCCGGGCGCCAGGCGCGCCACCTCGAGGACGTGGCCGACGTCGTCCGCCGCCACGGCCCGCTGACCACCGCCGACGTCGAGGCCCGCACCCTGCCCGAGCACCGCGGCGAGGTGGCCGGCTGGCTCGCCGAGCTGGAGGCGGCCCGCCGGGTCATCCGCGTGCGGATCGGCGGCGCGGCGGGCGGCGCCGAGCGCTGGGCGGCGGTGGAGGACGCCGGGCGGCTCCGCGACGCGCTCGGCGTCGCCCTGCCCGTCGGGGTGCCGGAGGACTTCACGGCCGTCGTGCCCGACCCGCTCGGCGACCTCGTCCGCCGGTACGCCCGCACCCACGGGCCGTTCACGGCCGCCGACGTCGCCGCCCACCTGGGCCTCGGCGTCGCCGTCCTCGCCAACGTCCTGCGGCGGCTCGAGGCCGACGGCGCGCTCGTCGTCGGGCGGATCCGCCCGGAGGCGCTGGGCGGCACGGGCGACGACCTGTGCGACGCCGACGTGCTCCGGCTCATCCGGCGCCGCTCGCTCGCCGCGCTGCGCGCGGAGGTGGAGCCCGTGCCGCCCGCGGCGCTCGGCGTGTTCCTGCCGCGTTGGCAGGGCGTGGCGGCCGCGGGCGGGCCGGCCCGCCTGCAGGGCGTCGACGGGCTCGTGCGCGCGGTGGAGCAGCTCGCGGGCGCGGCGCTGCCGGCCTCGGCGTGGGAGACGCTCGTGCTGCCCGCGCGGGTGGCCGACTACGACCCGCGGATGCTCGACGAGCTGCTCGGCGCGGGCGAGGTGCTGTGGGCCGGGCACGCGCCGCTCGCGGGCAACGACGGCCTCGTCAGCCTGCACCTCGCGGAGACGGCCGACCTCACCCTGCCCCTCCTCGACCCCGAGGCGCCGGGCCCCGCCACGGCGGAGCAGGCGGCGCTGCTGGAGGCGCTGCTCGACGTGCTCGGCGGGGGCGGCGGCTTCTTCCTGCCCGCGCTCGTCGAGCAGGTGCGCCTGCGGGTCGGCGGCGACGTCGCGACGGCGGCGGTGCGCGAGGCGCTGTGGCACCTCGTCTGGGCCGGCCGCGTCACGAACGACTCCCTGTCCCCGCTGCGCGCGCGCCTCGGCGCGCGGGGGGGCCGGGGCGGCACGGCGCACCCGACGCGGCCGCACACCCCGCGAGGCCGCACGCTCGCCCGGCTGGCGCTGCGGCCCGACGGCGGGTCGTCGGTCGCCGGGCCGGACGCCGTCGGGCGCTGGTCGCTGCTGCCGGGGCGCGAGACCGACCCGACCGTGCGGGCCCGGGCGCTCGCCGCGCAGCTCCTCGACCGGCACGGGGTGCTCACCCGCGGTGTCGCCGCCGTCGAGGGCGTCCCGGCGTGGTACACGGCGCTCTACCGGGTCCTCGCCGCGCTCGAGGAGGCGGGGCAGGTCCGGCGGGGCTACTTCGTCGAGCACCTCGGCGGCTCGCAGTTCGCGCTCCCCGGCGCCGTCGACCTGCTCCGGCAGGACGCGGCGGAGCTCGCCCGACCGGACCCGCCAGCCGCGCCCGCCGTCGTGCTCGCCGCCACGGACCCCGCCAACCCCTACGGCGCCGCGCTCGCGTGGCCCGACGCCGCCGGGCAGGACGGCGACGCCGCCCGGCACCGGCCCGGCCGCAAGGCGGGCGCGGTGGTCGTGCTCGTGGCCGGCGCGCTCGTGCTCTACCTCGAGCGGGGCGGCCGGACCCTGCTGTCCTTCAGCGACGACCCCGACCTGCTGGCCCCCGCGGCCCGCGCCCTCGCCGACGCCGCCCGCGGGGGCGCGCTCGGCCGCCTCACCGTGAGCCGCGCCGACGGCGCCGCCGTGCTCGACCGCGAGACGCTGGCCGGGCCGCTGGCCCGCGCGCTGGCCGACGCCGGGTTCGGCCTGACGCCCCGGGGTCTGAGGCTGCGCGATGCCCGAGGGTGACGTCCTGGCCCGCACCGCGGCCGCCCTCGACCGGGCGCTGCGGGGCGCGGCGGTCGTGCGCACCGACCTGCGCTGGCCCACGGCCGCGGGCACGTCGTTCGACGGGCGGGTGGTGCTCGGCAGCCACGCCTACGGCAAGCACCTGTTCACGCGGTTCGACGACGGGCGCACCCTGCACACCCACCTGCGGATGGACGGCTTCTGGCGCACGCACCCCACGGGCTCGCCCGCGGCGGCGGGCCGGGGGCCGGACGTCCGGGTCGTGCTCGCGACGGCGGAGCGGACCGCCGTCGGGCACCTCATCGGCGTGCTCGACGTCGTGCCGACGTCGCGGGAGGGCGAGCTCGTCGCGCACCTGGGGCCGGACGTGCTCGCCGAGGACTTCCCCAGCCGGGGGCTCGCGGAGGCGCTCGCCCGCGCGGCCCAGCGGGGGGCGACGCCCGTCGTCGAGGTGCTCCTCGACCAGACGGTCGCCGCAGGCATCGGCACGATCTACGCGGCCGAGTCGCTCTTCGCGCGGCGCGTGTGGCCGTGGACCCCGGCGGACGCGTGCGACCTGGCCTCGCTGCTCATGGTCGCGCGCACGCTCATGGCGCGCAGCGTCGCGGCGCCGAGCCCGACGGCGACGGGCGACACGGCGCGCGGCCGCACGACCCTCGTCCACGGGCGCGGCGGGCAGCCGTGCCGGCGCTGCGGCACGCCGATCGCCGTCGGCACGGCGCGGCGACCGCCCATGCAGCGGCCGGTGTGGTGGTGCCCCGCGTGCCAGGCGCGCGGGGACTGACGCCGGAGGGCTCCGGCGGTGAGGGCGACGCGGCCGGGCGGCTCAGCCGACGGGGGCGAGCCCGGCGGGCACGGCCTCGTCGCGCACGCGCCCGCGGCCCAGGCAGTCGGCCAGGTCGACGGGCACGGTGTCCGGGATCGTCAGGCCGTCGGCGAGGGCGACGCGGTCGCTCACCTCGCGCAGGACGAGCCACAGCGGCACGTCGAGCGCGTCGCAGATCGCGCTGAGCAGCTCGGACGAGGCCTCCTTCTGGCCCCGCTCGACCTCACTGAGGTAGCCGAGGCTCACCCGGGCGGCCGAGGACACCTCGCGGAGGGTCCGGCCCTGGCGCTGGCGCACGCCGCGGAGGACGTCGCCGATCTCACGTCGAAGGACGACCATCGGACGACCTCCCTCCTTCTTCCCGGGTGCCCGCCGGACGTCGTCCGGTGCCGCCGACGGCGGGCGCCTGCGCTCTGTGGGACTACTACCGTACCCTGCGGGCCGGACGGCGTCGCGGGTCATACCGCGCGGGCGACCCGCCGGCACTCCGGTCCGAGGCTTCACGTACCGTCCAACGCCCGGCCGCCGCCGTCTGTTCCCGCCCCCGCTCCGATGCGGCTGCGCGCCGCGTCCCGCCCCCGGGCGGGCCGTGCTCACGGGCGCGCCAGCGCCTCCACCAGCAGCGCGAGCGCGGCGTCCCGGGCGGCGCGGCGCACGGCCTCCCGCCCCGGTGGGGCCGCCCCCGCCTCCGGGCGCACCGACCGCACGAGCTCGCCGTCCGGCCACACGACCGCGACGTGGAACTCCCCTACCGGCCGGCCGTCGGCCGGGTCCGGGCCGGCGACGCCCGTCGTCGCCACCCCGACGTCGGCGGCGAGCGCCGCGCGGACCCCGCGGGCCATCGCGCGGGCCACCTCGGGGTCCACCGCGCCGCCGGCGAGCAGGCCGGCCGGCACGCCCAGCAGGCGCTCCTTGACGTCCGTGGCGTAGGCGACCACGCCGCCGCGCAGGCACGCCGAGGCGCCCGGCACGTCCACGAGCGCCGACGTCACCGCCCCGCCGGTGAGCGACTCGGCGACCGCCACGGTCCGCCCGGCCGCGACGAGCAGGCGCACCGCGGCCGCGGCCTCCGCCGTGGGCCCGCCGCTCACGCGACCTCCCGGGCGGCGCGGCGCACCTGCCAGCCCCGCCGCACGTAGTCGACGCCGGTGACCACCGTGACGACGACGGCGAGGAGGACGACGACCCACGCGACGGTGCCGACGGCGTCGGGCAGGCGGTCCAGCGGCAGGAGGAAGAGGCCGATGCCCACCGACTGCAGGACGGTCTTGAGCTTGCCGCCCCGCGAGGCGGGTATGACGACGTACCGCAGCACCGCCAGGCGCAGCGCGGTGATGCCCAGCTCCCGTACGAGGATGACGACGGTCACCCACCAGGGCAGGTCGCCGAGCCACGAGAGCGTGACGAGGGCGCCGCCCATGAGGGCCTTGTCGGCGATGGGGTCGACGAGCTTGCCCCACTCCGTGACCTCGTCGCGCCGCCGGGCGAGCCAGCCGTCGAGGCGGTCGGTCGCGGCCGCGAGGACGAAGAGGGCCGTCGCGACGAGGCGCCAGCCGCCGTCGTCGTCGACGAGCAGCGCCGCCACGACCAGCGGGACGAGCACGAGGCGCACCGAGGTGACGACGTTCGCGGGGGTCCAGACGGACCGGACGGCAGCGGGCACGGGACCAACCCTAGGGGGCCGCACGGTATCGTCTCGGCGTGCCCCGCCACGTCCGGTCCGAGGCCTCGCGCGCGCCCGCCCGCCTGGCGGCCGTCGTGACGGCGCTGCTCGTCACCGGCGCGGCCGCGGGCGCGGCCTGGCAGGGACTCCCCTGGCTGGACGGCGAGCCCGACGCCGCCGCGGCGCCGACCCCGTCCGCGACCCCCACGCCGGCGCCGACCCCCACGCCGACGCCGACCCCCACCCCGACGCCCGTGGACGCCGTGTTCACGATCCTCGCGGCGGGCGACGTGCTTACCCACCAGTCGGTGAACTCGGCCGCGCGCGCGGGCTCCGGGTACGACTTCGGGCCGCTCTTCGCGCCGATCCGGGCCTTCGTCGAGGGCGCCGACCTCGCGCTGTGCCACATGGAGGTGCCGATCGCGCCGGCCGGCACGCAGCCCTCCGGGTTCCCGATGTTCGGGGCCCCGGTGGAGATCGCCGCGAACCTGCGCGCGAGCGGCTGGGACGGGTGCTCCACGGCGTCGAACCACAGCCTCGACCGCGGCATGGACGGCGTGGTCGCCACGCTCGACGCGTTCGACGCCGTGGGCCTCGGGCACGTCGGCACGGCCCGCAGCGCCGAGGAGGCGGCGGCCCCGCAGGTGTACACCCTGTACCGCGAGGGCCAGGCGATCCGCGTCGCGCACATCGCGGCCACCTACGGCACCAACGGCCTGCCCATCCCCTCGTCCGCCCCCTGGGCGGTGCAGCTCATCGACACCGACGCCCTCGTCGCGCAGGCGACGGCCGCGCGGGCGGCGGGGGCCGACGTCGTCGTGGCGAGCGTGCACTGCTGCGTGGAGTACACGTCCTCGCCGACCGACCGGCAGGAGGAGATCGCCGCCGCGCTCGCCGCGTCCGGGGTGATCGACCTGCTCATCGGGCACCACGCGCACGTGCCGCAGCCCGTCGTCGAGCTGCCGGGCGGCCCGCGCGGCGAGGGCATGTGGGTCGCGTACGGGCTGGGCAACTTCATCTCCAACCAGGGCCCGCACGCCGGGCTGGCCGCGACGACGCAGAACGGCCTCATGCTGCTCGCGACGTTCACGAAGCCGCCGGACGGCCCGGCCACGGTCACCGCCGTCGAGTGGACGGCCGTGACGATGGACCGGCGAGGCGGCCAGCGCGTGGAGTCGCTCTCGGCCGCCGCGGCGGCGGGCGCGGCCGCGGGGACGGTGCCCGCGTCGGAGGTCTCGAAGCGGCACGCGCTCGTCGCGCAGGTCGCGGGGACCGCGGCGCCCGAGCTCACCGCGCCGCCGACGGCGACCGGCCTGCCCCCCGTGCTGTCCGACCGGGTGCCCGCCCCGCCCGCCTGACGGGCGTCAGGCGCCCTCGACCAGCGCGGGCTGGACCGTCTCCGACTCCCCCGCGCCGAACAGCCAGCCCTGGCCGTACTCCCAGCCGCAGGCGCGCAGGAACTGCGCCTGCCCGACCGTCTCGACGCCCTCGGCGATCGTGATCATGTCGAGCTCGCGGGCGAGGGCGCCGAGCGCCCGGCTCACGCGCGCCGCCTGGGGGTCCTCCGGGATGCCGGCCGTGAAGGACATGTCGAGCTTGACGCCGTCGACGGGCAGGTCGCGCAGGTACGACAGCGGCGCGATGCCGGTGCCGAAGTCGTCGAGGAGCACCGGGATCCCGGCGGCGCGCAGGTCCGCCAGCTCGTGCCGCACGCGGCTCTCGCCGTCCACGAGCCCGGCCTCCGTGAGCTCGATGACGAGCCGTCCCGGCTCGACCCGGTGCCGCCCGACGGCGGAGAGCACCTGGGCGGCGAGCTCGCCGTCGCCGAGCTGGTCGGCGGAGACGTTGACCGACACCCAGTGTCCGGTCCCCGCGGTGCGCTGGAGGAAGGCGGCCGCCTGCCGGACCACGTTCGTGCCGAGCGCGACCGCGAGGCCGCCCTCGACCGCCGTCGGCAGGAAGGAGCCCGGCAGGAGCAGGCCCCGGTCCGGGTGCTGCCAGCGGACGAGCGCCTCGTGCCCCACGACGTGGCCCGTCGCGAGGTCCACGGTCGGCTGGTAGTGCAGGACCAGCTCGCCCGCCTCGATCGCGTGGACGAGCTCGGCGACGGCGCCGTGCCGCGCGCCGGCCGTCATCGTCATCGACCGGTCGTAGACCTCCGTGCGGCTGCGGCCCGCCCCCTTCGCGCGGTAGAGCGCGGCGTCGGCGGCCGCGAGCATGCCCATGGCCCCGGTCGTGAGGATCGCGGGCTCGGCGACGGCGATGCCGACGCTCGCCCGGATCGGCAGCTGGCGGCGGTGCGTGCGCACGGGGTTGAGCAGCCCCTTGTGGATCCCCGCGGCGATCTCGAACGCGACGCGGGCGGCGTCGTCGCCGATGACGACGATCGCGAACTCGTCGCCGCCCTGGCGGGCGACCAGGCCGCGGCCCGCCGTCGCCGCGCGGAGCACGCCCGCGACGTGCACGAGCACGTCGTCGCCGGCGGCGTGGCCGTACCTGTCGTTGATCTGCTTGAACTCGTCGAGGTCGATGGCGAGCACGGCGACCCGGCCGGGGGCGTCCGGCGGCTCGCACGCGCGCTGGAGCACCTCCTGCATCGAGGCGCGGTTCGCGAGCCCGGTGAGCGGGTCGTGCGTCGCGCGGTGCGCGAGCATCTCGGACTGCAGGCGCGACTCCGTGATGTCGCGCATCTGGATGACGAAGTGGTCCGGCGTGCCCTCGTCGGTGCGCACGAGCACGACGTCGAGGACCACCCAGACGGTCTGGCCGTCGGGGCGCAGGTAGCGCTTCTCGAGCGAGAACCTGTCGCCCTCGCCCGCGAGGAGCCGCTGGACGCTCGCGCGCTCCGTGGCGCGGTCGTCCGGGTGGGACAGCGCGGACAGGTCGTGCCCCACGAGCACCGACGGCTGGACGGCGAAGAGCGACGCGAGCGCGGCGTTGACCTCCTGCAGCCGCCACTGCGGGTCCGCGAGCGCCATGCCGATCGGGGCGTTCTCCATGGCGAGGCGGAACTGCAGCTCGGACCGCGCGAGCGCGGCCCGCACCTCGCGCGGCCCGGTGACGTCGGCGAGGACGGTGAGCAGGTCGTGCCCCCCGCCCACGCGGGCGACGGGGTGCGTGGTCACCTGCACCCAGCGGACCGACGCGCCCGTGCGCGGGGCCAGCCCGACGACGAACGGCGGGCCGCCCGGCGTCGGCGGCGGGGAGAAGACCGCGGCGGGGGCGACGTCCTGCCCCTGCTCGGTCGTCCACCGCACGGGCAGCTCGCCCACGCGCCGGCCGACGAGGTCCGCGGCGGGCATGTCGACGGCGCGGGCCGCCGCGTCGTTGGCGAGCAGCACGGTGCCGTCCGGGGCGTGCAGCACGACGCCGTCGCGCCCGGAGGCGAGCACGGCGGCGAGCCGCCGCTGCGTCGTGGCGAGCTCGTGGGCGCGCGCGGCGACCTCGCGACGCCGCCGCGTCGCGAGCCACGCCACCGCCGCCGCCAGCACTGCCGCGAGGGCCAGCGCCGCCAGCGTGAGCGCGTCTAGTCCTCCAGGTCCCATTCCTGCCCGCCGTCGTCGTCCGCCTGGTCGTAGACCTCGCCGTCGCTCGGCGGCTCACCGCGGAGCATGGCGAGGGTGGCGGCCAGGTCGTCCGGCGCGACGAGCACCTCGCGGGCCTTGGAGCCCTCCGAGGGACCGACGATCTCGCGGGACTCGAGCAGGTCCATGAGCCGGCCCGCCTTGGCGAAGCCGACGCGCAGCTTGCGCTGCAGCATGGACGTGGAGCCGAACTGGGTGGAGATGACGAGCTCGGCGGCCTGGAGCAGGAGGTCGAGGTCGTCCCCGATGTCCTCGTCAACCTGCTTCCTCGTCGCCGGCGCCGCCACGTCGACCCGGTAGGTCGGCTTCTGCTGGGTCTTCACGTGCGCGACCACGGCGTGGATCTCCGCCTCGGTCACCCACGCGCCCTGGACGCGCATCGGCTTCGCGGCGCCCATCGGGAGGAACAGGGCGTCGCCCTGCCCGATGAGCTTCTCCGCGCCCGGCTGGTCCAGGACGACCCGGCTGTCCGTGAGCGACGACGTCGCGAACGCCATCCGGGACGGCACGTTCGCCTTGATCACGCCGGTCACCACGTCCACGCTCGGTCGCTGCGTCGCCAGCACGAGGTGGATGCCCGCCGCTCGCGCGAGCTGGGTGATCCGCTGGACCGACGCCTCGACGTCCCTGGGTGCCACCATCATGAGATCGGCAAGTTCGTCCACGATCACAAGGAGATACGGGTAGGGCGCTATCTTCCGCTCGCTGCCCGGCAGCGGCTTGACCCGGCCCGCCTTCACCCCGGCGTTGAAGTCGTCGATGTGCTTGTAGCCGAAGGTGGCGAGGTCGTCGTACCGCTGCTCCATCTCGTGCACGACCCACTCGAGGGCCTCGGCGGCCTTCTTGGGGTTGGTGATGATGGGCGTGATGAGGTGCGGGATGCCGTCGTAGACGGTGAGCTCCACGCGCTTGGGGTCGACGAGGATCATCCGGACCTCGTCGGGCGTCGCCCGCATGAGGATCGAGATGATCATCGAGTTGATGAAGCTGCTCTTGCCGGCGCCCGTCGCGCCCGCCACGAGCAGGTGGGGCATCCGGGCGAGGTTCGCCGTGACGTAGCCGCCCTCGACGTCCTTGCCGACGCCGATGAGCAGGGGGTGCTCGCTGCGGCGGGCCACCGACGAGCGCAGGACGTCGCCGAGCGAGACCGTCTCGCGGTCGGTGTTGGGGATCTCGATGCCGATGGCGGACTTGCCGGGGATCGGCGAGAGGATCCGCACGTCGGCGCTCGCCACGGCGTAGGCGATGTTGCGGCTGAGCGCGGTGACGCGCTCGACCTTGACGCCCGGGCCCAGCTCGACCTCGTAGCGGGTCACGGTGGGCCCGCGCGTGAAGCCGGTGACCTGCGCGTCGATCTCGAACTCCTCGAGCACGTTCGTCAGCGCCTCGACGACGCGGTCGTTGGCCGCGGAGCGCACCTTGTGCGGCATGCCCTTGGTGAGCAGGTCCTCCGACGGCAGGAGGTAGAGCACGTCGCCCTCGAGCGTCGGCTGCTCGCCGCGCGGCGGCGGGGCCGTCACGGGCGGCGGCGTCGGGGCCTTCGCGGCGCCCGTCGCGGTGGTCGGGACGGCGGCGGCGGGCTCGACGGCGACCACCTCCGTGGCCGCGTCGTCCTCCGGCCACGCGTCGGCGTCGTCGGCGCCGGTGGGCGCGCCGCGCCGGCGCAGCCGGCCGCGCCGACCCTTGCCCTCGTCGCCCCCGTCGCCCGCGCCGTCCGGGCCGTCGTCGTCCGCGCGGCCGCGCCGCCCGCGGCGCCGGGCGCCGTCCTCGGCGGCCCCGGCGTCCTCGCCCTCGGGGGCCTCGCTGCGGCCGGTGAGCCACCGGCCCAGCCGGCGCAGGCGCGGGCCGATCTGGTGGACGGGGGTCGCGGTGAGCACGAGCAGCCCGAACACCCCGAGCAGCACGAGGATGGGCACCGTCACCCAGGCGGTGACGAGGCTCTCCAGGGGCGTGGCGACGAGGTAGCCGAGCACGCCGCCGGCGGCCCGGACGGGCTCGAACCCGTCCGACGGCGACGGCAGGCCGGCGTCGAGGTGCACGAGGCCGCACGCGGCGAGGATCAGCGCGGAGACGCCGATGCCCATGCGGCCGTTGGCCTGGACGCGCTCGGGGTGGCGCATGAGGCGCACGGCCCCGGCGAGCAGGAGCAGCGGGACGACGAGCCCGACCACCCCGAACGTGCCGGCGACGGCGTTGTGCACCACGTCGCCCGCGGCGCCGGACAGCCCCCACCACTCCCGGGCGGCGACGACGACGGCGAGCGCGAGGAGCGCGAACGCGACGCCGTCGCGCCGGTGCGCAGGGTCGAGGTCGCGGGCGCCCTGGCCGATCCGTCGCGCGGCCCCGCCGACGAGATGGGCGCCACCCATCCACACCCCCCGCACCATGCGCACGGGCAGCGAGCGGCGCGGCGGCGGGGCGGGGCGGCCCCCGCGGGCGGCGGGCCTGCCGGACCCGCGTGCCGCCGTCCCGCGCCCGTCCGCGCGCCGCGCGGGGGTCCGCGTCCCCCCGGATGCGGCGCGCCCCGTGGGCGCGGTCGTTCGGCCGGCCATCCTCCCACGGTACCTGCGGGGGTCCGCAGGGCCGCGGACGGCCGGGCCGTGTCGCGCGGCCCGTGCCGCGGACGCCGCGGGCGTCACGCGGTCAGCAGCCCCACGCCGAGGGTGACGACGCCGGCCGCGAGCACGGTGGCGCCCACGGGCAGCAGCGCGACCCACCGGCTCGGCCGCGTCCGGCCCCGGCCCGCCGCCGAGAAGAAGAAGCCGGCGGGCATGAGGATCGCCGCGACGAGCACGCCGGTGCGCGCGAGCCACCGCCAGCCGCCCTCGAGCGCCGTGGCCTCGGACAGGAGCAGGCAGACGAGCCCGAGCACGACGAGCACGCCCGCGTGCGCGTGGCCGGCGCGGAAGAAGCGCCGCTGGAAGTCGGTCGCCGGGACGCGGCCGGTGACGACGGCCGCCATGAACGCCCCGCCGACCTCGATGGTGACCACGGTGAGCAGCACGATGCCCGCGGTGACGCGGGCCGGGTCGCCGATGTCGAGCACGATGCCTCCCAGGTTTCGTAACTCTGTTATAGAACGACGTTACAGAACCCGTGTCAAGCCCTATGCTGGCCACGTGGCCCGTCCCCGCCTGCATGACGACGCGCTCCGCCGCCGCCTGCTCGAGGTCACCTCGCAGGTCGTGTCGGCCGGGGGGCCCGAGGCCGTGACCGTGCGGGACGTCGCCGCCCGGGCCGACACCTCGGCGTCGGCCGTGTACGCGCTCTTCGGCAGCCGCGACGCGCTGCTCGCCGCCGTCGTCGAGGAGGGCTACCGCCGCTTCGCCGACCACCTCGCCGCCGCGCCGCGCGGCGACGACCCCCGCGCCGACCTCCTCGCGCTCGGCCTCGCCTACCGCCGCAGCGCCCTCGCCGAGCCGCACTTCTACCGGGTCATGTTCGGCGGGCTGCCGGGCGCGGACGACCGCGAGCCCCCCGTCACCGACCGCGCCACGTTCCGCGTGCTCGAGCGCGCCGTCGCCCTCGTGCTCGCCGCGCGCGCCGGCGCCCGCGGCCAGGCCGACGACGCAGCCGACGCCGGTCGCTCCCCCGCCGACCCCGCCGCCCCGGAAGGCGCCCCGCCGGCGGAGGCCGCGCGCGAGGCGGCCCTCGCGCTGTGGGCCCTCGTGCACGGCCTGGTCTCGCTCGAGATCTCCGGGCTCGTGCCGGGCACGGACCAGGAGCGGGCCGACCGGTACGCCCGCACGCTGGGCCGCCTGGGCGGCGCCCTGCTCGGCTGACCGCTCGCCCGTGTCGGACCCGCGACGCAGGCTGGGACCGACCGTCGAAGGAGGTGCCAGATGCCCGCCGTCCCCGCCGTCTCCCGCGCCCAGGCCCTGCGCTTCCGCGCCGCCGCCCAGCAGCTCGACGCCGCGCCGGGCGCGACCGCGACGGCCGACGCCCGCGTGCTCGACCTGGGCGTCCAGGACACCGGCCACGACGGCGCGCTGTGGGCGCTCGCGGTCCGCGGCGTCGACGTGCCCGCCTGGCCCGACGACCTCGCGCTCGCCTGGACGCTGCGCGGCGGCCCCCACGCGTACCGCCGCGCCGAGCTGCCCGCGGTCGCCCGCGCGCTCGTGCCCATGTCCGCCGCCGACGCCGCGAAGCGCGTCTTCGACGCCGCCAAGCCCCTCCGGGAGGCCGGGATCCCGCTGCCCGAGGCGTGGGCCGAGGTCGGCCGGGCGCACGCCGCCGTCGTCACCGAGCCGATGGTCAAGGGCGAGGTCTCCACCCGCCTGACCCGGATGCTGGGCGAGCCGTACCGCCGCTGGTGCCGGCCCTGCCAGGCCGTGCACCTGTACGAGCAGACGTTCCGGCTCCCCGCGCTGCACGCCGGCCTCGAGCTCGAGCCGGGCACCTCTCCCCCGGTGCTCGCGCCGGTCGCGGGCTGGCCGGCGGAGCACCTCGCGGGCTTCGTGGACGCCGTCGCCACCCCGTACCCCGAGCGCGGCGTGCCCGATCACCTCGACCCCCTGCGCGCCTACCTGCGGCTCCAGGGCCCCGCGCGGCCCGCCGACGTCGCCGCCTTCCTCGACGCCCCCGCCGCCGACGTCAAGCGCCGCTGGGCCGACCTCGACGCCGCCGGCGCCCTCGCCGAGGTGACCGTCGACGGGGAGCGCCGGTGGGTCCTCGCCGAGGACGTCGACCGCCTGCGCGCGGCCGCCGACGACGCGGGCGGCCCGGTGGTCCGCCTGCTCGCCCCGTTCGACCCGTGGCTGCAGGCGCGGGACCGCGAGCTGCTCGTCCCGGACCCGGCCCGCCGCGCGGAGCTGTGGCCCGTCCTCGGCCGCCCGGGCGCCGTGCTCGCCGACGGCGAGGTCGTCGGCACGTGGCGGCCCCGCGCGTCGGGCCGCCGCCTGGCGGTCGAGACCACCCCGTGGGTGCCCTGGGACGACGCCGTGCGGGCGGGCGTCGACGAGGGCGTCGCGCGCCTCGCCGCGCAGCGCGGGCTGGCGCCCGCGGGCGCGTGACCTACGCCTCCACCACCACGGGGATGATCATCGGGCGGCGGCGCAGCCGGTTCGCCGCCCAGCGCCCCACCACGCGGCGGACGACCTGCTGCAGCTGCTGCGGGTCGAACGTGCCCGCCACCACGGCCTCCTCGAGGGCGCGGGTGACGTCGGGCAGGATCTGGTCGAACACGTCGTCGCCCTCGGCGACGCCGCGCGCGTGGATCGTGGGCCCCGCGAGGACCTTGCCGGACGTCGAGTCGACGACCGCGAAGATCGAGATGAAGCCCTCCTCGCCGAGGATCCGCCGGTCCTTCAGCTCCGCCTCGGTGATCGCCCCGACGCTCGAGCCGTCCACGTAGACGTTCCCGCACGGGATGGCCCCGACGATCCGGGCGCGCCCGTCGGCGAGGTCGACGACGACCCCGTCCTCCGCGAGGACGACGTTCTCCGCCGGGACGCCGCTGCGCACCGCGATCGCGCCGTTCGCGACGAGGTGGCGCACCTCGCCGTGGATCGGCATCGCGTTGCGCGGGCGGAGGATGTTGTAGCAGTAGAGCAGCTCGCCGGCGCTCGCGTGCCCGGAGACGTGGACCCGCGCGCTGCCCTGGTGGACGACCTTCGCGCCGAGGCGCGTCAGCCCGTTGACCACCCGGAACACCGCCGCCTCGTTCCCCGGGATCATCGACGAGGCGAGGATGACGGTGTCGCCGCGCCCGACCTCGACGCGGTGGTCGCGGTTGGCCATCCGGGACAGCGCGGCCATGGGCTCGCCCTGCGAGCCGGTGCACATGAGCACCTGCTCCTGCGGCGCCAGCCCGTCGAGCTCCTTGACGTCGACGAGCGCGCCCTCGGGCACGTGCAGGTACCCGAGCTCGGCGGCCAGGCCCATGTTGCGCACCATCGACCGCCCGACGAGCGCGACCTTGCGGCCGTGCGCCGCCGCGGCGTCGAGCACCTGCTGGACGCGGTGGACGTGCGACGCGAACGACGCGACGATGACGCGCTGCTCGGCCTGCGCGAACAGCCGGTCGAGCACGGGGCCGATCTCCACCTCGTGCACCGTGAACCCGGGGACCTCGGCGTTCGTGGAGTCCGCCATGAAGAGGTCCACGCCCTCCTCGCCGAGCCGGGCGAACGCGCGCAGGTCCGTGATCCGGCCGTCGAGCGGGAGCTGGTCCATCTTGAAGTCGCCGGTGTGCAGCACCATGCCGGCCGGCGTGCGGATCGCGACCGCGAGCGCGTCCGGGATCGAGTGCGTCACCGCGACGAACTCGCAGTCGAACACCCCGAGCCGCTCCCGCTGGCCCTCCTTCACGCCGAGCGTCAGCGGCGTGATGCCGTGCTCCTTGAGCTTCGCCTCGACGAAGGCGAGCGTGAGCTGGGAGCCGACGAGCGGGATGTCCGGGCGCAGCCGCAGCAGGTACGGCACCGCCCCGATGTGGTCCTCGTGGCCGTGCGTGAGGACGACGGCCTCCACGTCGCCGAGGCGGTCGGCGATGTAGTCGAAGTCCGGGAGGATGAGGTCCACGCCCGGCTGGTGGTCCTCGGGGAAGAGCACGCCGCAGTCGACGACGAGCAGGCGGCCCTCGTACTCGAAGACCGTCATGTTCCGGCCGATCTCGCCGAGCCCGCCGAGCGGGACGATGCGCAGGGTGCCGGGCTCGAGCGCGGGGGGCGTCCCCAGCTCGGGGTGCGGGTGGGACATCGGACCTCCGGGTCAGAGCAGGCCGGCCGAGACGAGCACGCCGCGGACGTGCTCCGTCTCGTCCGCGTCGGCCGCCACCTGGGGCAGCCGCATCGTCGGGCTCGGGATCAGACCGAGCAGGTGGAGCGCCGTCTTCGCGCGCAGGGCGCCGTTCCCCGACCCGCAGACGAGGTCGATGAGCGGCAGCAGGCGGACGAACGCCTCCCGCGCCTCGGCGACGCGGCCGTCGTCGAACGCGCGGATGACGCCCGCGAGCTCGTCGCCCACGAGGTGGGCCGCCATGCTCACGAGCCCGACGGCGCCGGCGGCGAGGAAGGGCAGCAGGACCGCGTCGTCGCCCGAGTAGTAGGCCAGGCCCGTCCGGGCCACGCCCCGCAGGACGCCGACGACGTCGCCCGTGGCGTCCTTGATCGCCACGATCCGCGGGTGCTCCGCGAGGCGGTCGAGGGTCTCGGGCGCGTACCGGACGACCGTCCGCGCGGGCACGTCGTAGAGCATGACGGGCAGGTCCGTCGCGTCCGCGATCGCGACCGTGTGCCGGTAGACCCCCTCCTGCGACGGGCGGGAGTAGTAGGGCGTGACGACGAGGAGGCCGTGCGCGCCGGCGTCGGCGGCCTGCTCGGCCATGCGGACGGCGTGCGCGGTGTCGTTGGACCCCGCCCCGGCGACGACGTACGCCTCGTCGCCGACCGCCTCGACGACGGCGCGGACCAGCTCCGCCTTCTCGGGCGCGTGCGTGGTCGGCGCCTCGCCCGTCGTCCCGTTGAGCACCAGCCCGTCGTGCCCGTGCGCCACCAGGTGCTTCGCGAGGGCCACCGCGGCGTCGACGTCGACCGAGCCGTCGGGCGACATCGGGGTGACCATCGCGGTGAGCAGCGCGCCGAAGGGGCGCCCGGGCGTCGCGGGTGTCATGCGGGTCAACCTACCGCCGCCGTTCCGGGCCGCGCCCCGTCATTCCGCCCCACGGGCGGCGTCCCGCTCGAGGGTCCGGAAGCGGTACCGCACCCCCGTGCGCGAGGTGTGCCACCCGCCGTCGGGCGGGTCCTGCGCGAGCAGGCGCCAGCCCACCGCGAGGTCGGGCGCGCGGACGCCGGCCCCCACGACGACGTCGACGTCCGTCACCTCGACCCGCACGACCCGGTCGAGGAGCGCCTCGTACACCTGCGCGCCGCCCACCACCCAGGCGGGCCGGTCGCCGACGACGGCGAGCGCGGATGCGAGGTCGGGCACCACCGTCGCGCCCGGGGCGTCGAGCCCGCGGCGGGACAGCACGACGTTCTCGCGGCCGGGCAGCGGACGGTACGCGTCCGGCAGCGACTCCCACGTCGCGCGCCCCATGACGACGACGGACCCCGCAGTGAGGCGGCTGAACCGCGCCAGGTCCTCGGGCACGGACCAGGGCAGGCGCCCGTCCCGCCCGATGACGCCGTCCGCCGACTGCGCCCAGATCGCCCCCAGCGCCATCGGGACCTCTAGACCGCGATCGGCGCGGAGATCGCCGGGTGGTGCTGGTACCCGACGACGGCCACGTCCTCGTAGGCGTAGTCGAAGATCGACGGCGCGCGCCGCAGCTCGAGCCGCGGGAACGGGTACGGCTCACGGGCCAACTGCGTGCGGACCTGCTCGACGTGGTTGTCGTAGATGTGGCAGTCCCCGCCCGTCCACACGAAGTCCCCCGGCTCGAGGTCCGTCTGCTGGGCGACCATGTGCGTGAGCAGGGCGTACGACGCCAGGTTGAACGGGACCCCGAGGAAGAGGTCCGCGCTGCGCTGGTAGAGCTGGCAGGAGAGCCGGCCGCCCGCGACGTGGAACTGGAAGAACGCGTGGCACGGGGCGAGCGCCATGCGCGGCAGGTCCGCCACGTTCCACGCCGAGACGATGTGCCGACGCGAGTCGGGGTCGCGCCGGATGCCCTCGACGAGGTTCGAGATCTGGTCGACGTGCCCGCCGTCCGGCGTCGGCCAGCTGCGCCACTGGACGCCGTAGACCGGGCCGAGCTCGCCGTCGGCGTCCGCCCACTCGTCCCAGATCGTCACGCCGTGCTCGCGCAGCCAGCCGACGTTGGAGTCGCCGCGCAGGAACCACAGCAGCTCGTAGACGATCGACTTCAGGTGCACCCGCTTGGTCGTGATCAGCGGGAAGCCGCGCGACAGGTCGTAGCGCATCTGGTGGCCGAACACGCTGCGGGTGCCCGTGCCCGTGCGGTCGCCCTTGGGCACGCCCTCGGCGAGCACGCGGCGCAGCAGGTCCTCGTACTGCGTGTCGACCTGCCCGGCGCCGGGGGTGGCGGGCCCCCGGGTGGCGGGGGCGTCGTCGACGGGGGCGCGGTCGTGCGTGGCGGCGTCGGGCATGGGCCCCAGGGTAGGCCGGTGCGCGGACGCCGCCGAGAGGGCACCCCGGCGAGACGGGATACTCGACCCATGCCCACGCTCCCCCGGTCCCGTCCCGGCGCGCCCGCGGACCCGGACCGGCGGGCCGTCGCGCGGCAGGCGCTGTCGGTGTCGGCGGCCACGGGCCTCTACGGCGTCTCGTTCGGCGCGCTGGCCGTCGCCGCGGGGCTCGACGTGTGGCAGACCGTGGCGCTGAGCCTGCTCATGTTCACGGGCGGGTCGCAGTTCGCGTTCGTCGGGGTCGTCGGCGCGGGCGGCGGCGCGGCGGCGGCCGTGGGCACGGCCGCGCTGCTCGGGGCCCGGAACGCCCTCTACGGGGCGGCGATGGCCCCCCTGCTGCGGGTGCGCGGCCTGCGGCGCCTCGCGGCCGCGCAGGTGACGATCGACGAGTCGGTCGCGGTCGCCACGGCGCAGCGGCGCCCCGCGGCCGCCCGCGCGGGCTTCTGGTGGACGGGCCTCGGCGTCTTCGCGCTGTGGAACGCGTTCACGCTCGTCGGCGCGCTCGTGGGGGACGCGCTCGGCGACCCGCAGCGCTGGGGGCTCGACGCCGCGGCGGCGGCCGCGTTCCTCGGGCTGCTGTGGCCGCGCCTCGCCGGCCGGGCGGCGCAGGCCGTCGCGGCGGGCGCCGTCGTCGTGGCGCTCCTGCTCACGCCGGTCGCCCCCGCGGGCGTGCCGGTGCTCGCGGCCGCGGTGGTCGCCGTCGTCGTCGGGTGGCGCGAGCCGGGCCCGCGGCTCGGGCGGGTTCCCGACCCGTCGGGCGGCGGCCGCGACGCGCCCGACGGCGGGCCGGCCCGGGAGGAGGCGTCGTGAGCGGCGCCGTCGTCTGGGTCGCGATCCTCGCCGCGAGCGCCGTGTGCTTCGCGACCAAGCTCGCGGGCCACCGCGTGCCGGAGCACTGGCTCGCGCACCCGCGGGTCGCCCGGATCTCGGCGCTCGTCACCGCCGCGCTGCTCGCGGCGCTCGTCGCCGTACAGACGTTCACGCGCGGCCAGGCGCTCGTCGTCGACGCCCGGCTCGCGGCCCTCGCCGCCGCCGCGGTCGCCCTGGCGCTGCGGGCGCCGTTCGTCGTCGTCGTGGTGCTCGCGGCGGTCGTCGCCGCCGTGCTGCGGGCCGCCGGCCTGGCGTAGCCGCCGCGGGGCGGGCGGTAGCGTGCCGGGATGGCCCTCTTCCGCGACCGCGCCGACGTGTCCGTCCGCCCGGCGACCCCCGACGACGACGCCGCCGTCACCCGGGTGCAGCTGCGCGCCTGGCGCGCGAGCCGCGCGGACGTCCTCGGCGCCGCGGCGCTCGAGGAGATCGACGCCGGCGTCGTCCGCGAGCGGTGGGCGGCCGCGATCGCGGCCCCGCCCTCCCGGGCGCACCGGGTCCTCGTGGCGTGCGACGGCCCCCGCGTCGTGGGGTTCGCGGCGACCGCCCCCGTGCCCGACGGCGACGCCACGGCCGTCGAGGTGCTCGCGCTCGAGGTCGACCCCGACCACCAGAAGTCCGGGCACGGCTCCCGGCTGCTCGCGGCGTGCGTCGACCTCGCGCGCGAGGACGGTGCGACGTCGGTCGTCACCTGGGTGCTCGAGGGCGACCCGGCGCGCGAGCGGTTCCTCGCGGGCTCGGGGCTCGGGCCGGACGGCGCCGAGCGGACGCTCACCACGGGCACCGGCGCGAGCGCCGTCGAGCGGCGCTGGGTGGCCGCGATCTAGGTGTACGCGATCTGGGTGCAGATCTCGCCGGCGGCCACGATCTACCCGGCGGCCCGGCCGGCCCGCCGCCCCGCCCGGCGCTCGGCCCGCCGCAGCCGGGCGGCCGTCCGCAGCGCGGCGCGGGCGCGGCGCCGGTCGCGCGCGGCGTCGTAGGCGAAGGCGAGCCGGTACCAGGCACCCCAGTCCTCGGGCGCGGCCTCGACCGCCGCGCGGGCGGCCGGGAAGGCGGCGTCGGCGGCGGCCCGGTCGATCCGGCCGCTCGGCCGGCGCGGCAGGTCGTCGACGGGCAGCCCGCCGGTCGCGGCGAGCTCGTCGGCCATCCGCTGCACCTCGACGGCGAGCCACCACTCGCGCGCGAGCAGCCACAGGCCGAGCGCCGGGAGCACGAGCACCGCGGCGCCCAGCCCGACGGCGATCGGCTCGCCGGTCGCGACGAGCGCCACCCCGCCGCGCCCGGCGACGACGACGTACAGCAGGAGCAGCAGCGACATCCCGGCCGCGGCGAGGAGGGCCGGCCAGGGGCGGCGTCGGCGGGCGGTCACGCGAGGTCGAGGTAGTGCTCGAGGCCCACGGTGAGGCCGGGGCGGCTCGCCACGGTGCGCACCGCGTGCAGCACGCCCGGCATGAACGACGCGCGGTCGGTCGAGTCGTGGCGGATCGTGAGCAGCTCCCCGGGGTTGCCCAGCAGGACCTCCTGGTGCGCGGTGAGGCCGCGGAGCCGGACGGCGTGCACGTGCACCCCGTCGACGACGGCCCCCCGGGCGCCGTCGAGCGCCGTGGTCGTCGCGTCCGGGCCGGGGCCGAGGCCGGCCTCCCGGCGGGCCCGCGCGATCGCCGCGGCGGTGTGGACCGCGGTGCCGCTCGGCGCGTCGACCTTGTCGGGGTGGTGCAGCTCGACGACCTCGACGGACTCGAACCAGCGCGCCGCCCGGGCCGCGAACGCCATCGTCAGGACGGCGCCCAGCGCGAAGTTCGGCGCGACGAGCACGCCCACCCCCGGCGTCGGCCCGAGGTGCTCGCGCACGCGGGCGAGGGCCGCCTCGTCCCAGCCGCTCGTGCCGACCACCGCGTGCACGCCGAGGTCGACGAGCGCGTGCACGTTCGCCTCGGTCGCGCCGGGCACGGTGAAGTCCACGGCGACCCGGGCCCCGGCGTCGGCCACGCGCGCGACGTCGTCGCCGGCGTCGAGGCGCGCGACGAGCTCGAGGTCTCCGGCCGCCTCGACGGCGGCGCACACGGTGGCGCCCATGCGCCCGGCGGCGCCGAGCACGGCCACGGGGATCGCGTTCACGCCCGTCACCCTAGCGCCGGGCGGGCGCGCGCCCGGGGGCCGCGGCCGCCGTCCCGCGCCGCCGGCTCAGTCCGCGAACGGCCCCACGCGGACGACCGACCGCGGCAGCGCGGCGAGCTCGGCCGCCAGCTCGCGGACCTCCTCGGCGGTCACCGCCGCGATCCGCGCGAGCGACTCGGACTGGCTGAGCAGCTCGCCGTGCACCAGCTCGGCCTTGCCGAGCCGCGTCATCCGGGACCCCGTGTCCTCGAGGCCGAGGACGAGGCCGCCCGACATCTGCCCGACCGCGCGCGCGTGCTCCGCGGGCGTGATCCCGTCGGCCGCCAGGCGCTCCCACTCCCCCACGAGCAGGTCCACGACCTCGTCGACCTTCGGCGGCGCGCAGCCCGCGTACAGCCCGAGGACGCCCGTGTCGGCGTGCCCGGTCGAGAACGCGTACACCGAGTACGCGAGCCCGCGCCGCTCCCGGACCTCCTGGAAGAGGCGGGACGACATGCCGCCGCCGAGGACCGTCGTGAGGACCGAGAGGGCGAAGCGCCGGTCGTCGCCCGCCGCGATCGCGGGGCCGCCGACGATGACGTTGGCCTGCTCGGTCGTCCGGTGCACCGTCAGCTCGGTCGCGCCGGTCGCGATCGCGGCCGGGTCGGTGGAGCGCCGCCGGGCGGGCCGCGCCGTCGGCGACAGGTCCCAGCCGCCGGTGCGCGCCGCGTCGAGCACCTGCGCGCACAGCGCGTCGTGGTCGACCCCGCCCGCCGCCGTGACGACGAGCGTGGCGGGCCGGTAGTGCTCGACGTAGTGCTCCCAGATCGCGTCGCGCGGCACCGCGCGGATGCTCGCGGGCGTACCGGCGATGGGCCGCCCCAGCGGGTGGTCGCCCAGCACCGCGGCGGCGAACTGCTCGTGCACGACGTCGGAGGGGTCGTCGTCGTTCATGGCGAGCTCCTCGAGGATCACGCCGCGCTCGACCTCCACCTCCGCCGGGTCCAGGCGCGCCGAGGTCACCATGTCGGTGATGACGTCGACGGCCAGGGGCACGTCGGTGTCGCGCACCCGGGCGTAGTAGCAGGTGTGCTCCTTGCCCGTGGCCGCGTTCGCCTCGCCCCCGACGGCGTCGAACGCCTCCGCGATGTCCATCGCCGTGCGGCGCGCGGTCCCCTTGAAGAGCAGGTGCTCGAGGAAGTGGGTCGAGCCGTGGTGCCCGTCCCGCTCGTCGCGCGAGCCGACGCCGACCCACGCCCCGACCGTCGCGGAGCGCACGCCCGGCATGTGCTCGGTGAGCACGCGGATGCCGCCGGGCAGGACGGAACGGCGCACGAGGGCGCCGCCGTCCTGCTCGGCGGTCAGCTCCGCGCCCGGCTCACCCGGGCCGACGAGCGGGAGGGCCAGGGGCATCAGGACTCGGACGCGCCGGCGGCCGCCTCCGCGGCGGGCGCCGCGGCGTCGCCCTTCTCGTCGCCCTTCTCCTCGATGACCGCGTGCAGCGAGAGCTTGCCGCGCGGGTCGATCTCGGCGATCTCGACCTGGACCTTCTGGCCCACGGAGAGCACGTCCTCGACGTTCTCGACGCGCTTGCCGCCCACGAGACGGCGGATCTGCGAGATGTGCAGGAGGCCGTCCTTGCCGGGCGTGAGCGAGACGAACGCGCCGAACGTCGTCGTCTTGACGACGGTGCCGACGTACCGCTCACCGACCTCCGGCATCTGGGGGTTGGCGATCGCGTTGATCATCGACCGCGCCGCCTCGGCGGACGGGCCGTCGACGGCGCCGATGTAGACGGTGCCGTCGTCCTCGATCGTGATCTCGGCGCCGGTCTCGTCCTGGATCTGGTTGATCATCTTGCCCTTGGGGCCGATGACCTCGCCGATCTTGTCGACAGGCACCTTGATCGTGATGATGCGCGGCGCGTAGGGGCTCATCTCGTCCGGGCCGTCGATGGCCTCGGCCATGACGTCGAGGATGTGCAGGCGGGCCTCCTTGGCCTGCGTCAGCGCGCCGGCCAGGACGTCGGCGGGGATGCCGTCGAGCTTCGTGTCGAGCTGGATCGCGGTGACGAAGTCCCGCGTGCCCGCGACCTTGAAGTCCATGTCGCCGAACGCGTCCTCGGCGCCGAGGATGTCGGTGAGGGCCGCGTAGCGCGTCTCGCCGTCGACGGTGTCGGAGACGAGGCCCATCGCGATGCCCGCGACCGGCGCGCGCAGCGGCACGCCCGCGTTGAGCAGCGACAGGGTGGACGCGCAGACCGAGCCCATCGACGTCGAGCCGTTGGAGCCGAGCGCCTCGGAGACCTGCCGGATCGCGTACGGGAACTCCTCGCGGCTCGGCAGGACCGGCAGGATCGCCCGCTCCGCGAGCGCGCCGTGGCCGATCTCGCGCCGCTTCGGGGAGCCGACGCGGCCGGTCTCGCCCGTCGAGTACGGCGGGAAGTTGTAGTTGTGCATGTACCGCTTGCGCGTCTCGGGCGAGAGCGTGTCGAGCTGCTGCTCCATCCGGAGCATGTTCAGCGTCGTGACGCCGAGGATCTGCGTCTCGCCGCGCTCGAACAGCGCCGAGCCGTGGGTCCGCGCCAGCACGTCCACCTCGGCGGACAGGCGGCGGATGTCGCGCAGCCCGCGGCCGTCGATGCGGAAGCCGTCGGTGAGGATGCGGCGCCGGATGACCTTCTTGGTCACGGCCCGGATGGCGGCGGAGATCTCCTTCTCGCGCCCCTCGAACTCCTCCGCGAGCTCGGCGCGCACCTCGGCCTTGATCTCGTCGAGGCGGCTCTCGCGCTCCTGCTTGTCGGCGATCGTCAGGGCGTCGCCGATCCGGCCCTCGGCGACCCGCTCGACGACCTCGTAGACGTCGGGCAGGTAGTCGGGGAAGAGCGGGAACTCCTGGGTCTCCTTCGCGGCCTTGGCCGCGAGCTGCGACTGCGCCTCGCACAGCACGCGGATGAACGGCTTGGCGGCCTCGAGGCCCTCGGCCACGACCTCCTCCGACGGCGCGGTCGCGCCCGCCTGGATGAGGTTCCACGCGCCCTCGGGCGCCTCGGCCTCGATCATGGCGATCGCGACGTCGTCGCCGACGACGCGGCCCGCGACCACCATGTCGAACGTCGCCTGGGCGCGCTCCGCGTAGCGCGGGAACGCGACCCACTGGCCGTCGACGAGGGCGATGCGCACGCCGCCGACCGGGCCCGAGAAGGGCAGGCCGGAGATCTGCGTCGAGATCGACGCGGCGTTGATGGCGAGGACGTCGTAGGCGTCCTCCGGGTGCAGCGAGAGCACCGTGACGACGACCTGGACCTCGTTGCGCAGGCCCTTGACGAAGAGCGGGCGCAGCGGGCGGTCGATGAGCCGGCACGCGAGGATCGCCTCGGTGGACGGCCGGCCCTCGCGGCGGAAGAACGAGCCGGGGATCTTGCCGACGGAGTACTGGCGCTCCTCGACGTCCACGGTCAGCGGGAAGAAGTCGAACTGGTCGCGCGGAGACTTGCCCGCCGTCGTGGTCGACAGCAGCGTGGTGTCGCTGTCGAGGTAGGCGACGACGGAGCCGGCGGCCTGGCGCGCCAGGCGGCCCGTCTCGAAGCGGACGGTGCGGGTGCCGAAGCGGCCGTTGTCGATGACGGCCTCGGCGGACTGGATCTCGGGTCCCTCCACGGGATCCCTCCTTCGAAGAAGGCCCGGGCACGCGGCGGTCTTCGATCGAGGCCCGCGGACCCGCGCCCGCGAGCGGGCGGCGCTTCCGCAGGCCACTACCGAGGACCGTACGGGGTCCGGGAGCGGTCGGATGGAGTTGTGCGATCAGGCGGGCGACGACGTCGTGGGCGCCTGACACCGCGCCAGCCCGGACCGGACGGTCCGGGCTGGCGCGGGACGTTCAGCGGCGCAGGCCGAGGCGCTCGATGAGGCTCCGGTAGCGCTCGATGTCGACCTTGGCGAGGTAGCCGAGGAGGCGACGTCGCTGGCCGACGAGGAGGAGCAGGCCGCGACGGCTGTGGTGGTCGTGCGCGTGCTCCTTCAGGTGCTCGGTCAGGTCCTTGATCCGCTGCGTCAGCAGCGCGACCTGGACCTCGGGAGAGCCGGTGTCGTTGGGGCCGGTGGCGTACTCGGCGATGATGCGCTGCTTGGTGGCGGCGTCGAGGGGCACTGACTCTCCTTGGGGACTCGTTGCGCGGCGCGCCGGGGCATGTCCACCCGGGCTCTCTGGATCCGCGGCCGATCGAACGGCCCGGTCATGCTATCAGCGCTCGGCTGAGCCACCCAACACGAGCGGACCGGCGGCCAGGACCTCCCGGGTGCGGGCGACGTCCTCGTGCATCTGGGCGACGAGCGCGTCGACGGAGTCGAAGCGCAGGGTCGGCCGCAGCCGGTCGACGAGCTCGAGCGCGACCTCCTCGCCGTACAGCTCGAGGTCCGTGCGCCCCGGCACGTGCGCCTCGACGCGGCGGTCCCACCCGTCGAAGGTCGGGTTGGTGCCGATCGAGATCGCGACCGGCAGGTAGCCGTCCGGCGCCCCCTCCGGGTGGCCGACGCGCCGCATCCAGCCCGCGTACACGCCGTCGGCGGGCACGAAGCCGACGACGTCGCCCAGGTTCGCGGTCGGGAAGCCGAGGGTGCGCCCGCGCGCGTCCCCGTGCACGACGACGCCGCGCAGCAGGTGCGGGCGGCCGAGCACCTCGGCGGCTGCCGCCACGTCGCCGTCGGTGAGCAGCTCCCGGACCCAGGTCGACGACCACCGGCGGTTCGGGTACCGGTCCCCCGCGGTCGACTCGAGGCGGCCGTGCACGTCCTCGATGACCTCGACCGCGAAGCCGTAGCGCGCGCCGAGGTCGAGCATCGTGCGCAGGTCACCGGCGTTGCCGCGCCCGAAGCGCACGTCCTGGCCGATGACGACGGTCCGCGCGTGCAGGCCGTCCACGAGGTACGTGCGGACGAAGTCCTCGGGCGTGGCCGACGCGAACTCGAGCGTGTAGGTGACGACGAGCACGGCGTCGAGCCCGGTCTGCTCCATGAGGTCGAGCCGGTCGGCGAGGCCCGTGATGAGGTCGGGGGCGGCGTCGGGCCGGTGCACCTGCGCGGGGTGGGGGTCGAACGTCACGGCGACGGCGGCCCCGCCGGTCGCGCGCGCGTCGGCGACCATGCGGCGCAGGACCGCACGGTGTCCGCGGTGGACGCCGTCGAAGTTGCCGATGGTGACGACCGACGGTCCGAAGTCCTCGGGGACCTGGGCGAGGTCCGTCCAGCGATGCACCCGCCTAGCCTGCCACGCCGCGCCGGGTGCCCCGTGCGCGCGTCCGTCCGCGGTCACGCCGGCGCGAGCACGAGCACCGGGCGCGCCCGGCCACCGGGCTCGTCGGCGAGCAGGGCGACGAGCGCGCCGTCGGGCCCGAACGCCGCCACCGGCCGCTCCGCCGTCCCGGACACCGCGGGGTGCGCGGCGACCCGCCGGCCGAAGGACACGTCCCGGGCTTCTGCGGCGCTGAGCTCGCGCACGGGAAAGGCCGCGCGCGCGGCGTCGGCGAGCGGCAGCACCGCGAGGTCCTCGGCGAGCGCGTCGAGCGGCCGCGCGGCGTCCAGCCCGTACGGGCCCACGCGCGTGCGGCGCAGCGCGACGAGGTGCCCGCCGACGCCCAGGCCCGCCCCGAGGTCGCGGGCGAGCGCCCGCACGTACGTCCCGGAGGAGCACACGACGACCACGTCGACGTCGAGCGCCGGGGTCGCCCCCGCGCCCTCGCCCGTCGCGGCCGGCCGGGTGCCGAGGACCTCGAACCGGTGCACGACGACGGGCCGGGCCGCCAGCACGACCTCCTCCCCCGCGCGGACGCGGGCGTAGGCGCGGCGGCCGTCCACCTTGATCGCGCTGACCGCCGACGGCACCTGCTCGATCGGCCCGGTGAGCGCGGCGACGCCGGCCGCGAGCGCCTCCGGCGTCACGCCCGACGCGTCGGCGACGCCCGTCGTCTCGCCCTCGGCGTCGTCGGTGGTCGTGGTCGCGCCGAGGCGGATCGTGGCGCGGTACTCCTTCTCCGCGCCGACGAGGTACGTCAGCAGCCGGGTGGCCCGGCCGACGCCGACGACGAGCACGCCGGTCGCCATCGGGTCGAGGGTGCCCGCATGGCCGACCCGCCGCGTGCCCGCGAGCCGGCGCACCCGGGCGACGACGTCGTGGCTGGTCAGGCCCGCCGGCTTGTCGACGACGACGAGCCCGTCGGTCACCGCGCCGCCTCGGCCTCGTCGTCGGTCTCGTCGGTCTCGTCGACGGCCTCGTCGACGGCCTCGTCGACGTCCTCGTCGGGCTCCTCGTCGACGTCGTCCGCCTCGTGGCGGTACGGGTCGGGGTCGCCCGCGTACTGCGCGGACGCGGCGAGCGCCGCGGCCTCGGCGTCGCGCCGGGCCGCCTCCCGCAGCGCCTCGGCGATCGAGGCGGCGGTCTCGGGGACGGCGTCGGGCACGAACTCCAGCGTCGGGGTGAGCCGGACGCCCGTCTGGCGCCCGACCTCGGAGCGGATGAGCCCCTTCGCGGACTCGAGCGCGGCGGCGGTGGTGGCGCGGGCCTCCTCGTCGCCGAGCACCGTGTAGAAGACCGACGCGTGCTGCAGGTCGCCGGTCACGCGCACGCCCGTCACGGTGACGAACCCGAGGCGCGGGTCCTTGACCCGGGTGTCGAGCATGCGCGCGACGATCTCCTGGATCCGCTCGGCGAGCCTGGTGGCCCTGGGGTGGTCAGCCATCGTCATCCCTTCGTCCGGGCCCGCGGGCGACCGGTCCCGCCGGCCCGGCCGCGGGGACCGGGCCGGCGGGCGGCGTCGTCAGACGCGCGGCTTCTCCCGCATCTCGTACGTCTCGATGACGTCGTCGACGGCGATGTCGTTGAAGGACCCGAGCCCGATGCCGCACTCGTAGCCCTCGCGGACCTCCGTCGCGTCGTCCTTGAACCGCTTGAGCGACTCGATCGTGAGGTTCTCGGCCAGCACCGCGCCGCCCCGGAGCACCCGGGCCTTCGCGTTGCGCCGGATGGCGCCCGAGCGGACGAGGGCGCCCGCGATGTTGCCGAAGCGGCTGGAGCGGAAGACCTCGCGCACCTCGGCGGTGCCGAGCTGCACCTCCTCGTACTCCGGCTTGAGCATGCCCTTGAGGGCCGCCTCGACGTCCTCGATCGCCTGGTAGATGACCGAGTAGAACCGCACGTCGACGCCCTCGCGCTCGGCGAACTCCTCGACGCGCTCCGCGAACTTCACGTTGAAGCCGAGGATGATCGCGTTGTCGACCGTGGCGAGGTTGACGTCGTTCTGCGTGATCGCGCCGACGCCGCGGTGGATGACCCGCAGCGCGACCTCGTCGCCCACGTCGATCTTGAGCAGCGCGTCCTCGAGGGCCTCGACGGCACCCGAGACGTCGCCCTTGAGGACGAGGTTGAGCGTGGAGACCTTGCCCTGCTCGAGCGCCTTCGTGAAGTCCTCGAGGCTGATCCGCTTGCGGCGCTTGGCCAGCTGCGCGGCGCGCTCGGCGGCCTCGCGCTTCTCGGCGATCTGTCGGGCGGTGCGGTCGTCCGGCGCCACGAGGAACGTGTCGCCGGCGCGCGGCACCGAGGTGAGGCCGAGCACCTGCACCGGCCGGGCCGGGGGCGCCTCCTCGACGGTCTCGCCGTGCTCGTCGAACATCGCCCGGACGCGGCCGTGGGCCGTGCCCGCGACGATCGCGTCGCCGACGCGCAGCGTGCCCGACTGGACGAGCACCGTCGCGATCGGCCCGCGGCCCCGGTCGAGGTTGGCCTCGACGGCGACGCCGCGCGCGTCCTTGTTCGGGTTCGCCCGCAGGTCGAGCGCCGCGTCCGCCGTGAGCAGGACGGCGTCGAGCAGCTCGTCGATGCCCGTCCGCTTGAGCGCGGAGATGTCGACGAACATCGTGTCGCCGCCGTACTCCTCGGCCACGAGGTTGTACTCGGTGAGCTGCTGGCGGATCTTGGCGGGGTTCGCCCCCTCCTTGTCGATCTTGTTGACCGCGACGACGATCGGCACGCCCGCCGACTGCGCGTGGTTGAGCGCCTCGATCGTCTGCGGCATCACGCCGTCGTCGGCCGCCACCACGAGGATCGCGATGTCGGTCACCTGGGCGCCGCGGGCACGCATGGCCGTGAATGCCTCGTGACCCGGCGTGTCGATGAAGGTGATCGCCCGCTCGACGCCCTCGTGCTCCGTGCGCACCTGGTAGGCGCCGATGTGCTGGGTGATGCCGCCGGCCTCGCCCGCGACGACGTCGGCGGACCGGATCGCGTCGAGGAGCTTCGTCTTGCCGTGGTCGACGTGGCCCATGACGGTGACGACCGGCGGGCGAGGCTCGAGCTGGTCGTCGCTCTCGGCCTCCGCCTCGGCGTCGAGGTCGATGTCGAAGGACTCGAGGAGCTCGCGGTCCTCCTCCTCCGCCGACACCATCTCGATGACGTAGCCGAGCTCGGCGCCGAGCGTGCCGAACGTGTCCTCGTCGAGGGACTGCGTCGCGGTCACCATCTCGCCCAGGTGGAACAGGACGGTGACGAGCGCCGCGGGGTTCGCGTCGATCTTGTCGGCGAAGTCGTTGAGCGACGAGCCGTGCCGCAGGCGGATGACGGTCGAGCCGTCGCCGCGCGGGACCGTGACGCCGCCGAGCGACGGCGCCTGCATCTGCTCGAACTCCTGCCGCTTCGCGCGCTTGGACTTGCGCCCGCGGACGGGCTTGCCGCCGGCGCGCCCGAAGGCGCCCTGCGTGCTGCCGCGACCGCCGCGGCCGCCGCCACCGGGGCGACCGCCGAAGCCGGGACCGCCACCGCCGCCGGGACGACCGCCGCCGGCACCGGGGCGACCGCCGCCACCACCGGGCCGCCCGGCGGGCGCGCCGGGGCGGCCGAGGCCGGTCCGGCCCGGCATCATGCCGGGGTTCGGGCGCGGGCCGCCGGCCGGGGACGGCCGCGGGCCGCCGGGACGCTCGCCGTCGGGGCGCGCGCCGGGGCGCGGCATGCCCTGGCTGGGCGCGAACGGATTGTTGCCGGGGCGCGGGCCGCCGGGCCGGGGCCCGGGGCGCGGCATGCCCTGGCTGGGCGCGAACGGGTTGTTGCCCGGCCGCGGGATGCCCGGGCGCGGCGCCGGGCGGGGACCGCCAGGGCGCGCGCCGGCGTCGGGCTCGGCCCCGCGGGCGGCGGGCGCCTCGGGGGCGGCCGGCGCGGCGGGGGCGGGCCGGGGGGCCTCGCGCGGGGGCGCCGGGGTCTCGGCCGCGGGGGCCGCGGGCGCCTCGGCCGCCTTCGCGGGCGCGGCGGCCTTCGCGGGCTTCGCAGGCTCGGGCGCGGGCGCCTCCGCGGGCTTCGCCGGGTAGGCGTCGCGCAGCTTGCGGACGACCGGCGCCTCGATGGTCGACGACGCCGACCGCACGAACTCACCGAGCTCGCTCAGCTTGGCCATGAGGGCCTTGCTGTCGACGCCGAGCTCCTTGGCGAGCTCGTACACGCGGACCTTTGCCACAACTCTCCCTGTCTCGGCCCGCCCCGGACAGGGGGGACCGTCGTTAGTGCTCGGTACTCATCTCTGGGTGCTCATCGGGTGCCCATCGGCTTCCAACCCGCTTCCTGATCCAGACGACTCGACTGACGGCCGTTCCGGCCCGCCCCCCTGCTCGGCTGCCCGCTCGATCTCCGCTCGCAGGCCCTCGGTCTCGATCGACCCCACGCGCAGCGCGCGTGCGATCGCCCGACGACGTTCCGCGAGCTCCAGGCACCGTGGGTCGGCATGCACCCAGGCGCCCCGACCGGGCAGGACGCGACGGGTGTCGACCACCGCCCGGACCTGCCCGGCGTCGTCGGCCACCGCCACCACCCGCAGCAGGACGGACCGCGGACCTCGCACTCGGCACCCCACGCACGTGCGCACCGGGTCCGTGGTTCGACCGGGGTCTGTGCCGGACTCGGCACCGGAGTTCACGCGCTCGGGGGGCCGGGCGCTCGGCCCAGCGCCCGACAGTCTACCGCCCCGGCTCACCGGGCGGGACCCGGCGCCCCGGACGCACCCTCCGGCGTGGCGTGCCCGCCCTCGTCCGAGCGGATGTCGATGCGCCAGCCCGTGAGCTTCGCGGCGAGCCGCGCGTTCTGGCCCTCCTTGCCGATGGCGAGGGAGAGCTGGAAGTCGGGCACGACGACGCGGGCCGCCCGCGCGTCGGGGTCGACGATCGTCACCGAGCTGACCCGGGCGGGCGAGAGCGCGTTGGCCACGAACTCCGCCGGGTCGTCGCTGTGGTCGACGATGTCGATCTTCTCGCCCCGCAGCTCCGCCATGACGGCGCGCACCCGGGCGCCCATCGGGCCGATGCACGCGCCCTTGGCGTTGAGCCCGGGCACGCGGGAGCGCACGGCGATCTTCGTGCGGTGCCCGGCCTCGCGGGCGACGGCGGTGATCTCGACCGAGCCGTCGGCCACCTCAGGGACCTCGAGCGCGAAGAGCTTGCGCACGAGGTTGGGGTGCGTGCGGGACAGCGTGATCGAGGGGCCCTTGGGCCCGCGGGAGACGTCGAGCACGTAGCAGCGGATCCGGTCCCCGTGCCGGTAGGTCTCCGTGGGGACCTGCTCGTGCGGGGGCAGCACGGCCTCCGTGCCGCGGACCGCGACGAGCACGACGCGCGGGTCGCGGCCCTGCTGGACCTCGCCGGCCACGATCTCGCCCTCGGCGCCGCGGAAGGAGCCGAGCACCTGCTCGTCCTCGGCGTCGCGCAGGCGCTGCACGATGACCTGGCGGGCCGTCGACGTCGCCACCCGGCCGAACCCCTCGGGGGTGTGGTCGAACTCAGGCCCGAGGGTGGGCGGCTCGCCCTCGACGGCCGGGGGGAACTTCTCGCGCGCCCACACGGTCACGTGGCCCGTCCGCCGGTCGACCTCGACGCGCGCGTGCTCGTACGCGCCGGGCGTGCGGTGGTACGCCGAGAGCAGCGCGTGCTCGATCGCCGCGACGAGGGTGTCGAGACTGATGTCGCGCTCGTGCTCGACGAGCCGCAGCGCGGTCATGTCGATGTCCATCAGCCCTCCTCCCCCTCGTCCGGCGCCTCGGTGGTCCCGCTCGGCCGGTCGAGCTCCACCTCGACGACGCCGCGGACGACGTCGTCGAACGCGACCCAGATCTCGGCGCCGTCGACGCGCAGGACGAGGCCCCGCTCGTCGGCCTCGACGAGCCGCCCGCGCACGCGCGTGCCGTCCCGGCGCACGAGGCGCACGAGCCGGGTGCGCGCCCGGCGGAAGTGCCGCAGCTCGGTCAGCGGGCGGTCGGTGCCCGGCGTGGACACTTCGAGCGTGTAGGCGCCGGCGACGGGGTCCGCCGCGTCCAGGGCCGTGGAGATGTCGCGGGAGACGGCGCCCAGCGTGTCGGAGTCGATGCCGCCGATGCCGTCGGCCAGGTCGACGACGACGCGCACGACGCTCCGGCGCCCGGCGCGGGTCACCTCGACGTCCTCGAGGACGAGCCCCGCGGCCTCCACGACCGGCAGCACCGCCGCCCGCACCGCAGCGGCCGGGCTGGAGCCGGTGACCATCGTCGCCTCCCTGTCTCGTGGCGGCCTGGCGCGGCCCGTCTGGACTTGTCCCTGACTTCGTGGGCCAGCCTAACGACTCGCGCGCACCCCGGCGCCGCCGGTCCGGGCGGCGTGAAAGGATCGCCCGCGATGACAGCCTCGCCCCGCGCCCCCCGCCCGCCGGCGCGCCGCACCGCGCGCCCCGCGCGCCCCCGGCGCCCCCGGGGCCCGCGGGCCGCCGCGACCCTGCTGCTGGCCGCCGCGGTGGCCGCCACGGGCGGCTGCGGGCTGCGCCTGGAGACCCCGCCGCCGCCCACGCCGACGCCGGACGCCGTCGAGCTCGTGCGGGACGCGACGGCGCGCGACGCCGTGGCGCTCGCCGAGCTCGCCACCGCGGCCGCCGAGGGCGAGCCCGTCGAGCTCGCGGCCGTGCTCGTGGGCGTCGCCGAGGCGTCCCAGGCCCACGCGACGGCCCTGGGCGGGGTCTACGAGATGTTCTCCGACGGCGCCTCGCCCGCCCCGTCCCCCGCCCCGTCCCCCTCCCCGTCCCCCGCGGGCCCGTCGGCGCCGGCCACCCCGCCGCCGACACCGGACGCCGCCGCGGTGCTCGCCCGCCTCGACGAGGCCGCGGCCGCCGCCGCGCGCGACGCCGACGCCGTCGCCGACGGCGACCTGGCCCGCCTCCTCGCGGCGGTGGCCGTCAGCCGCGGGCTCCTCGCCGAGCAGCTCGCCGCGGCGACCGGTGGGAGCCGCCAGCCCCGCGAGCTCACCGTGCCCGAGCAGCTCCCGGCGGGCCTCGCGCCCGACGCCGCAGCCGCCGTCGTGCAGTCGGAGGACGCGCTGGGGATGGTCTGGGAGGTCGTCGCGGCCCGGTCGGCGGAGCCGGCGCGCACCGCGGCGGCCGAGCGCGCCGCCGTGCACCGCGAGCGCGCGCAGGCGTGGGCCGAGGCCGCCGGGCTCGCGGGCACCGCCGACGACCCGCGCGCGAGCGCGTACGGGCTCCCCGCCGAGCTCACCGGCGCGACCGTGACGCCGGAGGCCGCCGTCGCCGTGGCGGACGGCCTCGAGGCCGACCTCGCCGTCGTCTACGCGACGCTCGTGGCCGACACCGCCCCGGGCGAGCGCGGCCCCCTGCTCGACGCGGTCGCCGAGCAGGTGCGGCGCGCGGTGGCCGCGGGCGCGCCGGTCCCGGCCTTCCCGGGGCTGCCCGAGCGCGCCTGAGCGGAGCTCAGCGCTCGAGCAGCGTGGCGACGAGGTCCTCGACGCGGTGCGCGGCGTCGTGCACCGGCACCTGCTCGGCGACCGGCCGGCCGTCGCGCACCTCGACGCCCAGGGCCTCGGCGTCGGCCGCGCGGCGCAGCCGCACCTCGACCTTGCCCTCGGCGAGCCCGCGGCCGACGACGACCAGCACGGGCGCGCCGATGAGCTCGGCGTCGGCGAACTTCACGCCGGGCGACACGCGCGGGCGGTCGTCGTAGAGCACCTCGACACCCGCGCCGTGCAGCTCGGCGGCCAGCTCGGCCGCGGCGTGGAAGACCGCGTCGTCCTTGCCCGTCGCGACGAGGTGCACGTGCACCGGGGCGACGGGCGCCGGCCAGGCCAGCCCGGCGTCGTCGTGGTTGGCCTCGGCGAGCGCCGCGACCGCGCGCGAGACGCCGATGCCGTACGAGCCCATCGTCACGGTGACGGCCTTGCCGTTCTCGTCGAGCACCTTGAGGCCGAGCGCCTCGGAGTACTTGCGGCCCAGGGCGAAGATGTGGCCCATCTCGATGCCGCGGGCCAGCTCGAGCGGGCCCGAGCCGTCGGGGGCCGGGTCGCCCGCGCGCACCTCGGCGACCTCGACGGTGCCGTCACCGGTGAAGTCCCGCCCGGCGACGAGGTCGAAGACGTGCTTGCCCTCGACGTTCGCGCCGGTGATCCAGCGGGTGCCGGCGACGACGCGCGGGTCGAGCAGGTAGCGCACGGCGTCCTCGCGGCCCGTGTTCGCGGCGCCGACGACGGCCGGCCCGATGTAGCCGCGCACGAGCTCGGGGTGCGCCGCGAAGTCGGCGTCGGTCGCGGGCGCGACCTCGGCGGGCGCGAAGGACGCCTCCGCGCGCTTGAGGTCCACCTCGCGGTCGCCCGGCAGCCCGACGACGACCACCTCGCGCGTGCCGTCCGGGTGGTCGAGCGCGAGCACGACGTTCTTCAGGGTGTCCGCCGCGGTCCACGGCCGGTCCGCGCGCGGGTAGCGCTCGTTCGCGAGGGCGACCAGCGACTCGATCGTCGGGGTGTCCGGGGTGTCCTCGACGTGCGCCGCGGGGGCGTCGTCGTACGGGATCGGGTCGGGCGCCGGCGTGGTCACGGCCTCGACGTTCGCCGCGTACCCGCCCGGGGAGCGGACGAACGTGTCCTCGCCGATCGGCGTCGGCGTGAGGAACTCCTCGCTGCGCGAGCCCCCCATCGCGCCCGACATGGCCGCGACGACGACGTAGTCGAGGCCGAGCCGGGCGAAGATCCGCTGGTAGGCCTCGCGCTGGCGCTGGTAGGAGGCCTCGAGCCCGGCGTCGTCGACGTCGAACGAGTAGGCGTCCTTCATGACGAACTCACGGCCGCGCAGCAGGCCGGCGCGCGGGCGGGCCTCGTCCCGGTACTTCGTCTGGATCTGGTAGAGCGCGAGCGGCAGGTCCTTGTAGCTCGAGCACAGGTCCTTGACCAGGAGCGTGAACATCTCCTCGTGCGTGGGCGCGAGGAGGTAGTCGGCCTCCTTGCGGTCCTTGAGGCGGAAGAGGTTCGGCCCGTACTCGGTCCAGCGGTTCGTCGCCTCGTAGGGCTCGCGCGGCAGCAGCGCCGGGAAGTGCACCTCCTGCGCGCCGATCGCGTCCATCTCCTCGCGGATGACCTGCTCGACCTTGGCGAGCACGCGCAGCCCGAGCGGCAGCCACGTGTAGATGCCGGGCGCGGTCCGGCGGATGTAGCCGGCCCGCACGAGGAGCTTGTGGCTGGGGACCTCGGCGTCGGCCGGGTCCTCGCGGAGGGTGCGCACGAACAGGGTCGACATCCGCCAGAGCATGGGCGTCAGCGTAGCGGCGGGCCGGGGCGGGGTCGGACCGCGGAGGTGGGCGGGGGTGTCCGGCGTCGGCGGCGACGGGCACGATGGGCACGTGCCCGAACTGCCCGAGGTCGAGTCCCTCGCCCGCTTCCTCGCCGAGCGCACGGCCGGCCGCACGGTCCGGTCGGTCGCCGTGGCGAACGTCAGCGCCCTGAAGACGTTCTCCCCCGCCCCGGCGGACCTCGTGGGCAGGCCGGTCACCGGCGTGGCCCGGCACGGCAAGTGGCTCGACCTGACGACGGACGGCCCGCACCTCGTGTGGCACCTCGCGCGCGCGGGCTGGCTGCGCTGGTACGACGCCGTCCCCGCCACCCCCGTCCGGCCCGGCCGGTCCCCGCTGGCGCTGCGCGTCGCGCTCGACGACGGGTCGGGCTTCGACCTCACCGAGCAGGGCACACGCAAGCGACTCGCGGTGCACGTCGTGCACGACGCGCGCGAGGTGCCGCTCGTGGCCTCCCTCGGGGTCGAGCCGCTGGGCGATGAGTTCACCGTGGAGCGGTTCACCGAGCTCGCCCGCGCCCGGAACCAGCAGGTCAAGGGCCTGCTCCGCGACCAGGGCGTCATCGCGGGCATCGGGAACGCGTACTCCGACGAGATCCTGCACGCGGCCCGCATGAGCCCGTTCGCGCTCACGGGCAAGCTGTCCGACGACGACCTCGCCCGCCTGCACGCGACGATCCGCGCGGTGCTCACGGAGGCCCTGGAGGCGGCGTCGGGCCGCCCGGCGGCGGAGCTCAAGGACGCCAAGCGCCGCGGCATGCGCGTGCACGGCCGCGCGGGCGAGGCGTGCCCGGTGTGCGGCGACGTCGTGCGCGAGGTCTCGTTCGCCGACTCCGCGCTGCAGTACTGCGCGACGTGCCAGACCGGCGGCAAGCCCCTCGCCGACCGCCGCCTGTCCCGCCTGCTCAAGTAGCCGGCACGCCCGGTCCCGTCAGGACGGCGCCGTCAGAACAGCACCGTCGCGTACGTGCCGACCTGCCGGAACCCCACGCGCCGGTAGCACGCGAGGGCGGGCGCGTTGTAGGCGTTGACGTAGAGCGAGACGAGCGGGGCGACGCGGCCGAGCGTCTGCTGCACGACGGCGGCCATCCCGTGCTCCGAGATCCGCCGGCCCCGCAGCCGCGGGGTCACCCAGACGCCCTGCACCTGCGCGACCTGGGCGCTCACCGCCCCGAGGTCGGCCTTGAAGACGACCTCGGGCCCGTCCGGGCCGTCCTCGATGCGCACGAACGTGCGGCCCTCGTCGAGCAGCGCGCGCACGCGCGCCTCGTACGCGCCCGGGCTCCCCGTGAGCGGCGAGTACCCGACCTCCTCGATGAACATGCTCACCGACGCCGGCAGCAGCAGCGGCAGCTCGTCCGGCCGGGCGACGCGGACCGCCGGGTCGGGCACCACGAGCCCGGGGTGGTCGATGACGAGCGACGGCTGGTCCGCCCGCACGTCGCGCGCGGGGCCCCACGCGTCCTCCAGCCGCCGCCACAGCTCCAGCACGCAGCGCGCCTCGCCCACGATCGACGAGCAGCGCCGCCCCTGGCGGCGGGCGGCGTCCGCGAAGGCGTCCAGCGCCTCGGCGTCGTCGGGGTCGCACACCGGCACGAGGTTGGCGCCCGCCCAGCACAGCGCGTCCAGCGAGCCCCCGCGCCGCATCCCCCAGATCGTCGCGGCGGCGCGGTCCGCGCCGGCCGCGATCGCGGCCTCGATGCGCGTCGCCGCGAGCACCGTCGCGACCGGGTCCTGCGCGCACAGGGCCGCGGCGTCGTAGAGGTCGACGTCGTCGACCACGGTGCGCGTCGCCGCGCTGCGCCACCGGCCCATGGCGCGATTGTGCCCCAGCGCTCCCCGGCGCGGCCCCCGGCGGACCGGGTGAGGTCAGGTGACGGAGACCACCGGCTCGCCGCCCTCGACGGGCTCCATCTCCTCGGCGAGGCGCATGGCCTCCTCGAGCAGCGTCTCCACGATCTGCGACTCGGGCACCGTCTTGATCACCTGGCCGCGCACGAAGATCTGGCCCTTGCCGTTGCCGGACGCCACACCGAGGTCGGCCTCGCGCGCCTCCCCCGGGCCGTTGACCACGCAGCCCATGACGGCCACGCGCAACGGCACGGACAGCCCCTCGAGCCCGGCGGTGACCCGCTCGGCCAGCGAGTAGACGTCCACCTGGGCGCGGCCGCACGACGGGCAGGACACGATCTCGAGCTTGCGCGGGCGCAGGTTGAGCGACTGCAGGATCTGGATCCCGACCTTGACCTCCTCGACGGGCGGCGCCGAGAGGGAGACGCGGATCGTGTCGCCGATCCCCTGGCTCAGCAGGGCGCCGAACGCCGTCGCGGACTTGATCGTGCCCTGGAACGCCGGGCCGGCCTCGGTGACGCCCAGGTGCAGCGGCCAGTCGCCGCGCTCGGAGAGCATCTCGTACGCCCGCACCATGACCACTGGGTCGTGGTGCTTGACGGAGATCTTGAAGTCGTGGAAGTCGTGCTCCTCGAAGAGCGACGCCTCCCACACCGCGGACTCCACGAGCGCCTCCGGCGTCGCCGAGCCGTACTTGGCGAGCAGCCGCGGGTCGAGCGAGCCCGCGTTGACCCCGATCCGCAGCGAGACCCCCGCGTCCGCCGCCGCGCGCGCGATCGCGCCGACCTGGTCGTCGAACTTGCGGATGTTGCCCGGGTTGACGCGCACCCCCGCGCACCCGGCGTCGATCGCGGCGAACACGTACTTCGGCTGGAAGTGGATGTCGGCGATGACCGGGATCTGCGACTTCTTCGCGATGATCGGCAGCGCGTCGGCGTCGTCCTGGCTGGGGACGGCGACGCGGACGATGTCGCAGCCGGCCGCCGTGAGCTCGGCGATCTGCTGCAGCGTGGCGTTGATGTCGGTCGTGGGCGTCGTCGTCATCGACTGCACGCTGACCGGCGCGCCGCCGCCGACGAGGACCTTGCCGACCCGGATCTGCCTGGTGGGCCGCCGGGGGGCCAGCACGGGCGGGGGCGCGGCCGGCATGCCGAGATTGATGGGGGTGCTCACCGGTCCAGTATCCCTCGCCCCGCGCGGGCGACCGTCCGGGGGCGGCCCGCCGCGCGGCTCCTTCACCGAACCTGCCCGACGCCGCCCGGTCGCCGGCGCCGCCCGTTCGCCGGCGCAGTTCCGTCCGCCCGTCCCGTCCGCCCGTCCCGTCAGTCCGTCCCGTCAGCCCGTGACCGGAACGACGAGGTCGGCGATGACGAGGAACAGGCCGAGCCCGATGAGCACCGCGAACACGCCGTAGGCGAGCGGCATCATCCGCGCCATGTCCGCCGGCCGCGGCCGCGGCAGCCCGCGCAGCCGGGCCCACTGCCGCTTCGCGCCCTCCCAGAGCGCGCCCGCGACGTGCCCGCCGTCGAGCGGCAGCAGCGGGACGAGGTTGAACACGAAGAGCGCGATGTTGAGCGAGCCGACGAGGCTCACCATCGCCGCGACCCGGTCCGCCACGGTGAGCTCCGACACGCTCGCGACCTGCCCGGCGACCTGCGCCACGCCCACGAGCCCGACGACGCCCGCGGGGTCGCGCTCGCCGGCGCCCACGATCGCGCGGCCGATGTCGGCGACCTGCCACGGCAGCCGCACGATCGTCTGCACGGTCTGCCACACGAGCTCCCCGACGAGCGGGACCGCCTCCGCGACCGGCACGGGCCGGCGCCCCGTCGTCGGGCTGATGCCGACGTACCGGATCACCTCGGTGACGACCTCGCCGTCCTCCTCGACGACCCGGTTGTCCTCGCCGAACACGGGCCGCTCGGTCTCGACGGGGTTCACCAGGAGCGTGAGCCGCTCGCCGTCGCGCTCGACGACGAGCGGGATGCCCACGCCCTCGCTCCCCCGGACCGCCGCCTGGAAGTCGGACCACTCGGTGATCGGCCGGCCGTCGAACTCGACGAGCACGTCCCCCACCTCGACGCCGGCCTCGTCGGCGGGGCTCGGCGGGTCGTCGGCGGTGCACTCGCGGTCCTGCGGCTCGTCCGCGGGCAGCACGCACCGGCCCACCATGCCGACGGTGGTCGTCGCCTCCGCGACGCCGTGCGTGACGAGCACGCCGCCGAGCAGCAGCGCCCCCACGACGAGGTTGATGAGCGTCCCGCCCGCCATGACCACGAGCTTCTTCGGCGTGCTGAGCCGGTAGAACGCGCGGTGGTCCTCGCCGGGCGGGATCTCCTCGGCGCTCGCCCGGCGCGCCTCCGCGACCATCTGCCCGACGACGCCGCGCGGCTTCTCGTCCTCGGCCCCGACGGCGTGCGCCGGGGGCAGCATGCCGACGAGCCGCACGTACCCGCCGAGCGGGATCGCCTTGAGGCCGTACTCCGTCTCGCCGCGCGTGGTGGACCACAGCGTGGGCCCGAAGCCGACCATGTACCGCGGCACGCGCACCCCGAACCGCTTCGCGGGGATCATGTGCCCCAGCTCGTGCAGCCCGATGGAGACGAGCAGGCCGACGACGAGCACGGCGATCCCGACGACGGTCGCCATCGCACCTCCCACCTCCGGGCGCCGGCGCGCCCGCCGCGGACCATCATCCCCTGCCCGGGCGGGTGCTCCGGGACCTCGTGCCCGCGCGGTGGCCGCGTGGCGCCCGCGAGCCACCGAGCGGGCTGCCCCCGCGGATTGCGGAGCGGCCGCCCACGCGAGCAGGATCGCGTCATGAGCGCGCCGCTGGACGACCTCTCCCTGGCGATCATCGCGCAGCTGCAGGAGGACGGGCGGCGCCCGTACGCGGCCATCGGCAAGGCCGTCGGCCTCTCCGAGACCGCGATCCGCCAGCGCGTCCAGCGCCTGGTGGAGACCGGCGTCGTGCAGATCGTCGCGGTGACCGACCCCCACCGGATGGGGCTCATCCGGCACGCGATGATCGGCATCCGCGCCGAGGGCGACCTCCAGCGGGTCGCCGACGCCCTCGCGGCGATGGACGAGGTCGTCTACGTCGTCATCACGGCCGGCACGTTCGACATCCTCGCCGAGGTGCTCTGCGCCGACGACGAGGAGCTCCTCGGCATCCTCAACGACCGCATCCGGACGCTGCCCGGCGTCGTCGGCACCGAGACGTTCGTGTACCTCAAGGTGCGCAAGCAGCTCTCGACGTACCGCCGGCCCTGACGGCTCAGCGCGCGCCGAGCACCTCGCGCGCGGCGGCCCGGGCCCACGCGTCGGCGGCGAGGACCGCGTCGAGGTCGAGGTCGGCCGCGGGCGTCCCGGCGTGCCGCGCGAGGACGCGCTCGACGGTCGCGACGACGTCGCCGAACCGGATCCGGCCCGCGAGGAAGGCGGCGACGCACTCCTCGTTCGCGGCGTTGTAGACGGCCGGGTGGGTCGCCGACGCCGCGACGGCCTCGCGCGCGAGCCGCACCGCCGGGAAGGTCTCCTCGTCGAGGGGCTCGAAGGTCCACGTCGCGGCGGACGTCCAGTCGCACGCCGGGGCGACGGCCGCCAGCCGCTCCGGCCAGGACAGGCCGAGCGCGATCGGCAGCCGCATGTCCGGCGGCGAGGCCTGCGCGACCGTCGAGCCGTCGACGAACTCGACCATCGAGTGCACGACCGACTGCGGGTGCACGACGACGGCGATGTCCTCGACCGGGACGTCGAAGAGCAGGTGGGCCTCGACCAGCTCGAGGGCCTTGTTGACGAGCGTCGCGGAGTTCACCGTGACGACCGGCCCCATCGACCACGTCGGGTGCGCGAGCGCCTCCTCGGGCGTCGCGTCCGCGATCTCGGCCGCCGCGCGCCCGCGGAAGGGGCCGCCGGACGCGGTGAGCACGAGCCGGCGGACGTCGGCGCGCCGCCCGGCCCGCAGGCACTGCCAGATCGCCGAGTGCTCGGAGTCGACGGGCACGACCTGGTCCTGCCGCCGCCGCGCCGCCGTCACGAGCGGCCCCCCGACGACGAGCGACTCCTTGTTCGCCAGCGCGAGCGTGCTGCCGGCGCCGAGCGCGGCGAGCGTGGGGCCGAGCCCGACGGCGCCCGTGATCCCGTTGAGCACGACGTCGGCCCCGGAGCCCGCGAGCGTCGTGGCGGCGTCGGGGCCGAGGAGGAGCTCGGGCTGGGGGCGGCCCGGCGCGAGGTCGGCGAACGCGGCCCGGACGGCGTCCGCGGCGCCCGCGTCGGCGAGCGCGACGACGGGCGTGCCCGTCGCCGCGGCCTGCTCGGCGACGAGCCGCGGGTCGGCGCCCCCCGCCGCCAGGCCGGCGACGGCGAACCTCCCGGGGTGCCGGGCCAGGACGTCGAGCGCCTGCGTGCCGACGGAGCCGGTCGAGCCGAGGACGACGACGCTGCGCGGCTTCACCCGGGCATTGTCCCGCACGCGGCCCTGGACGGCGGACAGGGCGGGATGCGGGGTGGCATGATCCGCGCCATGGTCAAGGAGTCGATGCTCGCCGCGGACGAGCAGGTCGTGTTCCGCGCGCACTCGCACTGGAAGAACATCTTCTGGCCGGTGGTGCTCACCCTGGTCGTGGGCGCGCTCGTCACGCTCGCCCTGCTCGAGTGGCTGCCGAGCCCGGAGGACCACGCCTGGCAGCGCTGGACCGTCGTGGTCGTCGCGGTGCTCGTCGTCGTCCCGTTCGGCCTCTGGCCGGTCGTGACCTGGCTCGCGTCGACGGACACGCTGACGACGCGCCGCCTCATCAGCCGCAGCGGCGTGTTCACCCGGCAGGGCCGCGACATCCCGATCGACCGCGTGCACTCGGTCAGCTACCGGCGCTCGCTCCTGGACCGGATGCTCGGCTCGGGCACGCTCGTCGTGCAGACCGCGGGCGACGACAGCGACGTCGAGCTGCACGACGTCGCGCGGATCGAGAAGCGCATGCTCCAGATGCAGGAGCTCATCCTCGACGCGGAGATCCCCGCCGAGGGCGAGGCCTGACGCTCACTCGACCCCGAGGAGCACCTCCACGGCGCGGTCGAAGAACGCGTCGACCGGGCCCTCCGCGTACGCGGCGTGCCCGCTCGCGCGCCGGAACGTGGCGGAGCGGATCTCGTCCGACGTCAGCGGCGCGCCGCGGTCGAAGTAGTCGATGAGCCGGCGGCACAGCGCGTCGACGTCCTCGGGGGCGTACCCCTGCTCGCCGCGGTGGGCGGGCGCGAACCGCTTGCCGTCGGGCCGACGCAGGCGCTCGTAGAGCGTGCGTGCCCGCGAGGCCACGTGCTCCATCCACGCCTGCTGCCCGTGCGCGGCCACGAACTCGGCGCGCTCCCGGGCGGCGAAGGCCCGCTCGAGCCGGTCGAGCGCGGCGTCGACGCTCGCCGGCACGTAGCCGCCGCGCACCAGGTCGAAGGCGACCCGCCGCACGTCCTCGCCGGTCACCGGCTCCACCCTGTCCCCCTCGTACGCCCGGCGGGCGTGCTGGAAGAAGGTGTCGACCTGGTCCGGGTCGTAGCCCGTCCGCAGCGCGCCGACCGTGCGGAACATCCTGCTCTTCGTCATCTCTCCTCCGCGGCGAGCTGCCCGCAGGCGCCGTCGATGTCGCTCCCGCGCGTGTCACGCACGGTGGTCGGGATCCCCGCCCCGCGCAGATCCGCGACGAACCGCGCGGCGACCGCCGGGTCGCTCGCGGTCCACCGCGAGCCCGGCGTCGGGTTGAGCGGGATGGGGTTGACGTGCACCCAGCCGCGCCCGCGCTCCGCCAGCTTCTCGGCGAGCAGCCGGGCGCGCCAGGCGTGGTCGTTGACGTCGCGGATGAGCGCGTACTCGATGCTCACGCGGCGCCCGGTCGTCGCGGCGTAGCGGTGCGCCGCGTCGAGCGCCTCGTCCACGCTCCAGCGCGTCGTGATCGGCACGAGCTCGCGCCGCAGCTCGTCGTCGGGCGCGTGCAGCGAGAGGGCGAGCGTCACGGGCAGCCCCTCGGCCGCGAGCCGGTCGATCGCCGGCACCAGGCCCACCGTGGACACGGTGACCCCGCGCGCGCTCATCCCGAAGCCGTCCGGCACCGGCGCGACCAGCCGCCGCACGGCGTCGAGCACTGCGCGGTAGTTCGCGAGCGGCTCGCCCATCCCCATGAAGACGACGTTCGACAGGCGGCCCGGGCCGCCGGCGACCTCGCCGTCGCGCAGCGCGCGCGCCGCCACGCGCACCTGGTCGACGATCTCCGCCGCCGAGAGGTTGCGCGTGAGGCCGAGCTGGCCGGTCGCGCAGAACGGGCACGCCATGCCGCAGCCCGCCTGGCTGGACACGCACAGGGTCGCCCGGTCCGGGTAGCGCATGAGCACCGACTCGATCCGCACGCCGTCGTGCAGGGCCCACAGCGTCTTGACGGTCGTGCCGGCGTCGGCGGTCACGGTCCGCACGGGTGTGAGCAGCGGCGGCAGGAGCGCGGCGGCGAGGGAGTCGCGCAGGCGCAGCGGCAGGTCCGTCATCTCCGCCGGGTCGGCGGTCAGGTGCCCGAAGTAGTGGGTGCCGAGCTGGCGGGCGCGGTACGCGGGCTCGCCCGCGGCGACCACGGCCTCGGCCCGCTCCTCGGGCGCCAGGTCGGCGAGGTGGCGCGGGGGCTTGCCGCGCCGTGGTGCCGGCACGAGCGTCAGCGTCGGCGGTGCCGCCCCGACCCGTCCCGTCATGCCGCCGGCACCAGGGCGAGCAGGACGAGGTGCACGAGCGGGGCCGTGAGCAGCATCGCGTCGATCCGGTCGAGCACCCCACCGTGGCCGGGCAGCAGCGTGCCCATGTCCTTGAGCGAGAGGTCGCGCTTGAGCATCGACTCCGCGAGGTCGCCGAGCGTGGCCGTGAGGACCGACGCGGCCCCGAGCGCGACGCCCACGAGCGGCGGCGCGTCGAAGACCCACACCATGCCCGCCGCGCCCACCGCGCACGCCAGCAGGAGCGACCCGCCGAGGCCCTCCCACGTCTTCTTCGGGCTCACCGACGGCGCGAGCGGGTGCCGCCCGGCGAGCACGCCCATCGCGTAGCCGCCCGTGTCGCTCGCCACGACGAGCAGGATGAACAGCCCCACCCGCTGGGCGCCGTCGGGCGCGGCGAGCATGAGCAGCACGAACCCGGCCATGAACGGGATGTAGGCGGCGGCGAACGTCGCCGCGGCGGCGTCGCGCAGCGCCTGGGCCCCGCCGCCGTCGAGGACCCGCCACACGACCGAGCCGCCCACCGTGAGGAGGAACGCGACGAGGAGCGCCTCCGGGCCCGAGGTGTAGGCCGACACGAGCATGCCGACCATGCCGACGACGAGCGGCAGCAGCGGGATGTGGATGCCCCGCCGCGTGAGCGCCTGGCCGAGCTCCCACAGCGCGGCGGTGCACGCCACCACCGCGAAGACCGCGAACGCCTCCTTGCGGAACCACAGCGACGCGCCGACCACCGCGAGGAGGCCGAGGCCCACCGCCACCGCGACGGGCAGGTCGCGGCCGGCCCGCGACGAGGTCGCGGGCCGGGGCGGGTCGGCGGTCACGGGGCTGCTCATCAGACCTCGAGGAGCTCGCTCTCCTTGCCGGCGAGCAGGTGGTCGACCGCCTCGATGTGGCGCTTGGTGATCTGCTCGAGCTCCTTCTCGGCGCGGACCACCTCGTCCTCGCCGGCCTCGCCGTCGCGCACGATCCGGTCGAGCTCGTCCTTCGCGTGCCGGCGCACGTTGCGGATCGCGACGCGGGCCTCCTCGGCCTTGTGCCGGGCGAGCTTGACGTAGTCGCGGCGGCGCTCCTCGGTGAGCTGCGGGAGCACCACGCGGATGACCTTGCCGTCGTCGGTGGGGTTGACGCCCAGGTCGGAGTCCCGGATCGCGCGCTCGATCGCCTTCATCGAGCTCATGTCGTACGGCGAGACGAGGATCGTGCGGGCCTCGGGGGTCTGGAAGGACGCCAGCTGCTGCAGCGGCGTCGGCGTCCCGTAGTAGTCGACGAGGATCTTGGCGAACATGCTGGGGTTCGCCCGGCCCGTCCGGATGGTCGCGAAGTCCTCCTTGGCGACCTCGATGGCCTTGTCCATCTTCTCCTCGGCGGCGAGGAGGGTGTCGTCGATCACCGATGCTCCTTCGACTCGTGACGGCGGCGGGTCCTGGGGTCAGGACTCCGTGAGCAGCGTCCCGATCCTCTCACCCCGCAGCGCCCGCGTGACGTTGCCTTCGGTCTCCATGCCGAAGACGCGCATCCGCACGCCGTTGTCGCGGCACATGCTCAGCGCGGTCGCGTCCATCACCTCCAGGCCGCTGACGAGGGCCTCGGTGTAGGTGAGCTGCTCGTAGCGGGTCGCCGTCGGGTCGTGGCGGGGGTCGGCGCTGTAGACGCCGTCGACCCCGTTCTTGCCCATGAGCACCTCGTCGCAGTGGGTCTCCAGCGCGCGCTGGACGCTCACCGTGTCCGTGCTGAAGTAGGGCAGCCCCGCGCCCGCACCGAAGATGACGACGCGGCCCTTCTCCATGTGCCGGATCGCCTTCAGCGGGATGTACGGCTCGGCGACCTGCCCCATCGCGATCGCCGTCTGCACGCGCGTGTGCACCCCGGCCTGCTCGAGGAAGTCCTGCAGGGCCAGGCAGTTCATGACGGTGCCGAGCATGCCCATGTAGTCGGCGCGCGCCCGGTCGAGCCCGCTCTTGGTCAGCTCCGAGCCCCGGAAGAAGTTGCCTCCCCCGACGACGACGGCGACCTGCACGCCCTCGCGGACGGCCGCCGCGATCTCCTCCGCGACCCGCCGGACGACGTCGGGCGCGAGGCCGACGCCGCCGCCCCCGAACGTCTCGCCCGAGAGCTTGAGGAGGACGCGCCGCGCGCGCCGCCTCCCGTCCGCGGTCTGCTGCCCGGTGTCCGCCACTGCCCCTCGCCCTCCGCCGTCGCCGGCCCTTGCCGATGTGCTGCACGGGTGCGGTTGCGGCCCGCGACCCTGCCGGGACGCGGGCCGCAACCTCGGGTCTCAGGCTCCCACGCGGAAGCGCACGAAGGCGGTCACCGTGCCGCCGGCCTCGGCGAGCACCTGGCCGACCGACTTCTTCGGGTCCTTCGCGAACGCCTGGTCGACCAGGACGTTCTCCTTGTAGAAGCCGTTCATGCGGCCGTCGACGATCTTCGGCAGCGCGGCCTCGGGCTTGCCCTCGTTGCGCGCGGTCTCCTCGGCGATCCGCCGCTCGTCGGCGACGGTCTCCGCGGGGACGTCCTCGCGCGTGAGGTAGGCCGGGGAGAACGCGGCGACGTGCATCGCGACGTCCTTCGCGACGGCGGCGCCCGCCTCGTCCGTGCCGACGAGCACGCCCACCTGCGGCGGCAGGTCCTTGTTGACCTTGTGCAGGTAGACGGTCACGCGCGGCGCGGTGACGCGCGCGACGCGGCGCAGCTGCAGCTTCTCGCCGATGACGGCGGCGGTCTCGTCGATCGCGGCCTGGACCGTGCGCCCGCCGGCGTCGGCGGCGAGGACCGTCGCGACGTCGTCGGTGCCGGCCGCGACCGCGGCGGCGAGGACGGCGTCGGCGAGCGCGATGAACTTCTCGTTCTTCGCGACGAAGTCCGTCTCGGAGTTCAGCTCGATGAGCACGCCCACCTGGCCGACGCCGGCGTCGCCGACGTGCGCCGCCACGAGGCCGTCGGAGGCCGCGCGGCTCTCGCGCTTCGCGATGCCCTTGAGGCCCTTCACCCGGATGATCTCCGTGGCCTTCGCGATGTCGCCGTCGGCCTCGTCCAGGGCCTTCTTGACGTCGAGCATGCCCGCGCCCGTGCTCTCGCGCAGGGCCTTGATGTCAGCGGCGGTGTAGTTCGCCATTCACGTGTCCTTGTCAGCAGAAGGGGCGAGGGGGCGGCCGGTCACTTCTCGGCGGACTCGGCGGAGGGCTCGTCGGCGGACTCGGCCTCGGCCGGGGTCTCCGCCTCGGCGGGGGCCTCGGCATCGGCCGGAGCCTCGGCGGGGGTCTCCTCGGCCGGCGCCTCGGCCTCGGCCTTGGCCTTGGGCGCCTTGGGGGCGCGGGCCTTGGTGGCCTTCTCGGCCGGCGCGGCCTCGGCAGGCGCCTCGGTGGCCTCGGTGGCGGCCGGGGCAGCCGGGGCGGCCGGGGCGGCCTCGGCAGCCGGGGCGGCCTCGGCGGCCGGGGCGGCCGCGTCGCCCGCACCGGCGAGGAGCTCGCGCTCCCACTCGGCGAGCGGCTCGGCCTCGACGGCCGCACCCTCGGCGGCGTCCGCCGTCGGGCCCGCGTGCCGGGCGATGAGGCCCTCGGCGACGGCGTCGGCGATCACGCGGGTCAGCAGCGCGACGGCGCGGATGGCGTCGTCGTTCCCGGGGATCGCGTAGTCGACGAGGTCGGGGTCGCAGTTCGTGTCGAGGATCGCCACGACCGGGATGCCGAGCTTGCGGGCCTCGTCGACGGCGAGGTGCTCCTTGTTGGTGTCGACGACCCACACCGCCGCGGGCAGGCGGTTCATGTCGCGGATGCCGCCCAGCGTCTTCGCGAGCTTGTCCTTCTCGCGGCGCATGATGAGCAGCTCCTTCTTCGTGAAGCCGCTGCCCGCCACGTCGTCGAAGTCGATCTCCTCGAGCTCCTTGAGCCGCTGGAGGCGCTTGTTGACGGTCTGGAAGTTCGTGAGCATGCCGCCCAGCCAGCGCTGGTTGACGTACGGCATGCCGACCCGGGCGGCCTGCTCGGCGACGGGCTCCTGCGCCTGCTTCTTCGTGCCGACGAAGAGCACCGTGCCGCCACGGGCGACGGTCTCGCGGACGAACGCGTACGCGCGGTCGATGTAGGCGACGGTCTGCTGGAGGTCGACGATGTAGATGCCGTTGCGCTCGGTGAAGATGAAGCGCTTCATCTTCGGGTTCCAGCGCCGGGTCTGGTGCCCGAAGTGGACACCGCTCTCGAGCAGCTGTCGCATGGTGACGACGGCCATGGTTCCTCCTGGCGCGGCCGGGCCGCGCGGCTGGGCGGACGCGCGGTCCGCGGTTCGGTTGTCGGCCCCGGCCGGGTGGCCGCGACCCCTGGCACCCTCGGCGTCGACACCGGGCCCCGGAGGGTCCGGACCGTCGTCGGCGCACGTCGTCGGCAGCGGGGCTGCGGGCGAGGAAGGGCGCGCGATGTCATCCGGCGAGCCGGATGCGTCGGCCATGCTACCGGACGCGGGCCCCCTGCCCGGACGCGAGCGCCTCCCGGTTGCCCGACGGCAGGGGTCGTCCCGAGGCGCCGGGGCCGCCGACGGCGCGTCCACGGGTCCCCGGGCGCGCGGCGCCTCCCCCGGCGGGACGGGTCGGGGCCGCGGCCGGGCCCCGCCGGCGCGAGGCTCGATCCGTGCGCCCCGCCCTCGTCCGCCTCTGCGCGCCGCTCCTCGCGGCCGGTCTCGCCGCGCTCCCGGCCGCGCCGGAGCCGCCCACGGACGCCTCCGGGGCGCCGTCGCCCGCCTACGGCCTGCCCGTCGCGGGGACGGTCGCGCGCTTCTTCGACCCACCGCCGGCGCCGTGGGCGGCGGGGCACCGTGGCGTGGACCTCGCCGCGGCGGCGGGCACGCCCGTGCTCGCGCCCGCGGACGGCACCGTCCTGTTCAGCGGGCGCGTCGTGGACCGGGTCGTCGTCACCGTCGGGCACCCGGACGGGCTGCGCAGCAGCCTGGAGCCCCTCGAGGACCCCCTGCCCGTGGGCGCCGTGGTGCGCGCGGGCGAGGTGGTCGGGCGCCTCGCCGCGACGGCGGGGCACTGCGCGCCGGCCACGTGCCTGCACTGGGGCGCGCGGCGCGGGGACGCCTACGTCGACCCGCTCGACCTGCTCGGCCGCACGCCGGTCGTGCTCCTGCCGGACCGGCCCCGGCCGGCGGCGGACGCGCGGGGCGCGGTCAGTACGTGTCGCTCTCCTGCAGCGTGGTCCGCAGCCGCAGCATCGCGGCCGTGTGCATCTGGGAGATCCGCGACTCCGTGACGCCGAGCACCCGCCCGATCTCGGCGAGCGTCATGCCCTCGTAGTAGTAGAGGACGAGGACGATCTTCTCCCGCTCGCCGAGGCGCTCGATCGCGCGGGCGAGGAGCACCTTGGTCTCGGCGACCTCGACGGTCGCGGCGGGGTCGACGGCGTGGTGGTCCTCGAGCGTGTCCAGCAGGCTGAGCGAGTCGCCGCGGTCGCTGCCCGAGCCGAGGAGCTCGTCGAGGGCGGCGACGTTGACCGTCGAGAGCTGCGTGAAGATCGCGCGGAGCTCGCCCACGCCCATCTCCAGGCGGTCGGCCACCTCCTGCTCGGTCGGCTGGCGCCGCAGCTCTGCCTCGAGCTCCGCGTACGCGCGGTCGACGGCGCGCGCCTTGGTGCGCACGGAGCGCGGGATCCAGTCGATGGCCCGCAGCTCGTCGATGATCGCGCCACGGATGCGGGCGCTGGCGTACGTCTCGAACTTCACGGCCCGCTCGGCGTCGTACTTCTCGATCGCGTCGATGAGGCCGAACATGCCGTAGGACACGAGGTCGGCCTGCTCCACCGTGCTCGGCAGGCCGGCGCCGACGCGGCCGGCGACCATCGTGACGAGCGGGGCGTAGTGCAGGATCAGCCGCTCGCGCGCCGTCCGGTCGCCCGACTCCTTGAAGACCGCCCAGAGCGACTCGAGGCTCATGGCGTCCTCCGCGGCGCCCTCGACGTACGGGCGCGGCACCACCGACGCCGCCTGCTGGCGGGTGGTCGTCGGCGCCTGCTCGGCGCGCGTCTGGCTCGTCATGGTCATGCCCTCGGGTGGGCCTGCTCGTAGGAGCTGCGGAGCCGCTCGGGCGTGACGTGGGTGTAGCGCTGCGTCGTGGTGAGCGTCGCGTGGCCGAGGATCTCCTGCACGCTGCGCAGGTCGGAACCGCCGGCGAGGAGGTGCGTGGCCGTCGAGTGCCGCAGGGCGTGCGGTGCGACGTCGTCGACGCCCGCGGCCGCGGCCGCGCGGTGCACGAGCGCGCGCACCTGCCGCTGGTCGACCCGCCGCCCCCGGGCGCCGAGGAGCAGCGCGGCGCCGGAGTCGCGCGTGACGAGGCGCTCCCGCGCGTCCTCGAGCCAGGCGTCGAGCGCCCGGGCCGCGGGGACGCCGAAGGGCACGACGCGCTCCTTGCCGCCCTTGCCCATGACCCGCAGCAGGCGACCGGAGCGGTCCACGTCGCCGACGTCGGCCGCGACGAGCTCGCCCACGCGCACGCCCGTGGCGTAGAGCAGCTCGAGGGCGACCCAGTCCCGGACCGTCAGCGGGTCGTCGCTCGTGGCGGCCAGCCGCGCCACCTCCAGGAGCCGGGTGGCGGCCTCGACGCCGAGCACCGGCGGGAGCGTCGCGCCCGGCTGGGCGGTGACGAGCCGCGCGCTCGGGTCGGCGTCGACGAGGCCCGACTCGAGGGCCCAGCCGAAGAACGAGCGCACCGCGGCGCCGCGCCGGGCGACCGTGGCCCGCGAGAGGCGCGCCGCGACCATCGACGCGAGCCAGCCGCGCAGCAGCGGGAGGTCGACCTCGCGCCACGTGCGGCCCCGGCTCTCGGCGTAGGCGAGCAGGTGCCGCACGTCGCCGGTGTAGGCACGGACGGAGTGCGGCGACATGCCTCTGTCGAGCTCCAGGTGCGCACCGAAAGTGGCCACGACCTCGTCCCCGGTCATGGCCACGACGCTGGTCACCGCTGGGCGCACCCGTCTACCGTGGCCTGTCGATCCGCCAGTCACAAGACGGCACACAGAGACTTCACCCGCTCCAAGTCCGTGCAGTTCGCCGCAGTGACTGACTTATCCGGATTTGGGGCGATTCTGCAGGTCAACGCCGCCACGCCCCGCCCTCCCGCCGCGCGAGCCCGACGAGCTCGAGCCGCCCGAGCGCGGCGCGCACCTCCGGCAGCGCGAGGCCGGCGGTCCGGGCGAGCACGTCCTCGGGCACCGCCCGGCGCACGGGCAGCGCGTCGAGCGTGCGCCGCTCGACCGGGTCGAGGTCGTCGCCGGGGCGCGGCACCGTCGCGGGCTCCGGCGCCGGCGTCGGCCCGACGAGCTCGAGGACCTCCGCCGCGTCCGTCACGCACACGGCCGACCCCTCGCGGAGCAGCCGGTGGCAGCCGGCGGACATGGCCGACGTCACGGGACCCGGGACCGCGCCGACGGGCCGCAGCAGCTCGGCGGCGCGCCGGGCGGTGCTCAGCGCCCCGGACCGCCACGCCGCCTCGACGACGACGGTGGCCGTCGTGACCGCGGCGATGAGCCGGTTCCGCTGGAGGAACCGGACCTTCGCGGGCGCGCTGCCGGGCGGCACCTCCGAGACGAGGCCGCCCGCCTCGAGGACCGCCTCGAGCAGGTCCGCGTTCCCCGCCGGGTACAGGCGGTCCACCCCGCCCGCGAGGAAGGCGACCGTCCGCCCGCCGACGGCGAGCGCGGCCCGGTGCGCGACGGCGTCGATCCCGTAGGCGCCGCCCGAGACGACGCAGCGACCGGCGTCGGCGATGCCCGCGGCGAGGTCGGCGGTGACGTGCTCCCCGTAGGCCGTGCAGGCCCGGGCGCCGACGACGGCGACCGAGCCCGCCAGGAGGCGGCCGGCGTCGGCGGCGCCCCGCACCCACAGGCACACTGGCGCGGCCGTCCCGAGGTCGTCGAGGCCGTCCGGCCAGCCGTCGTCCTCGGGCACGACCAGGCGCCCGCCGACGCGCTCGAGCATCCACAGCTCCCGGCGCGGGTCGAGGCCCGCCAGCCGCACCCGCCACCGCTCGGCCGCGGCCGCCAGCCGCGCCGCGGCCCGCGCACGCCCGCCCGGCTCACCGTCGTCGACCGCCGCCACGGGCGGCGCCGCGCCGGCGCGCAGCCACGCCAGCGCCTCCTGCGGGCCGAGCGCCGCCAGCAGGGCGCCCGCCACGGCGTCCCCCGGCTCCACGAGCCGGCTCCAGGCCGCGCGCGCGAGGCGCACGGCGTCGTCCGCCCCGCTCATCCGCCGAGCCCACCCCGCGTGCGCAGGAGGAGCGCCTGCCGCACGTCCGAGCCGTCGGGGCCGGACGCGCCGCGCAGGTCCGCCAGCGTCCACGCCAGCCGGAGCACGCGGTCGCGCCCGCGCAGGCTGAGCGTCCCCGCCTCGACCGCGCGCTCGAGGTCCCGGTGCCCGGCGCGCGCGGGCCGGTGGTCGCGCAGCCAGGAGCCCGGCACCTCCGCGTTCGTCCGCCACGGCGTACCGGCCAGCCGCCGGGCCGCCGCCTGCCGCGCCTGCGCCACTCGGGCCGCCACCGCCGCCGTGGCCTCCCCCCGCTCGTCCCGGGCGCACTCGGCCCGGGTCACGGGCAGCACGTCGACCTGGACGTCGATCCGGTCGAGGAGGGGCCCGGAGAGCCGGCTGAAGTAGCGGCGCCGCACCAGGGACGAGCAGTCGCAGCCGTGCCCCTTCCCGGACAGCCCGCCGCACGGGCACGGGTTCGCCGCGAGGACGAGCTGGAACCGGGCCGGGAACCGGGCGGAGCCCGCGGCCCGGTGCACGACCACCTCCCCGTGCTCGAGCGGCTGGCGCAGGGTCTGGAGCACCGCCGGGCTGAACTCCGGGGCCTCGTCGAGGAAGAGCACGCCGCGGTGCGCCCGGGACACCGCACCCGGCCGGGGCAGCCCGCTGCCGCCGCCGACGATCGCGGCGGGCGTCGCGGTGTGGTGCGGGTCCTCGAACGGCGGGCGGCGCAGCAGCCCGTCGCCGGGCCGGAACGTGCCCGCCACGGAGTGCACGGCGGTGACCTCGACCGCCGCCTGCTCGTCGAGGTCCGGCAGGAGCCCCGGCAGCCGCGCGGCGAGCATCGTCTTGCCCGCGCCGGGCGGTCCGACCATGAGGACGTGGTGCCCGCCCGCGGCCGCGACCTCGAGCGCCCACCGCGCCGCCGACTGCCCGACGACGTCGGCGAGGTCCGGCGTCGGCCCGCGCGGCACCCCGTGCGTGGTCGCCGGCACCGGCTCGACGTCCGGCACCTCGACGTCGGCGCCGTACCAGGCGGCCACCTCGGCGAGGTGGGTCGCCGCGCGGACCTCGGCACCCGGGACGAGGCGCGCCTCGGCGGCGTTCCCCGCGGGCACGACGACGCGCGGCCGGCCCGCCGCCACGGCCGCCGCGACCGCCGGGAGGACGCCGCGGACCGGTCGCACGCGCCCGTCGAGACCCAGCTCGCCGAGGTGCACGACGCCGGCGGGCTCGGCCGGCCGGCAGAGCCCGGCCGCCGCGAGGGTCGCCACGGCGATCGCCAGGTCGAACCCCGAGCCCGCCTTGGGCAGCGACGCGGGCGACAGGTTCACGGTGATCCGCCGCTGCGGCCACGAGAGCCCGGAGGACGTCGTCGCCGCGCGGACCCGGTCCCGCGCCTCGGCGAGCGCGGCGTCCGGCAGGCCGACGAGGGTGAACGCCGGGACCGACGCCGCCAGGTGCGCCTCGACGTCGACGAGGTGCCCCGTCAGACCGACGAGCGACACGGCCACCGTCCGCCCGAGGCCCATCAGAGCACCCCGGCCAGGTGCTGCACGCGCGCGGCGCCGCGCCCGCCGGCGCGCACCGCGACGACGTCGACCCGGACGCCCCGCGGCCGCAGGTCGTGGCTCGCGAGCCACTCCCCCGCGAGGCGCCGCAGGCGCGCCAGCTTCGCGGGCGTCACCGCCTCCGCCGGGTGCCCGAACCCGTCGCCCGTGCGGGTCTTCACCTCGACGACGACGAGCTCGTCCCCGTGCAGCGCGACGATGTCCAGCTCGCCCGCGGCGCCCCGCCAGTTCCGGTCGAGGACCTGCCACCCCTGCTCGACCAGGTACGCGGCCGCCACCTTCTCGCCGTACCGCCCGACCGCGTCCTTGGCACGCACGTGACCACCTCCGCGCGCAGGATCCCCGCCGAAGGGACGTACCGCCCGCCGCGGCCCGCCGCTACGGTGGGCGGCATCACCGGCGGGGGCCACGGTGGACGGCCCCCAGATCGCCGAGCGACGAGAGACCGGGCGATCGGATGCGCGTCCTGCTCGCTCCCGCCAACATCGCGGGGCAACCCTGGGGCATGGCTCAGGGCCTGCGCGCGCTCGGCCACGAGGCGGAGGTCTGGGAGGTCGGGCCGACCCGCTTCCGCTACCCCGCCGACCGCACGCTGCCCGTGCCGACCGACACCCGGCAGGCCCTCGCCCTCGTCTCCGAGGCCGTCGCGGGCGGGTTCGACGTCGTGCACTTCCACTTCGGCCGCACGCTCGTCGGCACGGCGGGCGGGCTGCCCTGGTTCTGGGACCTGCCCGTGTGGGCGGCCCTCGGCACGCGCATCGTGCTGACCTTCCACGGGAGCGACGTGCGGCTGCGCAGCCACCATCTCGCCACCGACGAGTGGAACTTCTACCGCCACGGCGACGTCGAGTGCGACGAGGACCTGATCGCCGCTCGCCTGGAGGTGCTGCTCGCGTACGCCGACGTCGCCACGGTCGGCAGCGTGCTCGACCTCCCCTACGTGCCGGGCGCCGTCGTGGTGCCCAAGGTGGTGGACCTGGCCGCCCTGCCCGACGCGCCGGTCGCCGGGACGGTCGCCGGCCGCCCGCCCGTCGTCGCGCACGCCCCGTCGCGCCGCGCCACCAAGGGCACCGACATGATCCTCGCCGGGCTGGAGGAGCTGCGCGCCCGGGGCGTGGCGTTCGAGCTCGACCTCGTCGAGGGCGTCCCGTACGCCGAGGCCCTCGCGCGCATGGCGCGCGCCGACGTCGTCGTCGAGAAGCTGCTGGGCGGCGACGCCGGGATGACCTCGCTCGAGGCGATGGCCATGGGCAAGGTGGCCGTCGCGCGGGTCCGGCCCGAGGTGCGCGCGCACGCGCCGGACCTGCCCGTCGTCGGCGCGGACCCGACGACGTTCGTCGACGTCATGGCGGACCTCCTCGCCGCCCCGGAGCGGCTGGCGAGCCTCGGGACGCGCGGCCGCGAGCACGTCACCCGGCACCACGCGCCGGCCGTCGTCGCCGAGCGGCTGGTCGGGCTCTACCGGGTGCGCCGCCCCGCACGCGCCCGTGGTGCCGCCCGGCTGGACCGCGCCCGACATCGCGACCCGGCTGCACGACGCCGAGCGGCGGGTCGCCGAGCTCGAGGCCGAGAACCGGCGCCTGCGCCGGCGGCTCGCGGCGGCGCGCCCCGACCTGCTCGCCCGCACCCTCGCGCGGCGCGCCGCGGCCCGGGGCGCCCGCCTGCGCGGGCGGCTGCGCGGGCGCGGGGACTGACCGTCCCGGACGGTCTCGCCGGCCGCGCCCTCAGCGGCGGAAGCCCCCGCCGTCCGGGAGGTCGAGCTCGGTCTTCGCGAGCTCCTCGACGTTGACGTCCTTGAACGTGACGACCCGCACCGACTTCACGAACCGCGCGGACCGGTAGACGTCCCACACCCAGGCGTCGCCGAGCTGGAGCTCGAAGTACACCTCGCCGGCCGCGGACCGCACCTGGAGGTCCACGTGGTTCGCCAGGTAGAACCGCCGCTCGGTCTCGACGACGTAGGCGAACAGGTTCACGACGTCGCGGTACTCGCGGTACAGCGCGAGCTCCATCTCCGTCTCGTAGTTCTCGAGGTCCTCCGCGCTCACGAGTCCATCATCGCCCATCGCTCGTCGGGTCCCGGGGCGTCGGCCGGCGCCCCCTCGGCCGCCGCCTCCTCGGCCGCCGCCTCCTCGGCCAGCGGCAGCCGCCAGCTGCGCCGGTGGAGCGGCGTCGGCCCCAGCGCGCGCAGCGCGTCGAGGTGCTCCGGCGCCCCGTAGCCCTTGTTCTCCGCCCACCCGTAGTCGGGGTGGCGCTCGTGCAGCTCGGTCATCAGCGCGTCCCGCGTGCACTTGGCGAGGATGCTCGCGGCGGCGACGGACGCGCAGGCGCGGTCGGCCTTGACCCGCGTGCGCACGGCGACGCCGTCGAGGTGCGCGTACCCGTCGCACTCGGCGCGCGCGGCGACCGCGACCTCGTCGTCGCCGAGCTCGAACAGCCCGGGCTGGCGCGGGGCGCTCAGCCAGTCGTGCGAGCCGTCGAGGAGCACGACGTCGGGCACCGTGCCCAGCGCGGCCAGCGCCCGCCGGCCGGCGAGCCGGAGCGCCGCCACGATGCCGAGCGCGTCGATCTCCGCCGGGCTCGCGTGGCCGACGGCCCGCGCCAGACCCCAGCGGCCCAGGGCCGGCAGCAGGCGCTCGCGCGCGAGCGGCGTGAGGAGCTTGGAGTCGGCGACGCCCTTCGGGCACGCCCGCGTGCCGAGGTCCACGGCCACCGCGCCGACCGTGACGGGGCCGGCCAGCGCGCCGCGGCCCACCTCGTCCATGCCGACGACGAGCCGCGCCCCCGCGCGCAGCAGGGCCCGCTCGTGGCGCAGGTCGGGACGCGGCGGCATCAGAGGGACCTCACGGCACGTCGGCGAAGGTCGCGCCCGGGTTGCGGAGCACGGTGGCGCGGTCGAGCGGCCAGATGGTCACCTGGGCCACGCCGACGACGTTGCGCAGCGGGATCGCGCCCCCGCCCGGGTCGCCCAGGTGGAAGCGGGAGTCCTGGGAGTTCGCGCGGTTGTCCCCCATCACCCACAGGTGGCCCTCGGGGACGACGGCGGAGAACTCGACCTCGCTCGGCCGCACGCCCGGGCGCAGGTACGGCTCGTCCAGCGGGACGCCCGCGACCGTCACGCGCCCCTGCGCGTCGCAGCAGGCGACGGTGTCCCCGGGCAGCGCGATGACCCGCTTGATGAGGTGCTCGCCCGAGTCCTGCGGCATGAGGCCGACGAACGTCAGCGCGTCGGCGAGCGCACCGCGCACCCCGCCGGGGCCGGGGGCCTGCGGCTCGAGCCAGCCACCCGGGTCCTTGAAGACGACGACGTCGCCCCGGTGCACGTCGAGCGGGCCCGGGGCCAGCTTCGACACGAGCACCCGGTCACCGACCGCGAGCGTGTCCTCCATCGACCCCGTGGGGATGAAGAAGGACTGCACGAGGAAAGTCTTGATGAGCATCGACAGCACGAGGGCGCTGACGACGACGATCGCCGTCTCCTTCAGCCACGCCCCGAGCCGCCCGCGCCGCGACCGACGGACCGGTCGCTCGGGCGTCCCCCGGTCGACCGCCTCGTCTCCTGCCGCCACGCGCGTCACGCCCTCCACCCTGCCACGCCGACGCCGGCCCGCCGCGCCGACACGGACGCGACGGCCGGCCGAACCCGCGGTGCCCGGCCGTCAGTGGGCGGTGCTCTCGCGCTTCTCCTTGATCTTCGCCTTCTTGCCGCGCAGCGAGCGCAGGTAGTACAGCTTCGCGCGGCGCACGTCACCGCGGGTGACGACCTCGATCGAGTCGACGGTGGGCGAGTGCAGCGGGAAGGTCCGCTCGACGCCGACGCCGAAGCTGATCTTCCGCACGGTGAAGGTCTCGCGCACGCCGCCGCCGGAGCGAGCGATCACGACGCCCTGGAACGCCTGGATGCGGGAGCGGTTGCCCTCGACGACCTTGACGTTCACCTTGACGGTGTCGCCGGGACGGAAGTCGGGGACGTCGTCACGCAGCGAAGCCGCATCGACGGAGTCGAGGATGTTCATGGTCGTCGCTTCCTCGCCCTGCCACAGGTCAGCGCGTCGCTCATGCAGCCGCGCGGGGCGGGCTGCCGGGTCGGATCGTCCACGGTCGCGTCACGGGCCGGGACGCCTCCCCTGTGGCAGAGGCGCGGCCGACGCACACCGGCGGATCAGTCTGCCACACCGCGGGCGTCGGTCTCGACTTCGCCCTCCCGCACCACGCGGTCCGTCACCGTCCAGCCGAGGCCGCGCAGCACCTCGCGGTCGTGCGCGTCGAGCGTCGCGGGGTCGAGGCGCGCCAGCAGGTCCGGGCGCACGGCCGCCGTGCGCTCGAGCGCCCGGTCCCGCCGCCAGCGCGCGATCCGGGCGTGGTGGCCGGAGAGCAGCACCTCCGGCGCCGCGAGGTCCCGCCACACGGGCGGGCGGGTGTACACGGGGTACTCGAGGAGCCCGGAGGCCCCGTGGGACTCCTCGGCGAGCGACTCCGGGTTGCCGAGCACCCCGGGCAGGAGCCGCGCGACCGCCTCGACGACGACGAGCGCCGCCACCTCCCCGCCGTTGAGCACGTAGTCGCCGATCGACAGCTCGTGCACCCGCACGCCGCGGGCCCGGTAGTGCTCCGCGACGCGCGCGTCGACGCCCTCGTAGCGGCCGCACGCGACGACGAGGTGCGCCCGCGTGGCGAGCTCCTCCGCGAGTCGCTGCGTGAACGGCACGCCGGCGGGCGTCGGCAGCACGAGGTCGACGTCGGGGTCCTCGCCCGCAGGTAGCAGCGCGTCGAGCGCCTCGCCCCACACGTCCGGGCGCATGACCATGCCCGCCCCGCCGCCCAGCGGCGTGTCGTCGACCGTCCGGTGCCGGTCGTGGGCCCAGTCGCGCAGGTCGTGCACCCGCAGGTCGAGCACGCCCGCCTGCCGCGCCTTGCCGACGAGGGACAGCTCCAGCGGCGCGAGGTACTCGGGGAAGATCGTGACGACGTCGACGCGCACGGCTCAGCCCTCGCCGTCGTCCGGCGCGGGGCCGGCGCCCGGCTCGTCGACGAGCGCGGCGTCGGCGTCGGCGGCCAGCAGCCCGGCGGGCGGGTCGAGCACCACGCGGCCGCCGCGCGGGTCCACGACGGGCACGATGGCGCGGACGAAGGGCACGAGCGTCGTCGCGCCGTCCGCCTCCCGCACGACGAGCACGTCCTGGGCCGGCAGGTGCTCCAGCCCGACGACCTCCCCGACGACCCGGCCGTCGGCGAGCTCCGCCCGCAGCCCGACGAGCTCGTGGCGGTACCACGCGTCCTCCTCGTCGGACGGGCCGACCTCGACGACGAGGTCGACGCCCCGCAGCCGCTCGGCCGCCGTGCGGTCGGCGACCTCCCGGAAGGTCACGTACCAGCGGCCCGCCTGGGTGCGCGTGCGCGCGACCGTGAGGGGCCCGACGTCGGGCGGGGACGTGGCGAGCACGGCGCCGACGGCGAGGCGCTCGTCGGGCGACTCCGTGCGGACGTCGAGGGCGACCTCGCCGCGCAGGCCGTGCGCGCGGCCGACCGTCGCGACGACGAGCTCCATGGGTCCTCCCTCCGGTGGGCCGAGCCCCGGGCACGACCACGGCCCGGGCACGACGACGGCCCGGCCCCAGGGTAGGGGCCGGGCCGTCGGTGGCGTACGACGGGCCGCGTCAGCGCTGGTCGGCGTCCAGCACGTCGACCCGGACGGGGCCGTGCGACAGCGCGCCGATCACCGTGCGCAGCGCACGCGCGGTGCGTCCGCCGCGGCCGATGACGCGCCCGAGGTCGTCGGGGTGCACCCGGACCTGGAGGAGCTGGCCGCGACGCAGGCTCCGCGCGCTCACGCGCACGTCGTCCGGATGGTCGACGATGCCCCGGACCAGGTGGTCGAGCGCGTCGGCGAGCATCAGGCCTGCTCCTCCGCGGCGGTCTCGGCAGGCTCGGCGGTCTCGGCCTCGGCGGGCGCCTCGGCGTCGGCGGCGGGCTCGGCGGGCTCGGAAGCCTTCTCGCGCGCGGCGGAGGCCTTCGCCTTGGCCTTCTCGGCCGCGTCGGCGGCGGCCTTCACCGCGGCCGCGGCGTCGTGGCCGCCGGACTTCGTGCGGAGCGTGCCCTCGGCACCGGGCAGGCCCTTGAACTTCTGCCAGTCACCGGTGATCTTCAGCAGGGCGAGGACCTGCTCGGTCGGCTGCGCGCCGACGCCGAGCCAGTACTGCGCCCGCTCCGAGTCGACCTCGATGAGCGACGGCTCCTCGGTCGGGTGGTACTTGCCGATCTCCTCGATCACCCGACCGTCGCGCTTGGTGCGCGAGTCGGCGACGACGATGCGGTAGTACGGCGCCCGGATCTTGCCGAGGCGCTTGAGGCGGATCTTGACGGCCACTTCGGTGGTCTCTCCTGGTTCACGCGGGGTGGTCCGCCGCGCGCGACCCGTGGGGAGCAGGCGCGTGGGAGGACCGAGGACGCGACGACCGTCGGGTAGAGGGACCGGCGACGTCGGGTACAGCGGGCCATTCTGCCAGACGCCGCCCCGCACCGCGGACGCGCGCCGCGGACCCACCCGCAGGCGCGGCGGTGAGAGGCTGGGACGGCCCACCCCGACCGAGGAGGTCCGCATGAGCGAGCCCAGCCGCCAGGTGCCCGTCCGGTTCCAGGTCGAGGTCCCGCCGGACGTCGAGGCCGGCGTCCCCGCCGAGTTCGCGAACGTGTGGCACACGCGCACGTCGTTCGTGCTCGACTTCGCGGTGCCCAAGGGCCCGCCGCAGGTGCTCGACGACGAGGCCGGCCGCCGGGCCGTCATCACCGCCAAGGTCGTCTCGCGGGTGCGGATCCCCCCGCAGCAGGCGTTCGAGATCGCGCGGGCGCTCACCCAGCAGCTGGACATGTGGGAGAAGGAGACGGGCGCGGGCCGCCCGCAGCCGCCGTCGTCGCCCCCTGCTCCCCCGGCCTGAGGCGCCGTCAGAACGCGAGCCCGGGGACGAGGAAGACCGCCGGCAGCGCCGCGACGACGACGGCGACCCAGCACCACGCGAGCCCGCCGCGCCGCTCGCGCGCCATGCTGCCGACGAGCCACACCAGCAGGCCGGCCATCGCCGCGAGGCCGGGCACGATCGTCACGGTCATCGCCTCGGGGCAGTCGAGGATCGCGCCGTCGGCGCAGGAGTCGATCCCGGCCGGCACGTGCCACGAGACGAGCACGTCCATCACCGCCGCCAGCCCGACGAGCACGGCGGTGACGGCCAGCTGGGCCAGCGTGGAGCGCCGCGAGCGGACCGGCGCCTCGTCCGGCTCGGCGAAGGTCACGGGGCCGGCGCGGCCGTCGCGCGCCCGGGGCGCCGTCGTCCCTGCAGGTCGCATGGCCGCAGCCTGGCACCCGCCGGTGCCCCCGCGCAGCCGTCACGGGCCCCCGACGGCGAGGATCACCCGATCTTTCACCACCACCGCACGGCCGGGACCGCCAGCGCCCAGGGCAGGGCCGCCACGAGCACGGCGACCCACAGGAGCCCGGTGCCCCGGCCCCTGTCGCGCCGCGCGTCCCCGGCCAGCCAGAGCACGAGCGCGACGAGCGCGAGCCCGGCCGCGCCGGCCGCCGCCGGCAGGGCGGGGCCGCAGAGGCGGTCGTCGCACGTCGACGTCCGCACGGGCAGGCCGAGCGCCACGACGAGGTCGCCCGCGAAGAGGACGAGGAGCAGCAGCGCGCTGACGACGGCGGCCGCGCGTCCGCGCCCGCGCGCGGTCGTCGGGGCCCCCGCGGCGGGCGCGGTCTCCGAGGTCTCCGAGGTCTCCGCCGCCACGAGGTCGTCCCAGGGCGCCGCCTCGGCCGCGCCGGCGGGGGTCGGGCCCGGGGTCGGGCCGGCGTCGGGCGCAGGTGTCCAGCGCGCGCCCGGGCCGGGGAGCTGCGTCATGCCCTCACCGTCGCAGGAAGCGCTCCAGGTCGGGCGGAACCTGGGCGGCGGGTCCCGCGGGCTCCTGCCCGGCCGCGCCGCCGAGCCCGAACGCCGAGCCCGCCGGGCCGCCGGCCGCGCGCGCCGCGGCCGCCCGCTCCTGCTCCGCCCGCTTCGCGGGGTTGCCGGACCGGGCCTTCGACTTGCCCTTGCCGCCCTTGCCCTTGCCGCCAGCCGGCGCCATCCGGCCGCGCGACTTCTTGCCCATCCCGAAGCCGGGCATGCCCGGCAGCCCGGGCACCCCGCCCCCGCGCGCCACCTGGCGCATCATCGTCTGCGCCTGCCCGAAGCGCTCGAGCAGCTGGTTGACGTCGGTGACCGTCGTGCCCGAGCCGCGCGCGATGCGCGCCCGCCGCGAGCCGTTGATGATCTTGGGGTTCGCGCGCTCCGCCGGGGTCATCGACCGGACCATCGCCTCGATGCGGTCGACCTCGCGCTCGTCGAACGACTCGATGGCGTCCCGCATCTGGGCCATGCCCGGGAGCATCCCGAGCATCTTCTTCATCGAGCCCATCTGGCGCAGGCCCTGGACCTGGACGAGGAAGTCGTCGAGCGTGAAGTCCTCGCCGCCCGCGAGCTTGGCGGCCATGCCCGCCGCCTGCTCGGCGTCGAACGCGCGCTCGGCCTGCTCGATGAGCGACAGCACGTCGCCCATGTCGAGGATCCGGGACGCCATCCGGTCCGGGTGGAACACCTCGAAGTCGGTGAGCTTCTCGCCCGTCGACGCGTAGAGCACCGGGACCCCGGTGACGCTCGCGATCGACAGGGCCGCGCCGCCGCGGGTGTCGCCGTCGAGCTTGGCGAGCACGACGCCGGTGAACCCGACGCCCTCCGCGAACGCCTGCGCGGTGGTCACCGCGTCCTGGCCGATCATCGCGTCGACGACGAAGAGGATCTCGTCGGGGGTGACCGCGTCCCGGATGTCCGCGGCCTGGCGCATCATCTCGGCGTCGACGCCGAGGCGGCCCGCGGTGTCGACGATGACGACGTCGTGCAGCCGTTCGCGCGCGTGGGCGACGCCGTCGCGGGCGACGGCGACCGGGTCGCCGGGCTCGCCGACGAGGCCGGTCCCGGTGTCCTGCACGCCGGGGTGCGGGGCGAACACGGGCACGCCGGCCCGCTCTCCCACCACCTGCAGCTGGGTGACCGCGTTGGGGCGCTGGAGGTCCGCGGCGACGAGGAGGGGCGTGTGCCCGCGCTCGCGCAGGTGCAGGCCGAGCTTGCCGGCGAGCGTCGTCTTGCCCGCGCCCTGGAGGCCGGCGAGGAGGACGACCGTCGGCGGGTGCTTGGCCAGCCGGAGCGGCCGCTGCTCGCCCCCGAGGATGGCGACCAGCTCGGAGTGCACGATCTTGACGACCTGCTGGGCCGGGTTGAGCGCCGCGGACACCTCGGCCGAGAGCGCGCGCTCGCGCACCGTCGCCGTGAACTGGCGGACGACGGGCACGGCGACGTCGGCGTCGAGGAGGGCCCGGCGGATCTCCCGGACGGTCGCGTCGATGTCCGCCTCGGAGAGCCGGCCCCTGGTGCGCAGGTGCTTGAAGGTCGACGTCAGGCGGTCGGAGAGGCTGGCGAACACTCGTGGTCTCCGGGGTCGGTGGGCTGAGTCCCCAGGGTACCGTCCGCGGCCCGGACGGCCTGGCCGGCGCGGGCCGGCCAGGGCGGCGGCCGGGCGGCGCCGCGGCGTCAGCGCGCCGGGGGTGCCGGCGCGTCGGGGACGCGCAGCGGGCCGGGGGCCGGCCGGCCGGTGAGCGCGGTGTACGTGCGCGCGGTGAGCTCGTCGACGAGCCGCTGGCGCCACGGCGTCCACGTCGTCGGGCCGGCCGCCGTCGCGTCGGCCTCGGTGAGCGCCCGCAGGAGCCGCAGCAGGTCGGCGCGCCCGTCGACGGCCGCGGCCAGCTCGGCGACCGTCGCCGGGTCCTCGGGGTCCCGCGACGTGGCGAGGACCGCGAGGGTGAGGTGGTGGCGGACGAGGCGCACGACGTCGTCGCGCACCGGGGGCTCGACGCCCATCCGGTCGAGGACCCGCGGCGCGATCCGGGCGCCCTCGACGCTGTGGTCCTCGGCGCCGGCCACCTTCCCGATGTCGTGGAGCAGGGCGGCGAGCAGCAGCCGCTCCCCGTGCTCGCGGCCGCGCCGCGCGGCCTGCGCGACCGTCTCGACGAGGTGCCGGTCGACGGTGTGCCGGTGGATCGGCGAGCGCTGCGGCCGGTTGCGCACCGCCGCCCACTCCGGGACCCAGCGGCTGACCACGCCCGCGAGGTCGAGGGTCTCCCAGACGGCGACCTGCGCCGGCCCGCTGCCGAGGAGGGCGAGGAGGTGGTCGCGCGCGGCCTGCGGCCAGGGCTCGGGCAGGGCGGGCGTGCGGGCGAGGCTCGCCACCGTGACGGGCGACAGCGGCAGCCCCGCGCGCGCCGCCGTGGCCGCCGCGCGCAGCGAGAGCAGCGGGTCGTCCTCCGGGCGCACCCCCGCGGCGAGGACGAGCTCGCCGTCGTGCTCCACGAGGCCCTCCCCGACGGACCGCAGCCGGGGCGCGAGCGGGCGGCCGCGCCGCACGACCGGCCGGCGCAGCGAGGGGCGCGCCAGGGCCTGCCGCGCGTGCCGCACCGTCGTGTCGAGTGCGTGGGCGACGGTCCGCGCGGCCTCGGCGAGGCCCGCGAGCAGGTCGTCCGCGTCGTCGGCCCCGACGAGCGCGGCCACTTCGTCCTGGTCCGCGCGCAGGAGTCGCGTGGTGCGCCGCCGCGTCGCCACCTGGAGCGCGTCGCGCACGTCGAGCAGGTGGGCGTACGCGGCGTCGACGGCGCCGTGCGGCCGGTCGGTCAGCCACGTCGCGGCGAGCGCGAACACGACGACGGCGTCGCGGATCCCGCCGCGCGCCTCCTTGAGGTCGGGCTCGCCGAGGTAGGCGAGCTCGCCCGCCCGCTCGGCGCGCGCACGGGTGGACGACAGCAGCTCCGGCAGCCGCCGGCGCGCCGCCGCCCGCCAATCCGCGAGCAGGGCGGAGCGGGCCCGGTGCACGACGGCGCGGTCCCCGGCCACGTGCCGCAGGTCGAGCAGCCCGACGGCGGCCACGAGGTCCGCCGACGCGACCTGGCGGCACTGCGCGAGCGAGCGCACCGAGTGGTCGAGGTCGAGCCCCGCGTCCCACAGCGGGTACCAGAGCCGCTCGGCGACGGCGGCCACCGTCGCGTCGTCGTGCGTGCGGCCGTCGTGCACGAGGAGCAGGTCGAGGTCGGAGCCGGGCCCGGCGTCGCCCCGGCCCAGGCTCCCGACGGCGCACAGCGCGAGGCCCTCGGCCGTCCCGACCTCGGCGGTCACGGCGTCGTACAGCTCGGCCAGCCGGGAGGTGACGAGCTGCGTGATCGCCGCGCGGCGCAGCGACCCGTCGGCGCCCGCCCCGGTCATCCGGGCCGCGAGGCCGAGCCGGTCGACCGCGAGGTCCCGCACCCCACGACGGGGGTGCGGGACCTCGGGACGGCCCGACGGGCCCGCGCCGACCGCGCCGTCGCCCGGCTGGTCGGCGGGTCGGCGCATCGGTCAGAGCGCGTCGGGGCCGTGCTCGCCGGTGCGGACGCGCGCGACGTCCTCCACCGGCACGGTCCAGACCTTGCCGTCGCCGATCTTGCCGGTCTGGGCCGCCTTGACGATCGCCTCGGTGACGCTGATGGCGTCGACGTCCGCGACCAGCACCTCGACCCGCACCTTGGGGATGAGGTCGACCTGGTACTCGGCCCCGCGGTAGACCTCGGTGTGCCCGCGCTGGCGGCCGTAGCCGCTCGCCTCGCTCACCGTCATCCCCCGCACCCCCGCCGCCTCCAGGGCGGCCTTCACGTCGTCCAACCGGTGGGGCTGGATGACTGCCGTGACGAGCTTCATGCGTTCACCTCCGTGGTGGCACGGCCGGCGGCCGCGCTGGTGGTCGAGACGTCGCTGCTGCGGACCCGGGTGCCCGGGAGCGCCTCGTACGCCGTCTCGCCGTGGACCGCGACGTCGATGCCCGCGACCTCGACGTCCTCGCTGACCCGCCAGCCGAGCGTGGCCTCGAGGGCCAGGCCGATGACGAGCGTGACGACGCCCGAGATGAGGATCGCGGCGAGCGCGATGGCGATCTGCACGACGAGCTGCTGCGCGCCGCCGCCGTAGAACAGGCCGGTCTCCGTGCCGAAGAAGCCGATGAGCACGGTGCCGACGAGGCCGCCGACCAGGTGGACGCCGACGACGTCGAGCGAGTCGTCGTAGCCCAGCTTGTACTTCAGGCCCACGGCGAGGGCGCACAGCACGCCGGCGATCGCGCCGAGGAAGATCGAGCCGCCCGGGCTGACCGAGCCGGCGGCCGGCGTGATCGCGACCAGGCCGGCGACGATGCCCGACGCCGCACCGAGCGACGTCGCGTGCCCGTCCCGGATCTTCTCCACGAGCAGCCAGGCGAGCATCGCGGCGGCGGTCGCCGTCGTCGTGTTCACCCAGGCCAGGCCGGCCGCGCCGTCGGCGGTGAACGCCGAGCCCGCGTTGAAGCCGAACCAGCCGAACCACAGGAGCGCGGCGCCCAGCATGACGAGCGTGAGGTTGTGCGGACGCATCGGCTCGGTGCCGAAGCCCTTGCGCTTGCCGATGATGAGCGCCAGCACGAGGGCGGCGACGCCGGCGTTGATGTGGACGACCGTGCCGCCCGCGAAGTCGATCGGGGCGACCGTGGCGGCGCCGTCGGTCGTGCCGAAGATCATCGCGGCCAGGCCGCCCTCGCTGTCGCTGAGGAAGCCGCCACCCCACACCATGTGCGCGATCGGGAAGTACGACAGCGTCGCCCAGACGCCCGCGAAGACGAGCCAGGTCCCGAACTTGACCCGGTCCGCCAGCGCGCCGCTGACGAGCGCGACGGTGATGATCGCGAACGTGGACTGGAACGCGACGCCGACGATGCCGGGCACGCCCATGCCGTCGATCAGGAACTCGCCGGCTCCGTCGTAGATGGCGCCGTCGAGGCCGAACTGGTCGAACGGGTTGCCGAAGAACCCGCCGACCGACGCGCCGTAGGACATCGACCAGCCCCACAGCACGTAGATCACTCCGACGACGCCGAGCGTGCCGAAGCTCATCATCATCATGTTGAGGACGGACTTGGCGCGGGACATCCCGCCGTAGAAGAGCGCCAGTCCGGGTGTCATGAGCAGCACGAGGGATGCCGAGGTGAGCATCCACGCGGTCGCTCCGAAGTTGAGGTCCATCGGGTGACTTCCTCCCTCGCCAGCCGGGCGGCTGGTCCGCCGCCCACTGTCGGGGAGCACGGTTTCGTCCCCGCGTGCCCGGCGTTACGGCCGGATCACGCGGGCGCCCGCCGCGTTAACTCTGCGTTTCGCGGGGGTGCGTGGCTCAGCCCGCGAGAAGCCCGTCGACGAACGCCTCGGGGTCGAACGGCGCGAGGTCGTCCGGCCCCTCGCCGAGGCCGACGAGCTTGACCGGCACGCCCAGCTCGCGCTGCACCGCGACGACGATGCCGCCCTTGGCGGTGCCGTCGAGCTTGGTCAGCACGATGCCGGTGACGCCGGCCACCTCCGTGAAGACCTGCGCCTGGCGGAGCCCGTTCTGCCCGGTGGTGGCGTCGAGCACGAGCAGCACCTCGGCGATGGGGCCGGGCCGGGCGAGGACGCGCGCGATCTTGCCGAGCTCGTCCATGAGGCCCGCCTTGTTCTGCAGTCGGCCGGCCGTGTCCACGAGCACGACGTCGGCCCCCGCCTCCTGCGCCTCGCGCAGGGCGTCGAACGCGACGGCGGCCGGGTCGGCGCCGTCGCGCTCCGCGCGCACCGTGGGCACGCCCACCCGGGCGCCCCACGTGGCGAGCTGGTCGGCGGCCGCGGCGCGGAAGGTGTCGGCGGCGCCGAGGACCACGCTGCGGCCCTCGGCGACGAGCACGCGGGCGAGCTTGCCGACGGTCGTCGTCTTGCCGGTGCCGTTGACGCCGACGACGAGCACGACGGCGGGACCCTCGCCCGCCGGCGGCAGCGCGAGGGAGCGGTCGAGGTCGGGGCCGACGAGGTCGAGCAGCAGCTCGCGCAGGAGGCCGCGCACGGCGGCCGGCTCGCGCACGCCGAGCACGCGCACGCGCTCACGGAGGCGGTCGAGGAGCTCGGCGGTGGGCCCGGCGCCGACGTCGCCGAGGAGGAGGACCTCCTCGAGCTCGTCCCAGTCGTCCTCGCCGAGGTGGTCGCGCGAGAGCACCGCGAGCAGGCGAGCGCCCAGCGGCGAGCCCGAGCGGGCGAGGCGCTCGCGCAGGCGCACGAGGCGCCCCTGGACCGGCTCGGGGGTCTCGAGCGCGGGCGCGGCCGGGACGGCCTCCGCGGCCTCCGCGGTGGTCGCCGGCTCGGCGACCGGCGCCTCGGCGACCGCCGTGCCCGACGGCGCGCCGGCGTCGGGCGCTGCGGCCTCGGGCGCGGCGGGGGGCGCGGGGCGGCGGGAGCGGCGCCGCAGGGGCACCGCGACGCCGACCGCGACGACCGCGAGCGCGGGCAGGGCCCAGATGAGGATGTCGCTGAGCTCGTTCACGCGGTCAGTCTCTCAGGCACGCCGCCGCGCGCCCGCGGCCGACGCGGCACCGGCACGGCTCGGGCACCCTCCCCGGCGCGCCCGCTCAGTGGCCGCGCAGCCGGCGCGCGGCACCCGCGAGCGGGCCGACGAGCTCGGCCGGCTCGACGTACGCCGACGGCGGCGCCTCGCCGATCCGGAAGATGTCCTCCAGCGAGCCCTCGGCGTCGGCGGCCTCCGCCAGCTCCTGCCGGGCGCTGCTGAGCAGGCCGACGGAGTCGCCGGGGTCGGGGCGGACGCCGGCGCGCAGGTCGCGGAGGAAGTCCCGCACCCCGCGCCGCGGCGCCCCGGACGTGGTCCCCGCGCCGACGAGCACCACGAGGGCGACGACGAGGGCGACGACGATCCAGGTGAGTGTGGGAGCCATGAGCACAGTGTCACCCGTTCGGCGCAACGGTGCGCGCGGTCGTGCGGGGCCCCCGGCGGATCGTCACACGATCTGCACACGTCCCGGGGCGGGTTCTTGCCGTCTCCGCCCCGCCCCACCGCACCGCCCACCCCGCAGAGTGGAACGATCCGCTGGCATCTCGTTCCACTTCGTGCTGCCGGACCTCATGTCGTTCCACTCTGCGGTGGATCAGGGGTCCCGGGGACCGGGCCGCGGCGGTCAGGCGTCGGCGCGGACCTCGTCGAGCACGACGACGCCGAGCTCGTCCGCCCCGCAGAAGCGGCCGAACGAGCCGTAGTAGCCGTCCGACGCGAAGTCCGGCAGCGCGGCGGCGTCGACCCGCGCGCCCTCGCCGACGAGGACGGCACCGTCGCCCACCGCGGTGCCGTCGCCGAGCACCACGTGGTCGTCGTCGTGCCGCGCGTCCCGCGGCCAGACCAGCCAGCGCCGCGCGCCGCCGGCGTCCTCGAGCGTGAAGCAGCCGTTGTGCTCCACGCGCAGCACGCCCGACACCGGCCGGCGCGGGCCCGGGACGCCCTCCTCGGGCTGCACCGGCAGCCCGAACCCCGCCAGGGTCTCGTCGCCGGCGCCGGCGCACCCGGCGAGCACGAGCACGGCGGCCGCGGCCGCCGCCGCGACGGCCGCGAGCCCTCGCCGCGTCCGGCGCCCGCGCGGGCGCATCAGGCGGTCGCCTCCTCGCGGAGCCGCTGGCTGATCACGGTGGTCACGCCGTCGTCGCGCATGGTCACGCCGTAGAGGGCGTCGGCGATCTCCATCGTCCGCTTCTGGTGCGTGACGATGATGAGCTGGCTGTCCTCGCGCAGCTCGCGGAAGATCTCCAGGAGCCGCCCGAGGTTGACGTCGTCGAGGGCCGCCTCGACCTCGTCCATGACGTAGAACGGGCTGGGCCGCGCCCGGAAGATCGCCACGAGCAGGGCGACGGCCGTGAGCGAGCGCTCGCCGCCGGACAGCAGCGAGAGGCGCTTGACCTTCTTGCCCGCCGGCCGTGCCTCGACCTCCACGCCCGTCGTCAGCATGTCGTCCGGGTCGGTGAGCACCAGCCGCCCCTCGCCGCCCGGGAAGAGCCGCGCGAAGACCTGCTCGAACTGCTCGGCCGTGTCGCGGTAGGCGTCAGCGAAGACCTGCTCGACGCGCTCGTCGATCTCCTTGACGATCTCCATGAGGTCGGCGCGGGACTTCTTGAGGTCCGCCAGCTGCGTCGACAGGAACGCGTGCCGCTCCTCCAGCGCCGCGTACTCCTCGAGGGCGAGCGGGTTGACGCGGCCGAGCAGGGCGAGGTTCCGCTCCGCCTGGCGCAGGCGCTTCTCCTGCTCCTCGCGCACGTACGGCACCGTGCGGGGGGCGCCGTCCTCGTCGGGCTCGCCGGGCACGGGGACGGGCCGGTCGGGCCCGAACTCGTCGAGGAGGACATGCGGCTCGAGCCCGAGCTCCTCGACGGCCCGCGCCTCGAGCTGCTCCACGCGCAGCTGGACCTGCGCGCGGGCCAACTCGTCCTTGTGCGCGACGTCCGTGAGCTGGGCCATCTCCGCGGCGAGCCGCTCCGCGTCCGCGCGCACGACGGCGAGCCGCTCGTCCCGCTCCGCGCGGGCCGCCTCGGCCGCGGCGCGGGCGTCGTCCGCCCGGCGCAGGGACGCCTCCGTGACGGCGAGCGCGTACTCGGCGGCCACGCGGACCGCCCGGGCCCGGGCGGCCTGCTCGGCCCGACGGCGCGCCCGCTCCGCCGCCCGCTCCCGGGCCTCCCGCTCGGCCCGCGCGGCGGCCTCGAGCGACTGCGCGCGCCCGGCGAGGGCGCGGGCCCGCTCCTCGAGCGTGCGCAGCGCGAGCCGGGCCTCGGTCTCCGCCGTCCGGGCGGCGGACGCCTCGCGGGCGGCCTCGTCCCGCTCCGCGGTGGCCGCGGCGATGCGCGCGTCGGTGTCGGTCGGGTCCTCCTGCGCGGCGGCGAGCCGGGCCGTGAGCTCGGCGAGCGCGGCGAGGTCCGCCTCCAGCCGCTCCCCCGCCTGCTCGAGCGTGGCGCGGGCCCGGTCGGCCTCGGCGCGCGCGGCGCGCGCGACCGACCCGAGGTGCCCCAGCTGCTCGGCCACCGCGGCGAGCGCCGCGTCCGACTCGTGCAGCCGCTCCAGGGTCGCGTCGTGGCGCTCCTGCGCCTCCGCGACCGCGCGCTCGGCGGCGACGATCTCGAACCGCGTCCGCTCCCCCAGCGCGACGGCCTCGGCCAGCCGGGCGCGGGCGTCGTCGAGCGCCCGCTGGAGCTCGAGCGCGCTCGGCGCGCCGGCCGAGCCGCCGGCGGCGCGCAGCGCGCCGAGCAGGTCGCCCCCGCGCGTCACGGCCACGAGCTCGGGCCGCGCGGCGACGAGGGCCCGCGCGTGCGCCAGGTCCTCGACGACGACGACCCCGGCGAGGAGCCGCGCGACGGCGGTGCCGACGCCCCCGGGCGCCCGGACGAGGTCGACGACGGCGCGCGCCCCGGCGGGCAGGTCGGCGGGCGGGGCCGGCGCCTCGCCGTCGGCGGCGACGAGCACGACGGCGCGGCCGGCGTCGTCGTCGCGCAGGCGGCGCAGCGCGTCCACGGCGACGTCGACGCTCTCCACGGCGACGGCGTCGGCGAGGGCGCCCAGCGCGGCGGCGACCGCGTCCTCGTAGCCCGGCTCGACGTCGAGCAGCGCGGCGACCGAGCCGAGCACCGGCGGGTCGCCCGCGAGCAGCGCCCCGGCGCCGTCCTTGCGCTCGAGGCCGAGCTCCAGGGCCTCGACGCGGGCCTGCCAGGTGGCGCGGTCGCGCTCGGCGGTGCGCTCGGTCTCGCGCAGCTCGGCGAGGGCGGCCGTGGCCCGCTCGAGCTCCGCGGTCGCGCGCTCGTGCTCGGCGTCGAGGCCCTCCTCGCCGGCCTCCACGCCCGCGACCTGCGACTCCAGCGCGGCGAACTCGACGCTCGCCTCGTGGCCGCGCCGCTCCGCCTCGGCGACCTGCTCCCGCAGGCGCTCGATCTCGGCCTCCGTCGCCTCGACGCGGGAGCGCCGCGCGGCGACGTCGCCAGCGAGCCGGGCCAGGCCCTCGCGCCGGTCCGCGACCGCGCGGTGCAGGTCGGCGACGGCCCGCTCGGTCTCGCGCACCCGCGCCTCCGCGGCCTCGCGCCGCGCGACGGCGGCGTCCACGGCCTCGCGGGCCAGCTCGACCTCGGCCCGCAGGTCCGCCTCGGCGGCCCGGGCCCGCGCGGCCTGCTCCTCGAGGTCCTCCGGCTCGGGACCGCCGGGCGCCGCGTCGTCCCCGGACCCGAGCAGCCGCACCCGCTCCGCCGCGAGGGTCGCGGTGCCGCGCAACCGCTCCCGGGCGGACGAGAGGCGGTACCAGGTCTCCCCCGCCGCGGCGAGGCGCGGGGCGGCGTCGGCGGCCGCCGCCTCGAGCCGGGCGAGCGTGCCGCGCGCCGCGGCCAGCGCCTCCTCCACCTCGGCGCGCCGGCGGCGCAGCTCGGTCTCGTCCGCGATCTCCTGCGCGAGCGCGGCGGTGAGCTGCGCGAGGTCGTCGGCCAGCAGCCGCGCCTTCGCGTCGCGCAGGTCCGCCTGGATCGTCTGCGCCTTGCGCGCGACCTCGGCCTGCCGCCCGAGCGGGCCGAGCTGGCGGCGGATCTCCGCGGTGAGGTCCGCGAGCCGCGTGAGGTTCGCCTGCATGGCGTCGAGCTTGCGCAGCGCCTTCTCCTTGCGCCGCCGGTGCTTGAGGATGCCCGCGGCCTCCTCGATGAAGCCCCGCCGGTCCTCGGGGGTGGCGCGCAGCACGGCGTCGAGCTGCCCCTGCCCCACGATGACGTGCATCTCCCGGCCCATGCCGGTGTCCGACAGCAGCTCCTGGATGTCGAGCAGGCGGCACGGGGTGCCGTTGATCGCGTACTCCGAGCCCCCGCTGCGGAACAGGGTGCGCGAGATCGTGACCTCGGAGAACTCGATCGGCAGCACGCCGTCGGTGTTGTCGATCGTCAGGCTGACCTCGGCGCGGCCGAGCGGGGGGCGCCCCGCCGTGCCGGCGAAGATGACGTCCTCCATCGAGCCGCCGCGCAGGGACTTCGCGCCCTGCTCGCCCATGACCCAGGCGAGCGCGTCGACGACGTTCGACTTGCCGGACCCGTTCGGGCCGACGACGCACGTGATGCCGGGCTCGAAGTGCAGGGTCGTCGCGGACGCGAACGACTTGAAGCCCCGCAGCGTGAGCGTCCGAAGGTGCACGGGTGCAGCCTAGGAGGTGCGCGGCCGGGGGCCGGGGAGGCGCTCGCTCACGGGCCGGACAGCCCGGGGAACCACAGCGCGATCTCGCGCGCCGCGGAGGCGGGCGAGTCCGAGCCGTGCACGATGTTCTGCGTCACGGGCGTGCCCCAGTCGCGGCCGAGGTCGCCGCGGATCGTCCCGGGCGCGGCCGCGGTGGGGTCGGTCGCGCCCGCCATCGCGCGGAACGCCTCGACCACCCGCTCGCCCTCCACGACGGCGGCGACCACGGGCCCGGAGCCCATGAACTCGACGAGCGGGCCGAAGAAGTGCTTGCCCTCGTGCTCGGCGTAGTGCGCGCGCAGCAGGTCGGGGCCGGGCACGCGCAGGTCGAGCGCGACGAGGCGGTAGCCCTTGGCCTCGATGCGGCGCAGCACCTCGCCGACCAGGCCGCGGCGGACGCCGTCGGGCTTGACGAGGACGAGGGTGCGCTCCACGGCGGGCGCGTCGGTGGGCGCGTCGGCAGGCACGTCAGCAGGCATGGCGGTCACCCTACTGGGCCGTCCGCCCCCGACGGCGCCGCCCCCTCCTCCCGCGCCGCGCGCTCGGCGTCGATCCGGCCGCCCAGGCGCAGCCCGACGACCCACAGGACCACGAAGATCCCGCCGACGACGAACATCATCGGCACGGCGACGCCCACGGCGACGACCGCGGCCTGCAGCACCGAGCCGACGACGTACCCGCCCGGGCGGCCCAGCACGCCCGCCGCGAGGACGAGGGACGCCACGACGGCGCCGCCGACGCCCCACACGACCCGCGGCTCCGCCACGCGCAGCCCGAACGCGACGAGCGTCGCGAACCCGACGACGAACGCCTCGAGCACGAGCACCGTGGCGGCGAACTGGCGGCGCGCGGAGCGGGCGGGGCGCGCGGTCGGGGCGGTCGGCGTCGTCCTCACCGCCCGAAGAGGATCCGGGCCTCGGCGACCACGGTGATCGAGCCGGTGACGAGCACCCCCGCCCCCGTCGGCGAGCCGGCGACGCCCTGCTCGGCGAGGTCGACGGCGAGGGCGATCGCGTCGTCGAGCCGATCCGCGCGGTGCACCCGGTCCTCGCCGAACACCTCGACGGCGACCTGGGCGAGCTCGTCGACGTCCCGCGCGCGGGGGGACGTGGACCGCGTGACGACCACCTCGTCGAGCACCGGCTCCAGCACCGCGAGGAGGTGCTCGGCGTCCTTGTCCTCGAGCACCCCGACCACGCCCACGAGCCGCTCGAACCCGAACGCCTCCTCGATCGTCGCGGCGAGCGCCTCGGCCCCGGCGGGGTTGTGCGCGGCGTCGACGAGCACGGTCGGCGAGGTCCGCACGAGCTCGAGCCGCCCCGGCGAGTCCATCGCGGCGAAGGCCGCCTCCACCACGCCGGCGTCGAGCGCGCCGCCGTCGCGCAGCAGCGCCTCCGCGGCCGCGAGCGCGAGGAGCGCGTTGTGGGCCTGGTGCGCGCCGTGCAGGGGCAGGAAGACGTCCGCGTAGAGCCCGCCCGTGGTCCGCAGGGCGAGGAGCTGGCCGCCGACGGCGACCCGGCGGTCCACGACCTCGAGCTCCACGCCCTCCCGGAGCACGCGCGCGCCCCGCTCGGCCGCCGCGGCGAGGATGACGCCCTCCGCGTCGGGCCGCTGCTCCGCGAGCACGAGCACCGAGCCGTCCTTGACGATCCCGGCCTTCTCCCCCGCGATGTCGGTCAGCGAGTGCCCGAGCCACCGCTCGTGGTCCATCGCGACCGGCGCGACGACGGCCACCTCGGCGTCGACGACGTTGGTCGCGTCCCACGTGCCGCCCATGCCGACCTCGACGACGGCCACCTCCACCGGCGCGTCGGCGAACGCCGCGAACGCCATGACGGCGAGCACCTCGAAGAAGCTCATCCGCGGGCCGCCGGCGGCCTGCGAGCGCTGGTCGACCATGTGCACGTACGGGGCGACGTCCTGCCAGACCTCGACGAACCGCTCGGGGCTGATCGGCTCGCCGTCGATCGCGATGCGCTCGGTGACGCTCGACAGGTGCGGGCTCGTGAACCGCCCCGTGCGCAGGCCGTGCTCGCGCAGGATGCGCTCGACCATGCGGCTCGTCGACGTCTTGCCGTTCGTCCCCGTGACGTGCACGACGCGGTACGCGCGCTGCGGGTCGCCCAACAGCTCGCACACCTCGCGGACGCGGTCGATCGTCGGCGCGAAGTCGTGCTCCGGCGCGCGGTCGAGGATCGCGGCGTAGACCTCGGCCAGCGCGTCGCCGCCGCTCAGGGTCACGGGGCCGCCACCCGGCGCACGGTGACCCTGGGCTCCGCGCCGTCGGGCACGCCGTCGGACGTCACGGTGAGCTCGACGGCCAGCGTCTCCGCCGCGACGAGGTCGCGGTGCGCCTCGACGGCGGCGACCCGGTCGGCGGGCACGGCCACCTCGAGCGCGATCCGGTCGGACACCCGCAGGCCGGCGGCCTTGCGCTCGTCCTGGACCGCGCGCACGAGGTCGCGCGCGTAGCCCTCGGCGAGCAGCGCGTCGTCGAGCGAGGTGTCGAGCAGCACCACGCCGGCGCCCGGCAGCACCGCGGCGACCTGGCCCTCGGGCGCGTCGTCGGCGACGACCGTCGTCACCTCGTACTCGCCCGGGAGCAGGGCGACGGGCCCCGCGTCCGTCGTGACGACGACGTCGTCCCCCTCCCGGGTCCACGACCCCGCCTTGGCGGCACGGATGACGTCCTGCACCTGCCGGCCGAGCCGCGGGCCGGCGGCCCGTGCGTTGACGGCGAGCCGCTCGGCGACGCCGAGCTCGGCCATGCCGACCTCGGCGAGGTCCACGAGCGTCACGTGCTTGATGTTGAGCTCGGTCGCGACGAGCGGCACGTACGGCTCGAGGCGGGCGGGCTCGCGCACGGCGACGGCCAGCTCGCGCAGCGGCTGGCGCACGCGCAGGCCGTGGGCCTTGCGCAGGCCGAGCGTGGCGGAGACGACCTCGCGCACCTCGTCCATCGCGGCGACGAGCGCGGGGTCGGCGACGAGCGCGGGCTCGCGGTCCGGCGTCGGCCAGTCGGTCAGGTGCACGCTGCGCTCGCCGGTCAGCCCGCGCCACACCTCCTCCGCGACGAGCGGGGCGAGCGGCGCCATGACGCGCAGCAGCGCCTCGAGCGCGGTCCACAGGGTGTCGAACGCGTCGGCGTCCTCGTCCCAGAACCGCTGGCGCTGCGTGCGCACGTACCAGTTCGTCAGCAGGTCGAGGTGCTGGCGCACCTCCTCGCACGCCCCGGCGATGTCGTAGGCGTCGAGCTCGGCCGTGACCCGCACGACGAGGTCGTGCGTCGCCGCGAGCAGGTACCTGTCCATCGGGGGCAGGCCGGCCACGCGCTCGGGCGCCACCGGCCGCGCGCGATAGCCCTCGCCGCCGCGCGCGGCGCCCGCGTACAGCGACAGGAAGTGGTACGTGCTCCACAGCGGCAGCAGCACCTGGCGCACCGCGTCGCGGATGCCCTCCTCGGCGACGATGAGGTTGCCGCCGCGCAGGATCGGGCTCGACATGAGCGACCAGCGCACCGCGTCCGAGCCGTACTTGTCCCACATCTCCTGCGGGTCCGGGAAGTTGCGCAGGCTCTTGCTGGCCTTGCGGCCGTCGTCGCCCAGCACGATGCCGTGGCACATGACCGTGCGGAACGCGGGGCGGTCGAAGATCGCCGTCGCGAGCACGTGCAGCGTGTAGAACCAGCCGCGCGTCTGCCCGATGTACTCGACGATGAAGTCGCCCGGGTAGTGGCGGGAGAACCAGTCGGTGTTCTCGAACGGGTAGTGCACCTGGGCGAACGGCATCGACCCGGAGTCGAACCACACGTCGAGCACGTCGGGGATGCGGCGCATGGTCGACCGCTGGCCCTCGGGCCGCGGGTCGTCCGGGTTGGGGCGCGTGAGCGTGTCGATGAAGGGCCGGTGCAGGTCGGTCACCGGCACGCCGAAGTCGCGCTCGAGCTCGGCGACCGAGCCGTACACGTCCACGCGCGGGTAGGCCGGGTCGTCGCTCACCCACACGGGGATCGGCGTGCCCCAGTAGCGGTTGCGGGAGATCGACCAGTCGCGGGCGTTCTCCAGCCACTTGCCGAACTGGCCCTCCTTGATGTGCTCGGGCACCCAGGTGATCTCCTGGTTGAGCTCCACCATGCGGTCCTTGAACGCGGTCACGCGCACGAACCAGCTCGACACCGCCCGGTAGATGAGCGGGTTCCGGCACCGCCAGCAGTGCGGGTAGGAGTGCTCGTAGGTCTCGTGCCGCACGAGGCGGGGGCGCTGCGGCTCCGCGACGTGCTCGAGCGGCCCCGTGCCGTGCTCGAGGTCCGCGACGATGCGCGGGTTCGCCTCGAAGACCTGCAGCCCCGCGTAGTCGGGCACCTCCGCGGTGAAGCGGCCCTTGCCGTCCACCGGCACGACGGGCGTGATCCCCGCCGCCTCGCACGCGACCATGTCGTCCTCGCCGAAGGCGGGCGCGAGGTGCACGACGCCGGTGCCGTCCTCGGTCGTGACGAAGTCGGCGAGCAGGACGCGGTGGTCGCCGTTGCGGCCCACGAAGTAGCCGAACGGCGGCGTGTAGCGCAGCCCCTCGAGCTCGGTGCCGGGGAACGACGTCCGGCCGTCCCGGTCCGCGAGGAGGCGCGCGGCGCCCTCGTCGTCGCCGACGGCGCCGAGCTCGCGCTCGTAGGCGGCCAGCCGCGCCCTCGCGAGGACGACGACCTCGCCGGCGAGCGGCGAGTCGGCGGCCGGGCAGACGCGCACGTACTCGATGTCGGCCCCGACGGCGATCGCCTGGTTGGACGGCAGGGTCCAGGGCGTCGTCGTCCAGAGGAGGAGGAGCTCGCCGGTCTCGAGGCGCACGCCCACGGTGACGGCCGGGTCCTGGCGCGGCGCGTAGACGTCGTCGTCCATGCGCAGCTCGTGGTTGGACAGGGGGGTCTCGTCGCGCCAGCAGTACGGCAGCACGCGGTAGCCCTCGTACACGAGGCCCTTGTCCCAGAGCTGCTTGAAGCCCCAGATCACGGACTCCATGAACGACAGGTCGAGGGTCTTGTAGTCGTTGTCGAAGTCGACCCAGCGCGCCTGGCGCGTGACGTACTCGCGCCACTCGGCGGTGTAGCGCAGCACCGACTCGCGGCACGCGGCGTTGAACGCCTCGATGCCCATGGCGTCGATCTGGCTCTTGTCGGTGATGCCGAGGATCCGCTCGGCCTCGAGCTCGGCGGGCAGGCCGTGCGTGTCCCAGCCGAAGCGCCGCTCGACGCGCCGGCCGCGCATGGTCCGGTAGCGCGGGACGACGTCCTTCACGTAGCCCGTGAGCAGGTGGCCGTAGTGCGGCAGGCCGTTGGCGAACGGCGGGCCGTCGTAGAAGACGAACTCGTTGCTGCCGTTCTCGCCGGCGGGGCGTGCGTCGATCGAGGCGGCGAACGTGCCGTCGGACTCCCAGTACGCCAGGACGTCCCGCTCGAGGGCGGGCAGGTCCGGCGAGGGCGGGACGGCGTCGTCCGATCGATGCAGGGGGTACACCATCGAGGAGGCTCCTGGTACGTCACGGCGCAGGGGGTGCGAGGACGACGCCCCGCCGTCGGCGGAGCACCGCGGTACCACCTCGCTTGCCGTGCCCGGGGGCGACGACCGCTCGACTCGGGCTGTGACGGGCCCACCCGTCCGGGTCTAGTGAGGAGTCGGAAGGGAGGGGTGATGACGGAGCTCTCGATCCGCGAGGTGGCCCGGCTGGCCGGCACGACGAGCCGCGCGCTGCGGCACTACGAGGCGGTCGGCGTCCTGCCGCCCAGCCGCGTCGGCCACGGCGGCATCCGCTACTACGACGACGACGCGCTCGTCCGTCTGCAGCGGGTGCTCGTGCTGCGCGCCCTCGGGATGCCGCTCGCCGACGTGCGCGCGGTGCTCGACGGCGAGCGGGACCAGGCCACCGCGCTCCGCCGACACCTCGACGCGCTGCGCACCGAGCAGCGCCGGCTGGCGCGGATGGCCGCGTCGGTCGAGCGGACGATCGACGCACTCGAGACGGGAGGGCCGATCGTGGCCGAGGAGATGTTCGACGGGTTCGAGCACACGCAGTACGAGGCGGAGGTCACCGAGCGCTGGGGGGCCGACGCCTGGGCCGCCGGCGACCGGTGGTGGCGCGGGCTGTCCGACGACGAGCGCCGCGCGTTCGGCGACGAGGCGGCGTGCCTGTCGGCCGACTGGACGGCCGCCGCCGCGTCGGGCCTCGCGCCCGACTCGGCCGAGGCGCAGGCCCTCGCCCGGCGCCACGCCGCGTGGCTCGCGGGCATCCCGGGCACGCCGAAGGCGACGTCCGGCGGTCCCGCGCGCGAGTACCTGCTGAACCTGGGCGACATGTACGTCGCCGACCCGCGGTTCGCCGCGAACTACGGCGGCGAGGAGGGCGCGCGGTTCGTCCGGGACGCGCTGCGCGTCCTCGTCGAGCGCGCGGGGTGACGTCCGCGGGCCGCCCGGGGCGCCGCGAGGCGTCCCGGGCGCCCGCCGTGCGGCGTCCCGCCGTCAGGCGTCCCGGGCGACCACCGTGTTGCTCGCCTGCGCCCGCGGGCGCAGCACCATCGAGTCCACGTTGACGTGGTGCGGGCGGGTCAGGCACCACGCGATCGCGTCGGCGACGTCGTCGGCCGTGAGCGGCTCGGTCACCCCGGCGTAGACGGCCTCGGCGCGCGCCCGGTCGCCGCGGAACCGGACCAGCGAGAACTCCTCCGTGGCGACCATGCCCGGCGCGACCTCGATCACCCGCACCGGCTCCCCCACGAGCTCGAGGCGCAGCGTCTCGGCGATGGTCCGCTCGGCGTGCTTGGCGGCCACGTAACCGCCCCCGCCCGGGTACGTCCCGTGGCCCGCCGTCGAGGTGAGGAGCACGACGTCGCCGCGCCCCGACGCGCGCAGGTGCGGCAGGAGCGCCTGCGTCACCCGCAGCGTGCCGAGGACGTTGACCTCGTACATCGCGCGCCACTCGGCGAGCGAGCCCTCGGCGACCGGGTCGAGCCCCAGCGCGCCGCCCGCGTTGTTGACGACGGCGTGCAGCGGGGCGGCCGACGCCGCCTCCGCGAGGCGCGCGACGTCGTCGTCGGAGGTGACGTCGACGACGAGCGTCTCGGCCCCCGTCTCGGCCGCGAGCGCGGCGAGGCGCTCGGCCCGCCGGGCGACCGCGAGGACCTCCCAGCCCTCGGCCCGCAGGCGGCGTACGGTCGCCGCCCCGATGCCGGACGACGCGCCCGTCACGACGGCGCGCAGCGGGGCGTGGGCGTCGGCCATGGTTGCCTCCCTCGGGCGTCCGCGGGGTCGGGGACCAGGCCCACCCTAGGCCGCGCCGGAGCCGCGCCGGAGCGGCACCGGAGCCGTCGGCGGACCGCACTAGACTCGCGCACCGTGGGTCCCGGGCCGACCGGCCCGGTGACCGGCTCCCGCCCTGAGCCGAGACCCCACGGTCGGCAGCTGGCCCGGCCTCCTCCCCGCACCGTCGTCGAAGGACGCCCATGCCCGCCGGCACCCCATCCGTGCCCCCCGCCCGGCCCCGTCGCGCCGGCCGCTCGCGCGCCGTCGCCGTCGCCGCCCTCCTGCCCGCGCTCGCCCTGGCGGCGTGCGCGACCCCCGCCGCCCCCGGCCCCGAGACGCCGCCCGCCGACGCGCCGGCCGCCCGCGCCGCCACCCCGGACCCGTACCCCCTCACGCTCGAGAACTGCGGCGTCGAGGTCACCGTGGAGGCGCCGCCGCAGCGCGTCGTGACGATCAAGTCGAGCGCCACCGAGATGCTCCTCGCGCTCGGCCTGGCGGACCGGATCGTCGGCATCGGCTTCCCCGACGGCCCCGTCCCCGACGCGTGGGCGGAGGAGGCGGCGGACCTGCCGGTGCTGTCGGACCGGGTGCCGTCCGCGGAGGTCGTCCTCGGCGTCGAGCCCGACCTCGTCTACGCGGGCTGGGAGTCCAACCTCACCGCCGACGGCGCCGGCGACCGCGCCACGCTCGCCGAGCTCGGCGTCGCCACGTACGTCTCGCCGTCGGCGTGCCGGGACCCCGCGCACCAGCCCGACACGCTGACGTTCGAGCACGTGTGGGCGGAGATCGCCGAGGTCGCCGCGATCATGGGCGTGCCCGACGCCGCCGCCGACCTCGTCGCCGAGCAGCGGGCCGCGCTGGCCGACCTGCGCCCCGACGAGCGGGGCCTCACCGCCCTCTGGTACTCGTCCGGGACCGACATCCCCTACGTGGGCGCCGGCATCGGGGCGCCGCAGATGATCCTCGACGCCGTCGGGCTGACGAACATCGCCGGCGGCGTGGCGGACACGTGGACGTCGTTCTCGTGGGAGCAGGTCGCCGCCGACGACCCCGACGTCATCGTGCTCGTCGACGCGACCTGGAACTCGGCCGCCAAGAAGCGCGAGCTCCTCGCGACCAGCCCGGCGACGGCGAACCTCACCGCCGTCCGCGAGGAGCGCTACCTCGTCGTGCCGTTCCCGGCGACCGAGGCGGGCGTGCGCAACGTCTCGGCCGCACTCGACCTCGCGGCGCAGCTCGCGGCCCTCGACCTGTGAGCGCAGGCGCGGACGTGGCGCGCCCCCGGCACCGGGTGCCGACGGGGCTCGCCGCCGCGTTCGCCGCCGCGGCCCTGCTCGTCTCCGTCACGCTCGCCGTGACCATCGGGCCTGCCGACCTCGCGCCGGCCGACGTGTGGCGCTCGATCGGGGACCACCTCGCGACGCTCCTCGGCGGCGGGCCGGCCGAGCCCGCGCTCGGCGCGCTGCGCGACGGGATCGTGTGGGAGCTGCGCCTGCCGCGCGTGCTCACCGCGGCGGCCGTGGGCGCCGGGCTCTCGGTCGCGGGCGCGGTCATGCAGGGGCTGACCCGCAACCCGCTCGCCGACCCCTACCTGCTCGGGCTGTCGTCGGGCGCGTCGCTCGGGGCGGTCGCGGTGCTCGTGCTGGGCGTGTCCGTGCTGCTGCCGGTGGCCGCGTTCGCCGGCGCGCTCGTGGCGCTCGTGGCCGCTCTGGCGCTCGCCGGGGCCGCGGGCGCCATCACGCCCGGCCGCACCGTGCTGGCCGGGCTCGCCGTCGCGCAGCTCGCCGCCGCCGGCACGTCCTTCGTCATCTTCTGGTCCGCGACCGGGGACTCCTACCGCGAGATCCTCTCCTGGCTCATGGGCTCGCTCGCGGGGGCCGGCTGGGGCGCCGTCGGGATCGCCGTGGGCGCGACGGCGGTCCTCGGCACGGGGCTCGCGCTCCAGGGCCGGGTGCTCGACGCGTTCGCGTTCGGCGACACCGCGGCCGCCGCGCTCGGCATCGCCGTCGGGCGCACCCGCTGGCTGCTGCTCACCGTGGTGGCCCTCCTCACCGGGGCGCTCGTCGCGGTGAGCGGCTCGATCGGGTTCGTCGGCCTGGCCCTGCCGCACGCCGTGCGCTTCGTCGTGGGCGTCGCGCACCGGCGGCTGCTCCCCCTCGCGGCCCTCGTGGGCGCGACGTTCCTCGTGTGGGCCGACACGGCCGCGCGCACGGTGTTCGAGCCGCGCGAGCTCCCGGTCGGGATCGTCACCGCGTTCCTCGGCGCGCCGGTGTTCGCGGTGCTGCTGTGGCGCCGGCGGGCGGCGGGGGCGGACGCATGAGCCTGCGGCTCGCCGACGTGCGGTGGTCCGTCGCCGGGGCCACGATCCTCGACGGCGTGACCGCCGAGGCGCCCGGGGGGCGGCTCACCGGCCTGCTCGGGCCCAACGGGGCGGGCAAGTCGACGCTGCTGCGCGTCGTCGCCGGGGTGCTGGCGCCCGACGCCGGGGGGGCGACCCTCGACGGGGCCGACCTCCTCGCCGTCCCCCGGCGCGAGCGCGCGCGCAGGGTGGCGCTCGTGGAGCAGGAGGCGACCGCCGTCGTGCCGCTGACCGTCCGCGAGGCCGTGGAGGTGGGCCGCACGCCGCACCTGTCGCGCTGGGGCGGGCTTGCCGACCGCGACCGCCGGGCGGTCGACGACGCGCTGGCGGCCGCCGGGGTCGCCGGGCTCGCGGACCGGGCGCTCGGCACACTGTCGGGGGGCGAGCGGCAGCGCGCGCACCTCGCCCGGGCGCTCGCCCAGGAGCCGCGGCTCCTCCTGCTCGACGAGCCGACGAACCACCTCGACGTGCACGCCCGTCTCGAGCTGCTCGCGCTCCTGCGCCGGCTTACCGCCGCGGACGTCACGGTCGTCGCGGCGCTGCACGACCTCAACCTGGCGGCGGCGGCGTGCGACCACGTCGTGCTGCTCGACGCCGGCCGCGTGGTGGCGGAGGGGCCGGTCGAGGAGGTCCTCGTGCCGGCGGTCCTCGAGCCCGTCTACCGGGTGCGCTGCGACGTCCTCGCGCACCCCGTGACCGGCCGGCCGGTGCTCACGTTCACCTGAGGCCGCGCGCCGCCCGGGCACCGACGCCCCCGGGCGGGCCTTGACGGCGGGTGCCACGATGGCCGCATGGCCCTGTGGATGACCGGCGACCCCGAGGCGGACGCCCTGCTCGACGCCGACCCCTTCGCGCTGCTCGTCGGCATGCTCCTGGACCAGCAGATTCCTTAACCCCTAGGACGTCCTGAGAGCGAGTCTGCTCCCTGGCGCGGTCCCGGCTAGACCCGAAGTGTCCCCGCGCCGCCGGGCGGCTCATCCAGCACGGCCTTCATCTTGTGGGGCATCTCGTAGGTCGTCACCAGCAGTTGCCTCGTGAACGTCGCCACCCGCTCGGCCTCCTCAGGAGTGATCGCCGCGAGGTCGTGGTTGGCCGTGTTGCCGATGTCCTTAATGTGCTGCACCCAGGGCTCCAGCGGAGGCGTCAGAAGCCCCTCGGCGCGCAAGTGGGCCAAGCACTGCTCGAATGACGGAGCCCGGCCCTTGTCGCCCTTTGCCGGGAGGCCCTTCTCCACAGCGATGTGGAAGAGCAGCTTGCGGCACATCATGACGGCGGACGTCGTCGCACGGACTCCCAGGGCCGCCCGGACCTCCGCCCATGCTGCCTCGACGTCCGCAGGGCACCCATCCACCGCGGGGAGCGACGATGCGCCAGGTGAGACGACGCCCCTGTTCACCACGACACCACGGGTGCAACGCACACATCGCAGGAAGACGAGCCGCCCGTCAGCCTGCTGGATGCTGTCGGCTGAGGCCGCGACGATCAGGAAGGTTGACGGCCCGCATTCCGTGCAGGTCATCGACATCCAGTGGGCGGTTGAGTTCGCGGGATGACGAGGCAGGGGCGTCTCGACGACGAGCAAGTCGGCGTTCAGTGCGGGCATGCGGCGGAGTCTACGAGCGCCCTGCGACACCGTGATCGCCTTCCGGCAGCCGTTCGCCCCCGCCCCCGGCAGCAGGACGGGGAACGGGGGCGAACGGTGTGCGGTGCGGGCAGGCCTCGGGTGCCACCAAGCCCGTCAGCCTGCCCCGCCCGCCGCGCCCGGAGAGGACGACGCGGCGGGCGGGTGCACCGCAGGGTCAGGCGGTCAGGTGCACGACCGCGAAGGCCTGGGGCCTGCGGATCTCGATGCCGTAGCGGCCCTCGGTCCGCAGCTGCACGAGGTTGTACTTGAACAGCTCGCCGCTCTGGAAGAAGGCGAGCGTCTGGGCGTCCTCCCGGACGCGGAGCCGCACCTGCGACCAGTCGGCCAGGATGGCCGTCCCGGCGGGCACCGCGAGCGACGGCACCCGGCGGAGGCCCGGCCCGAACACGGTGTCGGCCGCGGTGGAGTTCATCAGGAACCCACCCGTGGTGCCGTCCTCACGCATGAGGTCCAGCGCCTCCAGGTCGGTCGGGTTGAACACCCACGCGGTCGGGTTCTCGGCCTTGTTGCCGAGCACCGTGCGCGCGTGCCGGATGGTCGTCAGGACGTCCGTGGTGAACGGCACGTCGGTGACGCCGGTGGTGTTGAGGATGCCCGTGAAGAACTCCCCCTCCCCCGTGCCGTTGACGATCTGGGCCTCGAGGACGTCGAGCACCGCGTCGACCATCTGGCTGTCCAGGACGCCGGCGAGGTTGTCGTAGTCGTCCAGGTACCGCAGGGGGAACGGCTCGGACAGGTGGGCGACCACGCGGGCGCGGTCCTCCACCTCCTCGAACGTGTACGTCGACGTCGGCTTGAGCGTGCCGTCCGCCGTGACGCCCACGTTCTCGTCGCGGGCGGTCTGCCGCAGGTACCCGAACGTGTGCGAGTCCAGCGGGGTGCGCGCCACCAGGTCGAGCAGGCGGTGGGGGTAGCTGGGCAGCTCCACGATCTCCACCTGCGGCGGAACGGCGATCTGGCCGGTGAGCAGGGCCTTGACGCCCAGGTGGTCGGCCGTCTTGCGCATCTGCCCGTAGACGGCCTTGGACCAAGACGAGCCCGTGCTGAGGCCCTTGCCGGTGTAGTCGCGGGAGTCCGCAGGGCCGTCGATGCCGTCGCCGCGTGTGGACGTGAGGGAGTGCAGCAGCTCCTGCGACCGCTCCACCTTCTCGATCTGCGCCTTGAGGTCCAGGCCCTTCTTGGCCTGCTCGCGGACCCACCGGGCCTCGGCCTCGGTGAGGTCCCGGTTCTCCCGCACGGCCTTGGCGACCAGCGCCTCCAGCCCGGCCTTGATCTCCTGGGCCTGCTCCTTGAGCGTCGCCATGACGCCCTCCTTCCGTGCGCGCAGCAGCGCGCAGACGTACGAACGGGGACGGCTGGACAGTGGTCACTCCGCGGGCGCTACGGCCTGGCCCCGTGGGGCGGGCCGCGCGATGGCGGTGACTCATCCAGCGAGCGGGACCGGGCTGGCGACTTGGCCCCTCCGTGGAGTGGGCTCCTCGTCGGTGGCGGGCCGGGCGGCTGGCTGCCCTACCGGGACTAGCGGGCCGCGACGGCTGGCCGACCGTCACGCTTCATGATCAGCATACCCGGAAGAGGGGTCCTCGCTGCGTTCGCGGGCCGCGCGCTGCGCCGTTCGGCGGCGGCGGCGAATGCGGATCCATGCCCGGACCTCTTCAACGACGGTGAGCACAAGCCACCCGACGCCCAAGAGGACCAGCGCCACAAGGAAGGCGTCATTGGGGTGCGCGCCCAGGAACATCAGCACGAGCGCGGTGATGAACACGAAGAAGGGCCATGCCCGGTCCGTCTCCACGGCAGGAACGTACTCCGCGCGCTGTGGTGCCTACCCTCGACCGATGGCGCTGGCGTTCCGGCGCACGGCGGTCAGGTAGTCCACCACCGGGCCGGGGGTCATGTCGGGCAGCTGGGCCTCGACCTCCCGCCGCACGAGGGTGCCGCCCAGCTCGCAGGCGGCAGCGGCCAGGAGCCCGAGTTCGGTCGGGGTCATCGTGGACAGCGCCGCGCGCAGGCCCTCGGGGTCCGTGGCGGCGGCGAGCATGAGCGCGGCGGCATCGCCGAACGCGTCGAGCATCGGCTGGTGCGGGTGGGCGGTCATGGCGTGCTCCTTCGGGTGGTGGTGTGGGCGATGCGGAGGTAGGTCCGCGGACCGGCGAGAGCAACGTCTCGCCGCATCTGAGCGGCGGTTGTGGCTCGTCCCGGTATCCGCTGAGGGATCTGAGCAGACGGACGCGCAGTTGCCCCGCCGGGGGTGAGGGTGATCGGGCCATGAGATCCGGACTCCCCTACCCCCGGCGCCGGTCGAGCCGGCCGAGCCGCGCGGCGTCGGCTCGGGCTGGGCCAGGAGCCGCAGCGGCGGCAGGGTCGCAAGGGTCGCACGTTGCGGCGAAACCTAAACAAGGCCTCTCGTTGGGCCGGTACCGCCCCGCCACACCCTTCTTTCTTCTTGAAAGCGAACAGAGTGGTAGGGCCTTGTTACAAGGTGCCGCAAGCTGCGACCCTTGCGACCCTGTTCGCGGGGTGGCTCTACTGTGACCTGCACAAACGTCCGAAAACGGCAGGGTCGCAGACAGGGTCGCAGAGGGTCGCAGACAGGGTCGCACAGGGTCGCAGAACACCCGCCCGCGACCCCGCCACGAGCGCGGCAGCGTCGGCATGCATGGCCCCGACACCCGCCGAGCGCCGCCCGGACGAACGCTGCGACCCTTGCGACCCTGTCTGCGACCCTGCTGCGACCCTGTCTGCGACCCTGTTCGAGCGGTCACTTGGCACCTCCGTCCAGGGTGAACCGCTTGAGCTTGCGCCCGTTGCTGCGCCGCTCGGTCACGGTGATGCCCACGGCCCGCAGCAGCTCGGCGGTGCGGGTGACCTCGTCGCTGAAGGTCTTGCCGTTCCGTGGCCACCACTGCTCGCCGGGGTCCACCTGGTACCGCCCGGCGTCCTTGCGCGCCTGGTCGGCGGTGCCCTCCCAGGTGCCGCCGCACGCCGTGAGCCAGTCCAGGAGCGTCTGGATGAACGGGTCCTCCCCCGCCATGTCGGCGCGGGCGCTCTGCACGTTGGCCGCGTAGGCGTCGTAGAGGCTGGGGTCGATGGCCCACAGCGCCTCGGCGTAGTCGGCCATCCGCAGCCCGGCGGTGTTCTGCCCGCGCGCCCGCGCCAGCCCGGCGAGCATCCGCACGGCGAGGTCGAGCACACCGGCCAGAACCCGCGGGTGCACCCGCGCCCACTCGGCGTCGAGCGCGGCCTCGGACAGCCTCTCCCCGGTGAGCGGCTGCACCGCCACCAGGATGAACCTGTCCAGGGTGTCGGGCTTCACGCCGCGGGGCACCGTGACCCCCGTGATGACCCCGCTGCGCCGGTAGTGGATGGTCACCAGGTCGGCGTCGGAGTAGAGCATCCGCCGCTCGATCAGGTCGCCGGTCACCAGCCGCGACAGGAAGTCCGCGCCCTCGCCGGACAGCGAGGAGACGTTGTCCCACGCGGGCAGGTAGGACTTGAGCGCCTTGGTCTCGTCGTCCGCCCGCGCCTTGCCGAACCCCCCGCCCAGCGCCCCGGACGGCTTGGGGTCCAGCACGCCGACCACGAACCGCCCGGTGGTGGTCTTGGCTGACCCCTGCGGCCCGAAGAACCCGAGCATGGGGCGCGGCGCGTGCGCCAGGAGCGCCGCCGGGAGCCAGCCCTTGACGAGCGGCCACCGCGGGTCGGCCGCGTCCCAGCGGAGCAGCTGGCGCAACTCCTCCACCGAGCCGCCCCGCTCCGGCGTGGGCAGCGGCCTGCCCGACTCCATGAACACCACGCCCGGCGGCGGCACGGCCTCCACCGACCAGCCCTCGCCCGTCACCACGACGCACGCCGACCGCCCCGGCTGGGCCAGGTCCAACACGATGCGCCCCGGCGCCTGGTGCACCCGCAGCGCCAGCGCCCGCGGCTCCTCGTGCGCGGCCAGCGCCGTGAGCACCTTCGCCGCCTCGGTGGCCGACGCCGTCAGCGTCCCCGCCGATGTGCCCATGCCCTGCGTCGCCCGGATGACGAACCCACCGTTGACCAACTCGGCGCGCCCGCCGTCCTTGGGCACCGCGAAGATGCGCCCGTCGTCCATCGCGGGGAACACGTCGTAGCGGTCCTCCACGGCCTGCCGCAGCCGCACGGCGAGCGGCACGGCGGGTCGCTTGGCCCCGTCGCCGAAGTCGTCGGCGGGGCTGGCAGGCGGCACGTACGGCAGCGGATCCTCCCCCACCGTCTTCACCGCCTCGCGCCACTTGTGGGCAGGGTCGTACGTGCCCTCGGCGGCGGGCGCGTGCGCCATGAAGTCCCTCTCGGCGTCGGCCAGCGTGTAGGACGCCCCGGAGTTGGCAGCCTGCACGAGCCGCTGTGCCGCGAAGAAGACGCCGCGGTCCCAGCCGACACCGTCGGCCTGGCCGGGCCAGTCCAGCCGCTCGCCGTCGGCGAGCGCGGCAAGCGCGTCCAACTTGGCGAGGGTCCGCGCGACCGAGCCCTGCACGACGTCCTCAGGGACCGCTCGAGCGTCGCTCGACGCCGCAGCCTCCGGGCCGGGCACCGTGGCCGCGGACGCGGACGGCTCCTGCGCGCCCTCAGACGCGCTCGACAGCCCCGCGAGGTCGAGCACCAGGTCCACGTCCCACGGCTCACCGGCGATGACCTCGTAGAAGTACTCCCCCACCGCCGGGCGCGTGGGCCGGTACATGCACCGCTCGGGCTCGGCGCACGACGGGTCGAACAGGTCAGCGCCCAGCTGGCCCATGAGCCACCGCACGAGCCTCCGGTACTCCTCGGGCGTGACCGGCCGCGACGCCAGCACGAGCAGCCGCAGGCGCGGCGCCTGCGGCGTGCTGCCGTGGGTGCTGTGCACCACCGCGGCGCACCCCAGCGCGCGCACCCGCACCAGCAGGGCGTCCCGCGTGGCGGGCGTGAGGTGATCGGCGTCCAGCGTCAGCACGCCGCGAGACACGATGGTCTCCTTCGTCCGGCGCGGCGACGACAGCCGCCCCAGCACGTAGCACGGGCCGTCCTTGCCGCCGTCGCGCGGCTCGGCAGCCCAGGCGCAGACCTCGTCCCAGGTCGTCCGCCCGCGCTTCCACGTCTTGGCCTCGACCCGAGGCGCCGTGGCGATGTCCAGCAGCTGCGCGCTCATCGGGCACCCCCGGCGAACGTGAACCGCCGCATCCGGAGGCCGGGCGCCAGGTTCAGCACGATGACGTCGCCCGTGGGCCGGTCGGCGCCCGCGGCCAGGAGGTCCGCGACCTCTGCCGGGGTCACCGGTCGCACGCGCACGCTCGCGCCGGGGTGCGCCTCGAACCACTCCCGGTCCTCGTCCAGCACCTTGTTCACGCCGCGGTTCAGCGGGCACGTCTCGGGGTGCGCGATGCGCGACCCGACAGCGACGGCGCCGCAGTCGGGGCACTGGAGCGCGGGCGGAACGAACCGCGGTACCGTTCGGGTAGCAGTCGTCCAGCTGCTTGTCGCCGCTCCCTCGCCGGGGCGGCGACTCTTCTTCCGGGTCATGCGCGCGCACCACCCTTCGGTGCACGCAGCAGAGCGGCCAACCGCTCGCGCTGCTCGTCCGTCAGGGGCGGGGCAGCGGCCAGCGCACGCCGGATGGCCTGCTCCGCCATCGCGGCGGTCAGGGTCCGGCGGGCGTCGGCCAGGGCTTCGGGGTCACGGGCGCGCGCAGCGCGCGCCACGGCGGCAGTAGCCACCTGGACAGGTGTGGCGGACATGGGTCGGCTCCACAGATCGTTCCTGCGGAGTGGCTCCCAGCGCTGCCGCCCGTAGGCGGGGCTGGCGATCCTCCTGCACCCGCGTCCCCCGTCTTGACGGGGGGCCCTCTGTGCTGTCGCGGTGTCGGTTCCCTCCGGCCGGAGCGGGTGCTTCCGGGCCGGGCCTCACGCTTCCGCTTGTGCGGGGGTGCAGCGCTTGACTGCCCCTCACATTACTACTTCTTGACCAAGTCGAACATTAGGGAGCGCACACCGGATCGGCCGGGCTGCCGCAGGGGGGATCGGGTACCTCCTCGCCGCTCCATGCGCGCCAGGACCGTCGATAGTGCTGCCGGACCTCCTCCATCGCGGCGATGAAGTCGCGCAGAGCCCAGTCGAACTCGTCCCAGTCGTGATGCACCAGGCGCACGGCGAGGGCCGTCGCAGTCGTCCTGAGGGCAGTCCTCGCGTCGGCGCACTCAGTCGGCCGCACAAGCGCCTCCACCGTGGCCCTCACCTGCTCGTCACTGATGTTGCTGTCCATCTCGGCGCCTCCCTATGGCCTTCTCGTCCCCCGGCCAGTCCGTGGGCACGGGTGCAGTGGACACCGAGGCAGGCGAGCCGCGCTGGCTACTGCCTGATTGCGGAGCAGTCCCGGCGTGTCGTCGGCGTGTCGGCGCCAGGCGTGAGGCACGTCACAGTCGCCAGACGCACCGAGGGGGTGCGAGCCGTGGCTCACACCCCCTCGGCGCAGCTGCGCCTAGCCCCTGCCCGACTTGTTCCTCGTCGGGTCAGCGACGATGTAGCCCTGGCCCTTCTCGGGCGTGGGCGGCATGGTCTTGCCCTTCACTCGCTGTGGACGCCCCTCCTCACCCCCGGCGCCACACCACTTCCAGCCGCTCGGCGTCGAAGCGATTGCCCGTGTTCCGGCTGGTGGGGCGGACCAGTACGGCGTCGAGCACCGTCTCGCAGACGGCGCGGCGGCGGTCGGTGTCCATGCCTTCCCAGGTGGTGCGGTCCACCCTGGACACGTCCGGCCGGAGCGCAGCTGCATCCACCGCGTCGCGCTCGCGCACCAGGGCATCGCGCTCGTCCTCCAGCGTCTTCACGGCGGGGAACACCACGGCGCCCGTGAGGGTGCCCGCGGTGAACGCGGCCATCAACTCGCTGATCTGGCCGGCGATCTGGTCCAGCCGCGCCTGCCCCGCGAACTCTGGCCGGGGCAGCGTCAGGTCCTCCGCGGCCAGGTAGCGCAGCACCGTCTCCTCAACGATGGCGTCCACCGCACGCCCGCTCGCAGAGTTGACGTGCCCGTTGTCTCGGCAGGTGTAGTAGTGGGCGTCCCCGGCCTTGTTCGCGTACATGACCGCGTTGCACCGCCCGCACCGCAGCAGCCCGGTCAAGAGGTAGTGGCGGGCGCCCTTCCGGGGGATGCGGGTGCGCCTCTCGGGTGAGGACAGCGCCGCGACGACCGCCTTGTGCGTGGCGTCGTCAAGGATCGGCTCCCACAGCCCGCGCACCGGCTCTCCGTCGCGCCCGATGGCGACCTTGCCCTGGTGGATGCGCCAGCCCGCCAGCCGTGGCGAGCGCAGCATCTCCCGCGCGGTGCGGTGCTGCCACGCCCGCCCCGTCGGCGTCGTGACGCCCTGCTCCGTCCACTCCCGCACGATGGCCCGCACGGGCACCCCGGCCAGCACGTCCTCCGCGGCCTTCCGGATGAGCGCCGCCTCTGTGGGGTCGAGGGTGGCGCGGTCGGCCTGCCAGCCGAACGGACGCGTGCCGCCCACCGGGCGCCCGGACTGCGCGATCTCAAGGTGCTTCCGGGCCACCCGCTCGGCGGTGCGCTCGGCCTCGGCGGTGTCCACGTTGGCCTTGATGCGCGCCACCATGCGCCCGTCCGCGGTGGACAGGTCGTCCTCCCCCGACACCACCGTGATGAGCCGGGTGCGGTGCTGCTCGTGCAGCTGGATGAGGCCCTCCAGTTCCAGCGGGCGCCGCGTCAGCCGGGAGTTGGAGTAGGCCAGGATGACCCGGAACCGCCCCGCGCGGGCGTCCTCCAGCATCCGGTCGTAGGCGGGGCGCCGCTTCGCCCGGGAGCGCGTGCTCGCACCGATGTCGTTGTCCGTGTAGACCTCCACCACGTTGAGGTTCTGGCGCGCGGCCAGCGCGCGGCAGTCCTGCTCCTGGCGGGCCACGCCGAGAGCCTGACCCTCGGTGTCTTCGCTGATGCGGCAGTAGATGGCGGCGGCTGTACCCATGAGCGAACGGTACCGCCTTAATAGGGGTTAGGTAACCTGTTAGGACCAGCAGGTCCCCATGGAGACGGCATTCGCCGGGCCCGCGAAGATCGCGGCCCGGATGGGCGGCTTCGACGTGCACCGCATCGCCGACGCCGACCCCGAGGAGTTCGCGGCGCTCTGCGCGACGCCGCCCGCCGTGCACCGCTTCCCCGGCTCGATGGCGGGCCGCATCCAGGCGCTGGCGCGCGCCGTCGTCGACGACTACGACGGCGACGTCACCCGGATCTGGCGCGACGGCGACCCCGACGGCGCGGAGGTGCTCCGCCGCCTGCGCGCGCTGCCCGGGTTCGGCGAGGCCAAGGCGAAGATCTTCCTCGCGCTGCTCGGCAAGCGGCGCGGCGTGCAGCCGCCCGGCTGGCGCGAGGCGGCCGGCGACTACGGCGACGACGTGCCGCGGTCGATCGCGGACGTCACCGACGCCGACTCGCTCGCCCGGGTGCGGGCGACCAAGAAGGCGGCCAAGGCCGCCGCCCGCGCCGGCCGCTGACCCCCCAGCACCACGCAGAGTGGAACGATCTGCTCGCAGAACGTTCCACTCGGAGCAGCTGGGCCTCAGTTCGTTCCACTCTGCGCAGGGGAGGGGAGGCGCGCGATCGCGAGGCGCGGGGCGGCGCGGCGGTCGCCGCCGGCCGCGAGGAGCACCTCGACGATCTGCTCCCCCACGAGCTCGTGCCGCTCGAGCAGCGCGTCGCGGAGCGCGGCCACGAGGTGCCGGTGCTCCGACAGCAGCCACACCACCTTCTCGCGCGCCGTGTCCAGCACGTCCTCCACCCGGCGCCGCGACTCGGGGTCGGCGAGCACCGCGCGCACGAAGTCGCCCTCGGTCGCGAGGAAGGACACGAGCGACCCGGTCATCCCCGCGGCGCCCACCATCTGCGCGGCCGTCCGCGTCGCCGCGGCGAGGTCGCTCGCGGGACCGGTCGTCGTCTGGCCGAAGAAGAGCTCCTCGGCGACGAACCCGCCCATCGCGATCTCGACGAGGCTGCGCACGTCGCCCGCCGACCGCGTGAACACCTCGTCGATGTCGTTGTGCGCGAGCAGGCCGAGCGCCTCGCCCCGCTTGACGATCGTAAGGATCTCCATCGTGCGGTTCGGCGCCACCAGCCACGTCACGACGGCGTGCCCCGCCTCGTGCGTGGCGATGAGCCGCTGCTCCGCGGGCGTGTAGTCCACGGGCTGGCCGAGGCCGACCATCTCGGTGATCCGGGCCCGCTCGACGTCGTCGTGGCTCATCGCCTCGCTCCCGCGCCGCAGCGCGTTGACGAGCGCCTCGTCGAGCAGGTGCTCGATCATCACCGGCGTCCAGCCGATCGTCGCCGCGGCCACCCGGTCGCGCACCCGCGGGTCGTCCAGGTCGGGCTCGTGCGCGCGGCGGGCGAGGAAGTGGTCGACGAGCGCGCGGCGCCCGTGCACGTCCGGTGCCCCGAAGGTGAGCCGACGGTCGAACCGGCCGGGACGCAGCAGCGCCGGGTCGAGCGAGTCCGCGCGGTTGGTGGCCGCGATGAGCAGGATGGGCGCGCGCGTCGGCCGGATCTGCCGCAGCTGCCGGTCGGCGGGCAGCAGCAGGTTGAGCGCCGCGACGCACCGGTTGACGAGCCGCTCGCCGCGCGAGGGCTGGTCGAACGACTGCATCTGCACGAGGAGCTCGTTGACCACGCCGCCGGTGCCCTCGCTGATGATCGGGTGCGTCACCGCCCCGCCCGCCCCGGACCCGCTCGCGCCGTGCCCGCCGACGCCGTGCCCGACGGCGAGCCCCGCCCCCGTGCCGGCCCCTCCCCCGCCGAGGGCGCCCAGCAGCCCCCCGCGGCGCAGCGCGATCGCGTCGATCTCCTCGATGAACCCGATCGCGCCGCCCTCGGTGCGCGCCGCCTGCCTCAGCGCGGCGAAGTACGCGCGGATCTTGCGCGCCGTCGCGCCGTAGTACATCGACTGGAAGGAGGTCGCGGAGACGAAGAGGAACGGCACGCCCGCCTCGGCCGCCATCGCCTTGGCGGTGAGCGTCTTGCCGGTGCCGGGCGGGCCCTCGAACAGCAGGCCCCGGCGCGCGCGGCCGCCCGTCCGGTCGGCGAAGCGGCGGTGCATCCAGAACAGCTCGAGCGAGCGGCGCACGTCCTCCTTGACCGCGTCGATGCCGATGACGTCGTCGAGCGTGACGTCCACCTGCTCCGGCCGGTAGGTCAGGTGCGGCGACCGCCCGCTCGCCACGTGCGTGCCGACCGCGAGGACGAGCAGGGCGACGAAGAACAGGATGAGCACGACGATGAACGGGTCCACCGCGGGCATCCGCGGCACGGGCGAGCCGCCCGCGAGCGGCACGACGACGAACCAGGCCTCGACGGCGAGGACGGCCGCGGCCACCCGGTACACCCGGCGCCGGCGCAGCCGGTCCCGGTCGAGCGCGATGTCGTGGCGGTCTGACGTCAGGGACACGGCGGTCTCCCTCCACGCGGCGGTGAAGGGGCAATGATCGGGCGAACCGGACATTTCCGCCACCGGACGCCGGTGCCCGGTCAGCCGGCCGGCGGCTCCTCGCCCCGGGCCTCCGCGAGCCCGCGCCGGTAGCCCCGCTCCTCCGCCTCGGCCGAGCCCTCCCGGAACAGGTCATCGGCGGCGGGCCGGACGAGCGCCCGCGCGCCCGGGCCGTCGTCGTCGGTCACGTACCGGCCCAGCCCGCGCACGACGGCGACCGGCCGCCCGGCGGCCTTGCCGCGCACGAGCTCGCTCGCCGCGGCGACCTCGTCGGCGACGGCCGTCACCGTGGCGACGAGCGGGCGGCCGTGGGCGTCCGTGCGCCCGCGCAGGTCGTCCAGCACGCGCAGGCCGGCCGCGCCGATCGCGACGTCCACGAGCCCCTCGCGCCACGGCCGCCCGGCCGTGTCCGTGACGACGACGGCGAGTCGCACCCCGAAGCGCGCGGCGAGCGCAGCCCGCAGGCCCCGCGCCGAGGCGTCCGGGTCCTCCGGCAGCAGCAGGACCGTCCCGGCGGGCGTGTTGCTCGCGTCCACGCCGGCGGCGGCCATGACGAGGCCGAGCCGGTTCTCCACGATGCGCAGCGGGGGCCCGCCCGGCCGCTCCCGCCGCGCGACGACGCGCACGGTCTCCGCGGTGATCGCCGCCTCCCGGTCGGCCGCGGCGAGGACCCGCCCCTCGGCCTTCGAGACGACCTTGCTCGCCACGACGACGACGTCCCCGTCCGTGAGCCCGCCCGCCGCCTCGAGCGCGTCCCCGAGCACGCGCGCGAGGTCGTCGCCCGGGCGGACCTCGCCGACGCCGTCGGGCGCCCACGCGGTGAGCGCGGCGGGCGGCGGGTCGGGCGCGGTCACCGGTGCAGCTTCGGCAGCACGTCGCGGCCGAAGACCTCGATCCACTCGCGCTGGTTGCGGCCGACGTTGTGCAGGTAGACGCGATCGAAGCCGAGGTCCACGTACCGCTGGATGGCGGCGCGGTGCACGTCGGGGTCGGCGGAGATCACCATGCGGCCCTCGAAGTCCTCCGGCCGGACGAGCCGCGCGATCTGCTCGAAGTCGTGCGGGCTGCGGATGTCCGCCTTCGGGAACTTCATGCCGCCGTTGGGCCACTCGGTCAGCGCGTTCGCCAGCGCCTGCTCGTCGGTCTCCGCCCACGACAGGTGGAGCTGGAGCACCTTCGGCATCGTCGCGGGGTCGCGCCCGGCGTCGCGGGCCCCGGCCTCGAACCGCTCGAAGAGGCCCGCGATCTTCTCCAGGGGCGCGCCCACGGTGATGAGGCCGTCGGCGTGCCGCCCCGCCCGGCGCGCGGTGACCGGGCCGGCGGTCGCGATGAGGATCGGGGGCGCCTCGTCCGGCATCGTCCACAGCCGGGTCGACTCGAGCGTGTAGTACTGCCCGGCGTGCTTGGTGTCCTTGCCGGCCAGGGACGCCGTGAACAGCTTGCGGATGATCTCGACGGCCTCGAACATCCGGTTGATCCGCTCGGGCGCCTCCGGCCAGTACCCGCCGACGACGTGCTCGTTGAGCGCCTCGCCGGAGCCGATGCCGAGCCAGTGCCGGCCGGGGTACATCGCGGCGAGCGTCGCGGACGCCTGGGCGACCATCGCCGGGTGCCACCGGAACGTCGGGGCGGTCACGCCCGGGCCGATGTCGCCGCGCGTCCGCTCGCCGAGGGCCGCCAGGACGTTCCAGACGAACGCGGCCTGCCCCTGGGCGGGCACCCAGGGCTGGTAGTGGTCCGCCGCCATCACCCCGGAGAACCCGTGGGCCTCCGCGTGCACCGACAGCTCGACGGCCTCGGTGGGGTGGAACTGCTCGAGCATCGCGGCGTAGCCGACCGTGAGTCCCTGCGGCACGTGACCTCCTTCGCCTGTCCGAGGGGCCTGGCCCCGACGCCGACCCTACGCGCGACCGCGGGGCGCCGTCGGTCCCTCCCACCGACGACGCCCCGCGCGCGTCGCTCGCCGACGATCACTCGTACGCGATCGCCTCGAGCACGTTCATCCGGGCCGCGCGGGCGGCGGGCCAGAGCGCCGCGACGACGCCCACGACCACCGCGAGGCCGAGGAGGACCCCGAGCCCGGCCCACGGCACCGCGAGGCGGTTGAGCCCCTCGTCGGCGAAGACCCGGGTCATCGTGGCGGCGAGCCCGGCGCCCACGCCGATGCCGAGGACCGTGCCGAACACCGCGGTCAGGACCGACTCGATCGTCACGATCGACGCCATCTGCAGCCGGCCGAGCCCGACGGCGCGCAGCAGGCCGATCTCGCGCGTCCGCTCCGCGATCGACATCGCGAGGGTGTTCACGATGCCGAGCACCGCGATGACGATCGACAGCGCGAGCAGGGCGTACAGGATGACGAGCACCTGGTTGACCTGCGCCGCGACCGCGTCGCCGTACTCCTCGGCGTCCATGATCGACACCACGACGTACGGCTCGGCGAGCTCCGCGAGGCCGGCCCGCACGTCGGCGAGGTCCGCGCCCGGCGTGGCCTTGACGAACACCGAGTCGATGACGCTCGCCCCGGGGCCCGCGACCGCGTCGAAGTCGGACTCCTCGACCACGAGCGGCAGCCCGAGCACGCCGGAGTCGATGATCGCGGCCAGCCGCACGCGGGTGGTGCCCCCGATGCCCTCGACCGTCAGCTCGTCGCCGACCGCCCAGCCGCGATCCTCGGCGTCGCTCGCCTGCGCCACCGCCTGGCCGGGGGCCAGGTCCGTGGCGTCGCCGGCGTCGACCGGCACCTCGAGCACCTCGGTGAAGAAGCCCTCCGGCACGCCGATGAGGGCCAGGTCCTCGCCGTCGACCCGGGTCGCCTGCGCGATCCGCAGGGCGTGCACCTCGGCGACGCCGTCCACCTGGGGAAGGTCCTCGACGAGCGCCGCGGGCACGTCCCAGGTGGCCGACTGGAGGATGAGGTCCGTCCGCGCCTGGTTGTCCACGACGTCGCGCACCGAGGCCTGGGCGGACGCGGCGAGCACCGACGCCGCCCCGACGAGGGCCATGCCGACCATGAGCGCGCCGGCCGTCGTCGCGGTCCGCTTCGGGTGCCGCGTGACGTTCCCGCGGGCGAGCGCGCCGAGCGGGCGGACGCCGGCCACGACCGGCGCGGCGAGCCCGCCGAGGACCGGCGGCACGATCGCCGGCGCGAGGGCCAGCACGCCCACGAGGATCGCGGCCGCGCCGGCGCCGAGGAGGGCGCCGCGGTTCTCCGTGACCACGCCCGTCGTCGCGACGACGACGGCGAGCAGCCCGCCGGCGAGCAGCACGGCACCGACGCCGGTGCGGACGCGCGAGGCGCGGTCGTGCGTCGCGACCTCGTCGCGCATCGCCTCGACCGGGGCCGTCAGCGCGGCCCGGCGGGCGGGCACGAGCGCGGCCACGAGGCTGACGACGGTGCCGACGAGCACCGAGACGGCCACCGTGAAGGTGTCGATCGGGACGTCGCCCGCCAGCTCCATGCCCATGCCGGCGAAGACGCCGCGGAGCAGCTCGACGAGGCCGACCCCCGCGCCGACGCCGAGGAGCGAGCCGAGCACGCCCACGACGCCGGCCTGCGCGAGCACCGACGCGAACACCTGCGTCGGCGAGGCGCCGACCGCCCGCAGCATCGCGAACTCGCGCTGCCGCTGCCGGACGACCATCGAGAACGTGTTGCCGATGATGAACGTGCCGACGAAGAGCGCGATCCCCGCGAACACCAGCAGGAACGTCGAGACGAACCCGAGCGCGGACTGCCACTGCTCGGCCATCTCGGCCCGCATCTCGTCGCCCGTGAGCACGCGCACGTCGGCGGCGGCGGCCGGGCCGTCGGCGAGGGCCGTCTCGACCGCGTCGGCGAGCGCGCGCTCGGAGACGCCGTCCTCCGCGTAGACGGCCACGCCGGTCGTCAGTCCGTCGGGCGCGTAGGCCGCGAGGGCCGTGTCCCAGTCGAGGCCGACCATGATCGCGCCGGCCATCGGGGCGGCGAACCCGAGCTCGCCGACCACCTCGACGGTGCGGACCTCGCCCGCGAGCACGACCTTCGTCGTGTCGCCGACGGCGAGCCCGGCCCGCTCGAGGGCGGCGGACTCGAGGGCGACCTCGTCGGGGCCGCTCGGCGCCCGGCCGTCCGCGACCCACAGGGCGCGCTCGTCGGGGTGCAGGCCGAGGCCGAAGCTGGGCGCCCCGTTGTTGAGGACGGCGGTGCCGTCCGCGCCCACGAGCACGATCGCGCCCTGGACGCCCGGCACCGCGGCCGCGACGCCGTCCGCCGCGGCGATCGTCTCGGCGGTCTCCAGCGGGAAGCGGGCCTGCTGGCCGCCCATCGGCGTCCCTCCGCCGGCGAGCTCGGCACCCTCGACGTAGACGTCGGCGTCCGTGCCGGCCTCGACGATGCTGTCGAAGGTGTCGGCCATCATCTCGCGCAGCGAGAAGGTCCCCGCGACGAAGGCGACGCCCAGGAGCACCGCGAGGATCGACAGGAGGAAGCGCCCCAGGTGGCTGCGGATCCCCCGCAGGGCGACGCGGCTCATCTCAGCCCTCCGGCGACACCGCCGCCGACGAGCGCCGGGGCGGCGCCCGCGAGGGCGGGCTCGGGCGCGCGGCGGCCGGCGCCGATCTCCCGGAGCGCGTCGAGGACGCTCTCCGGCGTCGGGTCGACGATCTCGCCGACGAGCCGACCGTCCGCGAGGAAGAGGACCCGGTGGGCGTAGGACGCCGCCGTCGGGTCGTGGGTCACCATGACGACCGCCTGGCCCAGCACGTCCACGGAGTGCCGCAGGAACCCGAGCACCTCGCTCGACGAGCGCGAGTCGAGGTTCCCGGTCGGCTCGTCGGCGAAGACGACCGCCGGCCGGGAGACGAGCGCCCGGGCGCACGCGACGCGCTGCTGCTGGCCGCCGGAGAGCTCGCCCGGGCGGTGGTCGAGCCGGTCGCGCAGCCCGACGGCGTCGACGACCGTGTCGAACCAGTCGCGGTCGACGGGGCGGCGTGCGATGTCGAGGGGCAGCGTGATGTTCTCCTCCGCCGTCAGCGTGGGGATGAGGTTGAAGGCCTGGAAGACGAAGCCGAGGCGCTCGCGGCGCAGCCGGGTCAGGCCCCGCTGGCCGAGCCGCGCGACGTCCTCGCCGTCGACGACGACGGTGCCGCTCGTCACGGTGTCGAGCCCGGCCATGCAGTGCATGAGGGTCGACTTGCCGGAGCCGGAGGGGCCCATGATCGCGGTCAGCTCGCCGTTGGCGAAGTCGACGTCGACGCCGTCGAGGGCGCGGACGGCCGTCTCGCCGGAGCCGTAGACCTTCACGAGGCCACGCGCGGACGCGATGGCCCCCTCGCCTCGGGGGTACACGGTCACAGGGCGCACGGGAGTTCCCTTCGTCGCACAGGGGGTGGTCGGTCGACGTCGTCGTCGGTGATGGTTCGATCATGGAGCGACGCGGCCGCCACCGGATCAGGGAGCGCCCCGGAGCGCCCCCTGAACGTGCGCCCCGGGGGGTCAGGGTGAGCCCCGGGGGTGCCCTCAGGGGACGAGGACGACGGTCCCCCGCTTGCGCCCCGTCTCGACGTACGCGTGGGCGGCGGGCGCCTCGTCGAACCGGAAGGTCCGGTCGAGCACCGGCCGCAGGCGCCCGCGCGCGGCGAGGTCGAGGAGCTCGGCGAGGTCGGCCGCCTTCCGCTCCGGCGCCCGCAGCCCGGTGAACGCGATCCGCGCGCGCCGGCGGCGCCCCGGCACCCGGCCGGCGAGGGTGTGCCAGGCGAGCGCGGCCGTCGGCGCGGTGCCGAGGTAGGTTCCCTGGGGCCGCAGCGCGCGCCGCACGCGGCGGAACGACGTCGTCCCCACGGCGTCGAAGAACACGTCGAAGGCCTCGCGACGCGCGGCGACGTCCTCGACCGCGTAGTCGACCACCTCGTCGGCGCCGAGCTCGCGCGCGAGCCCCGCGTTGCGGGCGCTGCACACGGCGGTCACGTGGGCGCCCGCGGCGGCCGCGAGCTGGACGCCGGCGGACCCGACGGTTCCCGAGGCGCCGTTGACGCAGACGCGGTGCCCCGCCCGGACGCGCCCGGCATCCCGCAGGAACGGCAGGGCGGTGAGGCCGCCCTCGGCCAGGGCGACGGCGTCGGGCGCGGAGAGGTCGTCGGGGATCCGGACCACCCCGCCCGCCGGGACCCGCGCGTACTCGGCGGCGCCCCCCATCGTGGCGCCCGTCGCGCCGACCACGCGGTCCCCCGGGCGCAGGCCGGCGACCCCGGGACCGAGCGCGACGACGACGCCGGCGAGCTCCGAGCCCCCGACCGGTTGGCGCGGCCGCCGCAGCCCGGCGGCCAGCCGGGCCACCGCCGGGTCGGCGGCGCGCATGTGGGCCTCGGCGCGCGAGACCGCGACGGCCTCCACGCGGACGAGCGCCTCCCCCGCCCGCGGCTCGGGGACGGGCAGGGTCTCGACCCGGAGCACCTCGGGCGGGCCGTACCGGCGCGCGGTGACGGCGCGCATGCGCTCCGGGGCCGTCCCGGACGGCGACGGCGGTGCGATGGCGGGCGTGGGGGCGGGGGTGGGGTGCTCGGCGGTCATGGCCGCTCCTCGTCGGGGTAGGCGAACACGTCCTCGAGGGGCACCCCGAGCGCGCGCGCGATCTGGAAGGCCATCTCGAGGGACGGGGAGTACCGGCCCTGCTCGATGGCGTGAGGTCGAGGCGGGCACGGTGCACGCGGATCGAGTTCGTGACCCGGGTGGGACGGCCCATCACAGCCCCCGCCGGTAGGCGACGAGCCGCACGACGCTCGAGACGACCACCTGCACGACGAACGCGGCGTAGATCGCGTTGGCGATCCAGAAGTGGGGCGCGGCGAC
>Ga0310834_100094_pt1 | contig 166627 bp, 165 predicted proteins | sample SM_ome_2_FD_201314 | JGI IMG/M metagenome (GOLD analysis project Ga0310834, IMG submission 201314) | Sorghum-adapted microbial communities enriched on stacked mutant (SM) sorghum from Joint BioEnergy Institute, Emeryville, California... ... | reverse complement strand
TCATCAAACAACGACTCCACCTGACCACCCGACAGACGAAGCATCCACCCTCCAAACCACCCGATTTGCAGGGCGAATCATCGCCGTTAGCCCGGACGGACCCGCCGACTATTTCCGGGGGAAGTAGCTAGAGCCCGTAGGACCTGCCGATCACGTCGAGCATGATCTCGTCGGTCCCGGCGCCGATGCGGTTCAGGCGCAGGTCGCGCCACACGCGCTCGACGCCGTACTCCTTCATGTAGCCGGCTCCGCCGTGGATCTGGATGCACTCGTCGGCGACCTCGACGGCGATGCGGGAGGCGTGGAGCTTGGCCATCGAGATCTCGCGCACCGGGTACTCGCCGTTCTGGAAGCGCCACGCGGTCGTGTACACGAGCTGGCGGGCGGTCTCGATCTTCGTCGCCATCTCGGCGAACTTGTGCCGGATGACCTGGAAGCGGCCGATCTCCCGGCCGAACGCGGTGCGCTGCTTGGCGTACTCGAGGGTCTGGTCGAAGACCCGCTGCGCGCCGGCGACCGAGCCGGCCGCGCCGATGAGCCGCTCGCCCTGGAGCTCCCACATGATGTGGTAGAAGCCCTTGCCGACCTGGCCGAGCACGGCGCTGTCGGGGACGCGGACGTCCTGGAACGCGAGCAGCGCCGTGTCCGACGCGTGCATGCCGAGCTTCTGCAGGCGCTTCTCGCGGATGACGCCGGGCAGGTCCATCGGGACGAGGAAGAGCGTGAAGCCGTCGTAGCCGGCGTCCGGGTCGGTCTTCGTGACGAGCACGATGACGTCGGCGCGATGCCCGTTGGTGATGTAGGTCTTCGAGCCGTTGATGACCCATTCGCCGGTCGACTCGTCGCGCACCGCGCGGGTCTTGATGCCGGCGACGTCGGATCCGGCGTCGGGCTCGGTGATGCCGAGGCAGAGGATCTTCTCGCCCTTGATCGCGGGCTCGGCCCACTGGCGCTTCTGCTCCTCGGTGCCGAACGCGAGGATCGGCGGCAGCGCCATGTCGGTCTGCACCGCGACGGCCATCGCCAGGCCGCCCGACTGGGCGTGGACGATCTCCTCGGCGAGCACGAGCGCGGAGTAGTAGTCGCCGCCCTGGCCGCCGTACTCGACGGGCTTGTCGAGCCCGAGGAAGCCGAGCTCGCCCATCCGGCGGAACACCCAGTCGGGGAAGGTCGTCTCCTCCCACTCCTCGGCGTGGGGGGCGAGCTCCTTCTGCGCGAACGAGCGGATCGACTCGCGGAGCTGCTCGTGCTCGTCCGTGAAGATGAAGTGCTTGCGCGGCCGGGTGTGGTCGGGCTTGAGGACGTCGGCGGAGGCGGTCATGGGGCGGAACAGTAGGGAGTAGGACTTCCCACTTTCAACCGGCGGCCAGCGCCGCGGCCAGCTCCGGGCGCCCGGAGATGCCGAGCTTCGCGTAGGCGTGCCGCAGGTGCCATTCGACGGTCTTCATCGTCACGAACAACGCCTCGGCGACCTCACGGTTGGAGAGACCCTGCGCGGCGAGCTCGGCGGTCCGCCGCTCGGCCGGGGTCAGCGCGCCCACGCCGGTGATCTGCGCGCGGCGCGGGCGCGCCCCGGTCTTGACGAGCTCGGCGCGGGCGCGCGCGGCGATCGCGCGGGCGCCGCAGCGGTCGGCCTGGTCGAGCGCGCGGCGCAGGATCGGGCGCGCCCGCTCGACGTCGCCGTGCGCGCGCCACGCGCCGCCGAGGTCGGTCAGCGCGCGCACGCGCTCGAGCGTCGCGGGGGAGCGCTCGAGCTCGGCGACCGCGCGCTCGAGCAGGTCAAGGCCCCGCTCGCCGCCCGCGACGAGCCCCTGCGCGCGCAGCGCGACGCCGAGCGAGCGCGGCGCGCCGAACGCGGTCGCGTGCCGGACCTCCTCGGCGGCGAGCTCCGCCGCGCGGTCGCGGTCGCCGAGCGCGAGCGCCGCCAGCGCGGCCGCCGAGCGCCACGGGAACAGCGCCGGGTTCGGCGTCGCCACCCGCTCGCCCGCGGCGAGGTGGTCGGCGAGCGCGCCGGCGTGGTCGCCCCGCGCGGCGCGCAGCCGTCCGCGCGCGTGGAGCGCGTAGGCGGCGAACGGCGGCGCGGTCCGATCGAGCTCGGCGAGGACCGGCGCGAGCGCGGCCTCGGCGCCGGCGAGGTCGTCCTGCTCGACGAGCGCCGCCGCCAGCACCGCGGCGGCCGGCGCGACGTACATCGCCCAGCCGTGCCGCTGCCCGTCGAGCGCCTGCTGGGCGTCGGCGCTCGCGTCGGCGAGCCGCCCGGCCCACAGGTGCGGGGTGGCGCGGGCGTAGCTCGCGGTGGCGAAGCCGGTGACCGAGCCGCGCCGGCGCGCGTCGGCGATCGCGGCGCTCGTCTGCTCGATCGCGCCGTCGAGGTCGTCGGTCCACGTCAGCGCGGCGTTCGCGTGCACCCAGTTCAGGCCGTCGGACGTCTCGGCGGCGATGAGCTCGCCGTCGCCGAGCGCCCGCCGCGCGATCTCGCGCGCGCCCTCGTACGGCTCGAGCGCGAAGACCTGCTGGGCGGCGAGCGTCGCCAGCACCGCCCGGTCGGGGACGTCGAGCGGGCCGCGCAGCCGGGCGACGTCCCCGGCGTGGGCGAGCGCCTCGGGGCGCAGCGACGGCTCGATGACGCTGAGCGCGACGAACTGCGCGCGCAGCTCGCGCGCCACCGGCGAGCCGTCGCCGGCCGCGGCGAGCCCGTCGCGGAGGGCCTGGGCGGCGTCGCCGGCGCGGCCGAGGGCGAACAGCGCCTGGCCGAGGCCATGCAGCGCGCGCACGGCGACGTCGCCGCCGGCGCCGAGCGCGCGGGCCTCGTCGAACGCCGCGAGCGCCTCCGGGTCACCGCTCATGAGCCGCACGCGCCCGAGGTCGAGGAGCGTCCCGGCGCGCCGCTCGTCGTCGAGCGGCTCGGCGAGCAGCCGCGCCAGGTGCCGCGCGGCGATCTCGGGGACCCCGCGCTCGAGCGCCTGGCCGGCGGCGGCACGCAGCGCGTCGGCGGCCCACGGCCGGCCGGACCGCGGGACCTCGGCGAGCTGGGCGGCGACGCGCTCGGCGGGCGCGCCGGCGTCGTGCAGGAGCGCGGCGGCGCGCAGGTGCAGGCCCTGCCGCTCGTCGGCGCCGACCTCGCGGAGGACCGCCGCGCGGACGAGCGGGTGCGCGAAGACGACCGGCTCGGCCCGCGCGAGCACCGAGGCGCCGGTGAGCGCCGCGGCGGCGGCCGCGGCGCCGTCCGGGTCGAGCCCGGCGAGCGCGGCCGCGTCGGCGAGCCGCACGTCGTCGCCGAGGACGGCCGCGGCGACCGCGAGCGCGGCGGCGCCGTCGTCGTCGAGCGCGGCGATCCGGCGCAGCACCGCCCGGGCGATCGACGCGGGCTCCAGGCGGGCGACGCGTGCCGGGTCGGGCGGGCGGTCCTCGGCCCGCAGCGTCCGCAGCAGCTCGCCGAGCAGGAACGGGTTGCCGCCGGTCGCCTTCGCGCACGCCGCGCACAGCGCGGCCGACGCCTGCGCCGGCCACGCGTCGCGCACGAGCGCGGCGACCGCCCGTGGCGTCAGCGCGCCCGGCCGGACGACGGTCGCGACGCGGTGGCCGAGCAGGTGCTCGAGCGGCTCGGGCCGCTCGCCCGCCCCGCCGGGGCGCGTGCCCGCGACGATCGCGACCGGCAGCTCGTCGACGTGCTCGGCGAGGTACGCCAGCGCGCGCAGCGACGCCGGGTCGGCCCAGTGCGCGTCGTCGACGACGAGCGCGGCCGGCCGCTCGGCGGCGAGGTTCGCCGCCAGCCAGTGCAGCCCGTGGACGAGCGAGGCGAGCGCGCGGTGGTCGCCGGTCCGCGCGCGGTCCCGGCGCCCGCCGCCGCCGCCCGCGCGCGGCGCGAGCAGCGGCACGGCCAGCTCGGCCGCGCCTGCGAGCACGCGGTCGAGCGCGGCGTCGTCCAGCGCGGCGACGGCAGGGGAGAAGAGCTGCTGGGCGACCCCGAACGGCAGGGCGGTCTCGGCCACGCCGCCGCGGCCGCGCAGCACCTGCATCCCGCGGGCCCGCGCGTGCGCGGCCGCCGCCTCCAGCAGCCGCGACTTGCCGATCCCCGGCGCGCCCTCGACGACCACGAGGCCGCCGCCTCCCGCGCGGGCGCCGTCCAGCACGGCGCCGATCGCCGCGAGCTCGGCGTCGCGCTCGAGCAGCGGGCCCGCCGCCTGGTGCACCCCTGTCCGGATCACGGCGTGACCCTAGTCCGGCGCACCGGTCGCGTGCGCGGCCTCGGGCTCGGACATCGGTCCAGCGCGGCGAGACCGCGTCGCGCGCCGCGCGGGCGTAGGCTCCCCGCCCCGTGCCTGGAGAGCTTGTCCGCTACGACGTCGCCGACGGCGTCGCCACGATCAGCCTCGACGACCCCGACACGCGGAACGCGCTGTCGGACGAGATGCTCGACGCGCTCATCACCGCCTTCGAGCGCGCCCGCGACGACGACGGGGTCCGGTGCGTCGTCCTCGCGTCGACCCACGACAAGGTGTTCAGCTCCGGCGGCAACCTCGCGGGCTTCGCCGCCGAGGTCCCGCTCGTCCACAAGCACTTCGGGACGACGAAGTTCCCGCGGCTGTTCACGCTCATCGGCGAGCTCGGCAAGCCGTCGATCTGCGCGGCGGGCGGTCACGTGCTGGCGGGCGCGCTCGGCGTCGCGCTGGCCTGCGACCTGGTGATCGCCAAGGAGGGCGCCACGTTCGGCACGCCGGAGATCAACGTCGGCGTGTTCCCGTTCATGATCATGGCGCTGATCTACCGGAACGTGCCGCGCAAGAAGACCAACGAGCTGCTGCTGCTCGGCGAGCGCATCAGCGCCGAGGAGGCCGAGCGGATCGGTCTGGTCAACAAGGTCGTCCCGGCCGGCGAGTTCGACGCCGCGGTCGCCGACTGGGCGTCGAGGCTCGCGGCCAAGTCGCCGGTGCTGATGAGGCTCGGCAAGGACGCGATGTTCCGCCAGCAGGACATGGCGTTCGCCGACGCGCTGGAGTTCCTGCACCACAACCTGACGCTGGCGTTCTCGACCGAGGACATCCAGGAGGGCGTCAAGGCGTTCTTCGAGAAGCGGGAGCCGCAGTGGAAGGGTCGCTGAGCGTCGTCGGCCTGCTGTGCCGCACCTCCGACCGCTCGCCGGGCCCGGTGCGCGGCGCCGAGGCGCTCGCGACCGCGCTGGCCGAGCAGGCCGGCACGACCGCGCGGATGATCGGCTCGCCCGGCGAGCCGCGCGACGGCCACTGGCGCGACGACCTGCGCGACTCGCGCGGCTGCCTGCTCGAGGCCGGCGGCCAGGTCGACGACGCGCTCGTCGCCGGGCGGTTCCCGGTGCTCGTGGCCGGTGACTGCTCGATCTCCATCACGACGCTGCCGACCGTCGTCCGCCACCACCCCGAGGCGTACGTGCTGTGGCTCGACGCGCACGGCGACTTCAACACGCCGGACACGACCCCGTCGGGCTTCCTCGGCGGCATGTGCCTGGCGGCCGCGTGCGGCCGCTGGGACGCGGGGTTCGGCGAGGCGCCGGTCGACCCTACCCGCGTCGTCATGTGCGGGGTGCGCGACCTCGACGGGCAGGAGCAGGTGCTGCTCGAGACGAGCGGCGTGCGGCGCGTGCGGCCGAGCCAGCTCGGCGACGAGCTCGACGGCAAGGACGTGTACGTGCACCTCGACCTCGACGTGCTCGACCCGTCGCTGCTGCAGACGAGGTTCGCCGCGCCGGGCGGCCTGACCGACGCCGGCCTGCGGACGCTGCTCGGTGAGGTCGCCGGCGTCACGCGGCTGCTCGGCGTCGAGATCACGCAGTTCGACGCGCCCGAGGACGAGGCCGCCCGCGAGGCGCTGACCGAGACGATCGCCGCGGTCGTGCAGCCGCTGCTGCGCGAGGCGGCGCGGTCGGGCGCGTAGGGTTCGGCGGCGTATGACCGCCGACGCCAAGCCCTCCCTCCTCCGCCCGCTCGTCGAGGACCTGCACGCCCGCCGCGAGAAGGCGCGCGCGGGCGGCGGCCCGGACAAGATCGCCAAGCAGCACGAGCAGGGCAAGCTCACCGCGCGCGAGCGGATCGACCTGCTCGTCGACGAGGGGACGTTCACCGAGCTGGGCATCCACGCCCAGCCGCACTTCTCCCAGCAGGCGATGGCCGGGCGCGAGGCGCCCGCCGACGGCGTCATCACCGGCTACGGCAAGGTCGACGGGCGGATGGTCGCGATCGCCGCCTACGACTTCACGGTCATGGCGGGGTCGATGGGGATGACCGGCGAGCTGAAGGTCGCCCGCATGCGCGAGATGGCGCTGACGAAGCGGATGCCGATGATCTGGCTGCTCGACAGCGCGGGCGCCCGCATCCAGGAGGCGGTCGGGTCGCTGTTCGCCGGCTCGGGCGACCTGTTCCGCGAGGAGGTCATCGCGTCCGGCGTCATCCCGCAGATCGCGGCGCTCATGGGGCCGTGCGCGGCCGGCACCGCCTACATCCCCGGGCTGGCGGACTTCGTGCCGATGGTCAAGGGGCGCGGGTCGATGGCGCTCGCCGGCCCGCACCTCGTGCGCGCGGCGATCGGCGAGGACGTCACCCAGGAGGAGCTCGGCGGCTCGCGGGTGCACACCCGCAGGTCGGGCGTCGGCGACCTCGAGGTCGCGTCCGACGAGGAGTGCATCCAGCGCATCAAGGAGTACCTGTCGTTCATGCCCTCGCACAACCGCGAGGCGCCGCCGCGCAGGCCGGTCTCCGACCCGGTCGACCGGATGGACGAGGAGCTGCTCGACGTGCTCCCCGAGTCGAACCGCAAGCCGTACGACATGTACGAGGTCATTCGCCGGATCGTCGACGACGGCTGGTTCTTCGACATGAAGCCCAACTGGGCGAAGACGATCATCACGTGCTTCGCGCGGTTCGGCGGGCGGCCGGCCGGGATCGTCGCCTCGCAGCCCAGGCAGCTCGGCGGCATCCTCGACAACGACTCGGCCGACAAGGCGGCGCGGTTCGTCAACCTCTGCAACGCGTTCGGGATCCCGCTCGTCTTCCTCATGGACGTGCCGGGCTTCATGGTCGGCACGAAGGTCGAGCAGGCGGGCATCATCCGCCACGGCGCGAAGATGCTCTACGCGGTCGCCAACGCGACCGTCCCGAAGATCACGGTCGTGCTGCGCAAGGCCTACGGCGCCGGCTACTACGTCATGAACGGCCGCGCGTACGAGCCCGACCTCATCGTCGCGTGGCCGAGCGCGGAGATCAGCGTCATGGGCGCCGAGGGCGCGGTCGAGATCATCTTCCGCAAGCAGGTCGAGGAGGCCGAGGACCCGGCCGCCAAGAAGGCCGAGCTCATCGAGAACTACCGGAAGATCATCGACGTGTACATCGCGGCGGCCAACGACATGATCGACGACGTCATCGACCCGCGCGAGACGCGCCCGACGATCTGCCGGGCGCTCGAGATGGCCGAGGGCAAGCAGCTCGACCGGCCGTGGAAGCGCAACGGGGTCGTCCCGGTCTGAGCCATGCCGGTCGCCGTCGTCACCGGCGCCGCCCAGGGGATCGGCCGCGCCGTCAGCGAGACGCTCGCCGCCGAGGGCCACGAGCTCGTCCTGTGCGACGTGCGCGAGCCCGCCGAGACGCTCGACGCGCTGCGCGCAGCCGGCGCGGAGGCGCACGCGGTCGTCGGCGACGTGTCCGAGGACGCGTACGCCGCGCGGGTCGCCGCGACCGTCGCCGAGCGGTTCGGCCGCGCCGACGTGCTCGTCAACAACGCGGGCATCTCGGCGATCGTGCCGGCCGAGGAGATCGAGCCTGCCCTGTGGCGACGCGTGCTCGACGTCAACCTCACCGGGCCGTTCCTGCTCGCGCAGGCGCTCGGGCGGCCGATGCTCGAGGCGGGCTCCGGCTCGATCGTGAACGTCGCCTCGATCGCCGGCCTGACCGGCATCGCCGATCGCGCCGCCTACAACGCCTCCAAGCACGGGCTCGTCGGCCTGACCCGTACGCTCGCCGCCGAGTGGGGCGGGCGCGGCGTGCGCGTCAACGCGGTCTGCCCCGGCTGGGTGAAGACCGAGATGGACGTCGCCGACCAGGCCGGCGGCGGCTACACCGACGCCGACATCGTCGAGCAGGTCCCGATGGCCCGGTTCGCCACGCCGGACGACATCGCCCGGGCGGTCGCGTTCCTCGCCGACCCGGCGAAGAGCGGGTTCGTCAACGGCGTCATGCTGCCGGTCGACGGCGGCTGGACCTCCGACGGCTCCTGGACCTCGCTGCGCCTGCGCAAGCGCTGAGCGCCGCCGGGCGCCGCGCCGCCTACTCCTCGGGCGGCGTGTCCTGCTCGGGATCGGCGTCGGCGGGGGAGGCCTCGCTGAGCGCGCGGCGGCGCGGCAGCCGCCGGGCGAGCGCGTCGCGGCGGTCGCGGATCTCCCGGCCGGCCGGGCCGACGACCGCGCGGGCGGGCGCGGGCAGCGAAGGCCACGCCGACCGGACCTGCTCGAGCGCCGCCTCGACCGCGTCGAGGTGCGCCTCGGCGGTCGACGGCTCGCCGGCGGCGAGCGCCTCCTCGGCGGCGTCGAGCGCCAGGCCGGCGTCTGCGAGGGTGCGCAGGGCAGCGTCCACGCACCGGACCGTAGAGGCTCGCCACTTCCACCTGCGTCCCGGTCCGCCTAGAGTGCGAAGTGGCACGTCCCACTTCCCGCGGAGAAGCGCAGCTCGTGAGCCTCGAAGACCCCGTCGTCATCACCTGCTCGATCTCCGGATCGCTCGCGAACCGCGAGCAGTGTCCGGCGATCCCGTACACGCCCGAGGAGTACGCCGCCGAGGCCCGGCGGATCGTCGACGAGGGCGGGGTGATGATCCACATCCACGCCCGGAGGCCCGACGGCACGCCGTCGTACGAGGTCGAGGACTTCCGCAACATCAGCGAGGCGATCCGGGCCGAGGTCGGCGACGACGTGATCGTCAACTTCTCGACCGGCGCGGTCGGCGTCAGCGTCGAGAAGCGGCTCGCCTACCTACGCGAGGTCCGGCCCGAGGTCGCCGCGCTGAACATGGGCTCGATGAACTACGCGAAGTACTCGGCGCGGCGCAAGTCGTTCGTGTTCGACGCGGTCTTCGCCAACCCGTTCAGCGAGATCATCGAGCTGCTCGGCGCGATGAACGAGCTCGGCATCAAGCCCGAGCACGAGTGCTTCGACGTCGGCCACGTCGGCTCGCTGCATCCGCTCATCGACATGGGCGTCCTGCGCGAGCCCCTGCACGTCGACTGCGTCATGGGCGTCACCGGCGGCATCCCGCCGACCGCGCGCAACCTCGCCGCGATGGTCGACAACATCCCGGCCGGGTCGCACTGGGGCGTGATCGGGATCGGCCGCGTCCAGTGGATGCTCGTGAACGCGGCGCTGACGCTCGGCGGCTCGATCCGGGTCGGGCTGGAGGACAACTTCTACCTGCCGGACGGCACGATGGCGCGCTCGAACGGCGACCTGATCGCCAAGGCGCGCGAGATGACGCTCAACTGCGGCCGCCGGCCCGCGACCGTCCAGGAGGCGCGCGACCTGCTCGGCATCCCGCAGCGCACGGGGGTGACCGCGTGAGCGCGCTCCCGCTCGAGGGCGTTCGCGTCCTGGACCTCAGCCGCCTGCTGCCCGGCGGCTTCTGCTCGCTGCTGCTCGCCGACTTCGGCGCCGAGGTCGTCAAGGTCGAGGACACCGGCATGGGCGACTACATCCGCTGGTCGCCGCCGCACCACGAGGGCGTCGAGCAGACCGCCGCCTCGGCGCTCTTCCTCAGCCTGAACCGCAACAAGCGCTCGGTCCGGGTCAACCTCAAGAGCGACGAGGGCAAGGAGGTCCTGCTCCGGATGGTGCGCGAGGCCGACGTGCTGCTCGAGTCGTTCCGCCCCGGGGTCCTGGACCGGCTCGGCCTCGGCTACGAGCGCCTGCGCCGGGAGAACCCGGGGCTCGTGTACTGCGCGATCACCGGCTACGGCCAGGACGGCCCGTACCGCGACCGCTCGGGGCACGACATGAACTACCTCGGGCTCGTCGGGCTGCTCGGGCTGACCGGCGAGCCGGACGGCCCGCCGGTGTCGTCGGCCGGCCAGATCGCCGACCTCGGCGGCGGCGCGCTCATGGCGGCGTTCGGGATCCTCGCCGCCCTGCGCGAGCGCGACCGCTCAGGCGAAGGCCAGCTCGTCGACGTGTCGATGGCCGACGGCGCGCTGTCGTGGCTGGCGATGGTCGCCGCGCAGTACCTCGCGGACGGCCGCGTCCCGCGGCGCGGCCGCGAGGCGCTGAACGGCGGGCTGGTCTGCTACCGGCCGTACCGCTGCAAGGACGGCTGGGTGAGCTTCGGCGCGCTCGAGCCGAAGTTCTTCCAGGCCTGGTGCCGCGGCGTGGGGCGCGAGGACCTCGTCGACAAGCAGTTCGAGGGCCCCGGCTCGGAGGCGCACGCCGAGATCGAGCGGATCTTCCTCAGCCGCACGCGCGACGAGTGGCAGCAGTTCGCCTCCGAGGTCGACTGCTGCCTGGAGCCGGTGCTCGACCTCGACGAGGCGCTCGACTCCGACCTCGTCAAGGCGCGCGACATGGTCGTCGAGATCGACCAGCCCGGCGCCGAGCGCCCCGTCCGGCTGCTCGGCGTGCCGGTGAAGCTCAGCCGTACGCCGGGCGACCCGAACCGGGCGCCCGGGCCGAGCCTCGGCGAGCACACCGACGAGGTCCTGCGCGGCCTGGGCTACGACGACGACGCGATCGCCGCGCTGAAGGAGCAGGGGGCCGTCGCCGGTCCGGCGGCCGAGGCCGAGTCGCGGGGGTCGTTCCTGGCGTGAGCCGCAACGGCCTGCTGAGGATGTCCGAGCTCGCCGAGCGCTCGGGCGTCAGCCCGGCGACGATCAAGCACTACCTGCGCGAGGGGCTCCTCGGCTCGGGCGAGGACGTCGTGAAGACCTCGCGCAACATGGCCTGGTACCCGCCGGAGTTCGTCGACCGCCTCAAGCTCATCCGGCGCCTGCAGGAGGAGCGGTACATGCCGCTCAAGGTCATCCGCGAGGTGCTCGACCGCGAGCTGGTGCTCGAGGCGGCCGTCCGCGACCGGCAGACGCCGCGGGTCCCGCGCGAGGCGGTCCTGGACCGCCTGCCGGCCGAGGTCCTCGACCGGCTCGCCGAGATCGGCGTGCTGACGCCGGACGAGGAGGGCTACGACAGCGAGGACGTGCGGATCATCGACGCGATCGCGCGGTTCCGCGCCGGCGGCTACGACGAGCGCCTGGGCTTCACCGTCTACGAGACGCTGCGCTACAAGGAGGCGCTGCAGCCGCTCGTGGAGCGCGAGGTCGAGTCGCTGCTCGAGCACCTGACCGGGGAGGAGCGGGCGGCCGACATCATCGCCGCGGGGGCCGAGCCGCTGCGCGAGCTCATCGGCGCGATGCACTCCAAGCTGCTGCTCGCCGAGCTCAACCGCCGCCGGTCGGCGACGGCCGCGGGCGCGGACCCGGACGGGGACGCGGATCGGAGCGCCTGATCTCGTACAGGGCGTGCGGCGCGCCGTAGGCGTCGCGGATGCCCGACTCGCGCATCCCGAGCGCCGCGCAGACCGCCCGTGAGCGCTCGTTGTGCGGCAACACCACCGCGATGATCCGGTCGAGCCCGAGCTCGGTGAAGCCCGCCTCCAGCCACCGTGCCGCCGCCTCGCGGGCGTACCCGAGGCCCCAGCGCGAGCGGACCAGGCACCAGCCGGTCTCGACCTCCGGGCCGCGGCCCTCGAAGCGCTGGAGGCCGACCTCGCCGACGAGCAGCCCGGTCGCCCGCTCCTCGACCGCCCAGAACGCCCACCCGTGGCGCTCCTGGTGGCGCAGGTGCTCGCCGAGCTCGGCGACGCTCTCGTCGAGGCTCGTGTGGGTGCCGCCGACCCACGGGCCGACCTCCGGGTCCGACCACATCGCGTGGAGCGCGTCGAGATCGTCCTCGCGGAACGGCCGCAGGCGCAGCCGCTCGGTCTCCATGAGCGTCTCCACGCCGCGCAGTATGGCTGCCCGCTGATATTCATCGGCGCCGCATGAACTCGTTCCTGGAGCGGCGCTTCCAGCTGACCGAGCGCGGCACGACCGTGCGCACGGAGGCTCTCGGCGGCGTCACGACGTTCGCCACGATGGCGTACATCATCTTCGTCAACCCGGCGATCCTGTCATCGGCGGGAATGCCGTTCGGCGCGGTGGCGGTCGCCACGGCGCTCGCTGCGGCGCTCTTCACGATCGTCATGGGCCTGTACGCGAACGTCCCGTTCGCGCTCGCCTCGGGCCTGGGCATCAACGCGGTCGTCGCGTTCGACATCGTCCTCGGCCGGGAGGTGCCGTGGCAGGTCGGCATGGCGTGCGTGGTCATCGAGGGCCTGCTCGCGGTCGTGCTCGTCCTCGCCGGCCTGCGCGAGGCGGTCGTCCGCGCGGTCCCGATGGCGCTGAAGCTGTCGATCGGCGTCGGCATCGGCCTGTTCATCACGCTCGTCGGGCTGCGCGACGGCGGGATCGTCGTCAACGACGAGGCGACCGGCATCGCGCTCGGCGACCTGACGTCGGGCCCGGCGCTCGTCTCCCTCGCGGGCATCCTCGTCGCGGTCGCGCTCGCGGCGCGCAACGTGCGCGGGTCGATCCTCGCGGGCATCGCGACGAGCACGGTCCTCGGCCTGATCTTCGGCGTCCTGGACGGCCCGAGCGGCGTCATCGACCTGCCCGGGTCGGGCGACTTCTCGACGATCGGCGACGGCATCGCCCCGGGCAACCTCGCCGACGCGCTGACCTGGGCGCTCGTCCCGGTCATCTTCGCCCTGTTCATGACCGACTTCTTCGACACCGTCGGCAGCGCGGTCGCGCTGGGCGAGCAGGCGGGCCTGACCGACAAGCACGGCGAGATGCCGCAGATGCGGCGCGTCCTGCTGGCCGACAGCGCGAGCGCGGCGGGCGGCGGCGTGTTCGGCGTCTCGTCGGTGACGACCTACGTGGAGAGCGGCGCCGGCATCGGCGCGGGCGCCCGCACCGGCCTGGCGAACCTCGTCACCGGCGGGCTGTTCCTCCTGTCGATCTTCTTCGTGCCGCTCGTCGAGCTCGTCGGCCAGAGCGTCGGCGAGGCCGGCCTGCACCCGGCGATCGCGCCCGCGCTCGTCCTCGTCGGCGCGCTCATGATCCGGCTCGTCGCCGGGATCGACTGGTCGAAGCCCGAGGATGCGATCCCCGCGTTCCTCATCATCGCCGGGATCCCGCTGACGTTCTCGATCGCCGCCGGCATCGGCCTGGGGATCATCGGCTACGTCGTCGTGATGGTCGCGCTGCGCCGCGCGGGCGAGGTGCACCCGCTCATGTGGGTGCTCGTGCCGATGTTCCTGGCGTTCTACGCGTCGGACTGGCTCAGCGCGAACGTGTTCTGAGCGCCGGCCCGCGCGGGCTCAGCCCGTGTAGGCGGTGTCCCACCGGATCGTGCCGCCGCGCAGGTTCTTCACCTGCCGGCGGCGCGTCTCGGCGTCCTCTCCGCTGCGGACCCGGCAGCGCACGCGCCGCAGGCCCTCCGGGAAGCCCTTGCGGCGCAGGCGCTTGGTGCGGCAGGAGAGCCGCACGACCCAGCGCGCGCCGTACGAGGTGTGGCGGAACTCGGACCGCCACCACCTCCCCCGGTCGAGCATGTCGACGATCGCGTAGGCGGCGATGTAGCACGGCACCTTGCGCGTGGAGAAGTCGTTGTTCGCCGGGTCGAGCCGGTCGCGCATCGACGCGTCCGGCTTGCACTTGCCCGGGTTCCTCCACGCGGCGGGCGCGGGGGCGGCGAGCGTCAGGACCACGGCCGCGGCGGCCGGGACGACGGTCAGGCTGCGGCGGTTCATCCGCGCAGTATCTCCAGCTCGAGCTCCAGCTCGTCGCGCAGGGGGATCTCGTGGTCGCCGATCTCGGGGATCTCGGGCTTCAGGCGCGCGCGGGCGGCGTCGACCGCGCCGGGGCGCAGCGCCCGCAGCCGCAGGCCACGCCGCTGGTACCAGCGGATCGCGTCGACGTTGTCGTTCGTGGTGACGAGCCACAGGCGGCGGCAGCCGGCCGCGGCGGCGCGCCGGCGCGCCTCGCCGACGACGCCCTCGCCGCGCACGTCGGAGTGGAAGGTCAGGACCTCGCACTCGTCGCCGTGGACGACGTAGGTCAGGACCGCGACGACCGTGCCGTCGCCGTCGACGGCGAGGAGCTGCGGGTGCTCGATCGGGCGCAGCACCTCGCCGCGACGGGCGACCCGCAGCGAGTGCCAGCGCTCGAGGAACGGCTCGACGGCCGGGACGTCGGCGGGCTCGCGTGGGCGGATCTCGAACTGCATCGTGCCGGGAAGGTCCGGGGAAGGTCCGATGCCGACGATGCGCGCCGCCATCGACCAAGGTCGACCAAGGAGCAGATCATGCATCACCCGATCAGCCGACCGTCACCGGCGCTCGTCGCGCCTCCGTCGCCGGTCCTCCCGGCCCGCAGGGTCCCGCGGGTCCGGCGGGCCCGGCCGGCCCGGCCGGTGAGCGAGGCCCGGCCGGTGAGCGCGGACCGGCGGGCGAGCGCGGCCCGGCGGGCGAGCCCGGCCGGCCGTCCGGCGACGAGCCGCCGGAGCCGCTGCCCTCCCCGGTCGCCGTCGCGGTGCTCGACGCCTCCGCCAACGACCGCGTGAACATGGGCTGGATCGACCTCCGGACCGGGACGGGCCGGCCCGAGCTCGAGATCTGCCGGCGCGATCCGCGCCCGCGGCAGGTCAGCGGCTACGTCGTCGCCGACGGCGTCCGCCGGACGATCACGCTCGACGAGCCCGGCGACTGCACCGGCCCGATCCCCGTCGAGCGCGACATCGAGATCGCCGTCGAGGGCACGCGGGTCTGGGGCGACCGCCTGCTCGACCACGAGGACGACCTGCACTACCAGCTCGTCGGCCTGCGTCCGGTGCTCCAGTGAGCGGACGGCGCCCGCCATGCCGCGCGCGGCATGATGGGCGCCATGCTCCTGCGCCCGGACGGCGACGACGCGGTGATCTGCATCGGGCAGGCGTCCCACGCGTGGGTGTCCGGGCAGCTCGCCGCCGCGTGGGCGGGCGAGATCCCGCACCGCGCCGACGCGCTGCTCGCCGCCACCCAGCACGACATCGGGATGGCCCAGTACGACCTGACGCCGGCGCTCGACCCCGAGAGCGGCCGGCCGGTCGACTTCATGGGCATGCCGCTCGAGGTCCACCTGCGGCTGTGGTCGCTCGCGCCCCAGCGGCTGTTCACCCAGAGCCGCCGTGCGGCGCTCATCGTCTCGCTGCACGGCACGAAGCTCTACGGCCGCCGCGACCTCGGCCGCCTGCCCGAGGACCGGGCCGACGACGTCCGGGCCTACCTCGCCGGCCAGCGCGCGCTGCAGGAGCGCCTCGCCGCCGAGACCGGCGTGTCCGCCGCCGAGCGCGACCGCCTGCAGGCGCTCATGTTCACCTGGGACTGGCTGTCGCTGGGGCTGTGCCTGGGGTGGGCGCCGGCGACGTTCGAGGAGGGCGGCCTGCGCCTCACCGAGACGTCGGTCGAGCCGTGGCCGTTCGCCTCCGACAACGTCGAGGTCGTCTGCGAGGGGCGGCGGCTGACCGAGCGGGCGGAGAGCGAGGCCGAGCTGCACGCGCTGCTCGAACGGGCAGAGCGCGTCGAGCTGCGCTTTGCGCTCACCAGAGCGCCGAGTGACGCTCCATGACCCCGCGCCCGGACGCGAGCTCCAGGCCGCCGGGCAGCACGCCGGTGAACGTGCCGAACGGCTGGACGTAGTCCGAGCGGACCAGGCCCAGCACGTTGTCGCGCCGCTGCCGCGTCGCCTCGGCGGCAAAGCGCAGGCCGCCGACCGCCGACAGGTCGCCTGCGAACTCGACCGGCCCGACCTCGACGGGCTCCTCGCCCTCGACCCACACGGCGCGCTCGGAGTTCCCGGGCGCGTCGTGGATGCCGGCGACGAGGTTCCAGCCGACCTGGCGCCCGTCGGCCAGCTCGCCGACGCCCGTGCTCCAGCACCACGCGGTGCGCCGGTCGTGGTAGCCGGCGCTCTCGTCGATGACACCGAGCTCGTCGACGACGATCTCCTCGCCGGCCAGCCGGACGATCCCGTGGAAGCGCACCCCCGCCTGCTTGCGCGTCCAGATCCACGCCGGCCCGGCGGGGGAGACCGTCTCGCGCGGCCGGCCCGGGCCGATGCGCAGGTCGACCGACACGCTCCCGTCCTCGACGAGCACCCGGCCGTGCGGGAGGTGCACGTAGGGCCGCGGGCGCCACAGCCGGGTGCGCTCGCGTAGCGCCCGGCGCTCGCGGTCCCACACCGCCCAGAACGTCTGCAGCGCCGGGCCGATCTGGACGACCGCGGCGCACAGCATGAGCCGCCGCCCGTACACGCCGACGTACCGCCAGCGCTTGCGCGGGCGGCCGTGGAGGACGAGCGGCATGTGCTCGAGATCGACGATGGGTGCCCCGGACACGAGGCGCGACGGTATACGTTCAGTCGCATGCGAGCAGCCGCCGTGCAGCTTGGCTCCGGAGCCGACGTCGACCACAACCTCGACGTCGCCGACCGCCTGACCCGGGCGGCGGCGCGCGACGGCGCCCGGCTCGTCGTGCTGCCCGAGAAGTGGCCCGCGCTCGGCACCGACGACGTCATCGCGGCAGGTGCGGAACGCCATGAGGACGTGCTGGCCTGGGCCCGCCGGACCGCCTCCGAGCTCGAGATCGACCTCCTCGCCGGCTCGCTCGCGCGTCCGGCCGGCGGCGGGCGCCTGACGAACACGTCGGTGCACGTGCGCCCGGACGGCGAGGTCGCCGCCGAGTACACGAAGCTCCACCTCTTCGACGTCCAGGTCGCGGGCCGCACGTACCGCGAGTCCGAGCACGAGGACGCCGGCGAGCAGCCGGTCGCGACGACCCTCGCCGACGGGACCCGGCTCGGCATGACGATCTGTTACGACCTGCGCTTCCCGGCGCTGTTCGAGGCGCTCGACGCCGAGATCTTCACGGTCCCGGCCGCGTTCACGCTCGCGACGACCCGCGACCACTGGGACGTCCTCGTGCGGGCCCGCGCGATCGAGCAGCAGGCGTTCGTCGTGGCCGCCAACCAGATCGGCGAGCACCCCGGCGGCATGCGGTCCGGCGGGCGCTCCATGATCGTCGACCCCTGGGGCGTCGTCCTCGCCCAAGCCCCCGACAAGGAAACGCACATCGTGGCCGACCTCGACTTCCAGACGTTGCAGCGGATCCGCTCCGAGCTCCCCGCGCTGCAGCACCGACGCGTCATCGCGCCGTGGTACGGCGGGGTGCACGCCTGATGGCGCGCGGCGGCGGCGCCGAGAAGCGGCGCATCATCCTCGACGCCGCGGTGCGCGTCTTCGCCCGCCAGGGCTTCCACGCGGCGCGCGTCAGCGACATCGCCAACGAGGCGGGCGTCGCCTACGGGCTCGTCTACCACTACTTCCAGTCCAAGGACGAGGTGCTCGACACGCTCTTCCTCGAGCGCTGGGACGTCCTGCTCGCCGCGATCCGCGAGATCGACGCCGGCGAGGCCGAGCCGCGCGACAAGCTCCTGGCGATCACCGGCTTCATCGTCGACTCGTACCGTCACGACCCCGACCTGATGAAGGTCATCATCGTCGAGGTCACGCGGGCGGCGAACTCGTTCGGCGCCCGGCACCTGGCGAAGATCCGCGAGGCCTACGACCTCATCGCCGAGATCGTCGCCGACGCCCAGCGGACCGGCCGGTTCCGCAGCGACGTCGCGCCGACGTTCGCGGCGCTGGCGTTCTACGGCGCGATCGAGCAGGTGCTCACCGGCTGGATCTTCGACCTGCTGCCGCAGGGCGACGAGGAGTTCGAGCAGGCGAAGGCGTTCGTCGTCGAGACCGTGTGCGGGGGCCTCGAGGCGCCCGCTCCGACCACGATCTGATTGGATCTCCGCCGGATGGACAACGATCTCGTCAAGCGCCTCGCCTGGTCGGGCCTGCTGGCCGGGTTCGGCGCGCTCGCGTCGATGGTGACGGCTCGCGCCGCCGCCGTCGTTTACCGCCGGATCTTCGGGGAAGATCCCCCCGAGTAGTGAGCGGCGACCCGAACACCACGAACCTCACGGTCGACCCCGCCTCGGTCAAGCCGGGCGGCGGGCAGGCCGGCCCTGCGCCCACCGAGACGGTGGGGCACGGCGACCAGACGTCCAGCCATCCGCCGGGCAGCGCGATGCCCGAAGGCGGTATCCCGTTCACCGAGCGGCCCGAGGCCCTCGTCGGCGCGGCGTTCGCCGGCGGCCTCGTGCTCGCCCTGATCCTCAAGCGCCTTGGCCGCTGACCCCGACCACAACAAGCCGCAGCAGATCGGCCACACGATCGCCGAGATCAGCGAGAAGGCCTCGCTGCTCGTCCGCGAGGAGATCGAGCTCGCGAAGGCCGAGGTCGCGCAGAAGGCGACCCGGCTCGGCAAGGGCGCGGCGGTCGCCGTCGCGGCCGGCGTGTTCGCCCTGCTCGGGCTGATGATGCTGCTGCACACGCTCGCCTGGTTCTTCTACTGGCTGATCGGCGGCGAGATCTTCTGGGGCTTCCTCGTGGTCACGGTGCTGCTGTTCCTGTTCGCCGGCATCGCCGCGGCGGTGGGCATCCGGTGGATCAAGCGGGGATCGCCGCCGACGCCGGACATGGCGATCGAGGAGGCCAAGGCGATCAAGGACACGGTGAGCTCGTAGATGGCCGGCACGTCACCGCGCACGCCGGAGCAGATCCGGCGCGACATCGAGCAGCACCGCCGCGAGCTCGGCGAGGCGGTCGACCGGCTGAAGGCCGAGGTCGCGCGCGCCACCGACTGGCGCAGCCAGATCGTCAGGCACCAGAAGGAAGTCCTCATCGGCGCCGCGGTCGCCGGGTTCGTGATCGGGGGCGGGATCGCCGGGATCACGGGCCTGATGCGGCGCAAGAAGAAGCGCCGCCGCTAGCGGGCGGGGCCGCGCGCCACCACCGACCGCCGGACCCGGCGCTGCCTGCGCCGCAGGCCCGGCCGGTGCATCTCAGGCCACGTAGCTCAGCGGGATCCCGCCGACGCCCACGAGGCCCGGGCCGACGTGCGCGCCGATGACCGGGCCGACCTCGGAGACGAAGATCGGCTCGCAGCCGTAGATCTCGCGGCCGCGCTCGACGAGGCGCTCGGCCACGTCGTGCGCCTGGATGTGCTGGACGACCCACGCGTCGGCGCCGTCGGCGGCTCGCGACCGCATGTACTCGACCATCCGGTCGAACGCCTTCGCCGAGGTGCGGACGCGCTCGACCGGGGTGATCTCGTGCTCGAGCGACAGGATCGGCTTGATCTTCAGCGCCCCGCCGAGCCATGCCTGCGCCGACCCGACGCGCCCGCCGCGCCTGAGGTACTCGAGCGTGTCGACCGCGAACCAGATCTTCAGCGTCTCGCGCGCCGCCTTCGCGTGCGCGAGAACCTCGTCGAGCGTCGCGCCCTCGCGCGCCTTCTTCGCGGCGGCGAGCGCGGCGAGGCCCATCCCGCCGCACGCGGTCGCCGAGTCGTAGACCTCGATGCGGCGGCCGGGGTGGCGCTCGAGAAGCTGCTCGGCGGCCTGGCGGGCGCTGTCGTACGTGCCGGAGATCCCGGCCGACAGGTGGACCGAGACGATGTCGTCGCCGGCCTCGAGCAGCGGCTCGTACACCTCGATGAAGTCGCCGATCGACGGCTGCGAGGTCGTCGGCAGGTCCTTCGCGGCCCGCAAGCGGTCGTAGAACGCGTCGAAGTCGGCCATCTCGCTCTCACGCTCGAGGCGGTCCCCGAAGCGGACGTAGAGCGAGACGAGGTGCAGGCCGTAGTCCTCGACGAACGAGGCCGGCAGATAGTGGGTGGTGTCGGTGACGACGGCGACAGGCATGAGGCGGAGCGCCCGGACCCTACACTGCCCGCGTGCCAACGGTCCTCGTCACCGGGGCCACGGGCCTCGTGGGATCGCACGTCGCGCGGCGGCTCGTCGAACGCGGGGACCACGTGCGGATCGCGGTGCGCCCGCGGTCGAAGCTCGACAACGTCGCCGATCTCGACGCCGAGCACGTCACGTGCGACGTCCTGGACCGGCGGCAGGTCCGCCGCGCGCTGGCGGGCGTCGACCGCGTGTTCCACCTCGCCGGGTCGACGAACCTGCGCGCGAGCGCCGAGCACCTGTTCCGCCTCAACGTGCAGGGCACCCGCATCGTGCTGGAGGAGAGCCTGCGCGCCGGGGTCGAACGGGTCGTGCACACCTCGAGCGTCGCCACGATCGGGCCGGCGCCGCGCGGCCGGACCGCCGACGAGACCCAGCCGTTCTCGGGCGGCGGGCTCGACGTGCCGTACATGCACGCCAAGCGCGAGGCCGAGGTCGAGGCGCTGCGGTTCGGCGCGCTCGGGCTCCCGGTCGTCATCGTCAACCCGGCCCACGTCCTCGGCGCCGGTGACCTGTACCGCTCGTCGACCGACGTCGTGCTGCGGTTCCTGCGCCGCCAGATCCCCGCCTACGTCGACGGCGCGCTGAACATCGTCGACGCCGAGGACGTGGCGGCCGGCCACCTGCTCGCCGACGAGCGCGGCGTCCCGGGGGAGCGGTACATCCTCGGCAACCGCAACTTCACGCTCGACCGCCTCTTCGCCGACCTCGGGCGCCTGTCGGGCGTCGAGCCGCCGGCGCTGAAGCTGCCCTACCCGGCGGCGCTCGCCTTCGCCCGCGCCGCCGAGGCGCTGCCCGGCAGGCCGCCGATCACCGAGACCGAGGTGCGGGCGGCCGCGCAGTGGTGGGCGTTCCGCTCGACGAAGGCCCGGCGCGAGCTGGGCTGGCGCCCCTCGCACCACGAGGACACGCTCGAGCGCACGATCGCGTGGTACCGCGAACGTGGCGCGCGCGGACTCGCCCGGCCGGGGACCGGCCAGCCTCTGGCGTTCCGCGCGGCAGGCTTTGCGGTACGGCGTGTCGAAGCGGTGCTCGACCACCTCACGCCCTGAGACGCTCTGAGACGACCGAGACCGACGGAGATGGCGACGCTCTACCGCTGCAAGACCCCCACGAACGTGCTGTGTCCCTGCGGGCGCGTGGCGCGCGAGCTGCGGCGCCACGGGATCGAGCCGGAGGTCGTGCGGGTGCCGTGGCGCGGGCGCGACCGGGCCGAGGTCAGGACGCTCTCGGGGCAGGACCGCGTGCCGCTGCTCGTGATCGACGGCGAGCCGATCTGCGACTCGCACCGGATCGTCGAGCACCTGCGCTGGCGCCGGACGATTCATGCCGCGGAGCCCGGCGACCGATAAGCGTGGCCATGCCGTCGTTCCGTCCCCTCCTCCTCGCGTGTGCCCTGCTGCTCGCGACCGCGGCGCCGGCCTCGGCCGGCGATCCGATCATGCCGCTCGGGGAGGTCACGCCGGGGATGCAGTGCACCGCGCTGTCGGTCATCCAGGGCACCGAGATCTCCAGCTTCGACGCGCGGGTGGAGGACATCGTCGCCGGCGACCCGGCCGCCGAGGCGCCGCGGATCCTGCTGCGGTTCAGCGGGCCGGCGATCGCGCGGACCGGCGTCGGGCCCGGCTTCTCCGGCTCGCCCGTCTACTGCGGCGGCCGCGTGATCGGAGCGATCTCCGAGGCGATCGGCGAGTACGGCGGCATGCTCGCCCTCGCGACGCCGATCGAGGCGATCCTCGGCCAGCCCGTCGACCCGCCGGTGGAGACCTCGCCGCGCCCGCGCAACGCCCGCGCGCTCGCGACGCCGATCAGCGTCTCCGGCCTGGCGGGGCCGGTCGCCCGCCTGTTCTCCCGCGCCGCGCGGCGCGCCGGGAAGGTCCTGTACACCGCGCCGGGGCGCCCGCGCGCCGCCGCGTTCCCCGTCCAGACGCTCCGCCCGGGGGCGAGCATGTCCGCCGGCCTGTCGAGCGGCGACGTGACCGCGGGCGCGGTCGGCACCGTCGCGTACGTCGACGGCGACCGCGTGTGGGCGTTCGGCCACCCGCTCGAGGGCACCGGCCGCCGCTCGCTGTTCCTCCAGGACGCCTACGTCTTCGCGATCGTCAACAACCCGGTCGGCGTCGAGGGGGCGAGCACGTACAAGCTCGCCGCGCCCGGCCACGACGTCGGGATCCTGTCCGGCGACGGCATGTCCGCGGTCGCCGGGCGGCTCGGCCGCCTGCCCGACCGCTTCCCGATGAAGGTGATCGCGCGCGACCAGGACACGCGGCGCCAGCGGGTGCTGAACCTCCAGATCGCCGACGAGACCGCGCTCGGGCTGCCGTCCGGCACGTCGCCGCTCGCGCTCGTCGGCAGCGGCGCGCTGGCGACCGCCGCGACGACCGTCATGGGCTCGTCGCCGTCGCGCCAGACCGGCGAGATGTGCGTGCGCATCACGGTCCGCCAGCGCCGCAAGCCGCTGCGGTTCTGCAACCGCTACGTCACCCGCGGCGCGCTCGGCGAGGGTGAGGAGGCGATGGGCGTCAGCGGCCCGATGGTCACCGACTTCCTCGAGGCGGTCACCGCGATCGACGACTTCAACTTCGGCACGCTGCGCATCACCGGCGTCGAGGTGAACATCAAGGTCCGGCGCGGCCTGAAGCAGGCGTTCCTGCTCGACGCGCGCGGGCCGCGGGTCGTCCGGCGCGGGCGGACCGTGCGGCTGCGCGTCAAGGTCCAGCAGATCCGGGGCCGCGCGCGGTGGCGGACGGTCTCGGTCCGCGTGCCGCGCTCGATCCCGCGCGGCGAGCGCGTGATCCTGCTCGAGGGGACACCGTCCGATGCGGCGGCGGGCCTGCAGATCGACCTCGGCTCGCTGCTGTTCGGCGGCGAGGAGAGCGGGGGCGACGAGGGGGCGCAGACCGACGACGAGGCCGGCCCGCGGACCGTCGCCGCCCTGGCCGGGGTCGTCGCCGGGATCGGGCGCTGGGACGGCGTCGACGTCAGCTTCCCGTCGCGCGACGCGGCGGAGACCTCGCTCGAGGACCTCGAGGAGGAGGTCCACGGCGCGGAGGCCGCCGCCCGCCGTCAGCGCAGGCTGATCCGGGACCCTGACGTGCGCCTCAGCGGCACGGTCCGGGTCCCGGTCGTCGTGCGCTGACGCTCAGCGCACGACGCTCAGCCGAGCTTGTTCTCGATCCCGAGCGGCCGGGGCGCCGCGGGCTCCGGCTCGGCGACCTGCTGGGTCTCGGCGGGCCGCTCGACGCCGAGGAGGTCGTGCAGCTCGCCGGACTCGAACATCTCGACGACGATGTCGCTGCCGCCGATGAGCTCGCCCCGCACGAAGAGCTGCGGCGTCGTCGGCCAGTTGGAGATCGCCGTCAGCTCCTGCCGGATGCGCGGATCGGGGAGGATGTCGACCGCGGCGAACGGGACGCCGGTCGCCTGCAGCGCGGCGGCGGCGCGGGCGCTGAAGCCGCACATCGGCTGCTCGGGCGTTCCCTTCATGAAGAGGATGACCTCGTTGTCGCGGATCGCCTCGGCGATCGCGTCGCGGAGCGGGTTGTCGCTCATGGGACCTCCGTCTTGAGTTGCAGCGCGTGGACCGTCCCGCCGAGCTCTCCGGGCTCGAAGGCCGAGTACACCAGCTGGTGCTGCTGCACGCGGGTCTTGCCCTCGAACGCCGCCGCCTTGACGACGGCCGAGAAGTGGACGTTGTCGGGCGAGGTGACCTCGGCCACCGCGCCCGGGATGGCGGCCTCGATGCGCTGCTTGAGCTCGTCCGGCGTGGGCATCGATCTCGCAGGATAGAGCGGTTGCGCCCGGGCGCTATATTTCGTGAAGCGATGCAGTACGCACCGATCACCTTCACCGAGCTCGGCGCCCGCAAGGTGCAGGAGTTCCTGGCCAACCAGGAGGGCGACACCTCCTCCGCCGGTCTGCGCCTCGGCGTCCGCGGCGGTGGCTGCTCGGGCTTCCAGTACCAGCTCGCGTTCGACGAGCAGCGCGAGGGCGACCACGTCTTCGAGGACCGGGGCCTGAAGGTCTTCGTCGACGCGCAGAGCCTGCCCTACGTCCACGGCTCGCAGATCGACTACGTCGACCAGCTCACCGGCGCCGGCTTCCAGGTGAACAACCCGAACGTCGTCGCGGCCTGCGGCTGCGGCTCCTCGTTCCGGGTGCCTGACGAAGAAGAGGTCTCGGCGGTCTGAGCCGGCGGCGCGCCGCCCTCGGCGCGCTCGCGGCTGCGGTCCTGGCGGCCGCGGCCGTCGCTCTCCTCACGCTGCCGGGCGGCGACGACCCCGAGCGCCCGGCGCCGCCCGCGACGCAGGTCACGCTGACCGAGCCGCCCGAGCCGACGGCCCCGGTGCGGCTGGCGACGGGGATCGCCGAGCAGAACCCGCACCTGTTCGCCGACGACGTCCCGCTGCCGTTCGTCGACTGGCGCGACCGGGTCGTCGCGCTCAGGCCGCGGTACTTCCGGCTGCTCGTGGACTGGTCGAAGGTCCAGCCCGCCGCCGAGGCCCCGCCCGACTGGGGCGCCGAGCGCGACGGGTGCCTGCGCGGCCGGCCGCCGTGCGCGCCGTTCGCGGGGATCGTCGACCTGCTCCGCGCGGTACGCGAACGCCAGCAGGCCGACGGCGGCTGGGAGCTCGTCGCGACGTTCTACGGCGCGCCGGACTGGGCGCGCGTGCCGGCCGCCGGCTGCCCCGAGGGCGGCACGATCGACCGCGGGCGCTACCGGGAGCTGCTGCGGTCGTTCGCCGAGCTGGCCGCCTCCGAGGGCGTCCGCGTCGCCTACGCCGCCCCGTGGAACGAGCCGAACCACCCGGCGTTCCTGGCACCCCAGCGCGAGGCGTGCGAGCGGACGGCGCCGGCGCTGAGCCCTGCCGCGTACGCCGAGCTCGTGCGCGCCGCGCGCGAGGCGCTGCCGGACACGACGCTCGTGCTCGGCGACGTGGCCGGCTACGACCGCCCGCGCTCGAACGCGGTCGCCGCGGCGGAGTTCGCGGCGGCGCTCCCGCGCGACGTTGCGTGCGCGAGCGGGATCTGGGGCCAGCACGCGTACGTCGGCCGCGGGCGCACCCGCCTGGCCGCCGACCGCGACGCCGGCGGGCATGCCGCGCTCATGGCCGACGTGAAGGCGGCGCTCGACGCCCACCGGTGCGAGCGCCGGCACCGGATCTGGGTCACCGAGACCGGCGCGGCGCCGTCGGAGCGCGCGTGCGAGGGGATGCACTCGGCGCTCGGCGCGTGGGAGGCCGACGGCCGGATCGACGTCGCGATCCAGTACACGTTCCGCCAGGACACCGCGTTCCCGGTCGGGCTGGCCGACGCGCGCCTGACCCGCCTGGCCGGCGCGTACCCGGCCTGGCTGGCGTGGGGCGCCGACCGCGACCCGTCCCAGCCCGGCCCTGCCGACCCCTGCCCCTGAGACGCCGGGGCGCGCGCCCGACGTTCGCGGGCCGCGGGGGCGGGTAGAAGCCCGGCCATGGCCTCCGAGGGCTTCGGCGACCCGATCGCGTACACCGTCCTCGCCGCCGGGACGCCGGTGCTGACGTCCGACGGCCGGCAGGTCGGCACGGTCGTCCGGGTCCTCGCCGACGAGGCCGCGGACATCTTCGACGGGATCGTCGTCGCCACCGGCGACGGCGAGCGGTTCGTCGACGCGCCGGAGGTCGCCGAGCTCTACGAGCGGGCGGTCGTGCTGACGCTCGGCGCCGAGGACATCCGGCGCCTGTCGGAGCCGAGCGCGGCGCCCGCGGTGGTCGACGTCGACCGCGACGACCCGGGCGAGGAGAGCCCGGGCGCGCGGGTGCGCCGGATCGCGCGGCGCACCTGGGACCGCATCAGCGGCAACGGCTGAGCGGGCCGGCTCGCCGGCGCGCTCGACCCGGCCCCGCCGCCGGGTCAGGCGGTGAGCTCGGCCGCGACGGGCTCGCCGTCGAGCGCGTTCAGCGCCCGCTCGACCGAGGCCGAGATGCACGTGAACGTCGGGGTGTCGCGCAGCGTGTAGGCCGACGCCTCGGTCGTGCGCAGGCGCTGGACGAGGTCGAGGAAGTCCGCCGGGTCGTCGGTCTCGAACGCGACGACGAACTCCTGGTCGTCCAGGCCGAACGAGTACGACGTGTTCAGGTCGACGCTCGGGTACTCGCGGCCGACGCGGATGTGCTCCTGCATGATCCGCCAGCGCTCCTTCGGATCCAGCCCGTACCACGCCCGCGTCTTCACGAACGGGTAGACGAACAGGTACTTGCCGTGGCCGGGACGGACCTCCAGGCGCGACTCGTCCGAGTACTCGGACTCCTTCGTCATCGCCAGGAACGAGTAGGGGATGTGCGCCCACTTCATGAGCCCGCTCTGCTGCAGGACCACGTGGAACTCGTGGATCGTCTCCAGGTTGACCGACTGCGTGAGCAGCATGAGGTCCGCGTCACCGCGCGTGCCGACGAGGCTGAACGCGCGGAGCAGGTGGTCCTCGGCGAAATCCGCGCACGCGGCGGCGAACTCGCGCTTGTCACGGGCCCGCTGCTCGGGGTCCTGGCGGCGCCAGGCAGGATCGAGCTTCAGGAACGTGTACTTGACGACATGGCGGCGGGGCACGTGGACAGGATAGGGCTGCTGTAGCCTCGGACTGTGCGGATCGCCCTCGTATCCCCTTATTCCTGGACCTATCCGGGGGGCGTGACCCGGCACATCGAGGCGCTCGCCGAGGAGCTCATCGCCCAAGGCCACGACGTCCGCGTGCTGACGCCCGTCGATCGTGACACCCGCCTGGTCGGGTGGCTGCACGGCGGCGCCCGGCCCGCGCGGCGTGAGCTTCCCGACCACGTCGTGCCGCTCGGCGGGACGATCGGGTTGCCGGCCAACGGGGCGGTCTCCAACCTCGCGCTGACGCCGTCGTCGTTTGCCCGCCTGCGCCACGAGCTGCGCACGGGCGGTTACGACGTCGTCCACGTCCACTCGCCCGACGCCCCCGCGATCGCCTGGGACGCGGTGATGAGCGCGCCGGCGCCGGTCGTCGGGACGTTCCACGCGTACGCGCCCAGCGCGAAGTCGACGGCGATCATGCACCTGGCCGGGTTCTGGCGGCACGCGAACCGCATGGCGGTCCGGATCGCGGTGTCCGACGCCGCCGCCTGGACGGTCAGCCGCTGGCACGGCGGGGAGATGCGGGTGATCCCGAACGGCGTCCACGTCCCCGAGCGGGTCCAGGACAAGCTCGACGACGACGTGCTCGACATCGCGTTCGTCGGCCAGGCGGTCGAGCGCAAGGGGCTCCCGGTGCTGCTGCGGGCGTTCGAGGCGGTGCGCGACCACGTCCCCGCGCGGCTGACGCTCGTCGGCCCGACGAAGGACGAGATCGAGCCGCTGCTGCTCGACGACCACGGGATCGTCGCGCTCGGCAAGGTCGACGACGCCACGAAGGACGAGGTCCTCGCGCGCGCCGACGTGCTCTGCGCGCCCTCGCTCGGCGGCGAGAGCTTCGGGATGGTCCTGACCGAGGCGTTCGCCCAGGGCACGCCGGTCGTCGCGTCGGACATCGCCGGCTATCGCGACGTCGTCCGCGACGGCGTCGACGGGGTGCTCGTCCCGCGCGGCGACGCGACCGCGGTCGCCGCCGCGCTGCGCGACCTCGCGCTCGACCCCGGCCGGCGCCGGGCGATGGGCGCCGCCGCGCGCGAGCACGCCGCACGCTTCGCCTGGCCCCGCGTGGCGGCCGAGGTCGTCGAGGCCTACGAGGACGCGATCGCCGCGCCGCAGCCCGCGGGCGCGCTCGCGCGCGTGCTGGTCCGGCACGGCCTGAAGCCCGCCGACGGCAGCCCGCCGCCGATGCCGCGCCGCCCGCTCAGCCTCGAGCCGTCGCTGCGGCGTCGCCGGAGCCCGGCGGCGATCGCGCGCCGCGTCGTGCTCCTGGCCGTGGCGCTCGCCGCGCTGGCCGGCGCCGCGCTGGCGCTCGACCGCATCGGCGTCGACGCGATCGGCCGCGCGCTGCTCGCCGCGACCCCGACCTGGGTCCTCGTCGCCCTGGGGGTGATGAGCGCGTCGATGGTGCTGCGCGCGCTCGCCTGGCACCAGATCCTCGACGTGGCGCTGCCGCTCAGACGGGTGCGCCGCCGCGACGCGATGCAGGGCACGTTCATCGGGGTGCTGATGTCGGCGACCCTGCCCGCCCGTCTCGGCGAGCCGTCGCGGGCGCTCGTCGTCGCCCGCCGGGTCGGCCGTCCGCGCGAGAGCCTGCCGGTCGTGCTCGGCACGATGGTCTCCCAGACGCTCCTGAACATCCTCGCGCTCGTCCTGCTCGGCGTGACGATGCTCTCGACCGTCGACTTCTTCACGAACAACCACGCGCTCATCGGCGTCACCGTGGCGCCGCTGGCGGTGCTGCTGTGCGTGCTCGTCGCGCCCGCGGTCCTGCGCGCCGGCGGCGCGAGCGCGGTCCGGCGCGCGCTGATGCAGGTCCGCGACGGCCTGCGCGTCTTCCGCCGCCCGCGCCAGGGCGCGCTCGCGGTGGTCGCCCAGCTCTCGGCGTGGGTGCTGCAGTGGCTGGCGTGCTGGCTGCTGCTCGTCGCGCTCGGCCTCGACGACGAGGCGGGGATCGGCGCCGCGGCGGCCGTGCTGTTCGCGGTGAACGTCACCTCGGTCCTGCCGGCGGTGCCGTCGAACCTCGGCGTCTTCCAGGCCGCCTGCGTCGTCGTGCTCGGCGGCTACGGCGTCGGCCACGCGGACGCGCTGGCCTACGGGATCATCCTGCAGGCGGTGGAGATCGCGACCGCCGTCGTGATGGGCGCGCCGGCGCTCGTCAAGGAGGGCGTGTCGTGGCGCGAGGTGCGCCTGCGGGCGCTGCATGCGACACCGGTCACACTTGCCCCGATTCCGGGGGAGAGGGAAGCCACGAGCGGGTAACCCGCTCCGCGATGGCAGCGGAGTACGACCAGCAGGACCTCATCGCGTCGCTTGCGACCACGGCCGAGCGCGTCGAGCGCTTCCGGCTGATCCACGACGACGCGGTGCGGGACCTCCGTCAGATGATCGCCCAGGCCCGTGCGGCAGGGCACGACCACGACGAGATCGACCGTGCGATCCAGCGTGCCCGCGAGAGCGTCAGGCGGTTCGGCCGCCTGAGCGCCGTGCAGTAGCGCGGGGCGCGCTCAGGCCGCCGCCCGCCGGGCGGTGGCGTCGAGGTACCAGGTCCGCATCTCCTTGCGCGCCGGCGGCCGGTGGAAGCGGCCCCTGCGCACGTCCTCGAACCCGGCGGCCCGCAGGTACTCGAGCAGCGCGGCCGCGTTCGGTCGCCACCAGTTGAACGGGTGGATGCGCGGCTCGAACCGGGCGACCGGACTGCGCGGCGCGCGCAGCGTCTCGCGGAGCGTCACGCACTCGAGCACCCGTAGCGTCCCGCCCGGCGCGAGCGTCCGGTGGATCGCCTCCAGCGCCCGCGCGGGCTCGCGGAGGTGCAGGAGCAGCGCGCCGAGGAACGCGAAGTCGACGGGCCCGCCGATCCGGTCGGGCTCGAGGTCGTAGACGCTGCAGATCACCCGCTCGACGCGCGACCCGAGCGCGTCGTGCGCGATCCGGAACCCGAGGCCGAGCTCGAGCCCCAGCTCCTGCTGGTCGCGCTCGAGCCTCGCCCGGCTGACCGGCGGCCAGTCGGCGGCGTCGAGCTTGTCGACGTCGATCGCGACGACCTCGCCGCCGCGCTTCTCCATCTCGAACGCCCAGAACCCGTCGTACGTGCCGATGTCCAGGCAGCGCAGGCCCGACAGGTCCCCGGGCAGGATCCGCTCGGCCTTCGCGCGCCAGTCGACGTAGCCCTCGGTGACGATCCCCGGCCCGAGCTCGAGGGTGTGGTACCAGGCCGGGTTGGCGGCGACGCGGTCGGAGATGTCGGCGACGTCGACCATCGTGCGGGACGCTAGCCCACGCCGGACGCGCCGCGCGCCGTTTCTCAGAACGGCCAGACGACCGGCACCCAGAAGACCGCGACGAGGAAGAACAGGCCGAGCATCGGCAGCCCGAACGGCCAGTAGTCGCCGAAGCGGTAGCCGCCCGGCCCCATGATCATGAGGTTGCCGGGCGTGGAGATCGGCGTCATGAACGACGCGCTGCACCCGACGACGAGGCTCATGAGCACGGGCTCGGCCGAGATGCCGAGCGTCTCCGCCGCCGACACCCCGACCGGGATGAGGATGAGCGCGGTCGCGGTGTTGCTGACCGCGATGCTCAGCACCGCCGCGACGGCGAACAGCGCGACGAGCAGCAGGCGCGGGCCCGCGTCGCCGACGACGTCGAGCAGGACGCCCGCGATGTCGTCCGCCGCGCCGGTCTCCTGCAGCGCGACCGAGACCGGGATCACCCCGGCGATGAGGATCACCGCGGTCCACGAGACCGCGCGATAGGCCTGCTCGACCTTCAGGACGCCGAGTGAGACGACCGCCATCGCCGCCAGCGCGCCCGCCACGGCGGGCGGCACCGCGCCGGAGGCCAGCGCGGCGACGAGCGCCAGCACGATCCCGATCGCCCGGCGTGCGCCGACGCCGAGCGGCACGACCTGGCGGCGGATCGCGTCGGGCGCGCCGACGACGAGGACCTCCTCGTCGAGCCGGCGGTCCAGCGCGTCCCACGAGCCCTCGAGCAGCAGCACGTCGCCGGCCGCGAGCTCGATCTCGCCGGGACCGGTGTCGTCGCCCTGCCGCTGGACGGCGAGGACGAGCAGGTCGCCGCTCGGCGTGACCATCCCGGGGAAGAACCGCTCGCCGATGAGCGGCGAGCGCGGCGGCACGACGACCTCGGCCACGCCGGTGCGGCGCGTGAACAGCGCGTCGGGCACCTCGTGGCGCGCGAGCTCGTCGCGGTCCAGCGCGTACGCGGCCATGAGCGTCCGCGCGTGGCCGGACAGGTCGACCGACAGCTCACCCGGCGTCCGGTCGGGCAGCAGGCGCGGGCCGAGGCGCAGCGCGATGACGATCGTCCCGAGCGTCAGCGGGACGCCGACGAGCGCGAACTCGAAGAACCCGAAGCGCCCGGCGTCCTGCGCCGCCGCCTCGTCGGCGGCGAGCACGTTCACCGGCGAGCCCATGAGCACGAGCAGCGCGCCCGCGTAGCCGGCGAACGCCATCGGCATGAGCAGCGCGCTCGGCGCCCGCCCGAGGCGCACCGCGACGAGCACGGTCATCGGCAGCAGCGCGGCGATCGCGCCGTTCGGCGTGAGGATTGCCGACAACGCCGCCGACAGCGCGAACAGGCCGGCGACCAGGCGCGTCTCGCTGCCGCCCGCCGCCCGCACGAGACGCCGGCTCGCCCAGGTCGCCACGCCCGTCGCGTCGAGGGCCTCGGCGACCACGAACAGCGACGCGATGAACACGACGGTCGGGTCACCGAACCCCGCGAACGCCTCGTCGGCCTCGATGACCCCGGCCGCGGAGAGCGCCAGGGCCGAGCCGACCGCGACGGCGCCGAGCGGCAGGCGGTTCCACACGAACAGCGCCACCGTGCCGCCGAGGACGATGAACGTGATCGTCGCGTCGTCCATGGGCTGCCGGTCGCCGCGCGGGGTCGGCTACACCGGCCAGCCCGGTCCGAGCGGGATCCCCACCAGGTACCAGAGCACGAACAGCACCACCCACGCCGCGGTGACGATCAGCGCGTAGGGCATCATCAGCGCGATCACCGTCCCGATGCCCGCGCCCCGCTGGTAGCGCGCGGTGAACACCACCATGAGCGGGAAGTACGGCATGAGCGGCGTGACGACGTTCAGCGGCGAGTCGCCCAGCCGGTAGGCGGCGAGCACGGTCTGCGGCTCGGCGCCCAGGCGCAGCATGAGCGGGATGAGGATCGGCGCGAGGATCGCCCACTTGGCGATCTTCGCGGGCATGATCAGGTCGACGATCATCGTCACGCCGATGATCCCGAGCAGCAGGACGAGCGTCCCGACGTCGAGCTCCTCGAGCACGTCGCCGAGCGACACCGCGACGACCTGCGCGATGTTGCTGAAGTCGAAGTACGCGATGAACTGCGCGATGAGCAGGAAGAGGAAGAGCAGGCTCGCCAGCGACGCCCACGCCTTGGTGACCATCCCCAGCGCATCCTCGACGCCGCCGATCGTCCCGGCCACGCGGCCGTAGGCCAGCCCGGCGGCGAGGAACGTCGCCGAGATGATCACGATGAGGCTGCTCATGAGCGGCGAGTCGCCGACGACGTCGCCGGTCTCGGAGTTGCGCAGCGGCGCGTCGGGCGGCAGCGTCAGGGCGAGCACGACGGCGAGCACGCCGAGCGTCGCCAGGCCCGCCGCGCGCAGGCCGCGCGCCTCGGCCTCCGGGTCGACCGCCGGGCCCTCCTCGCGCGCGAGCTCCTCCTCGTCGGCGTCGGCGCGGTTCCACGGGCCCAGCCGGGGCTCGACGATCCGCGTCGTGATCTGCGCGATCACGACCGTCAGGAACAGCGTCGAGACGATCCCGAACCACAGGTTCGCGACGAGGTCGAGCTCGACGTCGGGATCGACGAGCTGCGCGGCCTCGTTGGCGATGTCGGTCACGACGCCGTCGGCCGGCGTGAGGAGGATGTTCACCGCGAACGCCGCGCTCACCGCGCCGAACGCGGCGGCGATGCCCGCGAGCGGGTTGCGCCCGACGCTGATGAACGCCGCCGCGGCGAGCGGGATCAGCACGAGGTAGCCGGCGTCGGCGGCGACGCTGGAGACGATGCCGACGAAGACGATGATGTAGGTCAGCGAGGCGGGCGAGGAGATCGCGACGAGCTTGCGGATGAGCGCGCCGACGAGGCCGGAGTACTCGGCGACGCCGACGCCGATCATCGCGACGAGGATCACGCCGACCGCCGCGAAGCCGAGGAAGTTCGGCACGAACGACGTGAACATGAACTCGATGCCGTCGCCGGTCAGCAGGCCCTTGACGTCGAGCTCCTCGGTCCGCAGCGGCAGCTCCTCGGGGTCGACCCCGAAGTCCTGGCTGCCGTCGGCCGGCACGTCGACGATCTGCTGCGTCACGCCGACGTCGAGCCAGTCGAGGATCTGCGAGAGCGCGATCACGAGCACGATCAGCGCCCCGAACAGCACCGCCGGGTTCGGGACGCGGTTGCCGGCCTTCTCGATCCACGCCAGCGCGCGGTCGCTGAACCCGCCGCCGGCCGCGGCCTCGGGCGCGGGCGCTGCGGCGCCGCTCATGACCGCGCGGCGGCGTAGGCCTCGGCGTAGCGGCCGAGGAAGCCGGCCTCGGCGCGCACGGCGCGCTCGAACTCGCTGAGCAGCAGCCGCTCGTTCGGGCCGTGGATGTTCGCCTCGCCGTCGGTCGCGCCGACGAGCAGCGCCTCGGCGTCGGGCTGCGAGGCGGCGAGCGCGCTGACGACCGGGATCGACCCGCCGTTGCCGGCGAGGAGGACGTCCGCGCCCCACGCGTCGCGCCATGCCGCGCCCGCGGCCGCGTACGCCGGTCCGCCGGTCCGCGGCGCGAAGCCGCTGCCGGTCGGCCCCGGCCGCACGTCGAGCGGGATGCCGAACGGGCGCTGCTCGCGCAGGTGCCGCATGACGGCCTCCTGCGCCTCGCGGGCGTCCTGCTCGGGGTGCACACGCACGTTGAGCACGGCGCGGGCATGGGGCGAGACCGCGTTGACGGCGCCCGCCACCGACGGCACGTCGATGCCGACGACGGTGATCGCCGGGCCGGTCCAGATGCGCGAGGCCAGGCTGCCGGTGCCGATGAGCGGCAGGTCGCCCTCGACCGTGGCCAGCGCGCGGAACTGCTCCTCGTCGGGCTCTGCGCCCTCCCACCCGCTGCGGCGCAGCCCGGCGACCGCGACGTTCCCGTCCTCGTCGTGCAGCGAGGCGAGCGCGCGCAGGACCGCGAGCAGGGCGTCGGGCGCCGCGCCGCCGTACTGGCCGCTGTGCTTGCCCGACGCGAGCGTGCGCGCCTCGACGACGACGTTCGCCATCCCGCGCAGCGCGGTGGTCAGCGTCGGCACCCCGGGCGACGCGCTGCCCGCGTCGCCGATGACGAGCGCGTCGGCGCGCAGCTCCTCCGGCGAGGTCGCCGCGTGGTCGAGCAGCCCGCCGCTGCGATCTCCTCGTAGCCCTCGATGCACAGCCGGATGCCGACGGGCGGCCGGCCCTCCCAGGCGCGCAGCGCGCCGACGTGCATGAGGATGTTCGCCTTCGTGTCGGCGGTGCCGCGGCCGAACAGCGCGCCGTCCCGCTCGGTCGGCTCGAACGGCGGCGTGTCCCACAGGGCGTCGTCGCCGGCGGGGACGACGTCGTAGTGGCTGTAGAGCAGCACCGTCGGCGCGCCGGGCGGCGCCGGGATCGCGCCGGTGACGACGGGTGCGGTGTCCGGGAGGTCGAGGCGGCCGACGTCGACGCCGGCCTCGGCGAACAGGCGGCTCGTCTCCTCGAACGCCTCGAGCAGCGGCGCGCCGACCTCGCCGGGTACCGAGACGGAGGGGATCCGGACGAGCGCCTCCAGGTCGCGCCGGAGCTCCGGCAGCAGCGCGCGCGTGGCGTCCGCGGCGTCGCGCGCGGCGTCCGGCGATGACGACTCGGACATGCTGGCCTCCCCACTGGCCGTGGTCGCGACGCGGCCCGCGCCCGCGCCTCCTCACGCCGACGCTAGTCGACCGGGTCACGCCCGGCAAGCCGAGCGGCCTAGGTGACGACGATCCCGATCGCCACGAAGTGCAGCGCGGCGGCGGCGAGGACGAACGCGTGGAAGACCTCGTGGTAGCCGAACACCCGCGGCGCCGGGTCGGGCCGGCCGGTGGCGTAGACGATCGCGCCGATCGTGTAGAGCACGCCGCCGGCGGCGAGCAGCGCCAGCGCGGTCCACGCGTAGCCCGCCAGGCCCGGCATCGCCAGGACGCCGGACCAGCCGATGGCCATGTAGATCGTCGCGCTCAGCCACTTCGGCGCCTTCGGCCAGAAGAGGTTGAGCAGGACGCCGACGAGCGTCGCACCCCACGCCACGGACAGCAGCACGGTGCGCAGCGGGTCGTCGAGCACGACGACGGCGACCGGCGTGGCGGTCGCCGCGATGAGCACGAAGATCATCGAGTGGTCCAGCCGCCGCATCCACAGCCGCGCGCGGATCGACGACCAGTTCACCCGGTGGTACAGGGCGCTCGTGCCGAGCAGCCCGGCGAGGCCGAACGCGTAGACCGCGGCGGCCAGGCGCGCGCGGCCGGCCTCGGCGGCGATGACGAGCGCCACACCGAGCACGACCGCGGCGTAGAACGCGTACTGATGGAGGACGCCGCGCCAGCGCGGCTTGAGGATCTCCGGCACGTCTCTCGTCACGGCCCGGAGACTACCCCGAGACGGGCGCGCCGAACGTCCCACCGGCCCGGCCGTCGGCCGGCGCCGGCGGACTCGCGGCGCGCGGATCACTCGGCGGCGCCGGCCGGGACCGCGTCGGTCAGCAGCGCGCGGCGGGTGGGGTCGCGGTCCGAGCCCTTGATGAGGTCGTCGGGCGGCGCGACGTCGCGGATCCGCCCCGACTTCATACCGAAGTACTCGGCCTGGGGGTGGTGCGCGATGATCGCGACCGTCGACTGCTCGGGCTCGACGGCGTACCCGCCGCTCAGCCGCATGCCGATCGACTCGCAGTCCAGCAGGCGGAAGAGCTTCTCGTGCTCGGACTGCTCCGGGATCGCCGGGTAGCCCCACGCGTACCGGCGGCCCTGGCCGGGCGCGATCCCGAGCTGCTCGCGGACGACCGAGTGCAGCCACTCCATCAGGCCCTCGGCGGTCTGCGTGCCGAGCCCGTGGACGAAGAGCTGCTCGGCGAACTCGCCCTCCTGCTCGAGCTTGGCCATGAGCTCGGTGACCTCGTCGCCGACGGTGACCGCCGCGAACGGGATCACGTCGAGCTCGCCGCTCTCCTTCGGGCGGTAGAAGTCGGCCAGGCAGATCCGGTCGTGGCCGGGCTGGCGCGGGCAGACGAACCGCTCGAGCACGGTCTCGCGGTCTTCCGGGTCGAGCACGACGATCTCGTTGCCCTCGCTGTAGCCGGGGAAGTAGCCGAGCTTGACCCGCGGGTGCAGCCAGGTCTGCTCGCGCCACATGCGCTCCAGCCGCGGCTGGAAGTCCTCGCGCAGGAGCTTCTCCCACGCCTCGCCCTTCACGCCGCGCCCGCCCCAGTGGAGCTTGAACAGCACGTGGGTGTCGAGGTGCGGGTAGACCTGGTCGAGGTCGACGTCGAGCTCGCGCACGCCCCAGAACGGCGGCTCGGGGATCGGGTTGTCGGTGCGCGCGGCCGAGCGGACGGTGTCGTCGTCGGTCGGCGGCCCCTCGGGCTCCGGCCCCTTCTCGCGCAGCCGCAGCGCGGCCTGGCGGGTCTGCTCGACGAGCTCGGCGCGCTGCTCGGGCTCGATGAGCTTGTCCATCTTGTGCAGGCCGTCGAACGCGTCCTTGCAGTAGAAGACGCCGGGCTCGTAGATCTCGTCGGACTCCTCGCCCTTGGGGAAGAGCGCGCGCAGGCCGAAGTTGTTGTTGATCGCCGCGCCGCCGATGAGCACGGGGTACTCCAGGCCGCGCTCGTGCAGCTCCTGCACCGCGAGCGGCATCTGCTTGGACGTCGACACGAGCAGCGCCGAGAGCCCGATCGCGTCGGCCTTGTGCTCCTCGGCGGCCTCGAGGATCGTCCCGATCGGGACCTGCTTGCCGAGGTCGACGACCGTGTAGCCGTTGTTCGTGAGGATCGTGTTCACGAGCGACTTGCCGATGTCGTGCACGTCGCCGAACACGGTCGCCAGCACGACCGTGCCCTTCGTGTAGTCGGCGGTGCGCTCGAGGTAGTTCTCCAGCCGCGCGACGGCCCGCTTCATGACCTCCGCGCTCTGCAGCACGAAGGGCAGGATGAGCTCCCCGGCGCCGAACTTGTCGCCGACCTCCTTCATCGCGGGCAGGAGGACCTCGTTGAGCGTCGGGACCGCGCCGATCTTCTCGACGGCCCGGTCGATCTGGTCCTCGACGCCGTCCTTCTTGCGCCGCAGGATGTGCCAGTGCAGGGCCTCCTCGGGCTCCATGCCGGCGGTCGGGTCGGCCTTCTCGGCCTCTTCCTCCTCGCCCTGGCCTTCGAAGTGCGCGATGAACTTCGCGAGCGCGTCGTCGGAGCGGTTGAAGACCAGGTCGTCGGCCAGCTTGCGCTCGGTCTCGCCGATCTCGCCGTACGGCGTGATGTGGTTCGGGTTGACCATCGCGAGGTCCAGGCCGGCCTCGACGCAGTGGTGCAGGAAGACCGAGTTGAGGACCGCGCGGGCGCGCGGCGACACGCCGAACGAGACGTTCGAGACGCCGAGCGACGTCTTGACGCCGGGGATCTCGGCCTTGACGCGGCGGATGCCCTCGATCGTCTCGATCGCCGAGCCCTTCCACTCCTCGTCGCCGGTGGTCAGCGTGAACGTCAGCAGGTCGAAGATGAGCGCCTCGCGGGGCAGGCCGTGCCGCTCGCACAGCGCGGTGATGCGCTTGGCGATCTCGACCTTGCGGTCGGCGGTCTTCGCCATGCCCTCCTCGTCGATCGTCAGCGCGATGAGCGCCGCGCCGTGCTCGACGGCGAGCGGGACGACCGTGTTCGCCTTCTCCTCGCCGGCCTCGAGGTTGATCGAGTTGATGATCGCGCGGCCCGGGATCTGCTCGAGGGCGGTGCGGATGACCTCCGGCTCGGTCGAGTCGATCTGGATCGGCGCGGGCTGGGTGAGGCTGATGCGCTTGACGACCTCGCGCATCTGCTCGGCCTCGTCGGTGCGCTCGGTGAGCGCGACGCAGACGTCCAGGACGTGGGCGCCGCCCTCGACCTGGTCCTCGGCGACCTGGACGATGCCGTCGTAGTCGTCGGCCAGCAGCAGCTCCTTGGCCTTGCGCGAGCCCTGCGAGTTGACGCGCTCGCCGACCATCGTGGGGGCGGGCTCCTGCACGAGCGGCGTCGCCGAGATCATGCTCGAGACGTGGAGCGGGCGCGGGGCCGGGCGCGGCCGGACCCTGCCGCCGGCGCATCGCTCGGCGACCGCGCGGATGTGCTCGGGCGTGGTGCCGCAGCAGCCGCCGACGATGCCGACGCCGTAGCGGTCGACGAAGTCGCCGAGCGTCTCGGCGAGCGGGCCGGGCTCCTCGGGGAAGATCGTCTCGCCGTTCGGCCCCTGCTGGGGGATGCCGGCGTTCGGGATGCAGTGGACCGGCAGCGGCGAGTTCTCGCCGAGGAACCGGATCGCGTCGCGCATGTCCTCCGGGCCCGACGAGCAGTTCAGGCCGAGGATGTCGACGTCGAGCGCCTCGATCGTGGCGAGCGCCGCGCTGATGTCGGTGCCGAGGAGCATCTTGCCGCCGTTGGGCAGCACGAAGATCGACACCTGGATCGGGACGCGGCGGCCGGCCTGCTTGAACGCCTCGCGCGCTCCGAACACGGCGGCCTTGGTCTCGAGGATGTCCTGCTGGGTCTCGATCGTCAGCAGGTCGACGCCGCCCTCGAGCAGTGCCGCGGCCTGCTCGGCGAACGTGTCGACGAGCTTGCGGAACGAGATGTTGCCGAGCGTCGGGTCGTCGGAGGCGGGCAGGAAGCCGGTCGGGCCGATCGAGCCGGCGACGAAGCGGTCCTCGCCGACCGCCTTGCGCGCGATCTGGGCGGCCTTGACGTTGATCTCGCGGACGTGGTCCGCAAGGCCCCACTCCTCGAGCTTCAGCCGGCTGCCCTGGAAGGTGTCGGTCTCGACGACCTCGGCGCCCGCCTCGACCATCGACGTGTGGACGCCCTCGATGATGTCGGGCCGGTTGAGCACGAGGACCTCGTGCGCGCGCCCGGGGAGGCGGTAGTCCTTCTCGAGGTCGAGGTCGAAGGCCTCGAGCGTCGCGCCCATGCCGCCGTCGAAGACGACGACCCGGTCGCGGACGGCAGCCATGAAGTCGCGAGACATGTCCGCGAGGCTACCAAAACCTTGACACAGCTACGTCAAGGTTGTGGCGCGATGTTGGGGAAAGTGCGCTGAAGCACGAACTGCGGCCGCCGATCACGCCATGGCGTGACCACGGCCATCTTCGCCGCGGGCGCCGGCTGGGGGCGCCGCGTCGACGACACCGAGCTGTTCTTCTCGCTGACCGATCGGAAGGGCGTCATCCGGTCGGCCAACCGGGTCTTCGAGCGCATCAGCGGCTACACCCTCGACGCGCTCGTCGGGCGCGCGCACAACGTCGTGCGCCATCCCGAGATGCCGCGCGCGGTCTTCCGGGTGCTGTGGGAGAGGATCGGCGCGGGCGAGCCGGTCGCCGCGTACGTCTGCAACCGCGCGGCCGACGGCAGCCCGTACTGGGTGATGGCGACCGTGTCGCCGCTCACCGACGGCCACCTCTCGGTCCGCATCCCCGCCCGCAGCGAGCTGTTCGAGGCGGCGAAGGCGATCTACGCCGAGCTGACGGCGCTCGAGCGCCGGGTCGAGGACGGCGACGTGCGGCGCCGCAAGCCGTCGATCGAGGCGTCGGTCGCGCGGCTGGGCGAGCTGCTGGCCGAGCGCGGGTTCGCCTCCTCCTAGGGGTTCATGCGCGAGGCGCTGCTCGGCGAGGTGACCGGCCGGGCCGGGCGCCTGCCCGACGACTACCGCGCCCGCCTGGCCGAGCTGCCCGGCGACCCGCGGCTCGCCCGGATCGTCTCGGACTGCACCCGGCTGCGCGCGTTCCTCGACGGCGTCGTCGTGAACCTCGCCGGCTACGCGCAGGCCGGCCGGGCCCTCGCCGAGCGCTCGGCGTACCTGACGCGGCTGGCCGACGACGTCCGGCTCTACGCGCTGAACGCGCGGCTCGGCGCCGCGCGGCTCGACGACCGCGGCCGGGCCCTGTCGGCCGTCGCGCAGCTCCTCAGCGAGCACTCGCAGTCGTCCGGGCCGGCGATGGCCGAGCTGGCGCGGGCCGCCGCGGAGGCCGTCGCCGACATCGAGGCGATGGTGTTCCGGGTCGCGGTCAGCACGATCCAGGCCGAGATGCTCGCGCTCTTCGCGCACGAGCTCGACACCGCCGGCCACGAGCGCGAGGGCGACATGGCCGCGCTCGCCGAGGCGCTCGAGGCCGGCCTCGGGCGCACCGGCGAGGCGCTCGCGGCGGTCGCCGACGCGCTGCGACCGGTCGTGCCCGAGGTGCGCCGCGTGCGCAGCGACGTCGAGCTGCTCGGGCGCCTGGCCCTGAACGGCAGCATCGAGGTCGCCCGCGTGCCCGAGGCGACCGGCGCCGGCGAGCTGTTCGCCGAGATCCGGCGCGAGGTCGAGCACACGCGCGCCGAGCTCGCCGACATGGCCGCGGTCGGGGCGATCGCGCGCGACCTGCGCGCCGCGGCGCGCAGCGCGGACGAGCACGACGCGTCGGCGCTGCGCCGGGCGGCCGAGGAGCTCGCGGCCGCCGGGCGGCCCGCGGAGCCCGGGCCTCAGGCCGTGCCGGGCTCGGCCGCGCCGGGCGGCGGCGGGATCGGCGTGCTCGAGACCGCCGGCGACGTCTCGGTCAGCAGCGCGCGCCGGTAGGTGCGGTACTCCCGGTAGACGACCGAGATCGACGCGGCGGCCGGGATTGCCAGCAGCGCGCCGAGGACGCCGAACAGCGTGCTCGCGAACAGGACGCTGACGAGCACGAAGAACGGCTGGATCTCCACCGCCCGGGTCTGGATCTGCGGCTGGATGAGGTGGTTCTCGATCTGCTGGTAGACGATCGAGTAGACGACCCACACGATCGTCGCGGTCGGGAAGTCGACGAAGAGCGTGATGATCCCGACGAGGACCGCGCCGATCGTCGCGCCGACGAGCGGGATGAGGTCGAACAGCGCGATGAGGAGCGCCAGCGCGCCCGCGAACGGCACGCCGAGGAGCGTCAGCACGATCCAGGCGGTGACACCGGCGATCGTCGCCTGGACGAGCACGCCCGCGACGTAGTTGCCGACCGCCTGCGCGATCCGGTCGCCGGCGCGGCGGAACGCCTCGGCCCGCATCGGGTCCTGCGCGGCGAGGAACGACTCGCGCCAGCGGGGCCCGCCGCCGAGCATGAAGATGCTGAGGATCAGGATCGTCACGAACGCGAAGATCCCGTTCACCAGGCCGGCGCCGATGTCGCCGAGCACGCTCGCCGCGTCGCCGAACCGGTCGGGGAGCTTGCGCGCCTCCTCCTCGAGACGCCCGGTGACGTCGTACTCGGCCTCGATCTCGCGGAGCTGGTCGTTGTCGCGGACGAACTCCTGCAGGTCGCGCGCGTAGCCGGGGAGGTTGTCGACGAGCTCCTCGACCTCGCTGATGATCGTCGGCACGAGCGCCGCGCCGACCCCGATCGGCACGAGGATGAGGATGAGGTACACGAGCGCGATGGCCAGGCCGCGCGGCATCTTCTGCGACAGCCACCCGACCGGCGCGCTGAGCGCGAGCGCGATGAACGCGGCGATGACCAGCCACGTCAGCGGCTTGCGCAGCAGGTAGACGACATACAGCGTCAGGACCACCGTGACGACGACGAGCACGGTGCGGAGGACGACCCTGGCGTTCGACACTGCACGCGGCTTTCGCAGCGCGCGTCTGTGATCCTTCCCGGCCATGCAGCGCGTCCACGTCGAGCAGGACTTCCGCCGGCCGGTCGGCGAGATCTTCGCCCACCTGTCCGAGCACGAGAACCTCGAGCCGGTCTTCGGCGCCAAGGTGCGGCGGGTCCGCGACGGCGACGACGGCCATCGCAACGGGGTCGGGTCGGTGCGGTCGCTGCGCGTCGGCCCCGCCCCGTGGTTCGACGAGACCGTCACCGAGTTCGTGCCGGACGAGCTCATCCGCTACCGGATCACGCGCGGCAGCCCGCTGAAGGACCACGAGGGCGTCATGCGGTTCTCGGCGCGCGAGGACGGCGGGTCGCACCTGGCCTACACGATCACGTTCGACGGCCGGCTGCCGGGCGTCGGCCCGGTCGTCCGCGCCATGCTCCAGCGCAACATCTCGCGGGCGCTGCGCCGGCTGGCCGCCTGAGCGGCGGGGGATGGGCCGCTCCCGCCGACGCGGACGCGACGTCCCGCGCGCGCGGGTGATCGAGGCGCCGACCGCGCACGGCACCGCCCGGATCGAGCCCGATCCGCACCGGCCGACGGGGCGGCTGCTGACGCTCGGCCATCAGGACGCCTCGTACGTCGACCTCGCCGATCCGACCCACCTCGAGTGGCCGTACGTGCGCCGGATCGGCGACGTCGTCGACGTCTTCCGCCCGCCGCGCGCGGCGATCGGCGCCGTCCACCTGGGCGGCGGCGCGGCGACGCTGGCCCGCTACGTCGAGGCGACCCGGCCGCGGTCGCGGCAGGTCGTGGTCGAGATCGACCCGGACGTCGTCGCGCTCGCGCGCGAGCACCTCGGGCTGCGCACCCACCCGCGGCTGCGGGTCCGGGTCGGGGACGCCGCGGAGCTGCTCCCCAGGCGGCCGGACGCGAGCGTCGACCTCGTCGTCACCGACGCGTTCGACCGCCCCGCCGAGATCCCCGCCGCGCTGACCACGCCGGCGTTCGCCGCCGAGCTGCGCCGCGTGCTGCGGCCGTCGGGCGTCCACGTGCTCAACGTCGTCGACGGCCGTCACGTCCCGCGCGCGCGTGACCACGCCGGGACGCTCGCGCGGCACTTCGAGCACGTCGCGATCGTCGCGCCGCGGGCGATGCTCCGCGGCCGGGCGGCGGGCAACGCGCTCGTGCTCGCGTCGGCGAGCCCGCTGCCGCTCGACGCGCTCGCGCGGCGGGCGGCGGGCTCGATCGACCGCGAGGAGGTCGTGCCGGTGAACCCGGGTCGGGGAGGTCCCGGAACGTCGAAGGCCCGGCACAGGGCCGGGCCTTCGCGCAACGCCTCCGACAGGCGAGGTCGAGCTACTTGATGAAGAGCATCTCCTCGTACTTCGGGAGCGGCCAGAGGTCGTCGGCGACGAGCTTCTCGAGCTTGTCGGCGATCGCGCGGACCGCGTCCATCGCCGGGATCACGCTGTCGCGCATGTACTCGGCGTGGCCGAGGACGTCCACGTCCTCCGGGTGGTCGCGGTTGACGCGCTCGAGCTCCCGGATCGCGCCGTGGAACTCGCCGATCAGCGGCTTGAGCTCCGCCGCGAGGTCCTCGAGGCCGGCCTCGGTCACCTCGCTCAGGTAGCGGACGGCGGCCGGGAGGATGAGCGTGCGCGCCATCGACGCCGCGGTCTCGGCCTCGATGTTGAGCTTCGTCGCGTACTGCTCGGCGAGCACCTCGTACCGCGCCTCGAGCTCACGCTCGTCCAGGACGCCGTAGTTGCTGAACACCGAGACCGTCTGGTCGTGGGTGATCCACGGCAGCGCGTCCGGCGTCGTGCGCAGGTTCATGAGCCCGCGCCGCTCGGCCTCGGCGTGCCACTCGTCCGAGTAGCCGTCGCCGTTGAAGCAGACCTGCTTGTTGGCCTCGTAGGTCTCCTTGACGACCTTCGAGACGGCCTCCTCCAGCGACGAGCCCGCGTTGATCGCGTTCTCGAGGTCCTCGCTCATCGAGTCGATCGCCTCGGCCACGATCGTGTTCAGCACGGTGTTCGGGAGCGCGAGCGACATGCTCGACCCGAGCGCGCGGAACTCGAACTTGTTGCCGGTGAACGCGAACGGCGACGTGCGGTTGCGGTCGCCGCCGTGGCGCGGCAGCGGCGGCAGGACCGGCGTGCCGAGCGCCATCTCGCCCTTGTCGACCGGGACGCCCTCCTCGAACGCCTTCTCCAGCTCGGTGCCGAGGAAGATCGAGATGATCGCCGGCGGCGCCTCGTTCGCGCCCAGGCGGTGGTCCTGGCCGGCGTTCGCGACCGTCGCGCGCAGGAGCGCCTGGTGCTTGTTCACCGCGGCGATGACCGCCGAGCAGAAGAACAGGAACCGCAGGTTCGTCGACGGATCGTCACCGGGCTCGAGCAGGTTCTCGCCGGTGTCGGTGCCCATCGACCAGTTGTTGTGCTTGCCCGACCCGTTGACGCCGGCGAACGGCTTCTCGTGGAGCAGGCAGACCAGCCCGTACCGCCGCGCGACGTTCTGCAGGATCTGCATCGTGAGCTGCTGGTGGTCGGACGCGACGTTCGAGTTCTCGAAGATCGGCGCGATCTCGTACTGGTTCGGCGCGACCTCGTTGTGGCGCGTCTTGACCGGCACGCCGAGCTTCTGCAGCTCGCGTTCGCACTCGAGCATGTAGGCGAGCACGCGCTCGGGGATCGAGCCGAAGTAGTGGTCGTCGAGCTCGTGGCCCTTCGGCGGCTTGGCGCCGAACAGCGTCCGGCCGGTGTTGACCAGGTCCGGGCGCTCGTAGAAGAACTGCTCGTCGACCAGGAAGTACTCCTGCTCGGGCCCGACCGTGGTGAACACGCGCTGGGCGGTGAGGTCACCGAACAGGCGCAGCGCGCGGATCGCCGACTTGGACAGCGCGTCCATCGAGCGCAGGAGCGGGATCTTCTGGTCGAGCGCCTCGCCCGTCCACGACGCGAACGCGGTCGGGATGCAGAGCAGCGCGCCGTTCGGGTTCTCGAGGATGAACGCCGGGGACGTCGGGTCCCAGGCGGTGTAGCCGCGCGCCTCGAACGTCTGGCGGATACCGCCGGTCGGGAACGAGGAGGCGTCGGGTTCGCCCTGGATGAGCTCCTTGCCCGAGAACTCGGCGATCGCGGTGCCCTCGCCGGTCGGGCTGTAGAACGAGTCGTGCTTCTCGGCGGTCAGGCCGGTCAGCGGCTGGAACCAGTGCGTGAAGTGCGTCGCGCCGCGCTCGAGGGCCCAGTCCTTCATCGCGGCCGCGACCGCGTCCGCGAGGGACGGGTCGAGCGGCTCGCCCGCCTCGAGGGTCTTCTGGAGGCGCTTGTAGACCTCCTTCGGCAGGCGTGCGCGCTGCTCGGCGGGCGTGAAGACGTTGGAACCGAAGATCTGGTTGCCGGGAGCGGTCAGGTCGACCGTCCCCAGAGCGGAGCCGTTCGCGCTCCACTGCGCGGCGGTGACCTTGGGCTGACGGAGTCGTGTCGGAGGCATGGCGCGCAGACTAGGTGCGCGATCGCGCTCCGACCTTGTACGCGTGGAGAAACCGACGGCGCCCCGGTTCGCCCTGGTGGCAGGACCCTCGACCGGATGGACAAGTCAGGCCGGCGGATCTTTCGACACGTGGATGAGGATGGGAGGCCCGGCCGTCCCGAGACTGGCCGGCATGCGCTCAACACGTCTGACGAGAGCGGTGCCTCTGGCGCTGCTCGCACTGCTGGCCCTTCCCGCGGCTGCGTTCGCACAGGACGAGCCGATCAACCCGGTGGAGACACTTCCGCTGACCATCGGTGAGCTGAACACGCTGTGGATCATCATCGGCTGCGTCCTGGTCTTCTTCATGCAGGCGGGCTTCGCCTTCCTGGAGATCGGCTTCTCGCGCGGCAAGAACGCCGGCATGGGGATCGCGAAGATCCTCGTGAACTTCTCGCTCGCCTCGATCGCCTACTGGGCGATCGGCTTCGGCATCGCGTTCGGTGGAGGCGGCTGGCTGGCCGGCGACTCCGGCTTCTTGTTCCAGTTCGGCCGTGATGTCGCCGGGACGGCTGCCGACGGCGCCCAGAGCGGCTTCTTCATCTTCCAGCTGATGTTCGCCGGCGTCTCGCTGGCGATCGTCTGGGGCACGACGCTCGAGCGCATCAAGTTCGCCGCGTACATCCCGTTCGCGCTGGTCTTCGCGGCGGTCATCTACCCGATGGTCTCCCACTGGGGCTGGGGCGGCGGCTGGCTCGCCGAGCTCGGCGACGGCGTCCAGGACTTCGCCGGCTCGTCGATCGTCCACCTCACCGGTGCGACCGCCGCGCTCGCCGCGGTGCTCGTCCTCGGGCCGCGCAAGGGCAAGTACGGCCCGGACGGCAAGCCGCGGGCGATCCCCGGCCACAACATGCCGCTGTTCGGCCTCGGCGTCCTGATCCTGTGGCTCGGCTGGTTCGGGTTCAACGGCGCCTCGACGCTCGGCACCGGTGACAACCGCTTCGCGGAGGTCGTCGCGGTCACGAACCTCGGCGCCGCGGGCGGCGTCATCGGCGCGACGCTCATGACGATGTGGCTGCTCAAGACGCTCGACGTCGGCATGATCGGCAACGGCGCGATCGCCGGCCTCGTCGCGATCACCGCGCCCGCCGGCTACGTCGAGTTCTGGGCGGCCCCGATCATCGGCCTCATCGGCGGCTTCGTCGTCGTCGGCGGCGTCCTGATGTTCGAGCGGCTGAAGATCGACGATCCGGTCGGCGCGCTCTCCGCGCACGGCCTGGCCGGCATCTGGGGCACGCTCGCCTGTGGCCTGTTCACCTCGCCGCGCCTGGCCGAGGCCAACGGCGTCGGCTCGGAGGGCCTGTTCTACGGCGGCGGGCTGACCCAGCTCGGCCTGCAGGCCGTCGCGGTCGTGGCCGTGTTCTCGTTCGTCCTCGTGTCCTCGCTGATCGTGTTCTCGCTCATCAAGGCGACGATCGGGATCCGCGTCGACGAGGAGGCGGAGGCCGCCGGCCTCGACATCTCCGAGCACGGCATGTACGGGTACCCCGAGCAGTTCATCCCGCAGCCGGAACTCGAGAGCTACGGTGCGGCCCCGGCCGCCACGGCGCCGAGCCCGGCGGCGGCGTACACCACCACGGAGGTCCCCGCGACATGAAGCTCGTCATCGCCTACATCCGCCACGAGGCCTTCGAGCCCATCCGGGCCGAGCTCCTCGAGCTCGGGTTCCCCAGCCTCTCGATCAGCGAGGTGAAGGGCTCGGGGCGGCAGAAGGGCATCACCGAGCGGTACCGCGGCGCCGAGGTGACCAACTACCTCCGCCCGAAGGTCAAGATCGAGTGCGCGGTCGCCACGCAGGACGTGCAGACGATCGTGGACACGATCCTCAAGCACGCCCGCACGGGGGCGGTCGGCGACGGCAAGGTGTTCGTCATGCCGATCGAGGAGGCCTACCGCGTCCGGACCGGCGAGTCCGGCGAGGAGGTGCTCCAGGCGCACCCGGGCGCCGCCGCGACCGCGGCCACGTAGCGCATGGCGGGCGGGGCGATGCCGGAGCCGGATGCCGGCGGCGTCGCCCCGCTCGGCCTGGTCGAGCGGCTGCGGGCCGTCCACCTGCAGATGGTGGACGCGGTCCTCGGCGGCGACGGGCTCGAGCGGGTGGCGCAGCTGGCGGCCGAGGCCGCGGGGGGACCGGTTGCGATCGTCGTGCCCCGGCACGACGTCGCGATCGCCGCGCCGGACGGCAGCGCGGCCACCCGTGCGCTCGGTGCGCTGCGGCGGTCGGTCGTGGAGCGGGCACGCGGCCGGCCGGCGCAGCTCGCCGAGGGGGTCGTCGCCGAGGCGCCGATCCGCAGCGGCGACGAGCTGCTCGGGGTGGTCGCGCTCGTCGACGCGCCGGACGCCCCGCCCGAGGCCGCGGAGTTCCTCCACCTGGCCGCGGTCGCGTCGCTGACCGACGTCGCGGTCGAGCAGGCCAAGGAGGAGGTCGAGCAGAACGTGCGCGGGTCGTTCCTCGAGGACCTGCGCAGCCGGCCGGACATCGAGCCGCGCGACATCGTCCGCCGGGCCGCGCGCCTGGGCTGCGACCTGTCGCGCGGCGCGGTGATCCTCTGCGCGGAGCTGTCGACCGACCGCCCGCGCCACGTCGTCGCGACGATCGCGGGCGAGGTGCCGGGCGCGCTGGCCCAGCACATGGACGGCCGCGTCTACGCGCTGCTGCCGGCCGACGGCGGCGACGGCGCGCCGGAGGAGACGCAGCAGACCGCGCGCCGGCTCGCGTCGCGGCTGCAGCGGCACGGCGTCGTCGGCGTGTCGAGCTTCTACGCCGATCCGGGCGACCTGCCGCGCGCGATCCAGGAGGCCGAGCTCGTGCTCGACGTCCTGCGCCAGTCCGACGACGACCCCGCGCGGTGGGGGCGGATCCACGAGGACATCGGGACCGGCACGTACCGGCTGCTGTTCCGCGTGCTGGCCTCGCACCCGGAGGAGGTGCGGTCGTTCTTCGAGGACACGGTCGCGCCGATCGTCCGGTACGACGACCAGTACCGCACCGACCTCGTCGGGACGCTCGAGGCGTACCTGGAGCAGAACTGCAACATGAACGCGACCGCCGCGGCGATCTACGCGCACCGGCACACGGTCGCGTACCGGCTGGACCGGGTCAAGGAGCTCACGGGCCTGGACCCGATGCAGTCCGAGGACCGCGAGCGGCTGGGGCTGGGCCTGAAGGCGTACCGGATCATCGCGCCGCGGCTGCCGCGGTAGGGGCGGTCACGCGGCGGCGGGTTGCGGAGCGGGCCCCGGCGTCGGCGCCGGCCGCGACCGGGACGGAGCGCGCGCGGGAGCGATCGTGTCGTCCGGCTCGCACGGTGCGGAGCGGGTCCGCCCGCCGCGTGGGGAGCGGGATGGATGAAACGCGCACTCGAGCGTCCGTTTCGTCGCGGTCGTTCGCCGCGCGCGGCGCCCGCCGGCGCCGCGACCACCACGTCGAGTCGAGCGCCGCAGCGCGCGCGGGTGTGTCGACTCATCACGGCCATGCCGGAACGAGTCGACACACCCACCTCGGGTCCGGTCGGGTGTGTCGACTCATGCCGGGTAATGCCGGGACGAGTCGACACACCCGGCCGAGATCCGGGCGCACGCGCCCCGAGCGGCGATGGACGAAGGTCGCGAGCGCGCGGGCGGGGGTGAGCGCGCGGCCGAGGGCGAGCGCAAGGCGCACCCGCTCCCTCGGACGCCTGACCAGCGGCCGTTCAGACCACGGACCATCCGCCGCCGGCGGCATCGCGCGGAGCGAGCCGGGCCGGCGCCACCGAACCCGGGCGCAGGCCCGCCGCCGCAGGCTCCCGACACGCCGCACGCCGTCGCACCCCGGAGACCGCACCCGCGCCGAGGCGCCCCGGCCCGCGCCGCCTCAGACCAGGCCCGCGCCGAGGATGATCGCCACGAGCGCGGCGATGAGGAGCACCAGCGCGACGCCGACGAGGATCCGCGCGGGCGTGATGTGGCCCGACCGGACCTCGGCGGGCTCGATGTAGCGCGCGCCGACCGCGGCGGGGTCGAGGATCTCGCCGGGCTGCGCGTCGTCGTCGTCCGCCGCCAGCGAGGGGTCGTCGATGACCTTCACGATCCGGGTGCGGCGCGTCGCGGTCCGGGCGGGCGCCACCGGCGTGTCGTCGCCGGCCTCCGCGTCGCCGGGCGCCACCCGCGTCGGAGCGTCCGCATCGTCCTCGCCGGCATCGCCGATCACCCGCGTCGGCGCCTGCGCGTCCGCGCCGGCGTCGTCGTCTCCGATGACCTGCGTCGGCTCGCGCGCGCCCGCGTCGTCCTCGCCGATGACCCGCGTCGGCTCGCGCGCGCCCGCATCGTCCTCGCCGATGACCCGCGTCGGCTCCTGCGCGTCGTCGTCGTGGGCGCCGCCGTCCCCGTTCGCGCTCGGCGGCTGCGGGTGCGCGACCTCGTGCCCGCGCCGCTCGGCGTGCGCCGCGTGGCGCTGCTCGCGCACGAGCGCCTCGACCTTCGCGCGCGCGTCCTTGAGGTGGTGGCGCAGCAGGCGCGCCTCGTCCTCGGCGGCCACCGCGCGCGCCTCGGCCTCCTTCGCGCGCCCGGTCGCGGCCTCGAGCTCCTCGCGCAGCCCCGCGGCCAGGCGGTCGGCCGCCTCGGCGCGGGCGCGCAGCGCCGCGCGGTCCTTCTCGGCCTCGGTCGCGCGCCGCTCGGCCTCGCGCAGCCGCTCGCGCGCCAGGCGCAGCTCCTCGCGCAGCTCGTCGGCGCTCGCCAGCAGCGAGTCGCGCTGGTCACGGGCCGCGCGGACGCTCTCCTCGGCGCGCTCGGCGCGCTCGCGCTCCGCCTCGTAGGCCGCCCGCAGCTCGTCGCGCTCGGCGGCCAGCTCCTCGCCGACCCGCTCGCGCGCCGCCGACGCCGCGACCGCCTCGTTCAGCCGGTGGCGCAGCTCGTTGGCCTGGCGTGCGAGCCGCACGAACCGGTCCTCGTCCGCGCCCCCGGCGACCGAGGGGGAGGGCAGCGCGATGAGCGGCCCGCGCCCGGGGACGAGCGAGAACTGCACCTCCGGGTCCGAGAGCGCGGTGAGCTCGACCGCGAACGACGCGCGCCACGGGTCGTCGTCGGCGACCGCCAGCGCGGGCGCCTCGAGCGCCGCGCCGGGCCGCTCGACGAGCAGGCGGACGTGCGCCGGAGCAGGGCCGTCGGGGAACCGCCCGTCGAGCTCGACGATCGCGACCGACGCGCTCGCCGGCGCCGCCTCGAACCGCAGCAGCTCGAACGCGACGGCCCGGCTCACGGCTCCCCGTCGACGGGCTTGAACGGTTGCGTGGCCTCGGGGTCGGGCTCGTCGAGCAGCGACCGGCGCGGCGGCGCTTCGCCGGCCGGACGGCGCGGGATCGGCGCGTCGTCCTCGGCGGCGCGCTCGGCGCCCTGGCCGGCGCGGCCCGCGCCCTGGCCCGGGGAAGGCGCCGGCGCGGCGGCGCCCGGCCGGCGGTCGACCGCCGCCACGCGCGGGCGCGTGTCGCGCGCGCCGACATCGACGGTGATCGCGATCCGGGCGGCGCGCAGCAGGCCGCCGAGCAGCACGAGCACCGAGCCGGCGAGCGCGAGCCACGCGCCGGTGTCGAGGTCGTCGCCCCACGCCACCGGCGGCGGCGAGACGAGCTGGACGGCGACGATCACGACGAGGACGAGCCCGACGGGGAGCAGCGTCCGCGGGCGCAGCGCGTAGGTCGTCCCGAACGCGGCGGCGCCCGTCGCGATCGCCGCGACCGCGAGCCCGGCGAGCACGAGGTCGAGGGCCTCGAAGGCCTCCCATCCCGAGATGCCGGTCCCGCCGAGCACGGGGATCCCGCGGTCGCGCGAGTACCAGTCGAGGAACAGGCTGACGAGGACGAGCAGGCCGCCGAGGGCGGCGAGCAGCTCACGTGCGTCGATCTTCCTGGACAACAGCGGCCTCCCGGTCGGCGCTCACTGTCGCCAGTCTGGCAGCCCGCGTGCGGTCGGGCGCGCTCCTGGCGCGTCAGTCCCGGATGACCTCGCCGGTCTCGGGGTCGACCCGTGCCTGGGACGGCTTCTCGGAGACCCGGACGGTGAACGTCCCCTCGGGGCGCCGGCCGCCGTCGAGCCGCGCCTTGGCCTTGCCGTCCAGCCCCGCGGCGACGCGGTAGGAGACCTTGTGCGTGCCGGGCTCGACCGGCGTGACACGCCAGGTGAACGTCTTCGTGCCGCCCGGCGGGACGCGCCCGAGCGCCCACGTGTTCGTGTACGCGGTCGTCGCGCCGCGCGGGCCGTCGTCGACGATCCACACCGGCCGGTTGGCGTCGGCCAGGCCCGGCTGGTCGGAGCGGGCCGAGAACGAGTCGACGGTGACCGCGAGGTTCGGGATCGCGCGGTCCTCGCGGTTGCGGACGGTGATCGTCATCTCGGCCGGCTGGGCGAGCTTCTGCCGGCGCGGGAACTCGGCCTCCACGACCTCGACCCGCCAGGTGCCCTCCGGCTCGTCGGCGTCCTGGCGCTCGTCGTCGCCGCCGCATCCGGCGGCGATCGCGGCGCAGGCGACCAGGGCGAACAGAAGACCCCTCCTCATGCGGCGGCGAAGCTACCAGAGCGTCATGGAGCCGCGCGCCGTCCGATTGTTAGGCGTCGGTTCAAATTTGTCAGCGTGCTTCGCCATTGCGTACGCTCCTCGCCGGGCGGCCGCGTCCGCGCGCGCCCGCCCACGGTCACGGAACGAGGGGAAGAGGTTGGTCCGAAGCGTCGCCGATCGCGGGTTCCTCCCGCTGAAGAACCTGCTCGAAGAGGTCGGGGACATGATGATCCTGACGGGCAAGACGATCATGTCGGCCCTCAGGCCCCCGTACCCCTACGGCGGCGAGTTCGTCGGGCAGTTCCTCTTCGCGCTGAAGCTCTGCTGGTTCCCGCTGCTCATCAGCACGGTCGCCTTCGGGTACGGCGCGCCCGGCCTGCAGGCCGCGAACTTCCTCGTGCTGTTCGGCGCGCTCGACCGGCTCGGCGGCTTCTTCGTGCTCGCGTCGATCCGCGAGTTCGCCCCGTTCGTGACCGCGATCATCGTCGCCGGCGTCGCCGGCACGGCGATCACCGCCGATCTCGGCGCCCGCAAGATCCGCGAGGAGCTCGACGCGCTGCAGGTGCTCGGCGTCGACCCGGTGAAGAACCTCGTCGTCCCGCGGTTCCTCGCGCTCATGCTCATCACCGGGCTCTTCGACATCTACGCGCTGCTGTTCGGCATCTTCGGCGGCGTCCTGGCGACGCTGACCTACGGCGCGCCGCTCGGCCCGTTCTGGGCGACGTTCTTCACGAATGCCTCGACGACGGATCTCTGGGGGTCGGTGCTCAAATGCACCGGCTTCGGAGCGATCGTCGCGATCATCTGCTGTTACAAGGGGATGACCGCGTCAGGCGGCGCCGAGGGCGTGGGCAGAGCCGTCAACCAGGCGGTCGTCATCGCCTTCCTCGGCATCTTCAGCTTCAACTACGTCTTCACCCAGACGCTGCTGGCCACGCATCCCGAGATCCAGGTGATCAGGTAGTGGGTTGGCTCGCCGTCCCGCGCGACTGGGTCGCCAGCTTCGGGGAGATCGCGAAGTTCTGCGGCCGCATCCTCGGCCAGGTCTTCACGCTCCGCGTCCTGAAGTTCTTCGGCGAGACGCTCCGTCAGGCCGGGATCCTGATCCTCTCGTCGACGATCGTCATCTGGGGCCTGATCTTCATCATCGGCCTCACCTGCGGGATCGAGGGCGCGTACTTCAGCCGCGCGGTCGGCGCGCCCGCGAACGCGGGCGTCTTCGCCGCCTGGTGCGACCTGCGCGAGGTCGTCCCGTACGCGTTCGGCTACATGATGTCCGCGAAGGTCGGCACCGGCATCGTGGCCGAGCTCGGCTCGATGCGGATCTCCGACGAGATCGACGCGCTCGAGGTCATGGGCATCGACTCGGTGCTCTTCCTCTGCGCGACGCGGATGCTCGCGGCGTGGATGGTCCTGCCGTTCATGTACCTCGCCGGCGTCGGCGCCGGGTTCTTCGCCAGCTACCTGGCGGTGGTCGAGCAGATAGGCGAGGTCAGCTCCGGCGGCTACTTCCTCATCTTCTGGATGTTCCAGAACCCGCCAGACCTCTTGTACTCGCTCATCAAGGGGATGGTGATGGCGACGTGCGTCGTGCTCGTGGGCTGCTACTACGGCTACCACGCGAGCGGCGGGCCGGTCGGCGTGGGGGCGGCGACCGCGAAGTCGATGGTGCTCAACATCGTGCTCGTGCATCTCATCGGGATGCTGGGCACGCAGGTCTTCTGGGGCGCGAACCCGCGAGCCCCGATCGGAGGGTGAACCAGGACATGCCGAACATCTCGCGACCCGGTCACGACGACGAGGCGGACCGCCCGCGCGACGAGGCGGCGCGCCCGCACGACGACGAGGAGCGCCAGCGCGACCGCGCGCGCGACGAGACCGCGCGCGTGTCGGTCATCCGGGAGGGCGAGGAGCTCTCGGAGGAGGACGAGTACCGCTGGCACACCGGCGCCCAGCGCCCGCACGGCGCCGAGGACGCGGTCGAGTTCATCGACGTCCACAAGGCCTTCGGCCGCAACAAGATCCTGCGCGGCCTGAACATGGGCCTGCCCGAGGGGAAGATCTCCATGATCCTCGGCCCGTCGGGCACCGGCAAGTCGGTGTGCATCAAGCACATGGTCGGCCTGCTCTATCCCGACGAGGGCGACATCCTCGTCCACGGCGAGTCGGTGCCGAACATGCAGGACGACGAGCTGTTCGAGATGCGCAAGAAGTTCGGCGTCCTGTTCCAGGACGGCGCGCTGTTCGGCTCGATGAACGTCTTCGACAACACGGCGTTCCCGCTGCGCCAGCACACCGACAAGGGCGAGGACGAGATCGCCGAGATCGTCATGCAGCGCCTGAAGGAGGTCGGCCTCGGCTCGGCGGGCGACAAGATGCCGAACGAGCTGTCGGGCGGCATGCGCAAGCGGGCCGGCTTCGCGCGCGCGCTCGTGCTCGACCCCGACATCGTGCTCTTCGACGAGCCCGACTCGGGCCTGGACCCCGTCCGGACGGCGCTCCTGGGCGAGCTCATCCAGGAGATCCACGCCGAGATGATGGCCGAGCGCGAGGGCACCGACCGGCGCCCGCCGGCCTTCTGCATCATCACCCACGACATCATGACCGCGCGCCGCGTGGCCGAGCACATCTCGGTGCTCTGGAAGGGACGCATCGTGGAATCCGGCCCCGCGGAGGAGCTGTTCGAGTCCGACAACCCGTTCGTCCGCCAGTTCCTGTCCGGCGAGTCGCAGGGACCGCTCGGCATGGAGTGAAAGACCCCTAACACGCCCTGAACATCGAGGGCCCACAATCCAGCGCCGCAGAAGGGCGCGCCCTTCCCCCCACCCCACCCCGCATTCCTGTCCCTGAGTCAGCACATCCCCTGCGCACCTAGGAGGACCGCTTGACAGCCGCGCGCGGCATCGCGCTCGTGGCGCTCCTCGGCGCCGCCGTGCTCGTCGCCGTGCTGCTGCTGGGCAACGGGGGGACGACGACGTACAAGCTGCGCTTCCAGAACGCGGGCCAGCTCGTGCGCGACGACGAGGTCCAGATCGGCGGGCGCCGCGTCGGCAGCATCGAGGACATCCGCCTCACCGACGACAACCAGGCCGAGGTCACGATCAGCGTCGACGACCGCTACGCGCCGCTGCGCGAGGGCACGCGCGCGGTGATCCGGGCGACCTCGCTGTCGGGCATCGCGAACCGCTACATCGCGCTCACGCCCGGCCCGAACAACGCGCCCGAGCTCGACGAGGGGGCGGTGCTGGCCGCGGCGAACACCACCGACATCGTCGACCTCGACCAGCTCTTCAACACGCTCGACGACGAGACGCGGCGGGCGCTGCAGCGGGTCATCCGCGGCTCGGCGAACCAGTTCGAGGGCAAGGGCGACGAGGCGAACGAGGCGGCGAAGTACTTCAACCCGGTCCTGTCGACGACGCGCGACCTCGTCAACGAGCTCAACCGCGACTCGCGGACGCTCGAGCGGTTCATCGTCGACGCCGCGAAGGCGACGACCGCGCTGGCCGAGCGCCGCGAGACGCTGACCGAGCTCGTCTCGAACGCCGGGCAGGCCGCCGAGGGCATCGCGAACGAGAACGACGCGCTGTCCCAGGCGCTCGCCGACCTGCCCACGACGCTGCGCCGCGGCAACTCGACGTTCGTGAACCTGCGTGCGACGCTCGACGACCTCGACGAGCTCGTCGCCGAGTCCAAGCCCGCGACCCGGCGGCTCGCGTCGATGCTGCGCGAGCTGCGCCCGCTCGTCGCCCGCGCCCGCCCGACGATCCGCGACCTGCGCACCGCGATCCGCCGCCAGGGGGCGAACAACGACCTCGTCGAGCTGACCCGCAAGCAGCCGCGCCTCGCGCAGGTCGCGCGCCCGTCGCTGCGCAACACGACCCGCGCGATCCGCCGGTCGATCCCGGTGCTCGACTTCATCCGGCCGTACGCGCCCGAGCTGACCGGCTGGCTGCGCGACTTCGGCCAGGCGACGGCGAACTACGACGCCAACGGCCACTACGCGCGGATCCAGCCGGTCGTCAACCTCTTCAAGTTCACCGACGACGCCGAGGGCGGCCTGCTGACCCCGCAGGACCCCGACGACCGCCTGGCCGGCCTGCAGACCGGCTTCTACCGGCGCTGCCCGGGCTCGGCGGCGCAGGTCCCGGCCGACGCCTCGGCGCCGTTCACCGACGACGGCCTGGACTGCGACACACGACAGGTGGTGCCCGGGCCATGAGGCGCCTGCTCGTCATCGGGCTGCTCGCGGTCGCCGTCACGGTCACGGTCGTGCTGGCGACCGGCGCGTCGGGCTCGGACTCCGGCGGCTACAAGGTGCGCGCGATCTTCGACAACGCGTTCACGCTCATCGAGGGCGAGGACGTGCGGGTCTCGGGCGTGAACGTCGGGAAGATCTCCGAGCTGGAGGTCACCGACGACAACCGCGCCGCGGTCGTCATGGACATCACGCGGCCGGGCTTCGACGACTTCCGCCAGGACGCGTCGTGCACGATCCGCCCGCAGGGCCTGATCGGCGAGCGCTTCGTCGAGTGCACGCTCACCCAGCCGCGCGCCGAGGGCGACCCGGAGGCGCCGCCACTCGAGAAGATCCCCGAGGGCCAGGACGGGGCGGGCCAGTACCTGCTGCCGGTCGAGCGGACCTCCAAGCCGGTCGACATCGACCTCATCAACAACATCACGCGCCTGCCCGAGCGCCAGCGCCTGGCGATCATCCTCAACGAGCTCGGCGCCGGCGTCGCCGGGCGCGCGGAGGATCTCAACGAGACGATCCGGCGCGCGAACCCCGCGCTCGGCGTGACGAACCAGGTCCTCGAGATCCTCGGCGAGCAGAACCGCGTGCTGCGCCGGCTCGCGACCGACTCGGACCGCATCCTCGAGCCGCTGTCGCGCGACCGGCAGCGGGTCGCGAACTTCGTCGAGCACGCGAACACCGTCTCGCGCGCGACCGCCGAGCGCCGCGCGGACTTCGAGGCGAACCTCGAGCGCCTGCCGCGCTTCCTGCAGGAGCTGCGCCCGACGATGACGCGCCTGCAGCGCTTCGCCGACGAGTTCGAGCCGGTGCTGTCGGACCTGCGCGCCGCCGCCCCGGACATCAACCGGCTGTTCGAGGAGCTGGGGCCGTTCAGCTCCGCGAGCATCCCGGCGCTCGAGTCGCTCGGCGACGCCGCCGACGTCGGCCGTCCCGCCCTGCAGCGCGCCAAGCCGATCGTCGACGACATCCGCAGGCTCACCCGGGAGGCCGAGCCGCTGGCGAGCGACCTCGCCGACCTCACGACGAGCGTGCGCGACACCGGCGGCATCGAGCGACTCATGGACGCGCTGTTCTTCCAGGTCGCCGCGATCAACGGCTACGACAGCCTCGGCCACTACCTGCGCGCGTTCCTCATCGTGAACACCTGCTCGGGCTACAGCACCGAGCCGCAGCCCGGCTGCTCGGCGCGCTTCGCCGGCGACGAGTCCGAGGAGGCGCGCGCCTCGGCGGCCAACCCCGACAACGTCCGCCGCGCGTTCGCCGCGCGGGCCGGCGAGGACCGCTCGGCCGAGGCGGTGCGGGCGAGGACCGGCGGCACGCAGGCGACCGCGAAGACGACGCCCGGCTCGAAGGCCGCGACGACCGCCGCCGCGCCGCTGAAGCTGCCGACCGACGTGCTGCCCGGCCAGGGCGCCCCGGTGCAGAAGACGGGCGGCAAGGCCAAGGCCTCGTCGCGGCCGTCCGGCGACGGCGCCCCCGCCGGCGTCGACGAGGCCCGCGGCGGGCTGCTCGACTACCTGCTGGGGGAGGGGTCGTGAGGCGGCGCGGCGCGGCCTCGATCGCGGCGAACCCCGTGCTCATCGGCGCGGCGACCGTGCTCGTCGTCGTCGTGGCGGTGTTCCTCGCCTACAACGCCAACAGCGGGCTGCCGTTCGTGCCGACCTACGACCTGAAGGCCGAGGTCCCGAACGCGGCCAACCTCGTGCGCGGCAACGAGGTCCGGGTCGGCGGCTCGCGGGTCGGCGTCATCGAGGACATCACCCCGCGCCGGACCGAGGACGGCCGCACGGTCGCGGTGCTCAGCCTCAAGCTCGAGACGGTCGTCGAGCCGCTCCCGCGCGACTCGACGATCCTCGTCCGGCCGCGGTCGGCGCTCGGCCTGAAGTACGTCGAGATCACCAAGGGCCAGTCGGCCGAGGGCTTCGAGCCCGGCGACACGATCCCGCTCGCGCGCGCGACGCCCGAGCCCGTGGAGATCGACGAGGTCCTCGCCATGTTCGACGAGCCGACGCGCGCGGCGTCGCGGACGAACCTCACCGAGTTCGGGTCGGGCATCGCGATGCGCGGCACCGCGATCAACGAGGCGCTCGCGATCTTCCCGGCGCTGCTGCGCAACCTGCAGCCGGTGATGCAGACGCTCGCCGACCCCGACACCGACCTCGCCGGGTTCTTCCGCGGGCTCGGGCAGTCGGCCGCCGAGGCGGCCCCGGTCGCCGAGCAGCAGGCGGCGCTGTTCCGCGGCCTGGACACGACGTTCGGCGCGCTCGCCGACGTCGAGGACGGCCTGAAGGAGACGATCAGCACCGGTCCCGAGGCGCTCCAGGCCGGCATCGAGGGCTTCCCGCGCCAGCGGCCGTTCCTGCGCAACAGCGAGCTGCTCATGGCCGAGCTGCGGCCGGGCATCCGCGCGCTGCGGGGCGCCGCGCCGGACCTGTCGCGGGCGTTCCGGGACGGCCGGCCGGTGCTGCGCCGCTCGGTGCAGCTCAACCAGCGGCTCGAGCCGACGTTCCGCGCGCTGCAGGAGTTCGCCGAGGACCCGCTCACCTCGCTCGGCGTCAACGGCCTGCGCACCACCTCGTCGATCCTGCGCCCGACGATCGCCGACGTGACGCCCGCGCAGACCGTCTGCAACTACGCGACGCTCTTCTTCCGCAACGCGGCGAGCCTGCTGTCCGAGGGCGACGCGAACGGCACCTGGCAGCGGTTCATCATCGTCGCCGCGGTGCTCGGCGCCAACAACGAGGGCGGCCCGTCCTCGGCGCCCGCGTCCGGCGGCGGCGTGGCGGAGAACTACCTGCACGCCAACCCGTTCCCGAACACGCCGGGCGGCGGGCGGACGAACGAGTGCGAGGCCGGCAAGGAGCCGTGGCTGCCGGGCCGGCCGGTCATCGGCAACGTCCCGGGCAACCAGGGCGCCTCGACCGAGCGGACGCGGCTGGTGCGCGACCGGCGCACCGGGCGCCCGTCGCAGCAGATCCCGCCCGAGCAGGCGGGCGGACGGCGCGGAGGGGGCAACTGATGCCCGACAAGCCGCGCATCCCGCGCAAGGACCGCCGTGGCGCGAACCCGGTCGTGGTCGGGCTCGTCGTGCTCGGGCTCATCGCGATCGGCACGTGGCTCGGCTTCGCGAAGGACCTGCCGTTCACGCGCGACTTCCGCGTCAAGGCCGTCGTGCAGAACGCGGTGTCGATCCGCGAGGGCTCGCCGGTGCGGATCGCGGGCGTCACGGTCGGCAAGGTCACCGGCGTCCGCCAGTTCAAGGACACGCGGATGTCCGAGGTGGAGATGGAGATCACCGACAAGGGGCTCCCGATCCACAAGGACGCGACGCTGAAGATCCGGCCGCGGATCTTCCTCGAGGGCAACTTCTTCGTCGACCTGCAGCCCGGCACGCCCGGGTCGCCCGCACTCGGCGACGGCGACACGATCGACGTGACCCGCACCGCGTCGCCGGTGCAGCTCGACGAGGTGCTCACCGCGCTGCAGAGCAGCACGCGCGAGGACCTCAAGACGCTGCTCGACGAGTTCGGGCGCGCGCTCGAGGGGCCCGCCGAGGACTCCGACGACACCGAGCCGCCGCAGGACGAGGACGTCCGCGGCGAGACGGCGGCCGAGTCGCTGAACGACATGTACGACGACGCCGGGCCGGCGCTGAAGGGCGCGGCGATCGTCAACGAGGCGTTCCTCGGCGAGGAGCCGCGCGACGTCTCACGGCTGCTGGCCGGCCTGCAGCGCGTGACCGCCGCGCTCGGCCGCAACGAGGGCCTGCTGCAGGACTGGGTCGCGAACTTCAACCGGACGATGGCGATCTTCGCCGACGAGAAGGCGAACGTCAGCGCGACGCTCCGCGAGCTGCCGCAGACCACGCAGCGGGCCAACCGCGCGTTCGCGTCGCTGAACCGCGCGTTCCCGCCGACGCGCCAGTTCGCGCGCGAGATCCTGCCCGGCGTCCGGGAGAGCGCCGCGACGATCGACGCGTCGTTCCCGTGGATCAGCCAGGTCCGCCGGCTCCTGGCGCCGAGCGAGCTGCAGGGCCTGGCCGGGGACCTCAGCCCGACCGCTCGAGACCTGGCCCGCGCCTCGGACGCCGCGACGAGCCTGTTCGCGCAGCAGGACCTGTTCGCCAAGTGCCTGGACCGCGTGATCCTGCCCACCGGCGACATCAAGATCCGCGAGACCGGCAACCGGGCGCAGTTCGACACCGGCGTCGAGAACTACAAGGAGTTCTGGTACGCGATGAACGGCCTGGCCGGCGAGTCGCAGAACTTCGACGGCAACGGCCAGTACGTGCGGTTCCAGACCGGCGGCGGCCTGCAGACGGCGGCCACCGGCAACTCGAACCTCACGAACGCCAAGGCGTACTTCAACCTCGCGGCGCCGCCGCTCGGGACGCGGCCGCGCTACCCGGGCAAGCGCCCGCCGTACCGGCCCGACGTGCCCTGCCACACGCAGAAGATCCCCGACCTCAACTCGGCGGCGATCGGCCCGCCCGACGGCGGGGGCGCGGCGTCCGGCCGGCCGCTCGACTTCACCGGCAGCGGCCCCACGCCGGCCCTGCCGCAGCTCGCCGACCAGCCGCCGTCCCCGACGGCGCAGGCGGCCTCGCGCTCGGCCGGCGGCTCGACCGCCGTCGCGGCCGCGGCGGCGCGCTCGGCCCGCTCGGGCGGCGACCGCGCGCAGCGGCGGTCCGAGCCGTCGCTGGCCGGCGAGATCGTCTCGCGCCTGAACCCGTTCCGGGCCGGGCCGGGCAAGGACGCCGAGCGGAAGGAGGGCGCGCGGTGAAGCGCGCGATCCGCAAGCACCTGCGCGACTTCATCGCGATCGTCGTGATCGTGCTCGTCGCGTTCGGGGTCTCGGCGTACATCCTCGCCAACCAGCGCTTCTACCTGCCCGGCGACGTCCCGCTGCTCGGCACCGACTTCGCGACGCTCCACGCCGAGTTCGAGACCGCCAAGTCCGTCACGCCCGGCCAGGGCCAGACCGTGACGATCGCCGGCGTGAACGTGGGGGAGATCTCGAAGGTCGAGCTCGTCGACGGGCGCGCCCGCGTCGAGATGAAGATCCGGCGCAAGTACTTCGACCGGGTCAGGCAGGACGCGACGATGCTCCTGCGGCCGAAGACCGGCCTGGAGGACATGACGATCGAGATGTCGCCCGGCACCCCGGGCGCCCCGAAGGCCCCCGAGGGCTGGACGGTCCCGATCAAGAACACGCTCCCGAACGTCCGCTTCGAGGAGATCCTCACGTCGCTGGACCGCGACACGCGCGACTACCTGCAGCTGCTCGTGCAGGGCGCCGGGGTGGGCCTGCGCGACGCGGGCGACGACCTGGCCAAGACGTTCAAGCGCTTCGAGCCGGGCGCGCGCGAGGTGCGCCGCATCACCGCCGCGCTGCAGGACCGCCGCCGGCACATCCGGCGCTCGATCAACAACCTGCGCGAGCTCGTCGAGGCGGTCGGCGAGAAGGACGACCAGCTCACGCAGCTCATCGACAGCTCGAACGCCGTGTTCGCCTCGTTCGCCCGCCAGGACCGCAACCTGCGCTCGGCGCTCCAGCAGCTCCCGCCGACGCTGCGCCAGACGAACACGACGCTCGACCGGGTCGACCGGCTCGCGCGCTCGATGGGCCCGGCGCTGCGCGACCTGCGGCCGGCCGCCCGTGCGCTGGCCCCGACGCTGCGCGAGGTCCGGCCGTTCCTGCGCGAGACGACCCCGGTCGTGCGCGACCAGCTCCGGCCGTTCGCGCGTGACGTCCGGCCGGCGGTCCGCAGCCTGCGCGGCGCGGCGCGCGGCCTGTCGGAGGTCACGCCCGACCTGCGGGAGACCTTCCGGGTCCTCAACTACCTGGTCAACGAGCTGGCCTACAACCCGCCCGGCCCGGAGGAGGGCTACCTGTTCTGGGCGTCGTGGGCCAACCACCTCGGCGCGATCCTGTTCGGCAGCCAGGACGCGCAGGGCCCGATCCGCCGCGGCACCGTGCTGCTGTCCTGCAGCTCGGCCCAGGTGCTCGACACGATCGTCGCGTCCGACCCGCGGCTGGGCACGATCGCCCAGCTCGTCAACCTGCCGCAGAGCAAGGACATCTGCCCGCAGACCGGCACCACGGGCCAGGCCACGACGTCCGCGGGAGGCGCCGGCTGATGCAGAAGCAGGCGCCGACGCTCGGCCGGATGCTCGTGATGGTGGGCTTCGCGCTCTCCTGCTTCGGGCTGCTGCTGTTCCTGTGGCTCGCGTTCGGCGGCCCGATCCCGCTCAAGCCGAAGGGCTACCAGGTGACGGTCTCGTTCGGCGAGGCCACCCAGCTCGCGGTCGAGGCCGACGTGCGGGTGTCGGGCGTGCCGGTCGGCAAGGTCAAGACCGTCGAGCCCAACCAGGAGACCGGGCGCAGCTTCGCGGTCCTGCAGATCGACGACCGGTACGCGCCGCTCGCGCGCGACACCCGCGCGATCCTGCGCCAGAAGACGCTGCTCGGCGAGACGTACGTGGAGCTCACGCCCGGCAACCCGCGCCGCGCGGGCACGATCCCCGAGGGCGGGCGCCTGCCGGCCGCCCAGGTGTCGGAGACCGTCGAGCTCGACGAGATCTTCCGCGCGTTCGACGCCGACACGCGCCGCGCGTTCCAGACCTGGATGCAGGAGCAGGCCCGCTCGCTCACCGGGCGCGCGCAGGACCTGTCGGACATCTTCGGCAACCTCGAGCCGTTCGCCCGGGACGCGAACGACATCCTCGAGGTGCTGCGCGTCCAGGACCGCGGCCTGCGCCAGGTCGTCGCGAGCACCGGCGAGGTGTTCGACGCGCTCAGCGAGCGGCGCGGCCAGCTCCGGGCGCTCATCTCGAACTCCGAGCGCGTCTTCTCCACGACCGCCCGGCGCGACGCCGAGCTGCGCGACATCTTCACGGTGTTCCCGACGTTCAACCGCGAGGCGCGGCAGACCGTCGAGCGTCTGACGCGGTTCGCCCGCGACACCGATCCGCTCGTCGACCAGCTCCGCCCGGCGGCGCGCGAGTTCAGCCCGACGTTCCGCGACATCGAGGAGCTGGCGCCCGACCTGCGCGCGCTGCTGCAGGAGCTCGACCCGCTCATCACCGCGTCCGAGCGCGGCCTGCCGGCGCTGCGGCGGTTCCTCGAGGACCTGCGGCCGGCGCTCGGCGAGTTCGACCCGCTGCTCAAGCAGCTCAACCCGCTGCTGAGCTGGGTCGGTGAGTACCGCGGCGAGCTGCGCGCGTTCTTCGCGAACGCCGCCGCGGCGACGCAGGCGGCGTCGCCCGAGGGCGTGCACTACCTGCGCACGATGAACCCGCTGAACCCGGAGACCCTGGCCGTCTATCCACGCCGGATCGGCTCGAACAGGACGAACCCGTACATGAAGCCGGGCGGGTACCGGAACCTCGGAAGCGGCGGTCTGCTGAGCTATGACACGCGCCACTGCGGGAACGGCAACCCGGTGACGCAGTCCCAGCAGGAGCTGTCGGCCGGCCTGCGCGAGCGGCTGCCGTTCCTGCAGAACTCGGGCGAGCAGGTGCAGACCAACCCGCTGTCGCCGCCGCCCCCGAACCCCGACACCCTGGCTGCCAACATCGACACCTTCGTCTTCGACAACGCCGGTCGCAACGTCCCGCGCCCCCGCTGCGCCGACCAGGGCCCGTTCACCGTGAACGAGGGCGTGATCACCGCGCAGGGCGAGATCACGAAGTACCCGCACGTGCGCGAGGCCGCCTCCAGCACGCGCTCGCCGGCGCGCTGAGCCGATGGCCAGGCGGCTCCGCCGCATCGTCGCCTTCGCCGCAGCCCGGCCCGGACCGGTGCTGGCCGTCGCGATCGTGCTCACGCTCGCCGGCGGCCTGCTCGCGCTGCGGCTGCAGCCGAGCAGCACGGTCGACACGCTCGTCGGCCGCAGCTCGGACAGCTACGAGGCCTCGCAGCGCTACTACGAGCGGTTCGGCGAGGACGCGGTCTACATCCTCGTCGAGCAGCGCGTCACCGATCTCGTCCTCACCTCCGACCTCAACCGGGTGCTCGGGCTCGAGGGGTGCGTGTCGGGCAACGTGCCCGCGAACGTCGAGCCGCGCGGCGGGCCGGACGGGCCGTGCGCGCGCCTGGGGCAGACCAAGCCGGTCAAGGTCGTCTTCGGGCCCGGCACGTTCATCAACGAGTCGGTGCGCCAGCTCTCCGGCGAGTTCCTGCGCCAGAACCAGGAGGCGTCCCGGCGGGCCGAGCGGGCCGCGAAGGCGGCCGAGAAGCTCGCGCTCGAACGTGGTCGCAGCAAGGCCGAGGCGAAGAAGGCCGCGCGGCAGGCGCGCGACCTCGTCCGGGCCGAGTTCACGAACACCGTCCTGCAGCTCGCCCTGCGCTACGGGCTGCGCTCCGAGCCGCGCATCGACGACCCGAACTTCGTCTCGCAGCTCGTCTTCGACGCGTCCAAGCCGGCGGGCACGCCGAAGGCGCGCTTCGCCTACCTGTTCCCGAACGCCGACTCGGCGCTCATCCAGGTCCGCCTGAAGCCGGGGCTGTCGCCCGACGCCCGCGAGGACGCGATCGCGCAGGTGCGCCGGGCGGTGGAGATGCCCGACTGGAAGCTCGAGCGCGGCGGCTCGTACGTCGTCACGGGCGCGCCGGTGGTCGTCAACGACCTCGCCGACGTCGTCCAGGACTCGATGGTGCTGCTGCTCGGGGCGGCGCTCCTCGTCATGGCGGGGACGCTCGCGCTCGTGTTCCGCGTGCGCCTGCGGCTGCTGCCGCTGGCGGTCGCGCTCGGCGCGGCGGCGCTGACGTTCGGCGGGCTGGCGCTCGCGGGCCTGTCGCTGACGATGGCCGCGATCGCGGTGCTGCCGGTGCTCATCGGGCTCGCGGTCGACTACGCGATCCAGTGGCAGTCGCGGGTGCGCGAGGCCGGCGGCGACGTCGAGCACGCCGCCGCGGTCGGCGCCCCGACGATCGTCACCGCGGCCGCGGCCACGATCGCGGGGTTCCTCGTGCTGCTGCTCTCGCCGGTCCCGATGGTCCAGGGCTTCGGCCTCCTGCTCGTCGCGGGGATCGTGATCGCGCTGGCGATGACGCTGCTGGCGGCGACGGCGGCGCTCGTGCTGCGGCGGCGGGCGGCCGGGGACGTGGACCGGCTCGACGGCCTGCCGGCCGGCGCGGCGGTGCGGGGCGCGGCCGAGCTGGTCGCCGCGGCGGCGCGGCCCGTCATGCGGGTGCTGCGGGGACTGCGGCCGGCCTGGCACGGAGCCGTCGCGCTCGTCCGCCCCGCCGCCCGCGGCGCCGGCGCGCTGCTGGCGGGCGCGGTCCGGCGCCCGGCCGCGGCGACGCTCGCCGCGAGCGCCCGGCGCCCCGGCCGCGTGCTGGCGATCGCCGCCGTCCTGGCCGTCGCGGGCTGGGCGCTCGACACGCAGACGAAGGTCGAGTCGGACCTGACGAAGCTCGTCCCGCAGGACCTCACGGCGCTGCGGGACCTCGAGGCGCTGCAGGAGTCGACCGGTGTCGGCGGCCAGCTCGACGTCGTGGTCGAGGCCGACGACGTCGCCGACCCGAAGGTCATCGGCTGGATGACCTCCTACCAGCGCGCGGTGCTCGACCGGTTCGACTACGGGTCGCAGCGCGGCTGCGGCCAGGCGGAGCTGTGCCCGGCGTTCTCGCTGCCGGACCTGTTCCGCCAGGCGCCGAAGACCAAGCGCCAGGTGACCGAGCTGCTCGACGCCGTGCCGCCGTACTTCTCCCAGGCGGTCATCGCGCCGAACCGCAAGACCGCGACGATGTCGTTCGGGATCCGGCTCATGCCGCTCGAGCGCCAGCAGGAGGTCATCGACGTGATGCGCGAGCGGCTCGATCCTCCCGAGGGCGTGCGGGCGGAGCTCGCCGGGCTACCGGTGCTCGCCGCCGAGGCCCACACGGCGGTGGCGTCGGACTGGCGGCGGCTGCTGGCGATCGTCGTCGGCCTGCTCGCGGTGTTCGCGGTGCTGCGCGTCGCGCTGCGCGACCGCCGCCGCGCGCTCATCCCGCTCGTGCCGATCGTGCTCGCGACCGGCTGGTCGGCGCTGCTGCTGTTCGCGCTGCGCATCCCGCTGAACCCGATGTCGGTCACGCTGAGCGCGCTGGTCATCGCGATCTCGACGGAGTTCAGCGTGCTGCTGTCCGAGCGCTACCGCCAGGAGCGCGCCGCCGGCCACGGCGTCGGCGCGGCGCTGAACCGCACGTACCGGTCGACGGGCGCGGCGGTGCTGGCGTCCGGCGCGACCGCGATCGCCGGGTTCGCGGTGCTCGTCGTCTCGGACATCCGGATGCTGCGCGACTTCGGGTTCGTGACCGTCGTCGACCTGACCGTCTCGCTGCTGGGCGTGCTGGCGCTGCTGCCGGCGGTGCTCATCCTCGCCGAGCGCGGCGGGGTCCGGCTGCGCGTGCCGCGGCCGGCGCTGCGGCGTCCCCGGCTCGGCCGCCCGCGGCTGTCGCTGCGGGGCTCGCGGGCGTCATGAGCGGCGGCGGCGGGGGACCACTCGACTTCGACGACGAGCCGCGGGGGCCCGGGGCGCCCTCGCCCGCGCCGTCGCCGGGCGCTCGGGAGCCCGATCCCGGTCCGCCGCCGCCGGCGCGGCGCCGCCGGATCACCGACCGGTCGACCTGGGCGATCGGCGTGGTCGCGCTGGTCTTCGTCGTGCTCGTGACGATCAACGCGGTCGGCGGCGACGGCGTCTCGCCCGGCGGCCCGCAGCCCGGCGACGACCTGCCGCCGTTCGCGACGCCGCTGGCCTCCGCGCCGCCGCGCGAGGACGAGGACGCGAACGTCGACCTCGAGCGGGCGTGCTCGGTCCGCGGGGAGGGGATCCTCAACATCTGCGAGGAGGCCGAGCAGGGCCCGGTCGTGTTCGCGCTCTTCCCGACCGACGCGGGCCGGTGCCGGCGGGTGCTCGACCAGTTCGCGCGCGTGCGGCCGCGACTGCCGGAGGTCCGGTTCGTGGCGGTGGGTAGCCGCGGCGACCGCGCCGACCTGCGCGCCAGGCGCGTGCCGTTCCCGCTGGGCTGGGACCGCGACGGCGCGGTCGCGACCGCCTACGGCCTGGTGGGCTGCCCGCAGATCACGTTCGCGCGGCGCGGGGGGCGGGTGGTCGAGACGACGCGCAAGGAGCTCAGCGACGCCGAGCTCGTGCGGCGGGCGGCGGGGCTCTGACGCGGCCGGGCGCCGGGTCTTGTCCGCGGCGGGTGGTCCGCGCCCCGGCCGGTGGTGCCGGCCCGGCGCGCTCCGCTCGTCCTCGGTGGCGCCGGGATGCGGCCGGTCCCGAACTGCTGCTGGTCAGGGGGTCGAGGAGCGGGACCGCTCCCGTCCCCGAGGTGCGCCTTGCGTGCGCAATGGGCGGCCTCGTCGTGTCCGGAGGATGCACGGCGCCTCGGGTGTGTCGACTCGTTCCGGCATAGCCGTAAGGAGTCGACACACCCCGCGGGGTCGGGGGCGGGTGTGTCGAATCATCCCGGCATAGCCGTAACGAGTCGACACACCCAGTCCGAACTGGCGTGTCGACGCTCGCCCGGCGCCTCGGGGCACCCCACGCGGCCGCTCCCGCCAGGCGCCCGTCGGGAGCGGCACGGTCCCGCTCCCTTGGACCCCTGACCAGCGGCCGTTCGGGCCAGGCCGGACCCGGCACCAGCGGGCCGGCTGGAGCGAGCTGGGCCGGCACCACCGGCCCGGGCACGGACCACCCGCCGCACGCCGCCGCGAACGCCGAACGCCGCAGCGAACGCCGCAGCGAACGCCGCGAACGCCGCGAACGCCGGCCAACGCAACGATGAGACAGCGAGATAGGGTCGCCCCACGATGGACCCCAAGCCCGGCCGGGTCGACGCCGACCTCCAAGCCGAGTTCCCCGGCCTGCGCCTGTGGTGGGCGAGCCACGAGGTCGCGACGACCCGCACGCCGCGCGGGCTCCGCGAGCGCCTCGCCCACCTGTCCGGCCGCGTCCACGGCGCCCAGGCCGTCCGGCTCCGCACCGACCCCGTCCCGCACGCCTACCGCGTCTTCTTCCGCCACGTCGGCCTCGACCCCGACACCCACCGGGTCCCGGCCGAGGCGGCGGTCGTCGACCGGCTGCTGCACGGCGGCTTCCGCTCGCGCGGCCTCGTCGAGGATGCGCTGCTGCTCGCGACCGCCGAGACCGGCGTCCCGCTCTGGGCGCTCGACGAGGCCGCGATCACCGGGCCGCTCACGCTGCGCCCGGCGGACGCCGGCGAGCGGCTCGGGCGCGGCGAGTACGCGAGCGATCTCGCCACGGGCACGCTCGTCGTCGCCGACGACGCCGGCCCGGTCGCCGAGCTGTTCTCCGACCCGGTCGTGCCCCACGCCCCCGGCCGCGCGACGACCGCCGTGCGGATCTTCTCCGTCCAGGTCCCGGGGGTCCCGTCGGTGCACGTCGAGGAGGCGTTCTGGCAGGCCGGTCAGGCGCTCGACAGCCCAGGATGAGGGCACTACCCTGCGTGCGATGGCGCTCCTCGAGCAGCGTGTCCCGGGCCGGGTCCAGACCGGCGAGGCCGCGGCGCGCCGTGCCCTGCGCGAGCAGATCGCGCGCCTGGAGCGCCGGCTCGCCGACGCGCTCGTCACCGGCTTCCCGCACACCGCGGTCGAGGTGCGCGTCCCCGCCGGCGACGGGCCGAGGGTCCTGACGCTCGGCGAGCTCGAGGCCCAGCGCGACGCGCTCGCACGCCGCCTGCGCGAGGTGCGCGCCGAGCTCGACGAGCGCGCGCGGCAGATCGAGGCCAACCGGATCCTGCTCGAGAAGATGATCCTCGAGCCGCGGCGCTACAAGTTCGCCCGCCTGCACCGCTCCGAGGTCGGCATGGGCGGCTGCGGCGCCTACCAGGTCCGCCCCCGCCTGGGCATCATCGGGATGCTCATGGGCTGGTGGCACGTCAAGCTCAGCTCCGGCTGCCCGTTAGCCACCTGACATGGGACGCCGTAGCCGTCAGCGGGGCGCCGCACGCACCGCCGCCCCGCCTCCGCCCGCGCCCGAGCCGCCGCGGACCCCGCGCCGGCGCGCCCGCCTCGACGAGGCGCCGAAGGCGCCGTGGCACCCGTTCCCGCTCGTCGAGCTGTCGATCCTCGCCGGCCTGATCCTCATCGTCGCCGGGTTCGTCTCCGGCGGCCGCTCGGGGGGCATCCTCGTGACCGGCGGCGTGGCGATCGTGTCGCTCGCGGCGCTCGAGCTGGCGATCCGCGAGCATGTGTCCGGATACCGCTCGCACAGCGCGCTGCTCGCCGCGGTCGCGGGGGTCGCGCTGCTCGCGGGCCTGAGCCTCGCCGGCCTGCCGCGCGTCGTCGCGCTGGCGGCGGGGGTGATCGTCGGCCTCAGCGCGTTCTTCGCGCTCCGGGGCCTGTTCCAGCGCAAGGCAGGAGGACTCACGTGGAGGGCATGAGCGAGAGCGAGCCGGCACCGGCAGCGCAGCCGCGGCGGATGCGGCTGACCGGCCTGCACCACCTGACGGTCATCTGCCGCGACCTGGACCGCACGACCGCGTTCTACCGCGACGTCCTCGGCCTGGCACTCGTCCGCGAGGGCGTCAGCGACGACGATCCGAACGCGCGCCACTTCTGGTTCGGCGCCGGCGGCGACGGCCCCGGCCACCTCGTCTCGTTCATGGAGTACCCGAACCTGCAGCAGGCGACGGTCGGCGTCGGCTCGGTCCAGCACTTCGCGTTCGTCGTCGAGTCGGCCGAGGAGCTGGACGCCTGGCGCGAGTACCTGCGGGGCCGCGGCGTGCAGTGCACCGACGTGTTCGAGCGCTCGGGGTTCCGCTCGCTCTACCTGCGCGATCCCGACGAGAACATCGTCGAGATCGCCACGCGCGGACCGGGCTTCCGGCCCGGCCCGCCCGTGGCAACGTCCTAGGGCGTCACAGGGAGGAGCGCGACGTCCCGAGCAGATCGGCCAGCGCACGGCGCTGGCGCTCGGTGAGCGATCCCACGGTCTTCGTCTCCGACACGGGGATCTGCGCCAGGAGCTTGCGGCAGCGCTGATGCCCCCAGCGCCGCTGACTCATGAGCAGGTCGGCAACGGCCATGCTGCGCGCCTCCCAGGGAGCCTCGAGGATGACCTCGCCCGCGCTGATCTCCCCCGTGGCCACGCGCCGCTTGAGCTCGGCGCGGGCCAGCCGCACCTCGTTGGCGCGGTTCAGCGCACGCAGATGCTGCGGCGCAGGGGCGATCGTCGCTGTCGCGTTCATTCCTGTCCTCCCCCGCCGGCCATCGATCCCTCGGCCGGCACTGCTGAGTTGTGGGTTGTGCCTGTCACGCGCCAGACCGACGTACGGACCCCCTCGGGGACCGGCCTCAGAGCCGCCGGCGAGATGCCCCCTCTCGCCACACCTTCCACGGTGCTCCGGGCCGGTCACCCGCCCCGATCGCCTCGCTGGAGCGCAGGAGCGAACCTAAGCACGCGATCACCGGTCGTCAACATCCCCTCGACCCGGATCGTGCGCTCTGAGCGGCCTTTTCGTGAAAACGCCGAGAAGTGAGTCGGCGCTCAGGAGTTCGCCGCTGACGGCAGCGGTCCGTGCTCGGCCTCGAAGGCCCGCTTCACCGCCCCGAAACGGTCGAGCGCACGGTCGAGCGTCGCCGTGTCGTGCGTCGCCATGACGCTCGTGCGCAGCAGCGCGCCGCCCGGCGGGACGGCCGGATGGATCGCGACGTTCGTGTACACGCCCTCGTCGTAGAGCGACTTCCACAGCAGGACGGCCTTCCAGTCGTCCTCGACGATGACCGGCACGACCGGCGTGACGATGTCGTGCTCGATGACCTTGAAGCCCAGCTCGCCCAGCCCGCGGCGCAGGTGCGCGGCGTTGGCCAGCACGCGGTCCATGAGCTCGCGCCCCTCGTCGGAGCGGACGATCCGCAGCGCGGCGAGCGCGGCGCCGAGCGCCGCCGGCACGTTCGAGGCGGTGAACAGGAACGCGCGGCTGTGGATGCGCAGGTAGTCGATGACGTCGGCGGGGCCGGCGATGAAGCCGCCGCACGAGGCCAGCGACTTGGAGAACGTGCCCATCCGCAGGTCCACGCGGTCCTCGACGCCGAGCAGCTCCGACGCGCCCGCGCCGCGCGCGCCGAGCACGCCGGCGCCGTGCGCCTCGTCGACCATGAGGCGCGCGCCGTGGCGGCTGCACAGGTCGGTGATCTCCTGCAGCGGCGCGACGTCGCCCTCCATCGAGAACACGCCGTCGACGACGACGAGCACGCCGCCGCCGTCGTCGGCCGCCTTCTCGAGCTGGCGCTCGAGCTTGTCGAGCCGGCCGTGGCGGAACGGGCGCAGCTTGGCCTTGGAGAGCAGGCAGCCGTCGAGGATCGAGGCGTGGTCGGCCGAGTCGGCGATGACCGTGTCGCCCGGCGCGAGGATCGTGCCGAGCGTCCCGACGTTCGCCTGGTGGCCGGTGGTGAAGACGATCGCGTCCTCGGCGCCCATCCACTCGGTGATCTCGCGCTCGAGCTCGAGGTGCAGCGGCGTGGTGCCGTTGAGCAGCCGCGAGCCGGTCAGGCCGGTGCCGTAGGTGTCGATGGCCTCGTGCGCGGCCCGGATGACCCGCGGATCCCCGGTGAGCCCGAGGTAGTTGTTCGAGCCGAGCATGATGCGCGGCGCGCCCTCGACCTCCATGACCGGACGTGCCGGCGACTCGATGAGCCGGAAGTAGGGCAGGAGGTCCGCCTCGCGGGCAGCGCGGAGCTGCTCCTCGCGTTCGTGGCCGCGGACCTTGGCGAAGACGTCGACCTGAGTTGGCATGGGCTAGGGTGCGCCGCCGTGCCCGTGGACATCGAACCCGTGGGGTCGCGGCGTCAGATCAAGGAGTTCATCGAGCTCCCGTTCCGGCTGCACTCTACCTCCCCCCAGTGGATCCCCCCGCTGCGGCTGGAGCGGCATGCCTATCTGTCGCGGCGGCTCAACCCGTACTTCAAGCACGGCGACGCGCGGCTGTTCCTCGCCCGCCGCGGGGGTCGCGTGGTCGGACGGATCTCCGCGCAGATCGACCACAACTTCAACGCCTACCACGGCTCGCGGTGGGGCAACTTCGGCTTCCTCGAGTTCGAGGACGACCCGGAGATCCTCGCCGCGCTGCTCGGCGCGGCGGAGCAGTGGCTGCGCGAGCGGGGGATGGAGAAGGCGGTCGGCCCGTTCGACCTGACGATGAACGAGGAGGCCGGGATCCTCATCGAGGGCTTCGACCAGGAGCCCGCGATCCGCGTGCCGTGGCAGCCGCCGTACTACCACCGGCGCGTCGAGGAGGCCGGCTACACGAAGGCCGTCGACCTGCTCATGTGGGACCTCGACGTCGGCCAGCGGAAGAACATCCTCCCGATCATCTTCGACCTGGACAAGATGGCGCGCGAGAAGCACGGCATCCGGATCCGCCACATGACGCGCCGGACGCTGCGCCGCGACCTCGAGGCGTTCCAGTACATCTACAACGCCGCCTGGTCGAGGAACTGGGGCTTCGTGCCCTACTCGAAGGAGGACCTCGACGCCTACGCGTGGGACCTGCAGCTCGTCTTCGACCCGGACTGGTTCATGATCGCCGAGACCGAGGACGGCGAGGTCGCCGGCGTCGCGATGTCGCCGCTCGACGTCAACCAGGTGCTCAAGAAGATGAAGGGGCGGCTGCTGCCGTTCGGCTGGTGGTACTTCCTGCGGCGCCGCTCGATCATCGACCGCGTCCGGGTCGGCTTCCTCGGCGTCCACCCGTCGCACCAGAACACGGGCGTCGCGGCGTCGCTGTACATCGAGCACTACAACATGGCCAGCTACGACCGCGTGTGGCGCGGCCAGCTCGGCTGGATCCTCGAGGACAACCAGATCAACAAGGGCATGAAGGCGCTCGGCGGGACGGTCAAGATGAAGTTCCGCGTCTACGAGCGCGACCTGACCTGACGCCGAGCTAGCATCCGCGCGATGGAGCAGACCCCCGCCACCGAGGAGACCACCACGGCCGAGGTCGTCGCCAGCGAGCCGCGGGTGATCGAGCCCGTCAAGCCCGCCGGGCAGGTGGTGACCCAGGCGGCCGCGGTCGCCGCGACGACGTTCGTGGCGGGCGCGGGGCTGGCGGCGATGATCCGCGGCCGGCACGCCCGGGGCGGCCTGCTGCGCCGGCGCCGGCGCCGCCGCGACCTGCCGATCGTCGCCACGCGCTCGTTCCTCGTCGACGTGCACCTGCTCGACCCGCGCCGCTGAGCGCGGCGGGGCGGGCGGGCCATGGTCGAGCGCCGCGCCGAGGTCCGGCCGCCCTGGCCGTTCCGGCTGCCCGTGCTCATCGGGCGCGACGGCGTCATGGTCCGCCGCCGCGGCGTCCTGCACCGGCTGATCCACGTCGGCGACGCGCCGGTGGTGGTACGCGCCGCCCAGCCCGCGGCCGACCGGGTCGTCATCGGCGCGCAGGGGCCCGACCGGGCGTCGTGCGACGAGGCGATCGCGCGGATGCGGTTCGCGGTCGGCGTCGACGACGACCTGCGCGACTTCCACGATCGCTTCCGCGACGACCCGCTCATCGGCCATGTGGTCAGGACGCGGCCGTGGCTGCGCCCGCCGCGGCGCCCGGATCCGTTCGAGGCGCTCGTGTGGGCGATCACCGAGCAGCTCATCGACTTCCCGCGGGCGGCGGCGATCCAGCGCCGGATCGTCACGCGCCTCGGCCGCCGCTGCCCGCGCACCGGGCTGCGCGACCTGCCGTCGCCGGCGACGCTCGCGGCGCAGGCGCCCGCGCAGCTCGCCGCCTTCGATCTCGCGCCGAGCCGCGCGATCGCGATGATCCGCGCCGCGCGCGAGGTCGCGGCCGGCCGGGTCGACCTGCGCGACCCCGACCACGAGCGCGGCTGGCGGCGCCTGCGCGCGATCCCCGGCATCGGCTCGTGGACGCTCGAGATCCTCGCGGTCACCGGGCAGGGCCGGGTCGACCAGGTCCCGGCGCTGGACCTCAACCTGCTCAAGCTCGTCGGCCGCGTGCAGACCGGCAGCCCGCACGCGCGCGCCACCGAGGAGGAGGTGCGCGCGTTCTTCGCCCCGTACGCGCCGTACGGGGCGCTGGCGGCGACCTACGCGCTGGCGGCCGGGCCCGGCTCTCGCAGCGCGGTCGGCCCGGTCAGTCCGTATCGGGCGTCGGTCCCTCGCCCGGCAGGAACTCGGTGGTCAGCGCGTTCCGCGGGTCCTCGCGCTGCCTGATGAGGCCGTTGTCGACCATCCAGCGCGCGTAGGCGAGCCACTCGTCGCCGTCCATCCAGCCCCACGGCCGGTCCTCGTCCTCGGGGAAGAACACCGGCAGCGTGGCCTGGACGACGGCGCGCTGCAGCCCGCGGTCGAGGTCGCGGTTGGCCTCGAGCAGCGGGTCGACGCCCGCGTCGGGGTCGCGGCGCAGCGCCTCGTGGCCGCGTGCCAGGCCCTGGAGGAACCGGCGCAGCACGGGGCCGCGGTTACGGGCGTCCTCCTCGCGGGCGACGATGACGAGCTCGTTGTAGGTGGGCACGCCGAGCTCGTCGACCCGGAGGATCGTCGGGTTCTTGCGCCGCCGCTCGAGCTCGACACCCTCGTAGTTCCAGAACGAGCCGAGCGTCGCGTCGACGCGCCCGGAGACCATCGAGGGCGTGAGGTTGAAGCCGACGTCGACCTTGCGCGCGTCGTTCTCGCCCAGCCCGGCGTTCTCGAGGATCGCCTTCAGGTAGGCGTCCTGGTACGGGATGCCGGCGGTCCCGATGCGCTTGCCCTTCAGGTCCTCCGCGCGCCGGACGGGGTCCTTGCCGAGCGAGATGATGCTCGTCAGCGGCTTCTGGACGAGCGCCGCGATCGCCACGACGTCGGCGCCCTTGTCGCGGGCGAGCAGGACCTCGGGCTCATACGAGATCGCCAGGTCCACGCGCCCGGACTGCAGCAGCCGTAGCGGCTCGGCCGGATCGCCCGGAACCCTCGGCCTCACGTTGAGCTTGACGTCTTCGAAGGCGCCGGTGTCGATCGCCGCGTACAGGCCCGCGTGGTCGGCGTTCGGGAAGTAGTCGAGGACGATGTCGAGCTCGTCGGTCGCGCCGCCGGACGCGGGGGTGGGGTCCTCGCGCTCTCCGCAGGCGGCGAGCGTGAGCGCGGCGGCGATGGCGGCGCAGAGCAGGGCGAGACGGTTCACGTGGTGGGTCCTCCGGTTCGGTGCGCCCACGGCGCGATGCGCCGCTCGGCGGTTTGCAGCGTGAAGAACAGGGCGAGCGCGAACGCGGCGAGCACGAACACGGCCGCGAACGAGAGCGCGATGTCGTACTGCGCGTTGGCCTGGGTGATCATGCGCCCGAGGCCGCGCTCGGCGCCGGCGTCCTCGGCGAGCACGGCGCCGATCACCGCGACCGCGACCGCGACCTTCGCGCCGCTCAGCGCGGCGGGCAGCGCGGCCGGCAGCTCCACCCAGCGCAGGACCTGCAGGCGGCTCGCGCCGAGCGTGGCCATGAGCTTGAGGTGGTCGGCGTCGCTGCGCCGCAGCGCGTCGAGCGTCGTGACCGCCACCGGGAAGAAGCAGACGATCCCGATGATCACGAGCTTCGGGCCGACGGTGAAGCCCAGCCACACGACGAGCAGCGGGGCGAGCACCGGGATCGGCACGGCCTGCGTGGCGACCAGCGTGGGGTAGAGCGCCTTGCGCACGCGCTCGGACAGGTGCAGCGCGATCGCGAGCGCGGTGCCGGCGACGAGCGCGACGACGATCCCGCCGCCGACGATCGCGGCGGTCGCGAGGAAGTTCTCCCACAGCAGCCCGGTGTTGCCGGTCAGCTCGGAGACGACCTCGCTCGGCGGCGGCAGCACGATGTCGGGGTCGACCCCGGACACCGCGACGTACAGCTCCCACAGGCCGAGGAAGGCGACGAAGAACAGCACCGCCCACATCAGGCGCCCAGCTCCTTCAGCGCGCGCTCGCGGAGCGCGACGAGGTCGGGGTCGGTGCGGGTGCGCGGGCGCGGCAGGTCGACGGTCAGGTCGGCGACGACACGGCCCGGGCGCGGCGAGAGGACGACGACGCGGTCGGCGAGCACGAGCGCCTCCTCGACGTCGTGGGTGACGAGCAGGACCGCGCGGGGCTCGCGCTCGAGCGCGCGCGCCAGCCACGACTGGGCCTCGGCGCGGGTGATCGCGTCGAGCGCGCCGAACGGCTCGTCGAGGCACAGGACGGGGCGGCCGGCGAGCAGCGTGCGCGCGAACGCGACACGCTGGCGCATGCCGCCCGACAGCTCGTGCGGGCGGGCGCTCGCGAACCCCTCGAGCCCGAGCGCGTCGAGCACCGGCCGGGCGGCGGCGCGCGCCTCGTCGCGCGGGCGGCCGGCGATCCGCAGCGGCAGCGCGGCGTTGTCGAGCGCGCTCAGCCACGGCAGCAGCGCGTCGCGCTGGGGCATGAGCACCGCGGGCTCGGTCTCCACGCGGCCCGACGCCGGGGCGGCGAGGCCGCAGACGATCTCCAGCAGCGACGTCTTGCCACAGCCCGAGGGGCCGACGACGGCGACGACCTCGCCTGGCGCGACGCGCAGCGAGACGCCGTCGAGGGCGACGAGGTCGCCGAACCGCTGCCCGACGTCGTCGAGCAGGACGGCGTGCGCGGCGTCTGGGCGCGCACCCTCGCGTCGTGCTGTCATCGCTCCCTCCGCGGGCATTACCCCACAGGTTCGAAGGGTCAGCGCCGGATCGTGGCGCTATCTCAGCCGGCCGTCCTGTCCCGCCAGCCCCCCTGATCTCGGTCTCGGCAGCGTACTAGACGGTTGCGTCTCACGACTGCTGCGGGTGGCGGGCGGGTGGTCCGTGCTCGTGTTCGGTGGGGCCTGGCTGCGGCTCGCTCCGTCCGGGCGCGGTGGTGCCGGGGCCGGTGTGGTCCGAACGGCCGCTGGTCAGGAGGTGTCAGCGCCGCGGACGCGACAGGTCTCCCGTCCGCGGCGGGCGGGCGCGTGGGCGGCGCGGTGTTGCGAGCCGGACGAAACGCGCACTCAGACGACCGATTCATCCGGCTCGCTCGCCGCGCCCGGGGTCCCGTCGGGCGAACCGGACGAAACGCGCTCCCCTTCGACCGTTTCGTCCGGCTCGCTCGGGTCGGTCGGCTGAAGACCGGCCGCCGGCGCGGCCCGGCACCTCCACCGCGCTGACAGGAGCTCACCACGAACGCGCCCCTCGCCCTCCTCACCAGCAGCCGTTCGGACCACGCCGGGTCCGGCGCCACCGAAGACGAACGGAGCGAGCGGTCAGGCGCTACCGAAGCCGGGCGCGGACCACCCGCCGCAGGCCGTCCCGGACGCCCTCCCCGGCCCGCGGCCGGCGATCCAGGCCCGGCCGGGGTCCGAAGTCTGGGGGAATCCCCGACGTGCGTCGGGGGGTCGGGCGCATAGCGTCGCCGCCATGAACTCGAAGCTCCTCCTCCGCGGTGCGCTGGCCGTCGCCGCCCTCTCGTCCCTCGCCGGGCCGGCCGCCGCCGCGGACGCGGCCAAGCGCGCGCCGTCGACGGCGATGTACACGGTCACGTTCCGCGCCGAGATGACCGACCGGTGGCAGTCGCGCGAGCACTACACCGACGACTGCGAGCTCACCGGCCAGATGTGCGTCCGCACCGAGGACGGCGCGGGCTCGGCGAGGCTCAACGTCAAGACGAAGCGGCCGTTCCGCATGATGGTCATGCGCGGCGCGCGCGGCCAGGGCCCGGCGATCAACGTCGGGACCGGCGAGGGCGCGCCGGTGTCGGGGCCGTACCTGCGCTCGGGCTCGCTCGTCACCGAGTACTCCGGCCCGTGGGACGCCGGCAACCCCGACCGCAAGGCCGAGGACCGCGGCTGCGGGCGCAAGACGATCGAGGGTGACGTCAACTTCACCTGGCGCGGGCGCAACCAGCTCGGCCTGTCGCCGATCCTCGACGTCGACCGCGCGGACTGCCCGACCGGCCCGGCGACCGGGTGGGAGTGGGACGGCGGCGAGAGCCCGTCGCTCATGGACGTGATCGCCCAGGTCTCGCAGAACAAGTTCCTGCGCACGAAGCAGTTCACGGTCCGCGGTTCGAAGAAGTGGACGGGCAAGGTCGAGCCGTTCAGCCGCTCGAGCTCCCAGGGCGCCTACACGAAGAGCGGCAACCGCGAGGTCACCTGGCAGTGGGAGGCCACGTTCCGCATGGAGTCGGCGAAGAAGAAGCGCAAGCGGCGGTAGCGGCGGCCCGGCCGGCCCGGTCGCGGGTCGCGGGCTCTGCCGCGTGGCTGGTCCGGGCCGGCGGCGGGCGTGGGCGGCGGCCTGCGGCGGGTGGTCCGGGCCGTCGGCGGGCGTGGGCGGTGGCCTGCGGCGGGTGGTCCGGGCCCCGGCCGGTTTGGTCGGGGCGGCTCGCTCCGCGCGGTCTTCGGTGGCGGCGGGCTGCGGGGTGGTCTGAACGGCCGCTGGTCAGGGGGTGAGAGCGCGGCTCGTCTGGCGCTCGCCTTGGTCCGCGTCCTCGCGCGCACTCGCGCCCGCGGGTCGGCCGGGTCCCGCCACGGCCCCGCGGGCCGGCCCCGGCCGGCGACGCGCGACCCGGATCTCGGCGGGTGTGTCGACTCATCCCGGCATGACCGTCATGCGTCGACACACCCGTCGGGGCCCGAGGCGGGTGTATCGATTCGTCCCGACATGACCGTCATGCGTCGACACACCCGTCGGGGCCCGAGGCGGGTGTGTCGCCTCGTTCCGGCATGACCGGCATGCGTCGACACACCCGGCCGGGCCCGAGGCGGGTGTGTCGCCTCGTTCCGGCATGACCGTCATGCGTCGACACACCCGTCGGGGCCCGAGGCGGGTGTGTCGATTCGTGCCGGCATGACCGTCATGCGTCGACACACCCGCCCGGGTTGGCGCGTCTGCGTCCGGCCCGGGCCGGCGCGTGTCCCCGCGTCGCCGCGGCCCGCGGCGCCCGCGCGCGAGCGGGATCTCTGGCACCCATGGGTCGCCAGGCGCACCACGAACGCCAAAGATCCGCCGGGGGGCGCGCCGGCGCCCGGACGAGCTCACCGCGAACCCGCCCCTCGACCTCCTGACCAGCGGCCGTTCGGACCACGCCGGACCCGGCACCACCGAAGACAAACGGAGCGAGCCGTCCCGGCACCACCGAAACCGGGCCCGGACCACCCGCCGCGCGCGAGAACCCACGCATCGCAAACCGCTCCGAACCCGGCCACGACCGGCCGGCGACCAGCCGGCCGGCTCAGCCACCGCCGCCGCTACGACGGCCGGACCGCCCGCGGGCCGGCGATCGCCGCGGCGATGAGCGCCCCCGCGTGCTCGGCCGCGGTGCCGTCGTCGACGTGCCGCACCCGCAGGCGCCGGCCGGACGACACGTCGACCGCGAGCGTCGCCAGCCGCGCCCGGCGCTGGAACGGGTTGACCGAGGTCTGCACGGTCTGCAGCCGGCGCGCGTCGGCGATCGCCGTGGAGCGCGTCAGCGTCGCGGTGCGCGCGCGCAGGACGACGTGGTCGCCGTGGCGTGCGACACCCGCCGCGCGATGGTGCGCGAGGCCGGCGAGGGCGCCGAGCGCTGCGAGCACGAGCGCGGGCAGCGCCGCGACGCCGAGGATCGCGACCGGCACCGCGCCCGCGACGAGCCCCGCGAGCGCCGGCCACAGGACGAACCGGCGCGCGGCCCGGGCGGGGACCGGCTCGACGACCGGCGGCGCGTCGAGCTCGGGCAGCAGGCGAGCGAGTACGGCGGGCGCCTCGTCGCGCCGGACGAGCGGCAGTAGCGTCTGCGCGGTCGCGCGCTCGTTCGCGTACCCGGCGGTCTCGATCCGCACCTGGGCGAGGCCGAACGGCTCGCGCAGCGGGCTCTCGAGGATCCGGACGGCGTGGACCCGGGCGACCGGGACCGACGACTCGCGGCGCTCGATGATCCCGCGGCTCAGGCGCAGCCGGTCGCCCTCGCGGACGGCCGTGAACCCGCCGAACGCGACGATCGTGCCGAGGAACGAGAGCAGCCACGCGACGGCGAGCACCGCGACGGCCGCGAGCGCCGCCTCGTCCCACGTGTCGGGGAGCAGCTCCTGCGCCTCGTCGGCGCCGATGACGTCGTCGAGCACCTGCGACAGGCCGGCGACCACCGGGATGAGCACGCCGAGCGAGCCGCTCGTCACCGCCGCCCGGACGAGGTCGCCGCGCGACAGGCGCCACACCACGGCCGGAGCGGCGGGCGCCCCGGCGGGGCCGGCCGCCGGGCCCGCGCCCGCGGCCGCCCCCGCGCTCGCCCCGCCCCCGGCCTCGCCCACGGCAGCGGCAGTCGCGGCGGCTCCGGCGCCACCGGACGCGCCGTCCTCCGCCGCCTCCCGCACCGCCTCGCGGATCTCCGCCGCCTCGGCCGGGGTGACCGCGCTCAGCACGATCTCGGCGGTCCGGCCGCCGCCCGCCGCCTGCACGTGCAGCTCGACCACCCCGAACAGCCGCTGGATCGGGCCCTGGACCTCGTCGATCGCCTGCACCCGGTCGAACGGGATCGTCGTCACCGACTCGCCGATGAGCGCGCGCCGCAGGCGCACCGTGTCGTCGAGGAGCGACCAGGTCGTCCGCAGCCAGGAGAGGATCGCGGCGCCGACCGCGAAGAGCAGGCCCGCGGCGGCGATCGCGACCATCTCGGGCCCGCCGCGCGAGCCGAGGAGGATCACGGCGAGGAGCGGCAGGGCGAGCGACCTGAGCTGGGCCACCGCCGACACGCCGATCGCGGCCGGGTGCAGGCGGCGCTCGGCGGGCGCGGGCGGCGGGACGGGGCGGGAGCCCGCGGGCGTGTCCGGGACCGGCGGCAGGAACGCCGGGGGCGGCTCGGCGCCGCGCGGCGCCTCAGGCGGCGGGTCGTCAGGTGTCATCGCGGGTCCGGGCGAGCTCGGCGACGCGGCGGCGCACCGCCTCGGCCGTCGCGCGGTCGACCGCGGGGATCTCGTTGCTGCCGGCGGCGGTGTGGAACTGGACTGACGAGAGCCCGAACGCGCTCTGCAGCGGGCCGGTCGAGGTCTCAACGTGCTGCACGCGGCGGATCGGCACGAGCGTGCGCTTGACCGCGAACAGCCCGTGGCGCAGGTCGACCGCGTCGGGCCGGATCTCGTAGCGCCAGCGCCGCCAGAGCACCTCGGGCAGGACCATGACGGCCGCTGCGGCGACGACCGCCGCGGCGGCCATCCACAGCGGCCCGGCCGCCCCGCCGACCGTGCCGAGCAGCAGGAGCGCGACCGCCGCGACCTGGACACGCCAGTACACGACCGCCGCGCGCGGCAGGCGCTCGGCGGGCTCGGACCAGTCGACCGTCACGCCGACAGCGTAGGGCCGCGGTCGCGTCGGCGCCCGCCGCGCTCAGGGCTGGTGGATCGGCCGCGTCAGCGCCTTGACGAACTCCTCGAGGTGCCCGGTCGTCCAGCACTCGAACGCCTCGCAGTGCTCCTCGTAGGCGGCGATGACCGAGTCCCCGTAGTTCCAGTACAGGCGAGGCTCGGGGTTGAGCCAGAAGGTGCGGCCGGCCTTGCGCGTGATCTCCGCGAACAGGTCGGCGCGCGGGTCGCGGCCGTTCGTGCGCGCGTCGCCGAGCACGATGACCGTCGCGCGCGGGTGCAGGTCGTCCTCGACGAGCTGGACGAACTCGTTCCACACCCGGCCGTAGTCGGTGTAGCCGGAGATGTCGGCGACGCCCGCGTCGCGGCTGACCGCCTCCGACACGGCGGCGAAGTCGCGCTCGTGCTCGAAGACGTCGGTGACCTCGCTGACCCGCTCGATGAACACGAACGAGCGCATCTTGCGGAACGCGTCGTGCAGCGCGTGCAGCACCGAGAGGAAGAACACCGACGCGCTCGTCACCGAGGTCGACACGTCGCAGAGCACGAAGATCTCCGGCCGCCGCGGGCGCACCGGCCGGGTCTTGATGACGATCGGCACCCCGCCGGTCTCCAGCGACGCGCGCATCGTCCGCCGCACGTCGACGTGCACCCGCCGGCGCTGGCCGCGGTGCTCCTGGCCCTGGGTCTTCAGGCGGCGCTTGAGTTGCGCGACGACCTTGTGCACCTCGGCGAGGTCCTGCGCGGCGCCGGTCGGCAGCGCGCGGTCGAGCTCGGAGAGCGGGCGCTTGGGCGGGAGCTGCTCGGTCCGCTCGATCTGCCCGCGCTCGAGCTCGCGGCGCAGCATCTGCTCGAACTTGCGCAGCCGGTCGCGCGGCAGCCCTTCGCGGCGCGGGTCGTCCTCGGGCAGGTCGGGCTGGGGCTCGGAGCGCAGGCCGAGCCGGCGGCGGATGCGCTGCACGTCGACGCCGATGACGCCCGACCCGGTCCCGTGGCGGCCGAACGCGGCGATCGCCAGGCGCGCGAGGTCGCGCATCTGGCCCTCCGAGCCGTCGCGCAGCGCCGCGGCGATCTGCGCCCGCAACGCGTCGAGGTCGAGGTCGCGCTCGCCGTCGAGGTCGCCGGCGGCTGCGCCCTCGGCGTCCTCGTCGCCGGCCGCGCCGGGCGCCTGCTCCTTGACGCCGTGCTCGAGCGCGGCGAGCTCGGCGGCGCGGAAGAAGAAGCGGTCGAAGACGAGCTCGAACACGCGCCGGTCCTCGGGCGACTTGGCGAGCGTCGCGGCGAGCGCCTCGCGGAACGTCGCCTGGTCCTCCCAGCCGACCTGCTCGATCGCCGCGAACGCGTCGAGCAGCGCCGACGTGCCGACCTGCACGCCCTCGGACCGCAGCTCCTCGCCGAGCTCCACGATGCGGGCGGCGAACGACACGGCCGCGCGGCCTCCTAGCCCTGGGTGAGCTTGACCCCGACCCGCTCGGCGACGAGGTCGAGGTCGGTGCGGTGCTTGACGATGACCGACAGGGTCTCGCGGAAGATCCGCTCGTCGATGTCCTCGGCGCCGAGGAGCAGCAGCGCCCGCGCCCAGTCGATCGACTCGGCGATCGACGGCGGCTTCTTGAGGTCGAGCTCGCGGACCATGCCGACGATCTCGACGAGCTTGCGCGCGACCGTCTCGTCGAGGTCGGGCGTGTGGAGGCGGACGATCGCCAGCTCGTGCTCGAGCGCGGGGTAGTCGAGCCACAGGTACAGGCAGCGGCGCTTGAGCGCCTCGGTGAGCTCGCGCGTGTTGTTCGAGGTCAGCAGCACGACCGGCTGCGTGCGCGCCTCGACGCGGCCGAGCTCGGGGATCGAGATCTGGAAGTCCGACAGGACCTCGAGCAGCATCGCCTCGAACTCCTGGTCGGTCTTGTCGATCTCGTCGATGAGCAGCACGACCGGCGTCTCGGACGCTATCGCGGTCATGAGCGGCCGCTCGAGCAGGAACTCCTCGCCGAAGATGTCCTCCTGGACGTCCTCCCAGCCGGTGCCCTGCGCCTCGGCCTGGATCCGCAGGAGCTGCTTGCGGTAGTTCCACTCGTACAGCGCCTTGGCCTCGTCGAGCCCCTCGTAGCACTGCAGCCGCACGAGGTCGCGCTGCAGGTACTCGGCGAGCGACTTGGCGAGCTGCGTCTTGCCGACGCCCGCCGGGCCCTCGACGAGCACCGGCTTGCCGAGCTTCGTCGCGAGGAACGAGACGAGTGAGGCGGACGCGCTGGGCAGGTAGCCGACCGAGCGCAGGCCCTCCTCGACGGCCTGCACGGAGTCTGGAGCGGTGGTGGGAGCGGCGGCCATCGGGTCCCCCGGATGATAGGAGGGAGTGCCACATGGCCCTGCTCGCGCTCCTCCTCGCCGTCGCGGACACCACGAAGGACATCCCCGCGGCCCCCGTGCTCGTCCTCATGCTGCTCGGCGTGGTGATCGCGATCGGCGGCCACCTGTACGGCTCGCAGACCGTCGTCGGCATGGGGATCTTCGTCGTGTTCCTGGCGACCGCCGCGATGCTCGTCGGCGGGTACATCGCCTACCAGAACGAGGACGAGGACCCGCGGCCGCGAAACAATCCGGCCGAACCGAACTTCTGACGCGACACGGCTCACCGCTCTAGAGTTCCCGAATGGCGCTCCGATCGGTATTCGCCGCTTTTCTGCTCTTCGCCGCGTCCGCCGTCCCGGCGAGCGCCGCTCCCGGCGTGTCGGTGAAGGACCCCGGCGGCGGCGAGCGCTGGACCGCCACCGAGTCGGCCGGCCCGGGCGGGCGCACGTGCGTCGCGCTGCGGCGCGGGGACCGGTCACGCGGGCGGACGTGCGCGCGGCTGGCGGGGCCGGTCTCGTACTCGTACGTCGTGCGGACCGAGGGCGCGCGCGACCCGCGCGCCGTGCGGACCGTCCTCGTCGTGGCGCTGGCCCCCGACGTCGTCCGCGCGCGCCTGAGCACGCCCGACGGCGTCCGCGCCTACCGGCGCCGCACCGGCCGGGCGCGGATCCTGCTCGTCGTCCTGGCCGGGCGGGTGGAGCGCCCGCCGCTGACCGTCGAGGTCCGGCGCGACGGACGCACGACCGTGGCGCGCGAGGGCGGCGAGCCGGCGGCGCAGGTCGCCGACCCGGTCGGCGGGCCCGCGTGGCGCTCGCGCACCGCGGCCGCGTCGGGCGCCGGCGTGTGCGCCGCGTGGGAGCGCGTCCCGCCCCGCTACGCGCGCCCGCCGTCGCCGCTGCGCGGCACCCCGCGATGCGGCGACGGGCGCGGTGACCTGCCGGTCGCCGCGGTCCAGCGCGTCGCCGGGCGGGTCGTGGTCTTCGGCGTCGCGGGCGCCGACGTCCGCGACGTGGTGCTGCGCGGCGCGCCCGGCGGTGAGCGCCCGGTGGCGATGGAGCGCTCGACCCGCGCGCTGCTCGCGGTCCTGCCCGGCGGCGCGGATCCGTCGGCGCTGCGCCTCGTCGCGCGGCTCGGCGACGGTCGCGAGGTCGAGCGCGCGCCGGCCGTCGTCCGCTGACCGGCCGCGGCACGCGACGGCGGCGTCAGGAGCGCGGACGCCGCCGCGAGCCGCCGCGCCGCGCCGCCCGCTCGGGCTCGACCGGCAGCGTGAGCTGCTCGCTGCGCGACTCGTCCTCGGGGGTGAGCGGGTCGTCGGCCATCGGGTTCGGCGGCTCGGGGATGTGCGCCTGACGCATCCGCCAGCCCGCCGCCGCGAGCGCCGCCGCGGCGAGGAACGCGAAGAAGAAGCCCCACTGGATGCCGACGGTCACGCCGCGGCCCTCGACGTCGGGCCGGTCGAACACCCGCCACAGCAGCAGCACCGCGGCCCACACGCCGGCGCCGAAGATCACGGTCCCGTCGCCGCCGGGCAGGTGGAACGCGCGCCGCTCGCCGCGCGCGAACAGCAGCGCGAGCACGCCTGCGGCGACGAGCAGGACCGCCGCCTCGACGAACGAGAAGACCCCGAACGCCGACCGGTTGTCGTCGATGAACTCACCCCGTCCGGCGACGCTCACCTGGTACCAGGGCAGGAAGAGCGTGACGGTGAGCGCGAGCGCGGCGAGGCCCGCGAGCCGCTGCTCGGCGTCCAGCGCGCGGAAGGCCTGCTGCAGCCTCGACGCCACCGGTCAGGACCCCAGCATCTCGAGGCGGCGCTCGACGAGCTCGCGCACGCGCGGCTCGACCGACGGGTCGGCGGCGATCTCGCGGGCCTCCTCGAGCGCCGTGCGCGCGCGGGCGCGCCGCTCGTCCGGGTCGCCTTCGTTCTTCAGGAGGTTGTCGGCGCGCAGCAGCAGCGTCCGGATGCGGTCCGCGGGGTCCCGGGTCATGCGGTCTGCCGGCGCTCCGGCAGGGCGGTGGTGATCCAGCTCGCCATGAGCCGCGGATCGTACCCGGCCGCCCGCCGGACCCTGCGCGCCGGCGCGGCGCCTACAGGACGTCGCGCCGGGCGAGCAGCCACGCGACCCGGTAGGGCCCGAGCTCGATGTGGCTGACCGCCCGCTCGCCGGTCAGGAGGTCGCGCCAGAAGCCGCCCGGCAGCCGCACCGTGACGGTCTCGGCGCCGACGTTGTGGAGCGCGAGGATCCGCTGCTCCTCGTCGATCGTCGAGCGCTCGATCGCGAACACCGCCGGGTGCAGGTCGAGCACGGACGCGGGCGCGCGCGGGTGGAACGCCGCGTGCCTCCGGCGCAGGCGCAGGAGCTGCACGTACGGCAGGTGGACCTTGCCGCGCAGCGTCGTCATGTCCTGCAGCTCGGTGACGTCGAGCCCGTCCTCGCCCTTGCCCCCGATCGTCAGCTTCTGGCGGTTGATCGCGCGGCGGTCGTCGGGGCCGGTCACGCCGTCGTGCCAGGACCGCGAGCCGAGCAGGCTGTGCAGGTACACGCCCGGCACGCCCTGCATCGCGAGCATGATCGCCTGGGTGACGAGGAAGCGCGCGGCGCGCTCGTCGTCGCCCGCCTCCGGCGGCGTCAGCGCGTCGATGTACGAGACGTTCAGCTCGTAGGGCTCGTGCTCGCCGCCCGGCCGCGTCCGGTAGGAGACCAGCCCGCCGTACGACTCGACGCGCTCGATCATCGCGTCGATGTCGCGGTCGGGCAGCAGGCCGCGCACCGGCGTGACGCCGATGCCGTCGTGCGAGGCGGTGAAGTTCAGGAACGACGCGCTCGGCAGCGGCACGCGCAGCGTCCGCGCCCACCCGGTCAGCGCGGTGGCGTCGCCGGTGTGCATCGTGTGCACGAGCAGCGGCGGCAGCGCGAAGTTGTAGACGAGCTGCGCCTCGCGGTCGCCGTGGCCCAGGTACGTGACGTTCTCGGCGTGGGGGACGTTCGTCTCGGCGACGAGCCGTGCGTCGGGCGCGACGACGTCGAGCACGTGGCGCATGAGCCGGACGATCGTGTGCGTCCCCGGCAGGTGGATGCACTCGGTGCCCGACTCCTTCCACACGAACCCGACCGCGTCGAGGCGGACGAGGTAGGCGCCGCGGCGGACGTGCGCGAGCAGCACGCGGAGCGCCTCGACGAGCACCCGCGGCTCGCGGTAGTCGAGGTCGACCTGGTCGGGGCCGAACGTCGTCCACACCCGCACCTCGCGGCCGTCGGCGGTCTGGAACGGCGTCAGCAGCGGCGAGGCGCGCGGGCGCCGCACGCGCGAGAGGTCGAAGTCGGGGCCGGGGGTGACGAACCAGTTCGCGTACCGCGGATCGCCGGCGAGGAACCCGCGGAACCACGCGTGCTGCGAGGAGACGTGGTTGAGGACGAGGTCGGCCATGAGCCGGAAGCGGCGGCTGATCGAGTACAGGTCGTCCCACGTCCCGTGCTGCTCGGCCACCGCGTCGCAGTCGCTGACCGCGAACCCGTCGTCGCTCGTGTACGGGTGGAACGGGAGCACGTGGATCGCGCTGATCGCGTCGGCCAGGTGCTGCTCGGCGAAGTCCCCGAGCGCCCGCAGCGGCGCGACGCCCGCGCGGCGCAGGTGGTCGGGGTAGGCGATGAGGATCACGTCGTCCTCGGTGAGCCGGCGCATCGACGGATGCCGCGGCTGGCGCGCGACCATCGCGAGGATCCGCCGGGCGGCGCGGTCGCCGGCCTTCTGGCCGTAGAGGATCGCCAGCTCGTCGCGGATCCGCTCCTCGTGGGCGGCGATCGCCTCGGGGCTGACCCGCGGCAGCTCGTCCGTCGGCTCGTGACGCGGCACTAGGCGATCGGGATGTCCTCGACGTCGTCGCGCCCTCCGCCGCGCGCCACGCCGCCGTCCATCCGCTCGATCCACCAGTCGAGCACCGCGCGCACGAAGACGAGGATCTGCCGTGCGAGCTCGGCGAGCTGCGCGCGCAGCTCGGGCGGCAGCAGGTCGCGGAGCTGCGCGAGCAGCGCGAGGAGCGCGTCGATCTCGGCGTGCGCGTCGCCGGCCCGCCGCGGGACGTCCCAGCCGGCCGGCGGCGGGCGCCCCTCGCGCCGGTCGCCCGGATCGGCGGGACCGGCGGACCCCTCCGGCCCGCCCGCCGCACGGGCGCGCGCCTCCTCGGCGGCCTCCTCCGCGAGCCGCTGGGCGGCCTCCTGGGTCGCCTGCAGGCGCTCGCGCAGCGCCTGGAGCGCCTCAGGCGTCGTTCGCGACGGCCTCGACCGGGGCATCGAACTCGATGATGAGGGCTTCGTCCTCGAAACGCGCACCCGCCGGCCTGTACCCGGCGAGCGCGGGCGGCAGCAGGATCGTGCGCTTGTGCGGCCCGACGCGGACGATGAGCTCGTCGCCGATCCGCCGCAGCCGCAGGTCGTCCTTGGCGGCGAACGGCAGCTCGAGGCGCAGCGACGCGCCGTCGCGCCCGGCCACGAGCCCCTGGGTGAACGTCGTGTGCAGCACCGCCCCCGCATCGTGACCGCCCGCGTCGAACAGTGCGCCGGCGAGCCGGTCGAGCATCTCCTCGCCGCGGACCTCCTGCTCGAAGTACGGCGCCTGGAGGATCGGCACCGGCGCGAACGCCTCGTGCACCTCGCCGAGCGCCTGCTGCTGCGTCTGCCGCCACGCCTCGAAGTACGGCCCGACGTCATCGGGGAACACGCGGTTGACGACGATCGCGTCGGTGAGGAACCCGTAGAGGTTCAGGTAGGTGAACGTCCGCCGCGACTCGTCGATGACCATCCGGTCGGGGCTCATCACCAGCCGCAGCGACACGTGCTCGCGGTCGCGGAGGATCGCGTGCATCGCGATGAGGTTGCCGACGAGCCGGTTGACGTCGGCGAGCACCGCCTCGCCGGGGAGCTGCACGTCGAGCACCGCGCGGGCCAGCGGCCGCGCGGCGTCGAGCAGCCGGCTCTGCTGGGGGAAGACCTTCTCCAGCCACCAGCGGGCGGCGTCGGGGAACGAGAGCAGCCGCAGCGTCTCGCCGGTCGGCGCGCAGTCGACGACGAGGACGTCGTGGTCGCCGCTCTCGTGGTGGCGCTTGATCGCCAGCAGCGCGAACAGCTCGTCGGCTCCGGGCGGGACCGTCAGCTCGTCGGCGGTGATCCGGTCGACGCCGCGCTCGACGAGCATCTCGCCCGCCCACGACTGCACCGCCGCCCAGTTGTCCTCGAGCTCCTCCTGCGCGGTGATCTGCTGGGCCCACAGCCGGTCGCCGACCTGCACGGGCTCGCTCGACAGCTCGGCCCCGAGGACGTCGCCCAGCGAGTGCGCGGGATCGGTCGAGACGACGAGCGTCCGCGCCCCACCCGCGGCGCACCGGCGGGCGGTCGCCGCGGCGACCGACGTCTTGCCGACGCCGCCCTTTCCCGTGTAGAGGATGGTGCGGCAGGGCATCCGCCGCGCGAGTGTACGCTGAGGCCGCATGTCCCGCTGGCCCATGCTTGTGCTCGTGCTGTGCCTCGCCGCGCTCGGCCTCGTCGCCTGCGGAGGCGGCGGCGACGACGACGGCGACGTCTCGGAGATCCTCGCCGACACCTTCGGAGAGGGCAAGGAGGTCAAGAGCGGCCGCCTGGACCTCTCCGTGAAGCTGAACGCCCAGGGCGTGCCGCAGCTCAGCGGCCCGGTGACCGTGCGCCTCAGCGGCCCGTTCGAGTCGTCGGGCTCCGGCGAGCTGCCGAAGTTCGCGTTCGAGGCCTCGCTCGAGGGCGGCGGCCAGGCGCTGAAGGCCGGCGCGGTCTCGACCTCCGAGAAGGGCTTCGTCACGTTCCAGGACCAGGCCTACGTGCTGTCCGACGAGCTCTTCAAGCAGTTCAAGGAGGGCTACGCCGAGCAGGCCAGGTGCAACGAGCAGCGCGGCAAGGGGTCCGGCACCACCACCACGTTCTCGGCGCTGGGCGTCAACCCGCGCGCGTGGCTGCGCGACGCGAAGAAGGCCGGCACCGAGGAGGTCGGCGGGGCCGACACGACCCACATCACCGGCACGGTGGACGTCCCCAAGCTGCTGGAGGACGTCAACCGCATCCTCGCCCGCACCGACACGTCCGCCCGGCAGGATCCGTGCGCCGAGCAGGACGGCTCCGGCAAGGACGAGCAGCAGGGCTCGCGGACGCTCAGCGAGGCGCAGCGCAAGCAGATCGCCGACGCGATCAAGAGCGCGAAGGTCGACATCTGGACCGGCGCCGAGGACCGCACCCTGCGCCGCATCAACGTCGCGGTGAAGTTCGAGGTGCCCGAGGGCGAGCGCAAGGACGCCGGCGGCCTGCGCTCGGGCGACCTGGCGTTCGACATGACGATCGGCGCGCTGAACGAGGAGCAGGACATCTCCGAGCCCGAGGACGCCAAGCCGTTCGAGGAGCTCCTGCAGCAGCTCAACGGCACGCTCGGCGGCGGCGGGTCCGGCTCGGGCTCCGGCGGCGGCGCGCAGGGCGGCGCGACCGGCGGCTCGAAGTACGAGCAGTGCCTGGCCGACGCCGGCCAGGACGTCGCCAAGCTCCAGGAGTGCGCGGACCTCGTCGGCCAGTGACGCTGAGCCACGTCGCCATCGGGACCTGGAGCGGCGGCCGGTTCATGCACTTCGGCCGGCCGCTCGACGACGCGCGGCTGGAGGCGCTCCTGCGGCCCGACGAGCGGATCCCGACGGTCATCACCGCCGACGCCTACGGGGCGGGCGAGGCCGACCGCGTGCTCGGCCGCGCGCTGCGGGGCGTGGACCGCGACACGTACACGCTCGTCGGCGCGATCGGCCACGACTTCTACGAGGGTGAGCGCGAGGGCGCCAAGGGCTACCCGCGCTTCACCGACCCGCGCCTGCGCGGCCCCGAGGCGTACGGGGACTACCTGCGGATGGCGGCCGAGCGCAGCCTCGAGCGCATCGGCGCCGACGCGTTCGACCTGCTGTTGCTGCACAACCCGGACCGCGCCGGCTACACGAGCGAGGCGGTCTGGGACGGCATGGCCGCGCTGCGCGAGGCGGGCCTGACGCGGATGCTCGGCGTCGCGCCCGGCCCGGCGAACGGGTTCACGCTCGACGTCATCGACTGCCTCGAGCGCTTCGGCGACCGGATCGACTGGGCGATGCTCATCCTCAGCCCGATGGAGCCCTGGCCGGGGTCGCTCGCCCTCGAGGCGGCCGAGCGCCACGGCGTCCGCGTCATCGCGCGCGTGGTCGACTACGGCGGGCTGTTCTGGGACGACGTCCTGCCGGGCCACGAGTTCGCCGAGCGCGACCACCGGCTGTTCCGCCCCGCCGGGTGGATCGAGGCCGGCCGGGAGAAGCTCGACCGGATGCGCCCGATCGCCGAGCGTCACGGCCTCACGCCGCTGCAGCTCTCGTGCGCGTGGAACCTCGCCCAGCCGGCGGTCGCGTGCGTCGTGCCGACGCTCATCCAGGAGCCGCACGGCCGCCCGGTCGAGGACAAGCGCGCCGAGCTCGCCGCGGTGCCGCGGCGATCGCCGCTCGGCGACGAGGAGGTCGCCGAGCTGCGCGCGATCGGCGACAACACCGGCTCGATGCTCCTCAAGGGCGCGACCCCCGACCACGAGGGCCCGCCGCTCCCCGATCGCTGGCCGGTCGACGACCGGCTCGCCGAGCTCGCCGCGCGCTGGCGGATCGACCCGGCGCGCGACCTCGCCCACACCGCCGCGTAGGGCCCGCGAACGGGCCGGCCAGGTACCTTTCCCGCCCCGTGCACTCCCTCCGGAGCTTCCTGCTGAGCGGTTCGGGCTGGCCGTACCTGCTCGTCCCGTTCATCCCGATCGCGCTTGCTCTGGAGCTCTCGCACGCCGAGGCGGGCCTGATCTTCGGCGCCGCCGCGCTCGGCGTCATCCCGACGGCGGCGCTCATGGGCCGCGCGACCGAGGAGCTCGCGCACCGCACCGGCCCGGGGATCGGCGGCTTCCTCAACGTGACGTTCGGCAACTTCCCCGAGCTCGTCATCGCGTTCTTCGCGCTGCGCGAAGGGCTCCAGGAGGTCGTCAAGGCGTCGATCGTCGGCTCGATCCTCGGCAACGTCCTGCTCGTCATGGGCGCCGCGATGCTCGTCGGCGGCGCCCGCCGCGAGCGCCAGTACTTCAACAACACGGCGGCCAACGCCCAGGTGCTCATGCTCCTGCTGGCGGCCGCCGCGCTGGTGCTGCCGGCGATCTTCGAGCTCATCGACGGCGGCCGGCTGCCGCGCGTCGGCGAGGAGGAGGTCAACTACCCGAACGACGTCGAGACGATGTCGGCGATCGTCGCGTTCATCCTCCTCGGCTCGTACGCCGCCGGCCTGCTGTTCAGCCTCAAGACCCACCGCGCGCTGTTCAACCCCACGTCCGAGGCCGAGGAGCACCTCGGCGAGGCGTGGTCGATCCGCCGCTCGGTCGTGATGCTCGCGATCGCCGGCGTCGCGGTCGGCGTCATGTCGGAGATCCTCGTCGGCTCGATCAACGAGGCGTCGGAGGGCATCGGCATCAGCCCGTTCTTCGTCGGTCTCATCGTCGTGGCGATCGTCGGCAACGCCGCCGAGCACTGGGTCGCCGTCTACTTCGCCGCGAAGGACAAGATGGACCTCAGCGTGAACATCGCGATCGGGTCGAGCGCCCAGGTCGCGCTGTTCGTCGCGCCGGTCCTCGTCCTGTTGTCGTTCGTCGTCGGCGACCACCCGATGGCGCTCGTGTTCAACGGCTACGAGCTCGTCGCCGTGCTGCTCGCGGTCCTCGTCGCGAACTTCGTCGTCAACGAGGGCGAGAGCACGTGGTTCGAGGGCCTCCAGCTCCTGGCGCTCTATGCCCTGATGGGCGTGGTGTTCTTCTACGCCTGATGGCCGAGACCTGGCACTGGATCGGGCTGGTCGTCGCCCTCTTCTTCTTCCTGTGGCTCGACCTGCACTTCTTCGCCCGCGGCCGCGAGCCGAGCTTCCGCGAGGGCGTGGCGTGGAGCATCGGCTGGCTCGTGCTGAGCCTGCTGGCCGGCGTCGTGATCCTCGTCCTCGACGACGCCGACCGCGCGATCAACTACACGACGGTCTACCTCATCGAGCGCTCGCTCTCGCTCGACAACCTCTTCGTCTTCCTCCTGCTGTTCGCGTACTTCGCGACGCCGGTGGAGCTCAGGGCGCGCCTGCTGTTCTTCGGCATCGCGTTCGCGCTCGCGCTGCGCGGCGCGGCGATCCTCGGCGGCGTCGCGCTCATCGAGGAGTTCGATTGGATCATCTACATCCTCGGCGTCCTGCTGATCCTCCTGGCGTGGCGGATCCTGCACGGCGTCGAGGAGGGCGCCGACCCCGACAAGAACCTCGTCGTCCGCGGGGTGCGCAAGGTCTTCCCGGTCAGCGGCAGCTACCACGGGCACGCGTGGTTCCACCGCATCGACGGCAAGGTCCACGCGACGCCGCTGTTCGTGTGCCTGTCGGCGATCGTCGCCTCGGACATCGCGTTCGCGATCGACTCGATCCCCGCCGCGTTCGCGATCACCCGCGACGAGTTCGTGATCTGGATGGGGAACGTGTTCGCCCTGCTGGGCCTGCGCGCGCTGTTCGTGCTGGTCGAGGGGCTGATCCGCCGCTTCCGCTACCTCGACCAGACGATCGCGGTCGTCCTCGCGCTCGTCGGCGTCAAGCTGCTCATCGAGGACTGGGTCCACCTCGGCCCGGTGGAGAGCCTGCTCATCGTGCTCGCGGCGTTCGCGATCGGCATGATCGCCTCGCTCGTCGGCGACCGCCGCGAGGCGCGCTACTCGAGCTCCTCGACGACGTCGGGCTCGGGGTCGACCTCGTCGTAGTCCTCGTCGGGCGGACGCTCGCCCGCCGGTCGCTGCGTCACCTGGAACTGCTCGATGAGCGCGTCGCGCCGGCCCTCGTCGACCGGGGCCTCGTCGGAGATGAGCACCCAGTCGGCGCCCTCGAGCTCCTCCATGTCGAAGATCTCGGTGTCGACGTCGACGGTGTCGTCGACGATGAGGACGACGTCCGTCTGGGGGTTGAAGTACGTGCCGGGTCGGTTCACGAGCTCGTCGAGCTCGAAGGTCCTTGGATCAGCCATGGCGGGAGGTCTACCCCATCAGGTCGTCGAGCTGCCGGCGCACCTCGGCCTCGACGTCCAGCGGCGCCTCGCCGCGACGCGCCCGGCGCTCGTTGCGCGCGACGACGAGCGCGCGGATCTCGGCCGCCAGTGCCGGGTCGGCGGAGGAGGCCGGGCGGATGAGCCGGGCCAGCTCGGCCTCGACGTCGACCGGCTCCTGCCCGCGGGCGACGCGGCGCGCGTTGCGGGCGTCGAGCATCTGGCGGACCTCCTCGTCGCGGACCGCCGCGGGGACCTGCTCCGTCCGTCCAGGCTCCTCCTCGAACAGCCCGCCGCGGCCGATGTGGTCGTAACGGTCGCCGCGGAGGCTCACGACCGCCGCGACCACCGACACCGCCACGACCGCGAGCAGCACGTAGGAGAACGCCTCCTCCACAGGCACATGATGGCCGGTTCGTCCGCCGACTGACCCGGATCGCCGGCCGGCGCAGTACCCTTGGAGGAAAGTTGACTCGCGAGTCAACAATCTCGCCCGCACCACTAGGAGACTCAGCACCCAATGGTCGACTTCACGCTCACCGACGAGCAGAAGAACCTGCGCGACCTGGCGCACGAGTTCGCCGAGAAGGAGATCCGTCCGGTCGCCTGGGAGTACGACAAGGACGGCACCTGGCCGCAGGACATCATCAACAAGGCGCACGAGCTGGGGCTCATGAACACCCACGCCCCGGAGGAGTACGGCGGGCCGGGCCTGTCGCACCTCGACGGGGCGCTCATCGAGGAGGAGCTCTCCTGGGGGTGCTCGGGCATCCAGACGACGCTCGGCGCGAACGGCCTGGCCTCGGCGCCGGTCGCGATCGCCGGTTCCGAGGAGGTCAAGAAGGAGTTCTTCACCGACCTCATCGAGTCGCCGAAGCTCGCCTCGTTCTGCCTCACCGAGCCCGGCGCCGGGTCCGACGTCTCGTCGATGCGCACCCGCGCGGTCAAGAAGGGCGACGAGTACGTCATCAACGGCTCGAAGTGCTTCATCACCAACGGCCAGTACGCCGACTGGTACACGGTCTACGCCAAGACCGACCCGGACGCCGGCCACCGCGGCATCTCCGCGTTCCTCGTTCCGCGCGATGACACGATCGTCATCGACAAGAAGGAGGACAAGATGGGGCAGCGGGCGTCGAACACGGCGACCGTGACCTTCAACGACACCGTGGTCCCGGCCAAGTACCTGCTCGGCCAGGAGAACCACGGCTTCAAGGTCGCGATGCGCACGCTCGACTACACGCGCCCCGGCGTCGCCGCGATGGCCGTCGGCATCGCCCGCGCCGCGTTCGAGTTCGCCTGCGACTACGCGAAGGAGCGCGTCCAGTTCGGCGTGCCGATCGCGATGCACCAGGCGATCCAGTTCATGCTCGCCGACATGGGCACGAAGATCCACGCGGCGCGCCTGATGACCTGGAACGCCGCGGTCCTGCTCGACCAGGGCAAGCGCAACACGCTCGAGTCCTCGCACGCCAAGCGCTTCGCCGCCGACTCCGCGATGGAGATCACGACCGACGCCGTCCAGATCTTCGGCGGCTACGGCTTCATCAAGGAGTACCCGGTCGAGAAGCTCATGCGCGACGCGAAGATCATGCAGCTCTACGAGGGCACGTCGCAGATCCAGCGCCTCGTCATCGCGCGCGAGACGCTGCTGCCGCGCCGCGTCGAGGAGCCCGCCGCCGCCACGGCGTAGCGGCCGGCCTCCCGCCGTCTCCGAGGGCCGCCCCGCCGGGCGGCCCTCGGTCGTTCCGGGGCGTTCCCGGGGTCGCACTCGCGCGCGTGCGATCCTCCGCTGCCCGTGACCGCCGCGCCCGTCGTGCCGCGCCGGATCGTCGCGACGATCCTGCTCGGCACGCTGCTCAACCCGCTGAACTCGTCGATGATCGCCGTCGCGCTCGTGCGGCTGCAGCGCGACTTCGACGTCGGCCTCGTGACGGTCACGTGGGCGGTGTCGGCGTTCTACCTCGGCGGCGCGGTCGGCCAGCCGCTCATGGGCCGCCTGGCCGACCTGTTCGGGCCGCGGCGGATGTTCTGCGCCGGGTGGGTGGTCGTCGGGCTGGCCGGCGTGCTCGTCCCGCTGGCGCCGACGTTCGGCTGGCTCGTCGCGGGGCGGGTCGTCCAGGCGCTGGGCACGTCGGCGGCGTTCCCCGCCGGCCTGGCGATCCTGCGCCGCTGCGCCCCGGCCGGCACGACGCCGACCGGCGCGATGGCCGCGGTCGCGATGGCCGCGTCGCTGAGCGCCGCGCTCGGCCCGGTGGTCGGCGGCGCGCTCGTCGTGCTCATCGGCTGGGAGGCGATCTTCCTCGTCAACGGCGCGCTCGCGCTCGTCGGGCTGCCGCTCGCGCTGCGGCTGCTGCCCGCCGACCCTCCGGGGGCCGCGCGCCCCGCCGGCCGCGCGGGCCGGCTGCTCGAGCGCCTCGACGTGCCCGGCGTCCTGCTCTTCACGGTCGCGCTCGTCGGCGCGCTGGCGTTCCTGCTCTCGCTCGGCGACGCCGAGCCGCGCTGGTGGCTGCTCGCTCCGACGGCCGCCGCGGCGCTGGCGCTCGTGCCGCGCGAGCGTCGCGCCACCGCCCCGTTCCTCGCTCTCGAGCTCGTCGGCAACCGCGGCGTCCTCGCGGTCCTGCTCCAGTTCGCGGCGGTCAACGTCGTCTTCTACGCGGCGTTCTTCGGCGTGCCGCAGTGGCTGGAGGAGGTCCGCGGGCTCACGCCGGGCGAGGCCGGGCTCATCCTCCTGCCGGTCACCGGGCTGGGGCTGCTGACGACGCCGCTGTGCGCGCGCCTGCTGGCCCGCGGCATGCGCCCGGCGGTGCCGCTGCTCGTCGGATCGGCGGGCCTGGCGGCCGGGATGGCCGCGCTGCTGGGGGTGCAGGAGGCGACGCCGGTCGCGCTGCTGCTCGGCGTGGCGGCGGTGCTCGGCATCCCCACCGGGCTGAACAACCTCGGCCTGCAGACCCTGCTCTACGTCCGCTCGCCCGCCGAGCACACCGGCGCGGCCGGCGGCCTGTTCCAGACCGCCCGGTACGTGGGGTCGATCCTCGCGACCGCGCTGCTCGCGCTGGCGTTCGGCGAGGTCGCGACGACCGACGGGCTGCACGACGTCGCGGCCGTCGGGCTGGCGATCGGGCTGGCGCTCACGCTCGTGTCGATGACTACGCTCAGGTCAGGTGCCGCGACGAGGGCGTGAGATGGAGCAGGCGATCGCCGAGGCCGCGCCGCTCAGCGACGCGCGCGCGGCGGCCGGCGCGCCCGCGTCCGGCAGCGGCGCGGGCAAGTCCGATCCGCTGCTGGCCGAGCTGCGGCGCGGCGGCCTGCTGCCGCTGCTCGTCCTGCACTTCCTCAGCGAGGGGCCGTCGTACGGCAACCAGCTCATGGAGCGGATCTCGACGGTCACCGGCGGGCTCGTCGCGGTGAACCCGAACACGATGTACCCGCTGCTGCGCTCGCTGGAGAGCCAGGGGCTCGTCGCGGGCGAGTGGGAGCATCCCGAGCGCCGCTCGCGCCGCTTCTACAGGCTGACGCCCGCCGGGGAGGCCGAGCGCGACCGCCTCCGCGAGGAGATCGAGCCCTACCTCGACGCGGTCGCGCGGTCGGTCGAGCTCATCCGCTCCGAGGTGCTCTGACGTGGGACGCGCCCGCGCCGGGATCGAGGTCGAGGCCCGGGCCGGCGCCGCCGAGGCGCTCTGGTACGACGTGACGCGCCGGCCGTCGTTCATCGACGGCTTCAAGACCGTCGCCAAGCTCGACGGCGACTGGCCGCGCGCGGGCGCGCGGCTGGTGTGGGACTCGGTGCCCGCGGGGCGCGGGCGGGTCGTCGAGACCGTCACCCGCTACGAGGTGCGTTCCGGGCAGACCGTGCAGGTCGAGGACGAGCGGATCACCGGCGAGCAGACCGTCACGTTCACCCCGCTGGGCGAGGGGCGGTCGCGGATCGACCTCGAGCTCGTCTGGCGCCACAAGGAGGCCACGCCGCTCACGCCGCTGCTCGACCTGCTCTTCGTCCGCCGCCAGTTCGCCGACGAGCTGCGCCGGACGCTCGCGCGCTTCCGGCGCGAGGTCGAGGTCGAGGCCGAGCTCTCCGGGGCTCTTTACTAGGGTCAGCCGCCATGTTCGTCTTCAAGGCTGCCGTCGTCGGCGCCGGCACCATGGGCGGCGAGATCGCCCAGGCGATCGCCGCCGCCGACATCCCCGTCGTGCTCAAGGACGTGGACCAGAAGTTCGTCGACGTCGGCCTGCAGAAGGCCCGCGAGGTCACCGAGCGCCAGGTCCGGCGCCTGGTGAAGAAGGAGAAGATCACCGAGGAGCAGGGCCGCGAGCAGGTCGAGGCGGTGCTCGGCCGGATCACCGGCACGACCTCCTACGACGACTTCGGCGACGTCGACTTCGTCGTCGAGGCGGTGCCCGAGCGGATGGAGATCAAGCAGGCGGTCTTCGGCGAGCTCGACGACGTCACGCCCGGCCACGCGATCCTCGCCACGAACACCTCGTCGCTGTCGATCACCGAGATCGGCGACGCGACGTCGCGGCCCGAGAAGGTCGTCGGCTTCCACTTCTTCTACCCGGCGTCGGTCATGCCGCTGCTCGAGATCGTCATCGGCGACGAGACCGACCCCGAGACCGTCGCGGCCGCGGTGAACTTCGCGCAGGCGATCCGCAAGCAGCCGATCACCTGCCACGAGGTGCCCGGGTTCGTCGTCAACCGGATCCTCACCTCGTCGCTGTCGGAGATCCACCGCGCGCAGGAGGAGGACGGGCTGTCGATCCAGAAGATCGACCAGGCCGTCCAGGAGGCCAAGCGCGCGCCGATGGGGCCGTTCTTCCTCGTCGACCAGCTCGGGCTCGACACGGTCCTGCACGTCTCCGAGCACCTCGCCGAGTCCTACGCCTCCGACCGCTTCTACGTCCACCAGGGCATGAAGCGGCTCGTGGCCGAGCAGCAGCTCGGCGCGAAGACCGGCGGGTCGGGCTTCTACAAGGACGGCGAGCCGCAGCTCCCCGGCGATGCCGACCCGCCCGAGGACCTGCCCGACCGGATGGCGCTCAAGGCGGTGCGTGAGGCGTGCCTGCTGCTCGAGGAGGGCGTCGCGCACACCCGCGCGATCGACGTCGGCATGATGGCGGGCGCCGGGATGGACCCCCGCCGCGGGATCATGCCGCCGCTCCTGTGGGCCGACGTGACCGGCCTGGACGTCGTGGCCGAGCGGCTCGAGGAGCTCGCCGGGCGCTTCGGCGAGGAGCGCTTCGCGCCGCCGGCCATCCTGCGCCGGTTCGTGCGCCAGGGCCGGCTCGGCATGAAGAGCGGCCAGGGCTTCTTCCCGTGGCCGCGGCCCGACGAGGGCTTCGCCGAGGGGCCGGTGCAGCTCGAGACCCGCGGCGACATCGCGATCGCGTGGCTCAACAACCCGCCGGCCAACTCGCTCTCGCCGGACACGGTCCGCGCGCTCGCGCGCGTGTGGGAGGAGGTCGACGGCAAGCGCCGCGCGCTCGTCATCGCCTCGGCCAACCCGCTGCTGTTCTGCGCGGGCGCCGACATCAAGGCGTTCACGACGATGGACGCGGCCGCCGGGCGCGAGCTGCTGGACCTCATGCACGACGTGCTGCGCTCGTTCGAGCGCTCCTCGACCGTCACGATCGCCGCGGTGAACGCGATCGCCTACGGCGGCGGCTGCGAGCTGGCGATGGCGTGCGACGTGCGGATCGCCGCCGACTCGGCGCTCTTCGGCCAGCCGGAGATCAACCTCGGCATCATCCCCGGCTTCGGCGGCACCCAGCGCCTGCCGCGGCTCGTCGGCGCGTCGAAGGCACTCGAGATGAACCTCACCGGTGACGCGCTCATGGCCGACGACGCGTTCATGTTCGGGCTGGCGAACGAGGTCGTCCCCGACCACGAGCTGCTCGACACCGCGCTGGCGTGGGCGCACAAGCTCGGCGGGCAGGCGCCGCTCGCCGTCCAGCAGATCAAGCAGGTGTCGGCCGCCGGCGACCTGGACGCGGGGATCGAGGCCGAGAAGGCGGGGTTCGCGACCGTGTTCGCGACCGAGGACGCGCGCGAGGGCATCGGCGCGTTCCTTGCCAAGCGCAGCCCGCGGTGGCAGGGTCGCTGACACGATGCCGGCCGGGGGCCCGAGCGTGAGCGGGGCGCAGGAGCGCGCGGAGATCGGGCGGCTGGCGGACCTCGTCCGCGCCGCCGGCTCGGTCGTCGCGCTCACCGGCGCGGGGATCTCGGTGCCGTCCGGGATCCCCGACTTCCGCTCGCCCGGGACCGGGCTGTGGGCGAACGTCGACCCGATGGAGGTCGCCCACATCGACGTGTTCCGGCGCGACCCGGTGCGCTTCTGGCGCTTCTACGGCGAGCGCTTCCACACGCTGGACGACAAGGAGCCCAACGGCGCGCATCGCGCGCTCGTCGAGCTCGAGCGGCGCGGCCTCCTCGACGCGGTCATCACGCAGAACATCGACCGCCTGCACGAGAAGGCCGGGACGCGGCGGCTGATCGAGGTCCACGGGACGATCTCGCACTCGTCGTGCCTGGAGTGCGGCGAGCGGCGCGAGCTCGAGGAGGTCCGCGCGCGCCTGGAGGCCGCGCCCGACGGCGTGCCGCGGTGCGACGCGGGCCACCCGCTCAAGCCCGACGTCGTCCTGTTCGGCGAGTACCTGCCCGAGCGCGCGCTGCAGGAGGCGTACGCACGGGCCGCCGGCGCCGACCTGCTCCTGTGCATCGGGTCGTCGCTCGAGGTCCACCCGATCGCGCAGCTCCCCGACCTGACCCGCCAGACCGGGGGCCAGGTGGCGATCGTGACCCTCGGCGAGACGCCGTACGACGGCGAGGCGGCGGTGCGGCTGTGGGGCGACGTCGTGGAGGAGCTCGAGGCGCTGGTCGCAGCGCTCCGGGCCGAGGGCGGTCAGTAGCTGCTTACCGCTGGGTAAGCTGATACTTACCTTTACGAAGCGGCAGTCCGGGCGCGGAGGGCCGCCTCGACGCGCCCCAGCACCTCGAACACGTCGTCGATCGTCGACTCCGGCAGCCCGCCGCGCAGCGCCGCGTTCGCGGCGTCCCCGACGCGGCCGCGGAACGTGCGCAGCTCCTCCAGGCGCGCGGCCATGTCGCCGCGGTCGCGCCACGCCTCGAGCTCGGCCAGTGCTGCCTCCAGCGCGACGCGGAGCTGCAGCGCCGCCTCGCGCATCCGCCCGGCGTCGGCGTCGGCGCGCGCCCGCAGCGTGAGCTCCTCGCAGGCCAGCGCCGCGTCGCGGCCGCCGAGCAGCGCGGCGAGGCGCTCCTGCGGGCGCAGCACGCCGGCCCGCGAGCGGCGCTCGCCCTTCGGCGGCCGGGGCTCGACCGCCTCGGTCCAGCGGCCGTCGGCGACCTCCTCGCCCCGGCCGTAGCCGACGCGGACGACGAGCGCCTGGTCGAGCGTGACCTCGCGCACCGACGGATCCGCCGCGGCGATCCGGTGCGCGGCGATGACCCGGTTGAGCACGTCGAGCTCCGCCGGCACCGGCGCCCACGCGTCCTCGAGCCAGGCGCGCGCCTCGCGCTCGTCGACCCGCCGGCCGCGGATGAGCGTCGCGCGGGACGTCATGACGGGGGTGGGCTCGGGCTCGGGGTCGACACCGCGCGCCCGGCGGCGGCCGAGCAGGCGGCGCTCCTTCGCCCCGAGGATCCCGACGACCAGCACGCGCAGGTCGGCCTCGCCCGCGTGGTCGCGCAGGACGTAGCGCCCGGCCGGGGGCCCGAGCTCCCACGGGAACTCGAACTGGACGAACCGGAACAGCGGCGCGGCGGGCGTGCCGCCCCCGCCGGCCACTACTCGCCCTTGTGCGCCTGGCTGGCCCGCTCGGGCCTGACCGTGATGGCGTACTTGCTCGGTTTCGCGCGCACGGTCGGATTGTCTATCTCACCGAGCCGATCGATGAGCTTGATCCACTGCCCGGGCTTCAGCACGGACTCGAGCCGGCGGCCCGCGGGGGACTTCGGATCGAGCACCGGCGTGAAGCCGACGTGGATGTGGTCGTGGTGGTCGGCCATCGCGAGCGTGTTGTCGGCGCCGTCGTAGTCCATGAGCGTGATGATCTGGGCGGGCTTCATCGTGCCCTGCAGCGTCAGCAGGCGCCGGACGGTGATGTCGGTGATCGAGCCCTCGCCCTGGTGGCCGAGGATCGGGATGCCGTTGATCTTCGCGATGTCGACGGCCGAGCCGACCGAGTGGTGCGAGACGTTGCCTGACGTCGTGTACGTCGAGTGCCCGCACTGCAGCGAGGTGACGCCGGGCCGCAGGCCCGAGGCGGCGAGGAACTCGAGCGTCGCCAGGACGCGGCGGTCGATCCGCGAGCCCTCGATGTCGCGCCGGCCGCACGCGTACAGCTCGATGCGCGGGTTGCGCAGGACGCGCTTCTCGAGCTCGGCCTTGCTCATGAGCAGGATCTGGCCGATCGACGGCGTCTTGGCGTCCGGCCCGAAGAACGGGTTCTTGCCCTTGGCCCGGTAGATCGCGGTCGTCTCCAGGAGCTTCCAGCCGTCGAGGATCGGCTTGGGGTCGATCCGCGGCGCGCCGCGGCCGGCCGGCCGGATCTCGAAGAGCATGTGCGGCGCGGTGGTCTCCGACGTCTTGCCGATCCGGCCGAGGATCGTGCCGCCGACGACCCTCGAGCCCACCTCGAGGCGCTTGAGCGTGACCTCGTCGGGCTCGAGGCCGAAGTCCTTGACGAAGTACCGCTCGAGCTTCGCGTCGGCGGGCAGCAGGCCGTGGTCGAGGAGCTGGTCGCGGCCTCCGGCCTCGTAGGCGCCGGGGCGCGACGGGGCGGCGAAGAGGCGCTCCTTGCGCAGCGCGGGGGCCTTCGCCTCCGCCTTGGTCTTCGTCTTCGCCTCGGCCTTCTCGCGCCCGGACGCCGGCTTCGCCGGCCTGCGCTGCGTGCCCGCGGTCGCCGGCCTCGTCGGCTTCGGGTCCTTCTTCGGCAGCTTGAGCTCCTGCCGGACCTCGTCCTTCGAGACGGTTTCGGGCTTGGGGACCGGGTGGCGGTCGGCGATCGTCTTCAGGTGCGCGTACGTGTACTCGTTGCCGAACGCGTCGCGCAGGCGGATGAAGCGGCCCAGGCGCCTGGTCTTGCCGATCTTGACGATCCTGCCGTCCTGGACCGCGACGACCGGCGAGCCCGCCTTCGCGTAGATGTCGATCCCGCGGCGCCCGGCGTCGCTCTCGACCGGCAGCGCGGCGTTGCGGCCCTTGGCGACGCGCTTGGTCGCCTCGCGCTCGGAGAGGTCGTCGGCGTAGCGGGCCTTCGCGTACACGGGGAACATGCCCTGGGTGAGCCCGGTGAGCGAGCCGACGAGGTTCGAGGGCAGGCCGCCGATCAGGCGCGCGCGCATGAGGACCGAGTCGACGTACCAGTCGGCGTGGTTGTAGGCGAAGATCGCCTTGCGCAGGTCCTTGTCGGCGCCCGCGGCCTTCAGGTAGCGGGCGGCGGCGAAGATCGCGTCGACCGGGTTGTAGGGGTCCTTGCGGTTGTCGCCGTTGGCGTCGACGCCGTACTGCTTCCAGGTCGCCGGCATGAACTGCATCCAGCCGACGGCGCCCGCGCTCGAGACGTTGAGGTTGCGGCCGTAGTCGGTCTCGATCTCGTTGATCGCCGCGAGGATCTCCCACCGGATGCCGTACTCCATGCCCGCCGCCTGGTAGATCGACAGCAGGAACGGCGGGATGCGGAACTTGTCGATGAAGAAGTTCGGCACGCCGACGGGGGCGGGGCCGGGCTCGGCGAGCGACAGCCCGGGGTTCGTCAGGGCGGGCTCGCCGTCGGGCTCGCGCAGGACGGTGCCCCGCTGACGGTCGCGTTGGCGCTTGCGCTTGCGCGAGCGCGCGTCCCGGCCGGCGCCGGTGACCGCGTCGACCGTCTCGCGCACGGCGTCGCCGGTGGTCGCCTGGGGCGTGCCCTTGCCGCCGGGCCTGGGCGTGGGCGCGCCGTCCGCCTTCGCCTGTCCGCCGCCGTTGCCGCCGCCCGCGGAGCCGCCGCCGTCGCCGGGGCGGGCGGGCTGCTCGGGCTGCCCGGGCTGGGTCGGCTGTGCCGGCTGTTCGGGCTGGGGCTGCGGCGGGGCCGGCGCGGGCGCCTGCGGCGTCGTCGGTTGGATGTCGACGCCCGGCTGCTGCGACGGCGGGGGCGTGACCTCGGTGATCGAGACGACGCCGATGTCGATGCCGAGCAGGCTCGCGGTGGGGGCCACGCCGGCGGGCAGGTCGACGGTGACGGTGATCGTCGTCCCGGTGACGAGCTTGACCTGGAAGGTGCGCAGCTCCGCCTCGGCAGGCAGGACGTGTGTGCCGAGCGCCGCCGTGGCGAGACCGGCCGTCGCCAAGGCGACTGCGAGCTTGCGCTTGTGCATGGTGAGCGGTTTCCCCTACCTGACCCCGAAGAGCGCCCGAACGTACCAGCGCCCTGGTCCGTCAACGCCGGTTCCCGGCCGGACTGGCGCCGATCTTGCACAGATCGATGCAACATCGCGCAGGTTCACCCTCAAGTCGAGGGTCAGAGTGCGCGATGGGGGCCACCGCCGGGTACCGTCAGCCGGGCGATGACCGATGAAGACGTGAAGGGGCTGCGCGAGCGGCTGCAGTCGAGCGGCGAGGAGGCTCTCGGCAAGCTCGCCCAGGACCTGCTCGAGAACCCGCTGATCAGCGGGGCGATCGCTCGCGCGTTCGAGACGCGCGAGAAGGCCGTCCAGGCCCAGGAGGTCGCGTTCAGCGCGCTGAACATCCCGTCCGCCGCCGACCTCGAGCGGCTCACCCGCCGCGTCCGGTCGGTGTCCCAGCGGCTGGAGGGGATCGAGGACGGGATCGACCGGCTCGACGAGCGGCTCGCCTCGCTCAGCCGCTCGTCGGACCTCGAGGCGCGCCTGGCGGCGATCGAGACGCAGCTCGGCGAGCTGTCGCGCGCGGTCAACCAGCTCGCGGAGGCGCTCCCTGGCGACGTGGAGCCGGTGCCCCGCGAGCAGGAGCGGATGAGCGTCGAGACCACCTGACGGGCTCGGCGGACGACGTGGCCGGGGTCGTCTACTCGATCGGCCACTCGTCGCGCACGCTCGACGAGCTCCGCGAGCTGCTCGCCCGCCACGAGGTCGTCGGCATCGCGGACGTCCGCCGCTACCCGCGCTCGCGCCGGCACCCGCACTTCGACGCCGAGGTCCTCGCGGCCGAGCTCCCCGCGTACCTGCACCTCCCGTCGCTCGGCGGCCGCCGCCGCCCCGTCCCGGGGTCGGTCAACGACGGCTGGGAGGTCGAGGCGTTCCGGGGCTACGCCGACCACATGGCGACCGGGGAGTTCGCGGCCGGCCTCGCCGAGCTCACGGCCTTCGCGGCGCGGCAGCCGACCGCGGTCATGTGCGCGGAGGCGCCCTGGTGGAGGTGCCACCGCCGCCTGGTCTGCGACGCCCTGCTCGTCCGCGGCTGGACGGTCCGCCACATCCTCCCCGACGGCGCGCTCGCAGACCACGAGCTCCCGCCGTTCGCGGTCGTCGAGGGGACCGCGATCACGTACCCCGCGGCGCAGCTGCGCCTGTGAGGGGACGGACGCAGGGGGCGGGTTCCGCCAGCCCCGGGCCTAGTGTGGAGGCGATGCCCGTGCTCGACGCCCTCGACCACCTCCGCCGCCTGACGGGAAACCCCGGCGCGGAGTTCCGCGAGCACCAGCGCGAGGCGATCGAGGACCTCGTCGAGGATCGCGCGCGCGTGCTCTGCGTCCAGCGGACCGGGTGGGGGAAGAGCGCCGTGTACTTCGTCGCGACCGCGCTCCTGCGCGAGCGCGGCGCGGGGCCGGCGCTCATCGTCAGCCCGCTCCTCGCGCTCATGCGCAACCAGCTCGAGGCGGCGGGCCGGCTCGGGCTCCGGGCGCACACCGTCAACTCGACGAACCGCGACGAGTGGACCACCGTCGAGGGCCTGCTCGCCGACGACGCCGTCGACCTGCTCCTCATCAGCCCCGAGCGCCTCAACAACCCCTCGTTCCGCGAGCGCATGCTCCCGCTGTTCGCCGAGCGCACCGGCCTGCTCGTCGTCGACGAGGCGCACTGCGTGTCGGACTGGGGCCACGACTTCCGGCCCGACTACCGCCGGATCGCCGACGTGCTCGACCTGCTGCCCGACGGCGTCGGCGTCCTCGGCACCACCGCGACCGCGAACGACCGGGTCGTCGCCGACGTGACCGAGCAGCTCGGCGGCGACCTGCGCGTCTACCGCGGGGCGCTGGCGCGGACCAGCCTGCGCCTGGAGGTCGTCGACCTGCCGCACCCCGCGCACCGGCTCGCGTGGCTCGTCGAGCACCTGCCCGAGCTTCCGGGCTCGGGCATCGTCTACACGCTGACCAAGCGCGACGCCGAGGCGGTCGCCGCGTTCCTCACGGCACACGGCGTGAGCGCCGAGCCGTACAGCGGCGAGCGCGCGAGCGACGAGCGGATCGCGGTCGAGGAGCGCCTGCTCGGCAACGACGTGAAGGCGGTCGTCGCGACCAGCGCGCTCGGGATGGGCTACGACAAGCCCGACCTGGGGTTCGTCGTCCACTACCAGGCGCCCGGGTCGGTCGTGTCCTACTACCAGCAGGTCGGGCGCGCGGGCCGCGGGGTCGACCACGCCGACGTGGTCCTGCTGCGCGGAGCCGAGGACAAGCGCATCCAGGACTTCTTCATCGAGCAGGCGTTCCCGCGCCGCGACCACGTCGACCGCGTCCTCGAGCTCCTGCACGCCGCCGCGCCCGGCGGCCTGACGACGCGCGAGATCAGCTCGGGCGTGAACCTCGGCCTCGGCCGGCTCGAGGCCATGCTCAAGGTCCTCGACGTCGAGGGGGCGGTCGCGCGGAAGGGCACGCGCTGGCACCACGTGGAGGGCAGCGGGTGGACGTACGACGCCGAGCGGTACCGCGCGGTGACCGAGCTGCGCCGCGCCGAGCAGCGTGCGATGGCCGCCTTCGGCGCCGACGGGCGGTGCCTGATGCGGACCCTGCAGGAGGAGCTCGACGATCCCGAGCCCGCCGACTGCGGGCGGTGCTCGGTCTGCGCCGGGCCGCGCTTCACCGGCGAGCCCGGCCCCGCGCTCGTCCGCGCCGCCCAGGCCCACCTGCGCGCGCAGCCGCTGAGCTTCGAGCAGAAGCGCATGGCCCCCGACGCCGAGGGCGCGATGCGCAAGATCCCCGAGGAGGTCCGCGTCGAGGAGGGGCGGGCGCTCGCCCGGGCCGGCGACGCGGGCTGGTCGGCCGAGATCGAGCGCGGCCTCGCCGACGGCCGTGTCGGCGACGACGTGCTCGACGCCGCGGCGGACCTCGTGCGCGCGTGGAACGTCCCCGTCGCGTGGGTGAGCGCCGTGCCGTCGCGCAGGCGCACGGCCGGGGCCGGGGCGCAGGCCGAGGGGAGCGGGGACGACCCGACCGACGTCGTCACCGACGCCGCGCGCCGCCTCGCCGAGCGGCTCGGGCTCCCGTTCCACGCCGTCCTGGCCCGCACCGCCGACCGGCCGCCGCAGGCCGAGATGCGCAACGCCGCCCAGCAGGTCGCCAACGTCCGCGGCGCGTTCGCGGTCGCCGCCCAGCCGCCGGCCGGCCCGTGCCTGCTCGTCGACGATCGCCGCCAGTCGGGCTGGACGCTCGCGATGGTGGGCGGGCAGCTCCGCCAGAAGGGAGCGGGGCCGGTCTACCCGCTGGCGCTCACGAGCGCGTTCTGAGCCGCTCCGCCCGGGGCGTCCCGCGTCGCGCCGCGCTCAGGCGCCCAGCGCGCTCGCCGCCGCGCGCCCCATCCGCCTGGCCGCCTCCTCCAGCGCGTCCTGCTCGATCCGCGCCGGCGCCTCGGCGCAGACGAGATCGCTGACCACGCAGATGCAGCCGACCGCGACGCCGCGGCGCTCGCCGATGCGGAAGAGCGTCGCCGCCTCCATCTCGATCGCCAGGGCGCCCTCGGCGCGCCAGGTGTCGCGGATCTCCTCGCGCGGGTCGTAGAAGAGGTCGGTGGAGACGATGAGCCCGCGCGCGTCGCCGTCCATCGCGGCGGTGAGCTCCGGGTCGGCGGGGACACGGCCGGTCGCGCCGAGCGCCGCAGCCGAGCCCTGGTCCGGCAGCGCCTCGGACGCCACGACCAGGTCGCCGAGCGCGAGCGCGCCGTTCAGCGCGCCGCACGTGCCGACGCGGATCGCGCGCCGGACCCCGAGGTCGACGAGCTCCTCGAGCACGATCGCCGCGCTCGGGCCGCCCATGCCCGTGGCCTGGATCGTCATGCGCTCGCCGTCGGCGGCCGTTCCCGTGTACCCCCACAGCCCGCGGTGGTGGTTGAACATCTTCGGCTCGTGGAGCAGCTCCTGCGCGAGCATCAGCGCCCGGCCCGGGTCGCCCGGGAGCAGGACGCGGTCGGCGAGGTCGGCGGTCGGGTGCAGGTGGATGGGGCGGCGCGCGGTCACGGCGCAGGAACATAGACTCGCCCCATGGCCTCAGACCAGGAATCCGGCAGCCGGGGCGCCCGCCGCGCGAGCCGCGCCGAGGCGGTCCGCAGCGCCGTCGACCAGGCGTTCAAGGCGACCGCCGGCCAGGGCGCCGCCGCGGCCGACACCGGTCGCGAGCGCGCGCAGGACATCATCGATCAGCTCGCGCAGGCCGCCGGGCGCGTCCGCGACGTGCTCGACGAGCTGCGCCCGCCGACGGGCGACGAGCTCGAGGAGCTCGGCAGCCGGCTCGCCGACCTCGAGCGGCGCGTCGCCGCGCTCGAGGCCGCGCAGACCGCAGAGCCGGAGGCGAAGGGCAAGCCGGCCGGGACGCGCAGGGCGACCGGCACGCGCAGCTCCGCCAAGACTGCGGGCTCCGCCCGGACGGGCAAGGCGAGCGGCTCGCAGAAGCGGTCGACGTCCTCCAGGAGGAAGTCCGGCTCCTGACCGGGGTGACGCGGGACAGCGCGATGCGGGTCGAGCTCGCGTCCGGCGACGGGTGCGTCGACGTGAGGGACCGGACGTCCACGACGATGTCCGAGGACCCCGCGACGGGCCCCCGCCTGCGCGCCGCCGGCGTCCGGCAGCGGTTCGCGCTCACCGACCTCGCCCACCGCGACCCGGTGGCCGCCGAGTACCCCCAGCTCGAGGTCTGAGCCGGGCGTGTCGTCGACGGGCGAGCTGACGCTGGCGGAGGCCGCCCGCCGCGCGGGGGTGAGCCCGAAGACGCTCCGGCGCTGGGCCGACGCGGGGCTCATCCCCGGGTTCGACGGCACGTGGACGCCGGTGACGGCGGCGCACGCCCGGATCGTCGCGCGCCTGCGCGAGCGCGGCCACTCGCTCGAGGACATCCGCGAGGCGGGGCAGACCGGCCGGCTCGCGTTCGCCTACACCGAGGAGCTCTTCCCCGGCGACGAGCAGCGCCGCGTCACGCTCGACGAGGCGGCGGCCGAGGTCGGCCTCGAGCCCGCGCTCATCGAGCGCATCTACGCCGCCGCCGGCTTCAGCGCGGGCGCGGTCGACCACCTGGACGAGGACGACCTGCAGCTCCTGCGCTACGTCGCGGCGGTCCTCGCGGCCGGCTTCCCGCTCGTCGCGTTCCTACAGCTCGTGCGCGTGTACGGCCAGGCGATGGCGCAGATCGCCGACGCGGAGGTACGCCTGTTCCACCTCTACGTCCACGAGCCGCTCATGCGCGACGGCATCCCCGGGCTCGAGATGGCCGAGGAGATGCAGGGCCTGGCGCGCGAGCTGCTCCCGCTCGCCAGCCCGATCATGGACGCGATGCACCAGCGCTTCCTGTCGCGGTCGATCGAGCAGGACGTCGTCGGGCACATGGAGATCGACCTCGCCGGGTCGCCGGAGCTCGGGCGCCTGCGCGTGGCGGTCGCGTTCGCCGACCTCGCCGGCTACACGCGGCTGACCGAGGAGCTCGGCGACGAGCTCGCGGTCGACGCGGTCGAGCGGTTCACCGAGGCGGTCGAGACCACGCTCCCCGACGACGCCCGCGTCGTGAAGACCATCGGCGACGAGGTGATGGTCGTCGGCTCGGACATCGCGGCGCTCGCCGACTGGGCGGTCGGCTTCCAGCGGCTCGTGCGCGACCAGCGCCCGCTGCCGCGCATCGGCGTGCACTGCGGCGAGGTCGTCTACCGCGACGGCGACTACTACGGGCGCGAGATCAACCTCGCGGCGAGGGTGGTCGCGCGGGCGGCCGGCGGCGAGGTGCTCGTCACCCGGCCGGTGGCCGACGCAGCCGGCCCGCACCTCGAGTTCCAGCGCATCGGCGAGGTCCGGCTCAAGGGCTTCAACGAGGCCACCGAGCTGTTCGTCGCGCGGATCGCGGAGGACTGAGGAGCGGCGCTCCCGGGCCCCGGCGCGGGCGCAATACCCTCTGCCGCGATGGATGACGTGCTGGAGCGCGTCCGGGCGACCGGGCTGCTCACGGAGGGACGGCCGGTCGTCGTGCTCTTGTCAGGAGGCCGTGACTCGGTCTGCCTGCTCGACTGCGCGGTCGCGCTCGGCGCGGACGTCACCGCGCTCCACGTCAACTACGGCCTGCGCGACGAGGCCGACGAGGACGAGCAGTTCTGCCGCGAGCTGTGCGAGCGGCTCGGCGCGTCGCTGTGCGTGCGGCGCGCGACGCGCCCCGACGGGCCCGGCAACGTGCAGGCCTGGGCGCGCGACGTGCGGCTCGGCGCCGGCGTGCGGATCGCGCTCCGCCGCCGCGCTGCGCTGGCGACCGGCCACACCGCGACCGACCAGGTCGAGACCGTCCTCTACCGCCTCGCCGCCTCGCCCGGCCGCCGCGCGCTGCTCGGCATGGGCGGGAAGGACGGGATCCTCGTCCGCCCGCTGCTCGCCGCCGGCCTGACGCGCGAGGACACCGCCGCGTACTGCCGCGCCCGCGGCCTGGCATGGCGCGAGGACGCCTCGAACGAGTCGGACGCCTACGCGCGCAACCGCGTCCGCCGGGAGCTGCTGCCCGCGCTGCGCGGGCTCCACCCGGCGGCCGAGCGCAACGTCCTGCGCACCGCCGAGCTGTTGCGCGACGAGGCCGAGGTGCTCGACAGCGTCGTCGAGACCGCGCTCGCCGGCAGCGACCGGATCGCCGTCGACCACCTGGCGATGCTGCCGCGCGCGCTCGCCCGCCTCGTCGTCCGGCGGCTCGCCGAGGACGTCGCCGGCTGCCTGTGCGCCCGGGCCGCCGCGCGCCTGGACGACATCCTCGCGCTCGGCGACGGCGCGCTCGACCTCGGCGACGGAGTACGCGCCGTCGTCGAAGACGGCATGCTTCGGATGGTGCCGACCCCACCGCTTCCCGCGCATGCCACCTGACCAGCCCGTGGACGAGAACGCCCAGCCGGTGGGCGAGATCCTCGTCCAGGCCGACGACCTCAAGCGGCGCATCAAGGAGCTGGGCGCCGAGATCACCCGCGACTACGAGGGCAAGGAGCTCCTGCTCGTCTGCGTCCTGAAGGGCGCGGTCTTCTTCCTCTCGGACCTCATGCGCGAGATCAAGGTCCCGTGCACGGTCGACTTCATGGCGATCTCGTCCTACGGCGACGCGACCGAGTCCAGCGGCGTGGTCCGGATCCTCAAGGACCTGGACGCCGCGATCGAAGACCGTCATGTGCTGATCGTCGAGGACATCGTCGACTCCGGGCTCACGCTCGAGTACCTCATGCGCAACCTGCGCAACCGGGGCCCGGCGTCGCTCGAGGTCTGCGCGCTGCTGACCAAGCCGGCACGTCGCAAGGCGGACGTCGGAGCCAAGTACATTGGCTTCGAGATCCCTGACCGGTTCGTCGTCGGGTACGGGCTCGACTACGCCGAGCAGTACCGCAACCTGCCGTACGTGGCGGCACTGAACACCGGGTAGACTTCATCGACTTGCCATGAGCCGGTTCTTCAAGAGCGCAGCGTTCCCGATCCTCATCGTCGTGGTGCTGGCCTTCTTCGCCCAGCGCCTGATCGCGAACGAGAAGCCGGCGGACAAGACGACCTTCCCCGAGTTCCTGACGCAGGTCGACAAGGGGCAGGTCAAGACCGTCGAGATGCGCCAGAAGGACAACATCCTCGAGGTCACCCCGAGGAACGGCCAGAAGTACGAGATCGGCTGGCCCGAGCAGTACGGCGACAACCTCACCGAGCGCCTGCTCGAGGCCGAGCGGGCGAACGAGGTCGACTCGTTCGAGGTCATCGGCCGCAAGTCCAACGGCTGGCTGTCGATGCTGACCTACGTCCTGCCGTTCCTGATCTTCATCGGGTTCTGGATCTTCCTCATGAACCAGGTGCAGGGCGGCGGCTCGAAGGTCATGTCCTTCGGCAAGTCGCGCGCCAAGCGGATGAGCGTCGACTCGCCGAAGATCACCTTCCGCGACGTGGCGGGCGCCGACGAGGCGGTCGAGGAGCTCCACGAGATCAAGGAGTTCCTCGAGAACCCGAAGAAGTTCCAGGCGCTCGGCGCGCGGATCCCGAAGGGCGTGCTGCTCTACGGCCCGCCCGGCACCGGCAAGACGCTGCTGGCCCGGGCGGTGGCCGGCGAGGCGGGAGTGCCGTTCTTCTCGATCTCCGGCTCGGACTTCGTCGAGATGTTCGTCGGCGTCGGCGCGTCCCGCGTCCGCGACCTGTTCGAGCAGGCCAAGCAGAACTCGCCCTGCATCATCTTCATGGACGAGATCGACGCGGTCGGCCGCCATCGCGGCGCCGGCATGGGCGGCGGTCACGACGAGCGCGAGCAGACGCTCAACCAGCTGCTCGTCGAGATGGACGGCTTCGAGATGAAGGACAACATCATCCTCATCGCCGCCACGAACCGGCCGGACATCCTCGATCCCGCCCTCCTGCGTCCCGGCCGCTTCGACCGGCAGATCGTCGTCGACCGCCCCGACCGCAAGGGGCGCGCGAAGATCCTCGAGGTCCACACGCGCGGCAAGCCGCTCGCGAAGGACATCAACATCGACGACCTCGCCGGGCAGACCCCGGGCTTCACCGGAGCCGACCTGGCGAACCTCGTCAACGAGGCCGCGCTGCTGGCCGCCCGCAACGGGCGCCGCGAGATCGGCCAGGCCGAGCTCGAGGAAGGCATCATGCGCGTCGTCGCCGGCCCGGAGAAGAAGACCCGGGTCATGGGCGAGAAGGAGCGCCTGATCACCGCCTACCACGAGATGGGCCACGCGCTCGTCGGCCACTTCCTCGAGCACGCCGACCCGGTCCACAAGATCTCGGTCGTCGGCCGCGGCCAGGCGCTCGGCTACACGATCTCGATGCCGGCCGAGGACAAGTTCCTCACGACGCGGGCCGAGCTGCTCGACTCGATGGCGATGACGCTCGGAGGACGGGCCGCCGAGGAGATCATCTTCGGCGAGATCACCACCGGCGCCTCGAACGACCTCGAGAAGATCACCGCGACCGCCAAGCAGATGGTGATGCGGTTCGGCATGTCCGACCGGCTCGGGCCGCGCGTGTTCGGCCACGACCACGGCCAGCCGTTCCTCGGCCGCGAGTTCACCTCCGAGCCCGACTACTCGGACGAGCTGGCGCGCGAGATCGACGACGAGATCCGCCGCATCGTCGAGGCGGCCCACCAGCGCGCGAAGGACATCCTGGAGGAGCACCGCGAGGCGCTCGACCGGATCTCGCAGATCCTCGTCCGCCGCGAGACGATCGAGAAGCACGAGTTCGAGGCGCTGCTGGAGGGCAAGAGCGAGGAGGAGGTCTTCGGCACCGACGAGGAGCCGACCTCCGGCCCGCCCGAGGTGCCCGCCGGCGCCGAGCGCGGCCAGCCCGCGTCCTCGCCGCGCCCGCTGCCGCGGCCCGGCCTCGCCGGCGCCGAGTCCCGCGGGCTCGACCTTCCCGAGAAGCCCGAACTGGCCTGAGCGGGCCTCGCCCCGCCGTCGCTCAGCGGCGCCTGCGCAGCTCCGGCGCGATCGCCTGCGCGAGCCTGCGCGCGACGAGCCGGTAGCCCGCCGCGGTCGGGTGGAAGCCGTCTCCGAGCAGCAGGCCCGCGCCGCGGGCCGCGCCCGGCTCCCACACCCGGTCGAGCACGCGGCGCAGCGTGCACCGCGCCCGGCGGGCGGCGGCCGCCTCGGCGGCGAGGACCGCCCGGTGGATCGGCGCCGGCAGGTCGGTCGGCATCGGCGGCACGATCACGCAGCGGCCGGTCTCGCGGACCATCGCCGCGCGGCGCTCCAGGCCCCGGCGCAGCTCGCCCATCGGGTCGGCGAGCGCGTTCCAGTGCTCGCCGAGCCCTTCGATGATCCCGAACATGAGCACGCCGACGTCGACGCCGAGCAGGCGCAGCGCGGCCCGGTGGCGCGGCCCGGTGTCCTGCAGGGCGCGGCGGCCGCCGTGGGCGAGGCCGAGCACCTCGACGTCGTCGCGCGCGCTGCGGGCCAGCAGGCCGGTGAAGCGCAGCTCGCCCCGCGGCGGGCCCCACACGACGACCGTCGCGCGGCCGCGCGGCAGCCGCAGCCAGCGGCGCGCGACCGTCGGCCGCGGCGCGTGGCCGTCGAGCTCGTGGCGCCGGCCGTCGACGGTCACCGGGAACGTCGCGCCCTCCGGCGTGCGCGTGTAGAGGATCGCGACGCGGTCGCCGCGCACGGTCGCGGTCGCGCTGTCGCCCGGCCCGCCGACCGCCGTGTAGCCCGACGCGCCGTCGGGGCTGCGCGAGTGCAGGCCGTAGCCCTCGAACGCCCAGGAGCCGCGCCAGACGAAGTTCTGCGGGTGCGGGTTGGCGGCGACGAACCCGGTCGCGGTCGAGCGCAGCCCGCGGCGGCGCAGCTCGGCCCGCAGCGCGCCGGCGGGCGCCGCGGTGCGCGCGTCCGGGAGGTGCAGGCCCTCGGCCACCGAGTCGCCGATGACCGCGATCGTCAGCGGCTCGGCCCGGGCCGTGGCGGCCCCCGCGAGCAGGCTCGCGGCAGCGAGCATCGCGCACGCCGTCCCTGTCGTCCTGAGCCCCCGCCCCGGCACGGGGCGGACGGTACGCAAAGATGGTCGGTGGTGGCGCCGCTTCCCTCACCCTCCATCCCGCCGTCCGGCTTCCGGATCATGGGGATCGTCAACGTGACCCCCGACTCGTTCAGCGACGGGGGCCGCTACCTGCGCCCCGAGGACGCCGTGGCGCAGGGACGGCGGCTGCTGGCCGAGGGCGCCGACCTGCTCGACGTCGGCGGCGAGTCGACCCGGCCGGGCGCCGAGCCGGTCTCGGCGGAGGAGGAGATCGCGCGCGCGATCCCCGTCGTCGCGCAGCTCAGCCGCGAGGGGCGCGTCTCGATCGACACGACGAAGGTCGCGGTCGCCGAGGCGGCGCTCGAGGCCGGCGCGACGTACGTCAACGACGTCAGCGCGTTCCGGTTCGACCCCGAGCTCGCCGGCCTGGTCGCCGACGCGGGCGTCGAGTGCTGCCTCATGCACATGCGCGGCGAGCCGCGGACGATGCAGGACTCGCCGCGCTACGACGACGTCGTCGACGACGTCAAGGCGCACCTCGTCGAGCGGATGGAGTTCGCGATCGCCGAGGGCGTCCGCGAGGAGCAGATCCACCTCGACCCCGGGATCGGCTTCGGCAAGACCGTCGAGCACAACCTCGAGCTGCTGCGCCGCCTCGACGAGCTCGCCGCGCTCGGGCGGCCGGTGCTCATCGGCACGTCGCGCAAGGGGTTCCTCGGCAGGCTGACCGGGCGCGACGTCGGCGAGCGCCTGCCCGGGACGATCGCGACGAACGTCATCGCGCTCCTCAACGGGGCGCGGATCTTCCGTGTCCACGACGTCGCGCCGGTCCGCGATGCGCTGACCGTCGCCGCTGCTACGGTCCAGCCGACATGGCCGCCGACGACGACGACGACGTCGACCGCGACGACCTCGGCGACGACGCCGACGACTTCGACGCCGGCGACGAGGCGTTCCAGACCGTCGTAACGATCGAGATCACCGGTCTGTCGCTGTACACCCACCACGGGGTGACGGAGGCCGAGCGCGAGATCGGCCAGCGGCTGCTCGTCGACCTGACGCTCGAGGTCGGCGAGGTCGACGCGACGGTGACCGACATGGTCGAGGACACCGTCGACTACGGCGAGGTGTGCAACACGGTCTCGCTCGTCGCCCAGCAGCGCTCGTACAAGACGCTCGAGCGGCTGGCGACCGCGATCGCCGACCGGCTCCTGGCCGACTACCCGATCGAGGCGGTCGAGGTGAAGTGCGCCAAGCCCGAGCCGCCGATCGCCCTCGCCGTCGACCAGGTGTCGGTCACGGTCTGGCGCGAGCCGGAGGAGTGAGCCGGTGGCGACCGCGCGTCGCACGCGCCTGACCGCCGAGGAGCGGCGCGAGCACGTCCTCGTCGCCGCGATCGCCGAGTTCGCCGCCGCCGGCTACCACGGCACGCCGACCGAGGCGATCGCCCACCGCGCGGGGATCTCGCAGCCGTACCTGTTCCGCCTGTACGGCACGAAGAAGGACCTGTTCCTCGCGTGCGTGGAACGCTGCTTCGACCGCACGATCGACACGTTCCGCCGCGCCGCCGCGGGCGCCCCGGCGGACGAGCGCCTGCGCGCGATGGGCCTGGCCTACCTCGAGCTGCTCGAGGACCGCGAGCTGCTGCTCTTCCAGCTCCAGACCTACGCGGCCGCGCTGGACGAGGAGGTGCGGGCGGCCGCGCGGCGCCGCTACGAGGCGCTCGTCGAGGAGGTCGCCGAGCTCGCCGGTGTCCCGCGCGAGCGCGCGCTGCCGTTCCTCGGCCAGGGGATGCTGCTCAACGTCGCCGCAGCGCTCGAGCTCGACCCCGACGCCTGGATCTGGGACCACCCGGCATGAGCGGCGCGGCGATCGGCTATCTCGGGCTGGGCTCGAACGTCGGCGACCGCCGCTCGCACCTGCAGGCGGCGGTCGACGCGCTGCCCGCCCACGGCGTCGAGGTGCTGGCCTCGTCGTCGACGTACGACACCGACCCGGTCGGCGAGGTCACCGACCAGCCCGCGTTCCTCAACGCGTGCGTGCGCGTGCGGACCGCGCTCGGGCCGGAGGAGCTGCTCGACGTGTGCAAGGCGATCGAGGCCGAGCGCGGCCGCGTCCTGGCGGGCGAGCCCGGCTACGTCCGGCACGGCCCGCGGCCGCTCGACGTCGACCTGCTGCTGCTCGGCGGGCTCGAGTACCGCTCCGAGCGCCTGACGCTCCCGCACGAGCAGGTCCTCGCCCGCCGGTTCGTGCTGATCCCCCTGCTCGAGCTCGACCTCGGCCTCGCGACGCCGGACGGGTCGCGGCTGGCCGACGCCCTCGAGCGCCTGCCGCTGGACGAGGGCGTGCGGCGCGCGGGGGACCCGCTCCGGCTGCCCTGAGCGGCTCGAGGGCACGCCGGAACGCCGGCCGCGTAGGATCACCGCCCTCGTGCTCCTCGTCGTCGACGTCGGCAACACCCAGACCCACTTCGGCACCTTCGACGGTGACCGGCTCGTCGAGCACTGGCGGTTCGCGACCGTGCGGACGTCGACCGCCGACGAGCTGGGCGCGGCGCTGCGCGCGCTCCTGGCGCTGCGCGGGCTGACCTTCGAGGACCTCGGCGCGGCGATCGTCTCCAGCACCGTCCCGCAGCTCGAGGCCGAGTGGCGCGAGATGGGGCAGCGCTACCTGGGCAGCGAGATCCTCGTCGTCGGGCCGGGCGTCCGCACCGGCCTGGCGATCCGGTACGACAACCCGCGTGAGATCGGCGCCGACCGGCTCGTCAACAGCGTCGCGCTGCGCGCGCGCTTCGACGGGGCGGCGGTGTGCGTCGACTTCGGCACCGCGACGACGTTCGACATCGTCTCGGCCGCCGGGGAGTACCTCGGCGGCGTGATCCTCCCCGGCATCGAGATCAGCCTCGACGCGCTGACCGAGCGCGGCGCCAAGCTGCCGCGGATCGACCTCGCCGAGCCGCGCGGCGTCATCGGCAAGTCGACCGTCGACGCGATCCGCTCGGGGATCCTCTACGGGTACGCGGGCGCGATCGACGGGATCATCCGCCGGCTGCGCGACGAGCTCGGCGACGACCTCGACACGATCGCGACCGGCGGCCTGTCGCGGACGATCATCCCGTTCACCGACGAGATCGACGAGGTCGACGACCTCCTGACGCTCACGGGACTGCGGCTCATCTACGAGAAGAACCGCTCCTAGACTCGTGGGCGTGTCGCGGCGACTCACAGAGCCCTGGAACATCGGCCCGGTCACGATCCCCAACCGCGTGGTGCTCGCACCGCTCGCGGGGATCGGCAACTGGTTCGTGCGGCTGCAGGCCAAGCGCTACGGCGCCGGCCTGGCGGTGTCGGAGATGGTCTCCAGCCACGCGATCCACTACCGCAGCGAGAAGACGCTCCGCGAGCTGCTGCGCGTGCACCCCGACGAGCGCCGCACCGGCCCGGTCGCGCTGCAGCTCTTCGGCCATGACCCGGACATCATGCGCTCGGCGGCCGCCTACGTCGCCGAGCACACCGAGGTCGACTTCATCGACCTGAACATGGGCTGCCCGGTCCCGAAGGTCATGAAGACCGGGGCGGGCGCGGCGATGCTCGAGGACCAGGACACCGCGGTCGCGGTCGCGCGCGCCGCCCGCGAGGGGTCGGGCCTGCCGGTCACGGTCAAGCTGCGCTCGGGCGCGCGGCGCGGCGACACGCGCGGCGTCGAGCTGGCGCACCGGCTCGTCGACGAGGCGGGCGTCGCGGCGATCACGTTCCACCCGCGGTCGGCCCAGGTCCACCACAAGGGCACGCCCGACCTGAACCTGGCGCGCGAGGTGTGCGCGTCGCTCAGCGTCCCGGTGATCCTCTCCGGCGGGATGAACGACCCCCGCTGGATCGTCGACGCCTGGAACTACACGGGCGCCGACGCGGTCATGATCGCGCGCGGCGGGCTCGGCAACCCGTGGCTGTTCGCGCGGCTGCTCGGCGAGCGCGACGACGACCCGACGCCCGGCGAGGTGGTCGAGGAGCTGCACTGGGTCATGGACCGCGCCGTCGAGCATCTCGGCGCCGAGCGCGCCGGCCGCTACCTGCGCAAGTTCTACCCTTGGTACGTCGAGCGGCTGGGGGGCGGCAAGGACCTCCATCAGGCCCTCCAGCAGACCTCGACGGTCGAGGAGGCACGCGCCGTGATCGCCGCGTCCGGCACCTTGCAACCTGCGTAGCAGGCGCTGCTACGCTTCGCCACCTTTCGCGCCCCCGAACGCCTGGACCACCCATGCCGAAGGACGTCATCCTCACCCCGGAGGGACTCGAGAAGCTCAAGGCCGAGCTCGAGGAACTCACGACCGTCAAGCGCCGCGAGGTCGCGGAGCGCATCAAGGACGCGCGGGAGTACGGGGACATCTCCGAGAACTCCGAGTACGACGACGCCAAGAACGAGCAGGCGATGCTCGAGCAGCGCATCCTCATGCTCGAGGAGAAGCTCCGGTCGGCCACCGTCGTGGACGCGAAGGAGCTCTCCAGCGACGTGGTCGCCGTCGGCACGACGGTGAAGGTCAAGGACGACAAGGGCAAGTCGGCGACGTACACGATCGTCGGCTCGACCGAGGCCAACCCGGCCGAGAAGAAGCTGTCCAACGAGTCGCCGGTCGGCCGCGCGCTCCTGGGGCACTCCAAGGGCGACAAGGTCACCGTCAAGCTGCCGAACGGCGACCAGCGCGAGTTCACGATCCAGAAGATCGAGGTCAGCGCCTGAGCGAAGACGATCTCCTCGGTACGCGGCGCGCCAAGCTCGAGGAGCTGCGCGCCGCAGGCATCGACCCCTTTCCTCACCGGTTCCCGGGGGTCACGCCGATCGCCTCCGTCCACGAGGCCCACGCCGGGCTGGCGGCGGGGACGGAGACCGAGGACCGTGTCCGCGTTGCCGGACGCCTCGTCGCCCGCCGCGGCCAGGGCAAGATGGCGTTCCTCGACCTCGAGGACCGCTCCGGCCGCATCCAGCTCCAGTCGAAGGTCGACGTGCTCGGGGCCGAGCGCCACGAGCGCCTGCTCGACCTCGACCTCGGCGACCTCATCGGCGTCGACGGCCGCGTCTTCGTGTCGCGGCGCGGCGAGCTGACCGTCCAGCTCGAGGACTTCACGGTCCTGGCCAAGTCGCTGCGCCCGCCGCCGGACAAGTTCCACGGCGTGCAGGACGTCGAGCTGCGCTACCGCCGCCGCGAGCTCGACCTCATGAGCCACCCGGAGACCCGGGAGCTCTTCATCAAGCGCGCGAAGATCATCACGACGCTGCGCCGCTACTTCGACGACGAGGGCTTCGTCGAGGTCGAGACGCCGGTGCTCGTCCCGCTCTACGGCGGCGCGCTGGCGCGCCCGTTCGTCACGCACCACAACCAGCTCGACCGCGACCTGTACCTGCGGATCGCCACCGAGCTGTACCTCAAGCGCCTCATCGTCGGCGGCCTGGAGCGCGTGTACGAGGTCGGCAAGAACTTCCGCAACGAGGGCGTCTCGCACAAGCACAACCCGGAGTTCACGATGGTCGAGTGGTACGAGGCGTACGCCGACTACCACGACGAGGCCGCGCGGCTCGAGACGCTCGTCAACACGATCGCGGAGGCGATCGGCTACGACGGCGACATCGACTTCACGCCGCCGTGGCGGCGGGTGACGCTGCGCGACGCGATCCTCGAGAAGACCGGGGTCGACGTGGACGAGCACCGCGAGCACGACGCGCTCGTCGCGGCGATCGAGGCGGCGGACGGGGTCGACCTCGACGTCGCCGGCAAGACGTGGCCGCAGCTCGTCGACGACCTGCTGTCCAAGTACGTCGAGCCGCACCTCGTCCAGCCGACGTTCGTCATGGACTACCCCAAGGCGCTGTCGCCGTTCGCCAAGGACCACCGCTCCGAGGACCGCGACCTCGTCGAGCGCTGGGAGGCGTACTGCGGCGGGATGGAGATCGCGAACGCGTTCACCGAGCTCAACGACCCCGACGAGCAGCGGCGCCGCTTCGAGTCCCAGCAGCGCCTGTCGCTCGCCGGGGACGAGGAGGCCCAGCCCTACGACGAGGCGTTCGTCGAGGCGCTCGAGCAGGGGATGCCGCCCACCGGGGGCGTCGGCCTGGGGATCGACCGGCTGGTCATGATCCTCACCGGCCGCCGCTCGCTGCGGGAGGTCATCCTGTTCCCGGCGATGCGCGACTGACGCGGGGCCGCGGGGCTCGGTGCCGGCGGAGGACGGCCGGCCCCGCGCCCGGACCCTGAGCCCGGGACCGGGTCTCCTAAGGGTCTCCCTAGGGACCATTCCCAATGGTCGATTCGACAGACCGTCGGCACGCTGGTGCCATGTCCGCGAACCTTCCTCCTGATGAACCCGAGCGCCCGACCGGCGACACCGCCGAGACCCGGCAGATGAGCGGCGGCGACCCGCCGCCGCCCCGTGGCCGGCTCCTGCGCTCGCGCAGCGACCGCATGATCGCCGGCGTCGCCGGCGGCCTGGGCCGGTACTTCGGCATCGACCCGGTGATCGTCCGGATCGCGATCGTCGTGCTGACGTTCTTCGGCGGCGCCGGCGCGCTGCTCTACCTCGCCGCGATCCTGCTCGTCCCCAACGAGGACGAGGTCGAGGGCGCGGCCGGGACCGCGGCCGCCGGCCCGCCCGAGCGCAACCGCGGGCTGGTGATCCTCGGCGTCGTCCTGCTCGTCCTCGTCGCCGGCCCGCTGTTGTTCGGGCCCGCGCTCGTGGCGGGCGGGATCATCGTGCCGTTCGCGTTCCTCGTCGTCGTCGGCCTGGCGGTCTCGTGGGCGGTCACCGGCCGGCGGCCCGAGCGGGACGCCGGCTCGATCCTGCGCGCGACGCTGCTCGGCCTCGCCCTCGTCCTGCTGCTGACGCTGCTGGCGTTCGCCTCGTTCTGGGGCGCCGGCGTCGGCGGCGGCACGGTCGTCGCGATCATGGTCATCGCCGCGGGCGTGGTGCTCGTCGCCGCCGCGTTCGTGCGGCCGGTGCGCTGGCTCATCCTCCCGGCACTCGCCGTCGCGCTGCCCGCCGCGTTCGTCGCGGCGGCCGGGATCGACCTCGACGGCGGCGTCGGCGAGCGCACGTACCGGCCCGGCAGCGCCCAGGCGGTGCAGGACCGCTACGAGATCGGCGCGGGCCGGCTCGTGCTCGACCTGCGCGGCGCCGACCTGCCGGCCGGCACGCGCCACGTCGAGATCGACGTGGGCATGGGCGAGGCCGTCGTCATCGTGCCCGAGGATGTGTGCGTGAGCTCCGACGCCGACATCGGCATCGGCCACGCCGACGTCTTCGAGCGCGGCAGCGGCGGCATCGACGTCGACTGGGTCGACCACAACACGCCGCGGCCCGGCAACGCGCGCCTGGTGCTGGACGCCGACGTCGGCATCGGCCATCTCGACGTCCGGCGCACCGACCCCGACCGGTGGGACCGGGGTGACGAGGCGCGCTGGAATCGTCATTGGGACGACGGCCCGCGGGGGACGAACAGCGGCTGTGAGCGGTAGGCCCGACCCCGTGTCCATCGTCGCCGGGCTGGCGCTCGTCGCGCTCGGCGGGGTCCTCCTCGCCGACGCGACGGGCGCCATCCGGCTGACCTTCGAGGCGTTCGTGCCGATCGCGTGCGCGGCGGTCGGCGCGATCCTGCTCGCGTCGGGCCTGACGCGCGACCATTGACCGTGTCGTCCCCGTCCATCCGCAGACCGCACCGGTGACCCGACAGACGCCCACGCCCACCCGCAGCTCCCTCGACCGCCCGGAGTCGCCGGTCGAGGCCGGCGGCTGGTTCGATCGCGCCGAGCGCCGGCTGCGCGCCTGGGAGCCGATGCATCGCACGTCGGACATCCCGCTCGTGGCGGGCGTGTCGCTCGCGCTCGCCAGGCGCCTGCACACCGACGCCTGGATCATCCGGCTCGGCTTCATCGTCGCGACGATGCTCGGCGGCTTCGGCGTGCCGGTCTACCTCGTCGCGTGGATGCTGCTGCCGTCCGAGGAGACCGGGCGCCGCGTGCGCACCGGCCGCAGCGCGGTGGAGGTCGGCCTCGGCGCCGGGCTGCTCGTCCTCGCCGCGCTGCTGACGCTCCGCGCCACCGGGATGTGGTTCTCCGACGTCCTGACGTGGCCGGTCGTGCTGCTGACCGCGGGCGCGGCGCTCATCTGGCGCTCCTCGCAGGCGCGGCTGCCCGAGACGGCCCCGCCGGTCGTGCGGGACAAGCCCCGCGCCCCGGTCGCGGCCGAGCCGGCGGCGCCGACCGCGGAGGAGGTGCGCGAGCGCACCGGCCGGGCGGCGACGAACGTCAGCCGCACCGGGGTCGGCATCGCGCTCGTGCTCACGGCGGTGTTCGTGTTCATCCGCGGCACCGGGCTCATCGGCACCGCGCGCGACGCCGTCCTGTTCGCGCTCGTCATCGCGCTCGCGCTGGCGATCATCTTCGCGCCGTGGATCGTCCGCCTGGTGCGCTCGCTGGACTCCGAGCGGGCCGAGCGCATCCGCTCGCAGGAGCGGGCCGAGGTCGCCGCCCACCTGCACGACAGCGTCCTGCAGACGCTCGCGCTCGTGCAGAAGCGCGCCGACGACCCGGCCCAGGTCGCCGCGCTGGCGCGCGCGCAGGAGCGCGAGCTGCGCGCCTGGCTGTCGGGACGGCGGCAGAGCTCGGACGAGCCGCGCCGGCTGCGAGCCGCGCTGGAGGCCGCGGCCGGGGAGATCGAGCAGGCGCACGGCGCGACCGTCGAGGTCGTCGCGGTCGGCGACGTCGAGCTCGACGAGCGCGGCGAGGCGCTCGTCGCCGCCGCGCGCGAGGCGATGCTCAACGCCGCCCGCCACGGCGGCGGCGACGTGTCGGTCTACGCCGAGGCGTCCGACGGGGTCGCCACCGTGTTCGTCCGTGACCGCGGCCCCGGCTTCGACCCCTCCGACGTGCGCGCCGACCGGCGCGGCATCAGCGAGTCGATCGTCGGGCGGATGGAGCGCCACGACGGCCGCGCGGTCGTCCACGCCGCGCCGGGGCAGGGCACCGAGGTCGAGCTGGAGCTGACGCTGTGAGCGGGATCAGGGTCCTCATCGTCGACGACCACGCGCTGTTCCGCTCGGGCGTGCGGGCCGAGCTCGAGCCGCGCGTCGAGGTGGTCGGGGAGGCCGCGTCGGTCGCCGAGGCGGTCGAGGCGGTCGGCCGGCTGCGGCCCGACGTCGTGCTCCTCGACGTCCACCTGCCCGACGGCAGCGGCGCGGACGTCATCCCGCGGACACGGAGCCAGGACGACCCGCAGCCGAAGTTCCTGGCGCTCAGCGTCTCCGACGACCCCGAGGACGTCATCGCGGTCATCCGCGCGGGCGCGCGCGGCTACGTGACGAAGACGATCTCGGCCGAGGACCTCGCGGACGCGATCGCCCGCGTCCACGAGGGCGACGCGGTGTTCGGCCCGCGCCTGGCGGGGTTCGTGCTCGACGCGTTCGCCTCGGCCCCGCCGCCCGCCCCGGCCGCCGCCGCCCGCGGCGGGGCCGGGCAGCCGGCCCAGCCGGACCCGGATCTCGAGCAGCTCACGCCGCGCGAGCGCGAGGTGCTCCAGCACATCGCCCGCGGGTACCTGTACAAGGAGATCGCGCTGCGGCTCGGAATCTCGGTGAAGACCGTCGAGGCCCATGTCTCGGCGGTTCTGCGCAAGCTGCAGCTCTCGACGCGGCACGAGTTGACGCGCTGGGCCTGGGAGCGCTTGGAGCCCCCGAACTGAGGGCACACCCCGTTGGTAGACTGACCCATGCCCGCCAACCGACCCCGATTTCTCATCTCTTGACCGCGCTGGTCGAATAGAGGAGAGAGGTCGGGCAATTCCGCGTCCCTTCGAGCCACACCGCTTCCCCTCCGTAGGAAGGACCTAGCAGCACCATGTTCGAGCGATTCACAGAGCGCGCCAGGCAGGTGGTCGTTCTCGCGCAGGAAGAGGCGCGCACGCTCAAGCACAACTACATCGGCACCGAGCACATCCTCCTCGGGCTGCTGCGTGAGGAGGAGGGCCTGGCCGCCCGCGTCCTCGAATCGCTGGACATCACCGTGGAGCGCGTCCGCGCGCAGGTCGTCCGCATCGTGGGCTCCGGCGAGGAGGTCACCTCCGGCCAGATCCCGTTCACGCCGCGCGCCAAGAAGGTCCTCGAGCTCGCTCTCCGCGAGGCGCTGAGCCTTGGGCACAACTACATCGGCACCGAGCACATCCTCCTCGGCCTCGTGCGCGAGAACGAGGGGGTCGCCGCCCGCATCCTCCTGGACTTCGACGCCGACTCCGAGAAGATCCGCAACGAGGTCATCCGCATGCTGTCCGGCCCCGGTGGCCGCCGTTCCGGCGGTCAGGGCCAGGGCGCGGCGGCGGGCGCCGGCGGCGGGCAGGGCGAGGGGAAGAAGTCCTCGAAGCTGCTCGACCAGTTCGGTCGCAACCTGACCAAGCTCGCCGCCGAGGGCAAGCTCGACCCGGTCGTCGGTCGCGAGACCGAGATCGAGCGGATCATGCAGATCCTCTCGCGGCGCACCAAGAACAACCCGATCCTCATCGGCGAGCCCGGCGTCGGCAAGACCGCCGTCGTCGAGGGCCTGGCCCAGCGGATCACGAACGCGGACGTGCCCGAGCTGCTGAAGGGCAAGCAGATCTACACGCTGGATCTGGCTGCCCTGGTCGCCGGCTCGAAGTACCGCGGCGAGTTCGAGGAGCGCCTGAAGAAGGTGATGAAGGAGATCACCCAGCGCGGCGACATCATCCTGTTCATCGACGAGATCCACAATCTCGTCGGCGCGGGTGCCGCGGAGGGCGCGATCGACGCCGCCTCGATCCTCAAGCCGGCGCTCGCCCGTGGCGAGCTGCAGACGATCGGCGCGACGACGCTGGACGAGTACCGCAAGTACTTCGAGCGCGACAGCGCGCTCGAGCGGCGCTTCCAGCAGATCCGCGTCGACCAGCCGTCGATCGAGGAGTCCGTGCAGATCCTCAAGGGCCTGCGCGACCGCTACGAGGCGCACCACAAGATCACGATCACCGACGAGGCGCTCGAGGCCGCGGCCGAGCTCGCCGACCGGTACATCTCCGACCGCTTCCTGCCCGACAAGGCCATCGACCTCGTCGACGAGGCCGCGTCGCGCATGCGCATCAAGTCGATGACGTCCCCGCCCGTGTACCGCGAGCTGGAGGACGAGATCGAGCAGACGCGCCGCGCGAAGGAGGCGGCGATCGAGGCGCAGGAGTTCGAGAAGGCCGCGTCGCTGCGCGACAAGGAGCGGCGGCTGACGAACAAGAAGCGCGAGCTCGAGGAGAAGTGGGAGTCCGGCGAGTCCGGCGAGCGCCCCTCGATCGGCGAGGAGGAGATCGCGGACATCGTCTCCATGTGGACGGGCATCCCGGTCTTCAAGCTCACCGAGCAGGAGACCCAGAAGCTCATGCGCATGGAGGAGGAGCTCCACAAGCGCGTCATCGGCCAGCACGCCGCGGTCGAGGTCATCTCGAAGGCGATCCGGCGCTCGCGCGCCGGCCTGAAGGACCCGAAGCGGCCGACCGGCTCGTTCGTGTTCCTCGGGCCGTCCGGCGTCGGCAAGACCGAGCTGGCGCGCACGCTCGCCGAGTTCCTGTTCGGCGACGAGGACGCGATGGTGCGCATCGACATGTCGGAGTACATGGAGAAGCACGCCGTGTCCCGGCTCGTCGGCTCGCCTCCGGGCTACATCGGCTACGACGAGGGCGGCCAGCTCACGGAGGCGGTGCGCCGCAAGCCGTACAGCGTGCTGCTCCTCGACGAGATCGAGAAGGCCCACCCGGACGTCTTCAACATCCTCCTGCAGATCCTCGAGGACGGTCGCCTGACCGACTCGCAGGGCCGCACGGTGGACTTCCGGCACTGCATCGTGATCATGACCTCGAACATCGGGGCCTCGGAGATCGCGCGGAACACCCCGCTCGGCTTCGCGGTGACCGAGGACGAGACGGGCGTCTCCTACGAGGAGATGAAGACCCGGATCATGGGCGAGCTGAAGAAGGTGTTCCGGCCGGAGTTCCTCAACCGGATCGACGACGTCATCGTCTTCCACAAGCTGCAGAAGGACGAGATCAAGCAGATCATCGACCTCCTGCTGCTGCGGATCCGCGAGTCGATGGCCGAGCGCGAGCTGCAGCTCGAGCTGTCCGAGGAGGCGAAGGACCTGCTCGTCGAGAAGGGGTGGGACCCGGCGATGGGCGCCCGGCCGCTGCGCCGCGCGATCCAGCGCTACATCGAGGACCCGCTCGCCGACTTCGTGCTGCGGTCCGAGCTCGAGCCGGGGGCGACCGTCATGGTCGACGCCCAGGACGCGGACAAGGAGCTCGAGGAGGGCGAGGAGCCCATCAAGCTGTCGATCATCGAGCCCAAGAAGGTGCCGGCCGCGGTCGGCGCCGGCTCGGAGGAGTCCGCCGAGGGCGAGGAGGGCGGCGACGCCGCCGGCCCCGCCTCCGACGCAGCGCCCGAGGCGCCGGCGGACGACCCGGCCGAGTAGCCCGCGGGCTCGAGCCGGTCGAACGGAGACCATACGGCGAGGGCGGCCCACAGGCCGCCCTCGCTCGTTCCGTGGTCTGTCCTGTGCGGCGCGCTAGGCCACGTCGGCCACGCGCAGCGCGTAGCCGTACACGACGCAGACCGCGTTCGGCGTGTTGCGGCCGTCCTGCCGCACGACGCCCTGGACGACGTAGTTCGTCCCCTGCTTCTCGATGTGCAGGCGGAACGTGTTCGAGCCGCCGACCGTGAACCGGGTCGTCGTGTTCTGCTGCTGGACGAAGATGTCCGGGTCCCGGCTGCCGATCTGCCGCGCGACGTTCACCGCCACCCCGGAGGTGTTGCTGAACGTCAGCGTCGATGCCGGATCCTCGACGCCCGCGTTGCGGTTCTGGTCGAAGCACGACGCGCTCAGCGTGCCGAGCCCCGGGATCGACGAGATCGCCGTCGGCACGTCGGCGGCGTTGTCGACGACCTCCGCCGGCCGCGCGAACGAGTCCGCGCCGCCGCGCATGACGTCGGCGAGGAACTTGCCGGGGATCTTGCCGCGCTGCGGGCCGGAGCGGTTCGTGGCGACGAGGTCGCCCGCCGCCTGGCGCAGCGTCGCTCCGGCGTACACGGCGTCCTTGCCGTCGACCTTGCCGGCGTTCGTCGCATAGCTCACCGCCGCGACCGCGGTGCCGGTGGTCGCCATGACCAGCGCGATGAACGAGATGACGAGCGACGGGGATGGCCGCTTGAGGCGCATGTGTTTCCTCCCTTGTAGGTTGCCCTGCCGTGAGCGAGAACCCGCTCGTGACCATCAAGGTGCGGGATCATGGCCCATACAAGGTCACGGGGCCTGTCCGCCTCGTCGACGCCGAGGGCCGCGCCTGGGACATCGCCGGCCGGGACTCGGTCGCGTTGTGCCGCTGCGGGCTGTCGAGGAACAAGCCGTTCTGCGACCGCTCCCACCGCGAGGGAGGCTTCGAGAGCTGTGAGCGCGCGCCGGGCTGAGCGGGGGCGGGGCACCCGCGTCGTCCATGCCGGCCTGCCCGCTCCCGAGCAGGGCGAGCCGTTCCTGCCCGGGCCGACGTTCGCGGCGCCGTACCACCTGTCCGGGCCGATCGACGCGGGGCCCTACGTCTACAACCGGTACGGCAACCCGACGTGGGCCCGCTACGAGGAGGCGCTCGGGGAGCTGGAGTCCGGGACCGCGGTCGTCTTCCCGTCGGGCATGGCCGCGGTCAGCGCGGTGCTGCAGGAGCTGACGGCGCCCGGCGACGTGCTCGTCGCGCCGGCGGACGGCTACCCCGGGGTGCGCGACGTCGCGGCCGCGCACCTGGCGCCGGCCGGGGTCGAGGTGCGGCTCGTGCCGACCGACGACGCGGCGATCCGTGCGGCGCTCGACGGCGCCACGCTCGTCTGGGTCGAGGTGCCGTCGAACCCCGGCCTGGCGGTGCTCGACCTCGCCGAGCTCGCCGACGACGTCCACGCGGCGGGCGCGCTGCTGGCCGTCGACAACACGCTCGCCACGCCGCTGCTGCAGCAGCCGCTCGAGCTCGGCGCCGACCTGTCGATGGCGAGCGCGACGAAGGCGCTCAGCGGCCACTCGGACCTCCTCCTCGGCCACGTGGCGACGCGCGACGAGGCGCTCGTCGAGCGGCTCGTGGCCTGGCGGACGCGCGGCGGCGCGATCGCGGGGCCGTTCGAGGTGTGGCTCGCCCACCGCTCGCTGGCGACGCTCGACGTGCGCGTACAGCGCCAGTGCGCCAACGCGGCGGCGCTCGCAAAGGCGCTCGACGCCGACCCCCGCGTGCGCGGCGTGCGCTACCCCGGGCTGCCGTCCCATCCGGGGCACGAGGTCGCGGCGCGGCAGATGGGCGGGCGGTTCGGGATGGTCGTCGGGTTCGAGCTGGCCGGCGCCGAGGAGGCCCAGGCGTTCCTCGCGGCGTGCGAGCTCGTCGCCGAGTCGACGAGCTTCGGCGGCGTGCACTCGAGCGCCGAGCGCCGGGCCCGGTGGGGCACCGACGACGTCTCGGAGGGCTTCATCCGGCTCAGCGCGGGCCTGGAGGAGGCGGACGACCTCGTCGCCGACGTCCTCCGTGCGTTGGACGTCGCGTCATCCTCGCGGACGACCTGAAGATCGTCCGGACGGCGGTCGCACGACCAGGGGGTTCGGTGATGCGATGGCGGGGCGACGTCGCCAGCCTCCGCCCATCCACCCGCAAGGAAGGAACCTCCGTTGAACAAGCAGCTCATCGCCGGCGCGCTCGCGCTCGCGCTCGCCGTCGCCGGGAGCGGGGCCGCGCTCGCAGGCGCCCAGGGCACCGCCGTGCCCGAGATCGAGTTCCGCGTCACGGCGAAGGCCGTCACGCTCGCCCCCGGCACGCAGGTCCCCGCGGGCTACACGAAGCTCACGCTCAGGCGGACCGGCCGCGGGGAGTCCGGCCTGGTGCTCATCCGCCTGAGGCCCGGCGTCACCGTCGAGCAGATCACCGAGGCGGCGCCGAGGATCGAGGATCCGAACGACGTGGACGAGTACGGCACGATCGTCGCGAGCACGTACGTCATGGGGTCGGGGTCGTACTCGACGACCGTCCGCCTCGAGGACGCCGACCACGTCTGGGTCGACATGACGAAGAAGCCCGTCGTGCGGCTGGCGTTCCACGCCGGGCCGGCGGACTCCGGCGCGAGCGCCCCGAGGACGTCCGCGACCGTCGCGCTGCGCGACTACCGGTTCGCGATGCCGAGCCGCCTGAAGCCCGGCCGCCAGACCCTGAAGGTCGTCAACGAGGGCAAGGTCATGCACCACGCGCTCGTCTTCCCGCTCGCCAAGGGCGTGAAGGAGCGCGCGCTGCTGAAGAAGATCCGGGCCGGCAAGGAGCCCACCAAGGAGTTCAGCGGGCCCCCTGCCGCCCTCGTCGAGATCGTGTCGCCGAAGACGACGAACGCGGTCGAGATGAACCTCCGCCGGGGCCGGTACCTGTTCATCTGCTTCCTGCAGGACGGCCCGAAGGAGAAGATGCACGCCCAGAAGGGCATGCAGAAGGTCGTGACCGTCAGGTAGCCAGGGTCGCCTTCAGCGTGATCTCCTGCACGCCCGCCAGGGCGCGGGAGATCACGCACCCGGCCTTGGCCTGCTCGGCGGCCTCGCGGAAGCCTGCCTCGTCGAGGCCGGGGACCTTGCCCTCGGTCTCCACCTCGACCTTGGTGATCGTCGGCCGGCCGTCGACGTTGCGCAGCTCGCACCGCGCGCTCGTCCGGATGTACTCGGGCTCGTGCCCGGCCTGGCCGAGGATGTTGCCCAGCGCCATGCTGAAGCAGCCCGCCTCGGCGGCGGCGAGCAGCTCCTCGGGGTTCGTCCCGTCCGCGTCCTCGAAGCGGCTCTTGTAGGAGAACGGGCCCGTGTGGACGCCGTTGCCGACCGTGATGGTGCCGCTGCCCTCCTGGAGGGTGCCCCTCCACTCCGCGCTGCCGTTTCGCGTCGCCATGTGACTCCTTCGCGTCGTAGCTGTGCCGTTCCGGCGTGCCGTCGGACCCGGACCGTAGCCTGCCTTGCTCGATCATGGCGCGCCCGTCAACCGTCCACGTCTGCTCGGCCTGCGGCCACTCGACCCCGCGGTGGAGCGGGCGGTGCCCGGGCTGCGGCGAGTGGAACACGCTCGTCGAGGAGCGCGCGCCGGCGGCCGCGGGGCCCGGCGGGCGACGGGGCGGCGGCGCGGCCTCCGGTGCGCGGGCGGCGCGGCCCGTGCCGCTGTCGGCCGTCGACACCACCCCGGTGCCGCGGCTGCGGACCGGGATCGGCGAGTTCGACCGGGTGCTGGGCGGCGGGATCGTGCCGGGGTCGCTCGTGCTGCTCGGCGGGTCGCCGGGGATCGGCAAGTCGACCCTGACGAACATGGCGCTCGGCAACCTCGCGGGCGCCGGGCGCCGCACGCTCTACGTCTCCGGCGAGGAGTCGGCGGCGCAGATCAGGCTGCGGGCGGAGCGGCTGGGCCCCTCGGCGCTCGACGTCCCCGTGCTGGCGGAGACCGACCTCGAGACCGTGCTCGCGACGCTCGCCGCCGAGAAGCCCGAGGTGGTGGTGATCGACTCGGTCCAGACCCTCCACGCGGCCGAGCTGACCGGCGCGCCGGGGTCGGTCGGGCAGGTGCGCGAGGTCGCCTCGCGGATCATGCAGGTCGCCAAGGCGCACGCGATCGCGGTGCTGCTCGTCGGGCACGTGACGAAGGAGGGGTCGCTCGCCGGGCCGCGCGTGCTCGAGCACCTCGTCGACTGCGTCCTGCAGTTCGAGGGCGAGCGCGAGCGCACCTACCGGACGCTGCGCGCGCTGAAGAACCGCTTCGGGTCGACGAACGAGTGCGGGGTCTTCGAGATGCGCTCGGGCGGCCTGGTCGAGGTCCTCGACGCCTCGGCCCGGTTCGTCGGCGAGGCGACCCGCGCGCCTGGGTCGGTCGTGCTCGCGTCGATGGAGGGCACGCGGCCGCTGCTCGTCGAGGTCCAGGCGCTCGTGTCGCAGTCCGAGCTCGTCCCGCCGCGCCGGGTCGTCAACGGCATCGACCGCAACCGCCTGGCGCTCGTGCTCGCGGTGCTGGCCCGCCACGGCGGCGTCGGCACGGGCTCGGCCGACGTGTTCGTCAACGTCGTCGGCGGCGTCCGCGTCGACGAGCCGGGCGCCGACCTCGCGGTCGCGCTCGCCGTCGCCTCCGCCGCCCGCGGCGTCGCGGTCGGCGCAGGCGCCGACGCGCCGCCGATCGCCGCGTTCGGCGAGGTCGGGCTGACCGGCGAGCTGCGCTCGGTCGCGCACGCCGACCGCCGCCGCGAGGAGGCGGCGAAGTTCGGGATGGAGCGGGTGATCGGGCCGCCGGGCAGCGGCGGCCCGTCCGCGAAGACGCTGCGCGAGGCGCTGCGGACGGTGCTGGGCGGCGCCGGCGCCGAGGCGCGGGGCGACGCCCGCCGCGCGGCGTAGCGGCTCACCGCCACCGGCCGCCGGCGGTCGCCGGCCCGCGGCGCCGGGTGCCTGCGCCCGCCCGGCCTGCGGCGCGTAGGCTCCGCCGGAGCCATGGGAACGCCTCGGCGCGACCTCCACCTCGCCGGCTCGCTGCGCGGCACGGCGGTCCGCGGCACGCTGGTCAACGGCGCGTTCACGGTCGCGCTGACGACGCTCGGCTTGCTGCGCGGCTTCGTCGTCGCGGCGTTCCTGCTGCCCTCCGACTACGGCGTCTGGGGGATCATCGTCATCGCGATCGGCGGGCTGTACTGGTTCCGCGAGGTCGGGATCTCCGACAAGTACATCCAGCAGGACGAGGACGACCAGGAGCTCGCGTTCCAGAAGGCGTTCACGCTCGAGGCGATCTTCACCGGCGCGTTCACGCTGGTGGCGATCGCGCTCGTCCCGGTCGTCGCGCTCGTCTACGGGCGCCCGGAGCTCATCGCGCCGGGCATCGTCGTCTGCCTCGGCGCGGTCGCGATGGTCCTCCAGGCGCCGATCTGGGTCCTGTACCGGCGGCTGCAGTTCGTCCGCCAGCGCGCGATGCTCGCGGTCGACCCGATCGTCAGCTTCGTCGTCACGGTCGTGCTGGCGGTCGCCGGGCTCGGCTACTGGTCGCTCGTCGTCGGCGTGTTCTGCGGCGCGTGGGCGGCCGCGGCGCTCGCGGTGTGGAAGAGCCCGTACCCGCTGCGCCTCCGCTACGACCGCGGCACGATGCGCGAGTACCTCAGCTTCTCCTGGCCGATCTTCTACGGCCAGGGGTCGCGGTTCGTCCTCGTGCAGGCGCCGATCCTCGTGGCGAACTGGAAGCTCGGCCTCGTCGCGGTCGGCTTCATCTCGCTCGCCGGCACGATCGCCGAGTGGGCCAACAAGGTCGACGCGATCCTCAGCCAGTCGCTGTACCCGCTCATCTGCGCGGTCAAGGACCGGCGCGACGTGCTCTACGAGTCGTTCGTGAAGTCCAACCGGCTGGCGCTCATGTGGGGCGTGCCGTTCGGCGTCGGCGTCGCGCTCTTCATCCCCGACCTCGTGACGTACGTGCTGGGGGAGGAGCGCTGGGGCGGCGCGGTGGCGCTCATCCAGGTGTTCGGGCTGCTCGCCGCCGCCAACCACCTGGCCTACAACTGGGACGACTACTTCCGCGCGCTCGGCGACACGCGCCCGATGGCGGCGTGGGCGACGCTGAGCCTGGTCTCGACGCTCGCGACGACCGTGCCGCTCATGCTCCTGTTCGGCCTCGACGGCTACATGGCCGGGATGGCGGCGACGACGCTCGTCAGCCTCGCCGGGCGGTTCTGGTTCCTCGGCCGGATCTTCCCGCGGGGCGGGATGCTGCTGCACTGCGCGCGGTCGGTCGCGCCGTCCGTGCCGGCCGCGTGCGTCGTGCTGTTCGCGCGGCTCGTCGAGCCGGCGCGAACCGAGGCGCTCGTCCTCGCCGAGGTCGCCGCGTACCTGGCGGTGACCGTCGTCGCGACCGCGCTCATCGAGCGCTCGCTCGTGCGGGAGGTGCTCGGCTACCTGCGCCGGCGGCCGGCGGTTCCCGCGCCGGCGGCGTTCCGCACATGAGCCCGGCCTGTGCCGATCGGTAGTTCTCCACGATCAGGTGCGGAGGTGGCACGATGGGCGCACCGCCGCCCGATGCGACGCTGGAGGCACGATGACGCGCGAAGGCCAGCGACCCACCTCCCCGACGCTCGCCCGGCTGCTCGTCGCCGACGACGGCTCGGAGCTCGCGGCCGAGGCCGCGTCGTTCGCCGCGTTCCTCGCCGAGCGGACCGGCGCCACCGTCACCCGCGTGTCCGCCCCCGAGGTCGAGCCCGAGCCGTCGCCGGCACGCGCCATCCTCGACGCCGCCGCCGAGCAGGACGCCGACCTCATCCTCATGGGCTCCCACGGGGTCGGCATCGTCCGGGCGGCGCTGCTCGGCAGCACCTCCGCGCAGGTGGTGCGGCACGCGCCCTGCTCGGTGATGCTCTTCCGCCCCGACGCCGTGGCGCCCGCCCAACAGGCGCGCAACGTCGTCGTCGGCGTCGACGGCTCCGAGGCGTCCGGCTACGCGCTCGTCGTCGCCCAGGCGCTCGCGGCCGCGCTCGGCGCCCGCCTCGTCCTCGTGCACGCCTACGACGCGCGCGTCCCGCACGCCGGCGAGCCGCCCGAGCCGGTGCGCGCGATCATCCGCGGCCACGGCGCCGAGGTCCTGCACGAGGCGCGCTCGCGCGTCGTGGCGCCGCTCGACGAGGTCGCCGAGGACCTCGTCGAAGGCCGCCCGCGCGAGGTCCTCGTCGCCGCGGCGGCCGAGCACGCCCCGGCGCTGCTCGTCGTCGGCGACCGCGGCCGCGGCGGGTTCGCGGGCCTGCAGCTCGGCGGCACGGCGCGCTGGGTCGCGAGCAGCGCGCCCTGCCCGGTCGTCGTCGCCCGGACCAGGCGGTGAAGCCGGAGGCGGCATACCACCTGCCGGTCCACGATGCGGTCGTCATGCTCGGCGCCGACCGCGAGCGCGGGCTGACCGAGGAGGAGGCGCGACGACGGCTCGAGCGTCACGGGCCGAACGTCCTGCCGCGCGTCGAGCGCCGCAGCGCGCTCGTGCGCTTCCTGCTCCAGTTCCACAGCCCGCTCATCTACGTCCTGCTCGCCGCCGCCGCGGTGACGTTCCTCGTCGGCGAGACGGTCGACGGGTCGGTCATCCTCGGCGTCGTCATCGCGAACGCGATCGTCGGCTTCATCCAGGAGTCGCGGGCCGAGCGCGCGCTCGACGCGCTGGCCGCGCTCATGACCGTCGAGGCGCTCGTCGTCCGCGACGGGGCCGAGCGCCGCGTGGCGGCGAGCGAGCTCGTCCCCGGCGACCTCGTGCTCCTGGCGCCCGGCGACAAGGTCAGCGCCGACGCGCGCCTGGTCGAGGCCGACGAGCTCGAGATCGACGAGTCGGCGCTCACCGGCGAGTCGGTCCCGGTGCGCAAGGCCGACACCGTGCTGCCCGCCGACACCGTCCTCGGCGACCGGGCGAACATGGCCTACTCCGGGACGCTCGTCACCGCCGGGCACGGCGCCGGGATCGTCGTCGCGACCGGCGCCGACACCGAGCTCGGGCGCATCCACCGGCTGCTCGGCGAGACGACCGACCTGGCGACGCCGCTGACGCGCAAGATCGCGCGGTTCAGCCGGTTCCTCACCGTCGTCATCCTCGCCCTCGCGGTCGTCACGTTCGCGGTCGGCCTCGCGCGCGGCCAGGACGCGGCCGACATGCTCGTCGCCGCGGTCGCGCTCGCCGTCGGCGCGATCCCCGAGGGCCTGCCCGCCGCGGTCACGATCGCGCTGGCGATCGGCGTCAGCCGGATGGCGCGGCGGCACGCGATCGTGCGGCGGCTGCCGGCGGTCGAGACGCTCGGCAGCACGACCGTGATCTGCACCGACAAGACCGGGACGCTCACCCAGAACGCGATGACGGTCCGCGCCGTCGTCGCCGGCGGGAGGCGCTACGAGGTCACCGGCGGCGGCTACGACGGCAACGGCGCGATCCTCGCCCGCGGCGAGCCGGCCCTGCTCGACCGGCATCCCGCGCTGGCCGCGACCCTCCGGGCGGGCCTGCTGTGCGGCGACGGCGACGTCCGCGACAACGGCGGCCGCGCCGAGCCGATCGGCGACCCGATGGAGGCGGCGCTCGTCGTGGCGGCCGGGAAGGCGGGGCTCGAGCGCGGCGCCGAGCTCGACGCCCATCCCCGGCTCGACGTCCTGCCGTTCGACTCCGAGCGGCGCTACATGGCGACCGTCCACCGCGACGGCGACGGCGCCGTCGTGGCGGTCAAGGGCGCCGTGGAGCAGGTCCTGGCCATGTGCGACCGCCAGCTCGCCGCCGGCGGCGGCGACGAGCCGCTCGACGCCGCGGCCGCCGTCGCGGAGGCGGAGGCGTTCGGCGCCCGGGGCCGGCGGGTGCTGGCCTTCGCGGTCGGCCGGCTCGCGCCCGGCGAGACCCCCGACCTCGAGCACCTCTCCGGGCTCGCGTTCACCGGGCTGCAGGCGATGGAGGACCCGCCGCGCGAGGAGGCGCTCGCCGCCGTCGCCGCGTGCCGCCGCGCCGGCGTGCACGTGAAGATGATCACCGGCGACCACGCCGCGACCGCGGCCGCGATCGCGCGGCAGGTCGGCCTGACCGACGGCGACCCGCAGGTCGTCACCGGCGCGCAGCTCGCCGCGTGCCCGGACGCCGAGCTCGGCGAGCTCGCGGCGCGGGCCGACGTCTTCGCGCGCGTCTCGGCCGAGCAGAAGCTGCGGCTGGTCGAGGCGCTCCAGGCCCGCGGGGAGGTCGTCGCGATGACCGGCGACGGCGTGAACGACGCCCCGGCGCTCAGCCAGGCGGACATCGGCGTCGCGATGGGGCTCGGCGGCACCGAGGTCGCGCGCGAGTCGGCCGACATCGTGCTCGCCGACGACAACTTCGCGTCGATCGAGGCGGCCGTCGAGGAGGGGCGCCACACGTTCGACAACCTCAAGAAGTTCATCGTGTGGACGCTGCCGACGAATCTCGGCGAGGGCTTCGTGATCCTCGTCGCGATCGTGGTCGGCGCGACGCTGCCGATCCTCCCCGTCCAGATCCTGTGGATCAACATGACGACCGCGGTCCTGCTCGGGCTCACGCTCGCGTTCGAGCGCGTCGAGCCCGGGGTGATGGACCGCCCGCCGCGACGCCCGAGCGAGCCGCTGCTGACGCTCGACGTCGTCATGCGCATCTTCGGCGTCTCGCTGCTGCTGCTCGTCGCCGCGTTCGGGCTCTTCCAGCTCGCGATCGACGACGGGACGAGGATCGACGAGGCGCGCACGATCGCGGTGAACGTCTTCGTCGCGGTCGAGATGTTCTACCTGGTGAACTGCCGTTCGCTCACCGGCCGGGCGCGTGATCTGGGGCTGCTGTCGAACCGCTGGCTGCTCGGCGGCATCGCGATCATGATCGCGCTCCAGCTCCTGTTCACCTACGCGGGCTTCATGAACGACCTGTTCGGCAGCGCGCCGATCGGGCTCGGCGAGTGGGCCGCGATCGTCGTCGCCGGGTTCATCGCCTGGGCGCTCGTCGAGATCGAGAAGGCGGTGCGCCGCCGGGTCGAGCACCGGGGACGGGCGCCGTCGGCCCCCGCGCCCGCGGCTCGGCGCGCTCGCCGGGCCCCGAGCGCCTAGAGGAGGAGGCTCCGGGCGGCGACGCTGCCGCGCGCCAGCCCTCCCGCGCCGACCGCGTCGGCGGCGATCCGCGCCGCGACGAGCCTGGCGGCGAGGCGCCGCGGCTGCGGTCGCGCCTCGCGGGCGAGCATCGCCGTGTAGGGGAGGGCGGCGAGCGCGAGCGCGGGGCGGCGGGCCAGCGCGGCCGCGGCGACGCCTGCGACCGCGGCGTCGAAGGCCGCGGTGCGGCGCGAGAGGAACACGCGCCGGAAGCAGAGCACGCTGCGCAGCTCGGGGATCCGCGCGGTCATCGCGGGGAAGTGCTGCAGCCGCCGCTGCTCGGCGATCGCGGCGCGCGCCGAGCGCGGGATCACCGCGTGCTCGACGACGAGCTCGGGGGCGAACGCGACCCGCAGCCCGGCGCGCGTCGCGCGCCAGCCGAGCCACACGTCCTCGCCCAGCTCCTTGCCGTCGGCGGGCATGAGCCACGGCTCGAAGCCGCCGAGCGCCTCGAGCACCGGGCGCCGGACGACGAGGTTCGCGGTCTCGAACAGCCCGTGCGCGCCGGTGACCGACACCGTGCGGTCGAAGACCCCGGCGCGGCGCTCGGGCCGGACGGCGCCCTGGACGAGGTCGGCGCCGGCGATGAGCCGGCGGGCCGTCGCGAGCCAGGCGGGCAGCGGGAAGCAGTCGGCGTCGGTGAACGCGACGACCTCGCCGCGGGCGGCGCGCCAGCCGCGGTTGCGCGCCGCGCCCGGGCCGGCGCCGTCCTGGCGCAGGACGCGGTCGACGACCGCGTGGCCTCCGGCGAGCTCGGCCGTCCCGTCGGCCGAGCCGTCGTCGACGACGATCACCTCGTCCGCCGGCTCGTCCTGTGCGGCGAGCGCGTCGAGGGTGCGCGGCAGCGTCCCCGCGGCGTCGCGCGCGGGGATGACAACGCTGACGGTGGGCGCGGCACGGCCGGCGATCGGCGGATCATGCCAGGGGGCACGCGGGTGTGCCCGCGCCACTCCGATCGGGCCGCGAGAACCCGATTTCGACCGGAATCGTGCCAGGAGCCGCTAGAATGACCTTCTGATGGCGCGCGGTACCGGGGAAGAGCTCGCTGAGCTCGAAGCACGTCAGGAGCCCCGGCTCGTCAAGGCGCTCGAGATGGTCGCGCCGGGCACCGCGCTCCGTGAGGGCATCGACAACATCGTCCATGCCCGGACCGGCGGGCTCATCGTGATCGGTGAGCCCGATGAGCTGAGCTTCCTGTTCAGCGGGGGCATCAAGCTCGACATCGACTACACCCCGGCGCTGCTCTACCAGGTGGCGAAGATGGACGGCGCGATCGCGCTGAACGCCAACGCCACGAAGATCAGCTGGGCGAACGTCCAGCTCATGCCCGATCCCACGATCCTGTCGCTGGAGACCGGCACGCGCCACCGGACCGCCGAGCGCGTCTCGAAGCAGACCGACGCGCTCGTCATCGCCATCAGCCAGCGCCGCGACGTCGTCTCCCTGTACGTCGACGGCGCGAAGTACATCCTCGAGGACATCCCGGTCGTGCTCGCCAAGGCCAACCAGGCGCTGGCGACGCTCGACAAGTACCGCACCCGCCTCGACCAGGTCTCGACGCGCCTGACCGCGCTCGAGTTCGAGGGCGGGGCCACCCTGCACGACGTCCTGACCGTGTTGCAGCGCTCGGAGATGGTCACCCGCATGGCCGTCGAGATCGAGCGCTACATCGTCGAGCTCGGCACCGAGGGCCGGCTCATCGAGATGCAGCTCGAGGAGACGATGGTCGGCGTGGCGGCCGACAAGCAGGCGCTCGTCCGCGACTACATCGTCGACCCGTCCGACGAGGCGTTCGCGTCCGGGCTGGACCAGCTCGGGCGGCTGCCGCATCAGGACCTGCTCGACTTCGGCCGCCTGGCCGAGGTCCTGGGCTACGACCGAAAGCTCAACACCCTCGACTATCCCGTCTCGCCGCGCGGCTACCGGATCCTGGGGCGCATCCCGCGCCTCCCGAAGCTCGTCGTCGGCCAGATCGTGCGGGAGTTCGGCGGCCTCGACGGCATCCTCGCCGCGACCGACGCCGAGCTCGAGACGGTCGAGGGGGTCGGCGAGATCCGGGCGAAGGACATCCGCGAGGGCCTGCGCCGGCTGCAGGAGATCAACCTCGTGGACCGCTACCTGCAGACGTGAAACACGACGGCCGAGCCACGAAGGGCGAAGCCATGACCCGAGGAGGGCAAGACCATTCCCGAGATGACTGACATCGACGAGAGCGAGCTGGACGACCTCGTCCCCGAGCCCGAGTGCATCGACTTCGAGGTGGGCGACTCGGTGGTCTACCCCCACCATGGCGCCGGCCAGGTGATCAAGAAGGAAGCCAAGAACATCCTGGGTGAGGAGAAGGAGTACCTCACCATCAAGATCCTCCACAACGACATGACCGTCATGGTCCCGTGCGAGAACGCCGGGAAGGCGGGCCTGCGTCGCATCATCGACGAGGAGGCCGTCAAGAAGGTCCTCCAGGTCCTCCAGGACGACGTGTCGGAGATGCCCAAGAACTGGAACCGCCGGTTCAAGCACAACCGCGACAAGATCAAGACGGGCGACATCTACGAGCTCGCCGAGGTCGTGCGCAACCTGGCGCTGCGCGAGCACGAGAAGGGCCTGTCGACGGGTGAGAAGCAGATGTTCACCCGGGCGAAGAAGATCCTGGCGTCCGAGCTGATGTACGCGCTGGAGAAGGACGAGGACGCCGCCGAGCTGTACCTCGACGAGCTCCTCGCCGAGAGCGCGAACGGCAAGATCGCCGCCGCCGCGGGCAAGTAGCGGCGCGAACGCTCCGGGAGTGGCGACCGCCCTCCTCGTGGCGGCCGGACGTGGCGAGCGCCTTGGGTCGGGCAAGCCCAAGGCGCTCGTCGCCGTCGCCGGCCGTCCCCTCCTCGACTGGTCGCTCGACGCGCTGCGGGCGACCGCCGGGATCGAGCGCATCGTCGTCGCGCTCCCGGCCGGCGTCCCGGCGCCGCCGGGCACGATCGGCGCGGCCGGCGGGGCCGAGCGCTCGCACTCGGTCCGCAACGCGCTGGCCGCCGCGGGCGCCGGTGCCCCGGACGAGCCGGTGCTCGTCCACGACGCCGCGCGACCGCTCGTCACCCCCGAGCTCGCCGAGCGCTGCCTGGCCGCGCTCGACGGCGTCGACGCGGCGATCGCGGCCGCGCCGGTGACCGACACGGTCAAGGAGGCCGGCGCCGACGGGCTCGTCGCCCGCACGCTCGACCGCTCGCGGCTGTGGGCCGTCCAGACGCCGCAGGTGTTCCGCCGCCGGGCGCTCGAGGAGGTCATGCGCCTGTCCGACGACGTCCTGGCCGCCGCGACCGACGACGCGTCGCTCGTCGAGGCGGCCGGCGGGAAGGTCCGGCTCGTCCCCGCGCCGCGCGAGAACCTGAAGGTCACGACGCCCGTCGACCTACGCGTCGCCGAGCTGCTGCTCGCCGAGCGCTGACCCCGCACGCCCGGGGCCGCGTCGGGGGTTTCGCCGATGCCGGGGCCCAGGGGCGCCCGTAGCGTCGCCCGCCATGCGATGGAGACGACTCTCAGCGGCCGGTGTGGCGGCGCTCAGCACGGGCGCGCTCATCGGTGGGACCACCGGCAGCGGCGAGAACGTCGCCTACGAGCCGAAGACGATCACGGTGCAGGAGGGCGACGGGAAGGCGGTCGTCACCGTCGCCCGCGACGCGTGCGAGAACCCCGCCTTCGATCTGCGCTGGGGCACGCAGACCAACGGCTCCGCCACGGAGGGGCTGGACTACACGCGCAGCAGCGGCGTCGAGCGCTGGGCCCGCTGCGACGGCGAGGGCCGCGACACGAAGACGTTCACGATCCCGATCCTCGACGACGACGAGGAGGAGGGGACCGAGACGATCCGGCTCTACCTCGGCGCGATGCGGACCACGACGTCGTCGACCACGCCGCTCCCGGACGTCGACTCCGAGGGCGCGGTCGTCATCGAGGACGACGACCGCCTCCGCCTCGACGCGCGCGACGTGCGCGTGCGCGAGGACGCCGGGGTCGCCCGCGTGACCGTCACCCGCCGCGGCGGGCCGGCCGAGCACCCGATCGACGTCCGCTACCGGACCGAGGAGGGCACCGCGAAGGCCGGCAGCGACTTCGACGAGGTCAGCGGCGAGGTCACGCTCGCCGAGGCCGGCGACTCGGCGACGATCGAGGTCCCCGTGCACGACGACGGCCGCGCCGAGGGCCCCGAGCGCTTCAAGGTGCGCTTCGACCACGCCGACGCCCAGGGTCAGGCGACCGTGACGATCGACGACCCGCCGGTGCGGCGCGGCTCCTCCGAGCGGCTGCCCGAGCCGGTCATCACGATCCCGGCGCCCGTCGCGTCGCAGCGCAGCTCCGCGGCGCCCGAGCCGCGCGCGTGCATCAGCCGCCGCCGGTTCTCGCTGCGCCTGCTCGGCCTGCGCCGCGCGACCGTCACGGTCGACGGCAAGCGCGTCGGGACCCGGCGCACCTCGCGCGGCCTGACGACCGTCGTGAACCTGCGCGGGCGCCTGAAGGGCCGCTACGCGGTGAAGATCAGCGGCGTCACCAAGGGTGGGCGCCGCGTGACGCAGACGCGCTGGTTCCGCACCTGCGCGCCGCGCCGCGCCTCCTGACGACCGCCGCGAGCGCGCCGGCGCGCCGCCCGGGCTCCCGCCGCGGGGCCCGGGCAGGCGTCCGGAGCATCGACGGACCGCAACCAGGCCCCGCGAAACCGCAACGTGACGCCAACGCCGGCCGAGGAGCGTGCCTGTCGTGAGACGAGCCAACCAGACAGCCATCGCCGTGGCCGTCGCGACCACCGCCGTCACCGGCGTCGCCGTCGCGGGCGTGATCGCCGACGATCCGGTGTCCGACCCCGACCGCCCGACCGGGACGATCGTGGTCGAGAGCACGCCGGTCCGCGAGGACGCCGGGGCCGTCCGCGTCGTCGTCCGGCGCGAGCCCGGAGCGCCCGCCCGGATGACCTGGGCGACGATCCCGGGCAGCGCGACCGCCGGCCACGACTTCCTGCCGGACCGCGGGATCCTGCAGTTCCACCCCGGCGAGCACCAGCGGGTCCTGCGGGTCCCGGTCATCGACGACGGCCGCGCCGAGCCGGAGGAGACGTTCGCCGTCCGCGTCGACGTCATGCCCGGCCACGCGGGGCCGCCGCCGAGCGCCGCGGGAACCGTGACGATCCTCCGCTGAGCGCGGCGGACGGCTGCTTGAATGGCCCGTCCGTGCTGACCGACTACCACGTCCACCTGCGCCCGGACGAGCTCGACGCGACCCCGGGCGCCTACTTCACCGCTGACAACGCCGAGCGCTACCGGGCCGTCGCGTCCGAGCGCGGGATCACCGAGCTCGGGGTCGCCGAGCACGTCTACCGCTTCACCGCCGCCCTCGACGTGTGGGACCACGACCTGTGGCGCACGTACGGCCGCGACGACCTCGACGCCTACTGCGCGTTCGTGCGCGAGGAGACCGACCTGCGCCTCGGCATCGAGGCCGACTTCATCCCCGGCCGCGAGGACCGCATGGCGAACCTCCTCGAGGCCCGGGACTGGGACTACGTGGTCGGCTCGGTGCACTTCCTCGGCGACCACGCCGTCGACTACGACCGCTACGACGTGTGGACGACCGGCCAGTCGCCCGACAAGGTCTGGAACCGGTACTTCGAGCTGCTCGGCGAGGCGGCGCGCAGCGGGCTCTTCGACATCCTCGCCCACCCCGACCTCGTGAAGATGTGGGGCCGCGAGCGCCCGCGCCCGGAGGGCGACCTGCGCCGCTTCTACGATCGCGCGATGGAGGGCATCGCCGAGTCCGGCATCGCGGTCGAGGTGTCGACCGCCGGGCTGCGCAAGCCGACCGGCTCGATCTACCCCGACCCGGCGTTCCTGGAGATGGTCGTCGACGCCGGCAACCCGATCGCGCTGTCCAGCGACGCCCACGTCCCCGACCAGCTCGGCTACCGCTACGACGACGCGCTCGAGTACCTGGCGGACCTCGGCGTCACCGAGCTGTGCGTCTTCGAGCGGCGCGAGCGGCACCTGGAGCCGATCGGGGCGTGAGCCGGTGAGCGTCACGACCGGCATCGGGTGGGACGTGCACCGGCTCGAGGCCGGGCGCGAGCTCGTCCTGGGCGGCGTCCGGCTCGAGCACGACCGCGGCCTGGCCGGCCACTCGGACGCCGACGTGCTCACCCATGCGGTCATCGACGCGCTGCTCGGCGCCGCGGGCCTGGGCGACATCGGCGAGCACTTCCCGGACACCGACGAGGCGTACCGGGGCGCCGACTCGCTGGCGCTGCTGCGCGACGTCGTCGCGCTGCTCGGGCCGCGGCAGGTGCTGCACGTCGACGTGTCGGTCCTCATGGAGCGGCCGAAGCTCGCGCCGCACAAGCCCGCGATCCGGACCGCGCTGGCCGGCGCGCTGGGCGTGTCGCCCGAGCGCGTCAACGTCAAGGCGACCACCGGTGAGCGGCTCGGCTTCGTCGGCCGCGAGGAGGGCGTCGCGGCGCTCGCGGTCGCCACGCTGTCGGCGCCCGGCCGATGAGTCCGGCGCCCCGGGGCGGTCCTGGGGTGCATGACCACCACGACCCTGCAGCCGCGGCTCGAGCGCCGCGCCGCCGTTCCGTACCTCGGGATCACCGCGGAGGTGACCGGGGGCGTCCCTGCCGTCGTCGACCGGATCTTCCCGCAGCTCTTCGCGTGGCTGGGCGAGCGGGGCATCACCCCGGCGGGCGCGCCGATCCTGCGCGTCCGCGAGGTCGACCCGGGCGGTGAGCCGCTCGTCCTCGACGCCGGCGTGCCGGTCGCGCCGGCCACGACCGGCGGCGGCGACGTCGTGGCGGACGTGTTGCCCGCCGGCCGGTACGCGGTCCTCCGCCACACGGGGCCGTACCGCAGCGAGCACGCGTTCGACCTCGGCGCCGCGCGCGACGTCCTGCTCGCGTGGATGTGGGAGCAGAACCTGCTCTACAGCCGCGCGTCCGAGCGCGGGTTCACCGTCCCGTGCGCGTACGACCGGCTCCTCGCCGGCCCGCCCGCCGAGCCCGACCCGTCGCGCTGGCAGACCGAGCTCGCCTACCTGACGTTCCGCGCCTGAGGACGTGACTGTCACCGGGGTGACCGGCACCCCGGTGACCGACGCCGTCGAGGACCACCCGTGCCGCCCCGCCGGTCCCGGAGCCCCTCCTCACCGCGTGTGCGTGCACCGCCGGCAGCGCGCATCCCTAGCCTAAGGGCGTCCATGGTCCTCCAGCCCCGAACGCGGATCGCTGCGCGCGGGACGCGCGTCAGTGTGTCCGCGCCCGTCGCCGTCGTCGCCGGCAGCCTCGCGCTGGGCCTGCTCAGCCTGCTGCTGCCGTCGGCGCCGACGTACGACCCGTTCGCGTGGATCATCTGGGGCCGCGAGATCACCCAGCTCGACCTCAACACGGTCGACGGGCCGTCGTGGAAGCCGCTGCCGGTGATCGTCACGACGCTCACCGCGCCGCTCGGCGAGGCGTCGCCGTACATCTGGGTCGCGGTCGCCCGCGCGGGGGCGATCGCCGGGGTCGTCCTGGCGTGGATGCTCGCCGCGCGCCTGGCGGGCTGGGCGGCCGGGCTCGTCGCCGCCGCCGGCCTGGCGCTCATGCCGTGGTGGATCCGCAACGGCGCGCTCGGCAACTCCGAGGGGATCATGGTCGCGCTCGTGTTCGGCGCGGCCCTCTGCCACCTGCACGGGCGGCGCGGGTGGGCGTTCACGCTCGCGATCGGCGCCGGCCTGCTGCGGCCGGAGGCGTGGCCGTTCCTCGGCCTGTACTGCCTGTTCCTCCTGTGGGAGGACCGCTCGCGGCTGCGCTGGATCGCGCTGGGCCTGGCGAGCCTGCCGGTCCTGTGGCTCGGCCCGGAGCTGTGGGGGTCGGGCAACGCGTTCCGCGCGTCGGACCGCGCCCAGAAGCCCAACCCCGACAGCCCCGCGTTCGCCGACAACCCGGCGCTCGAGGTGACGAAGGACGCGATCGGGACCGCCCCCGCCGCCGCGATCGTCGGGTTCGGGCTCGCCGCGCTGCTCACGCTCGGCGCGCTGCGGCTGCCGGCGTCCGACCGCCTGCCCGCGCGGCGCGACGCGCTCACGGCGCTGCTGCTCGGCATGCTCGCGGTCGCGTGGATCGCGCTCGTCGCGATCATGACCGTGCGCGGGTTCAGCGGGAACCAGCGCTACCTCATCACGCCCGCCGCGCTGCTCATCGTCGTCGGCGCGGTCGGGGTCGTGTGGGCGGTCCGCGCGCTCGCCGCGCGTCCCGCGCTCCCGCTCGCCGGCGCCGCGGCGGCCGGCGTGGCCCTCACCGCGGCGTTCGTCGCGCCGGACGCCGACCGGGTCGGCCCGACGCTCCGCGGCGTGAAGTACCAGGCCGAGCTGTACCACGACCTCGGCACGCTCATCGAGCGCGGCGGCGGCAAGGAGTTCCTCACGTCGTGCGGGCAGGTCTACACCGGCCCGTTCCTCGTCCCGCAGGTCGCCTGGCGCCTCGGGCTCCACGGCTCGGAGATCAAGCTGCGCCCGACGGGCTCGCCGCGCGTCGTCTTCCACGTCCGCCACGTCGCGAGCGGCTGGGTGGCGCCTCCGTACCCGCGCGCCGGCGCGCACGTGCTCGCGCGCGAGGGGCACTGGGCGCTGACCGCCGACTGCAGGCCGCCGGCATGAGCTCGCTCGCCGCCCGTGCCCGTCTCACCGACCGCCTCGCCGAGCGCGTCCGCGCGCGCCCGGGTGCGCCGGTCCTCACGGTCGCCGGCCTCGTCGCGCTGCTCGGCGTCTCGGCGTACCTGCGCACGCAGGCGCTCGACGCCGCGTTCTGGATCGACGAGGCGATCTCGGTCGGCGTCGGGACGCACGGGTTCACGGAGATCCCGGGCGTCCTGAAGGTCGACGGCTCGCCGCCGCTCTACTACCTGCTGCTGCACCTGTGGATGCAGGCGTTCGGGACGAGCGAGACCGCGACCCATGCGCTGTCGCTCCTCTTCAGCCTGCTGTCGGTGCCGGTCGCGCTCTGGGCAGGGCGCAGCCTGTACGGGCCGAAGACCGGCTGGATCGCCGCCGGGCTGGCCGCGCTGAACCCGTACCTGACGTACTACGCGCAGGAGACGCGGATGTACTCGCTGCAGGCGATGCTGAGCCTCGTCGTCGCCGCGGCGTTCGTCCACGTCTTCGTGCGCCGCGACCGCCGGTACCTGCCGGTGTTCGCGATCGCGCTGGCGCTCATGCTCTACACGCACAACTGGGCGCTGTTCGTCGCGGCCGCGTCGGTCGCCGTGCTCGGCGCGCTGTGGCGGGCGGAGGGGGCGCAGGAGCGTCGCGCGCTCGTCCGCGACGCGCTCATCGGCTACGGCGCGGTGGCGGTCCTGTACCTGCCGTGGATCCCGACGCTCGTCTACCAGGCCCGCCACACCGGGGCGCCGTGGGCGACGCGGCCGAGCCCCACCGACCTGCTCAACGCGATCAGCCTCGTGCTCGGCGGGACGACCGTCGCGGTCGCGCTGCTGCTCGTCGCCGGCAGCGGCCTGGCGGCGCTCATCCGCGACCGCGCGGACCGGCGCACGATCGTGCTCGTGCTGCTCACCGCGGTGGCGATGCTCATCGCGTTCTTCGCCTCCGAGATCTCGCCGTCGTTCGCGAACCGCTACTTCGCGTCGTTCGTCGGGCCGATCGTGCTCCTCGCGGCGATCGGGCTGAGCCACGCGGGGCGGCTCGGGCTCGTCTGCCTGCTGCTCGTCGGGCTCTACTGGTTCACGCCCCGCACGGCCGAGCTGGAGAGCAAGAGCAACGTCCGCTCGGTCACCCAGAGCATGCGGGCGATCGTCACGACCGGCGACCTCGTCGTCTCCACCCAGCCCGAGACGCTGCCGCTCATCGCCTACTACATGCCGGACGGCGTGCGCTACGCGGACTCGCTCGGGCCGGTCGGCGACCCGCGCGTGTTCGACTGGACGAACGCGGTCGAGCGCCTGGAGCAGACGCGTCCGGCGGCGACGATCGACGGCCTGCTGCGGTCGATGAAGCCGGGGCAGGAGCTCGTCCTCGTCCAGCCGATCCTGCGCACCGCCCGCTGGCGGGCGCCGTGGACGTCGCTCGTCCGGCGCCGCGCGGTGCAGTGGGAGCGCCGGCTGGACCACGACCGGCGCGTGCGCCGCGAGGCGGTCGTCCCGGTGTTCGGCTACGACCGCCTGCCGCGGGGCGTGCGGGCAGTGGTGTACCGGGTGCGCTGAGGCCCTCGCGCGGAGGGCGGCTAGGAGCTCGCGCCCGCCGTCGCCGCGCCCGGATCCGCGAGCCCGAGCCGCTGGACGAGGAACCGCCGCAGCGCGGGCCGGTTGGCCTCCTCGAGCATGTTCAGCGACGGGATGCCGACGAGCCGGTCGACGAGCGCGCGGCCCGCCTCGGTGCTCGTCGCCCGGCCCGACACGAGGTCGGGCCGCGTCCCGAACGCCTGCATGACGCCGACGACCGCGTACGGGTCCGACGCGCACAGCACGGTCAGCTGCACCGCGTGCTCGAGGAGCTCGACCGCGACGTCGGCGTTGTAGGGCTCGAGCGGCGAGGCGCCGGCCTCGGCGACGAGCACGTCGGGCTCGGCCGCGGCGAGCTTGGACGCGAGCGTCGCGAGCGCCGGCTCGTACTCCGAGCGCGGCACGGCGGTCGACGGCAGGCCGGCGTCGACGAAGTCGGCGATGAAGTCGGCGCCGGCGTCGCGCATCGCGAGCGTGTCGCGGTAGCGCCCGACGCCGCTGACCTTCGTGCCGGCGACGCGCAGCCCCAGCGCCTTCAGCTCGCGGACGATCGCCACCGCCGAGACGGTCTTGCCCGCCGCCATCGACGTCCCGATGATCAGCACGGTCGGCACGTCGAGCGTCCGCGGCGCGACCGGCTCGACCGACCCGGTCATCGTCTGCGGCTCGCCGTCGTAGGCGGCGTGCCCGAGGTAGCGCAGCCGCGCGATCGGGCCGGCGTCGACGGCGGCCGACGTCACGCGCCCGAGGACGCCCGCGATGGTGAGCGTGTCGAGCACGAGGTCGTCGCCGACCTCGGTCCAGTCGCCCACGATCTCCAGCGTCGCCGCGCGCCGGCCGAGCGCCCCGATGAGGCGGTCCCCGGGCTGGAGCGGGACCGCGGCGCCGTCGGGGCCCTCGACCGCGAACGGCGCCGTCGCGTCGATCATCTCCCCGACGACGTAGTCGCCGGTCCTCCAGGCGGACCGGTCGACCGGCATCACCTCGGGCGGGTGGCGCGAGAAGTCCGCGATCCGCGCGACGCTCCCGATGACCGTTCTCGTCGTGCTCACGGCCGCCTATCCTCGCACCGGCGCGCTCAAGAGGACCGCCAGGAGCGCGGCGCGCTCGGGCATCCGGTCGACCACGACGTGCTCGTGCGGCGCGTGCGCGCCGTCGCCGACCGCGCCGAGGCCGTCGAGCGTGGGCGCGTGCGCGCTCGCCAGGTTGCCGTCCGAGGCGCCGCCGACCGCGGCCTCCTCGACCTCGAGGCCGAGCTCGGCGGCGGCGTCCCGTGCGAGCTCCCACAGGCGCCGGTTGCGCGGCGTCGGCTCGAGCGGCGGCCTGCCGAATCCGCCCTCGACCTCGACGCTCACGCCCTCGGAGACCGGCGTGAGCGCGCGGATCTCCCGCTCGACCCGCGCGGCGTCGGCCGCGGTGACCGCCCGCGCCTCGATCTCCGCCCGGCACGCGGGGGCGATGACGTTCGGACGCAGGCCGCCGTCGATCTTCCCGACGTTCACGGTCGTGCCGCGCGCGGGGTCGTTCAGCGCGAACAGCCGCTGGATCTGGTGCGACATCTCGAGGATCGCGCTCGCCCCGGCCTCCGGGTCGAGGCCGGCGTGGCTCGCGGTGCCGGTGACCTTCAGCGTGAACCGCGCGACGCCCTTGCGCGCGGTCTTGAGCCGCCCGCGCGGCCCGAACGCCGGCTCGCAGACGAAGACGCGCTCGGAGCGGCGGGCGAGCTCCTCCACGGTCGGCTGCGACGACGGGCTGCCCAGCTCCTCGTCGGCGTTGACGAGCACGACGGGCGGCACGGGCGGCCGGGCGCCCGCCTCGCGCAGCGCACGCAGCGCGAACAGCATCTGGACCAGGCCGCCCTTCATGTCGAACGCGCCCGGGCCGTACAGCACGCCGTCCTCCAGCCGCACCGGCATCTCCGCCAGCGTCCCCCGCGGCCACACCGTGTCGAGGTGTCCGAGCAGGAGCTGGCCGCGCGCGTCCGCGCCGGCCGACGGATCGGACGCCACGAGGTGGTCGCCGGTGCCGCTTCCCGGGACCCGCTCGACTGCGAGCCCGGCCCGCTCCAGCTCCTCGGTGAGGAGGCTGACGACGGGCCCGTGCGCGTCGGGCTCGAGCGACGGCGACTCGGCCTCGACGAGCCGCCCCAGCAGCTCGACCATCTCCCCGGTGCGCTCGCGCAGCCACGCGAGGATCGACGGCGCGTCCACGGCCGCCGCCGGGCTCACAGCCTCGTGTCGACGTGGAACGGGAACGACAGGCTCTCCGCGATCGCCCCGAACCGCCCGGGGCTCAGGTAGGCGAGCAGCGGGCGCTGGCGGATGACGTCGGCGTCGTCGGCGTCCGACAGCCGCAGCGCGGCCTCGTCGACATGCGCCGCGACGACCCGGCCGACGACGAGCGTGTTGCGCCCGAAGCCCTCGACGATCCGGTCGAGCTCGCACTCGAGCCACAGGTCGGCGTCGCGGACGAGCACCCCGTCGACCTTCGTGGCGGGGACCGTCGGGATGGCCGCGAGGCTCGGCTTCGAGCGGTCGGCGGCGCGCGGCGCGGCGGCGAGGCTCGTCGCGAGGATCTGCTCGGGGCTGGGGAAGCTCACCGTGAACTCGCCGGTGCGCTCGGCGTTCACCTGCGTCTGGTGCTCGGGGCTGCAGACGAAGCCGAAGTAGTTGTCCCAGCCGAGCGGCATCGCCATGTGCTTCGGCGCGAGGTCGTGCCCGTCGCCCTCGCGCGTCCCCACGATGACGAGCGGAGCGACCGTGAAGAACCGGCTCCAGATCGGCGCCGTGACCGGCACCTCGGTCATCCGCTTGTCAGAGGGGTTCACGCTGTCCTCCTCGCTCCGGGCCAGCGTAGATCAGGACTTCCGCGAGAAGGACCGCAGTCTCTACGGATGCGGGCCCGGGCAGTCCCGCGTACCGTCCGAGGCACGGACCCACCCCGACCCCGCGGCACCCGGAGGCGAAGGAGCGCATGACCACCTCGACGATCGTCACCCCCGAGGACCGGCTGGCCCTCGAGACGGTCCTCGACGTGATCGAGCGCGAGCGCCGCAACGCCGAGTCCCGGCGCAGCGACGAGGTCGCGGCGAGCCTGCGCGCGATCGCCGACGATCTCGCCGCGCGGTGGGGCCTGACCCACCACCTGACCGAGGGCCGCCTGCTCGACGAGGAGCTGCGCCGCGTGGCCGCCGAGGCCCTCGAACCCGGCCGTTAGCGACTGTTAGGAACGGTTAGCCGACCCGGGATTCGGACGGATCCTCGGGAAAGCTGTGGAGCATGGCAACGACTGCTGAGTTCCCTGCCGTGCGCGAGCACGGCGGTGAAGAGAAGCCGTACCTCGTCATCGGCGGTGGGCCTGCCGGCCTCACCGCGGGCTACCTGCTCGCGAAGGAAGGCAAGAAGGTCATCGTCTTCGAGGCCGACGAGCAGGTCGGTGGCATCGCCAAGACCGTCGTCGACCCGTACGGCTACCGATTCGATCTCGGCGGCCATCGCTTCTTCACGAAGAACCAGGAGGTCAACGACCTCTGGCTCGAGATCATGGGCGACGAGTTCCTCATGCGCCCGCGGATGTCGCGCATCTTCTGGCGCGGCCGCTATCTCGACTACCCGCTCAAGGGCACCGACGTCATCAAGAAGCTCGGCCCGGTCGAGCTCTTCCTGTGCGGCATGTCGTACATGTGGGCGGCGATCAAGCCCAAGGGGCGCGAGGACAATCTCGAGCAGTGGGTCTCCAACCGCTTCGGCAAGCGGCTCTACGGCCACTTCTTCAAGTCCTACACCGAGAAGGTGTGGGGCGTGCCCGCGACCGAGGTGCGCGCCGAGTGGGCCGCGCAGCGGATCAAGGGCCTGTCGTTCTTCAGCGCCGCCAAGGCCGCGTTCTTCGGCAACAAGAGCAACATCAAGACGCTCATCGACAAGTTCCAGTACCCGCGCTACGGCCCGGGTCAGATGTGGGAGACGATGACCGCCCGCATCGAGGAGATGGGCGGCGAGGTCCGGCTGAACACGCCGGTCACGAAGATCGAGCTCGACGGCAAGCGCGTCAAGGCGCTGCACACCGCCGACGGCGAGGTCTACGAGCCCGCGTCGGTGATCTCGTCGCTGCCGCTGCGCGACACGGTCGCGATGGCCGATCCGGCCGCGCCCGAGCACGTGCGCGAGGCCGGCCGCAGCCTGCGCTACCGCGACTTCCTCACGGTTGCGCTCATCATCGAGGGCCCGGATCCGTTCCCGGACAACTGGATCTACATCCACGAGCCGGGCGTCGAGGTGGGGCGCATCCAGAACTTCCGCTCCTGGAGCCCGTGGATGGTCCCCGACCCCGACATGAGCTGCGTGGGCATGGAGTACTTCTGCTTCAAGGGCGACCGCCTGTGGAACATGGCCGACGAGGACCTCGTCGCGCTCGCCACGCGGGAGCTCGAGCAGCTCGGGCTCGTCGAGCCGGGCAAGGTCAAGCGCGGCTACGCCGTGCGGGTGCCGCTCGCGTACCCGATGTACGACGAGAGCTACGCCGAGCAGGTCGCGACGATCCGCGAGTGGCTCGACCCGATCGAGGGGCTGGTCCAGGTCGGGCGCAACGGCCTGCACCGGTACAACAACTCCGATCACTCGATGCTCAGCGCGATGCGCGCGGTCGACAACGTCCTCGGGCGCGGCGAGCACGACATCTGGGCCGTCAACGTCGAGTCCGCCTACCACGAGGAGCAGACCGACGCCGACGCCGAGCACGCCTACAAGAAGGTCCCGCTCACGCCGGCCGCCGAGGCCGAGGAGCGGGCGATGGCCGAGGCCGCGTAGGCACCCTCCGGGCGTTCCCCCGCCTTCCGAGGCCGCCCGCCTGCCGGCGGGCGGCCTCGTTGTCGTTCAGGCGGCGCCATCGGGGCACCGTCCCGCCCGGCGCGGGCATCCTCTAAGGCTCGAGTTGAGGGTGACAGTCGGCTTGCGTGCGTGCGACGCACCGGCCGGGGATGCCGCGGCACCGTCTCGGGCGTCGAGCTCCTCCCGCCGCCCGGCGGGTGGAGCGAGATCGACACCGTCGGGCGCCCCGCCCTGCAGAGTGACGGCGAGCTCCTGGTGCCCTACCGGACGTGTGCGAAGAAGGTCGAGCGGGAGCCGGCGCCGTTGCGGACGCGGGCGCCGAAGGCCGAGCGCAAGCGGCGGTCGCAGCGGTCGACGGCAGAAATCTCCGCGACGACGCGGGATTCTGGTACGGATTCTCACCCGGCCACCACCACGGACGGTGTCATGACGAACCAGATCCCGCGTCGTCGCCTGCCCGGCGCCGTCGGCGCGCTCCTCGCGACGCTGATGCTCCTCGCCGCGCCCGCGGCGTTCGCCGACGGTGAGGACGATGCGTCGTTCGACGCCGACGGCACGCGGTACATCTCCCTGAACGACGCCGGCACCATCGTCGGGGCGCCGATCACGCGCCAGCTCCCGGGCGGGGACCTGATCGTCGCGATCCCGCTCGCGCGCGGCGCCGCCGACGTGGTCGGCGTCATGCAGCTCAGCCCGGAGGGGGAGCTGCGCGGCCTCGACGGCGACGGCCGGGTGGACGTCGAGGTTCCCGAGTACGGGCAGGGCGGGACGCTCCTCGACGTCATGCCGCTCACGGCGGGCGGCGTCGCGCTGCTCACCACGAGCCTGGAAGCGCCTCCCGAGAACCCCACGCCCACCGATCCTCCGGTGCCGGTCCGGACGCTCATCGACGAGACCGGGGGCACGGTCGACCAGACGGTCCTGTCCAACATCGACTCGTGCGAACCGCGGCCACGGCCGGTCGACGGCCGCCTGACGCCGTCCGCAAGCGCGTATGTGGCCTGGGAGGGCTGCGCCGAGCCGGCGAGGATCGCGCGCTACGAGGACCAGACCCCGGCGATCCTCTCCGAGCTTCCCGGCGACGAGCACGTCGTGAGCGGGATGGCGCTCGGGCCGGACGGCGACGTCTTCGTCGCCGCCGAGGCGACGCAGAGCGTCGGTCAGCGCGGGCAGCCCGCGGGACCGGCGACGCGGATCCACCGGCTCACCTGGTTCCTCGCCCCGGCCGGCTACGCCGACGAGGCGACGCTTCCCGGGAACCTCGTGGATCTCGCCGTCGACGGCGAGGGCCGGGCGGTGGTGTGGACGGAGCCGGCGCAGGCGCAGGGCGCGGGAGCGGCGCGCGGCGCTGCCGCGGCCGGCTGGCAGATCTTCCGGCTCACGGCCGGCGGCGCGCCGGACCCGGCGTGGGACGGCGACGGCCACACGCTCCTCGCCGACGAGACCCTCGCGGACGCCGTGGCGGGGTGCCCGTGCCGGCTCGCGGTGCAGGCCGACGGGAAGGTGATCGCGTTCGGTCGCGCGCAGCTTCCGGTGCGCGGGGCGCCGAACGGCAGCTTCGCGATCGTCCGGACCACCGTCGACGGGGCGATCGACGAGACCTGGGACGGCGACGGGATCAAGGACTTCTCGCAGGCGCCGTATCCGCCGTCGATCGTGCGTGTCGGCCCGCTCGCCTTCCAGGCCGACGGCAAGCTGCTCGTCCCGTTCCAGACGCTCGCCGGAGCGCCCGGCGCGCGGATCCCGGGCGCGCCGATCGGGCTCGCGCTGGGCCTGACCCGGCTGGGGTTCACGCCGCCTCCGCCGCCTCCGCCGCCTCCGCCGACTTCGCCGGCGCCGCAGCCGTCCGGGCCGGCCGTGCCCGCGGCGCCGCCGGCGCTGCCGGTGCCGGGCGGGGCACCGGTGGTGGTCAGCGCCGACTCGGTGCAGTCTCAGCGTCGGTGCCGGAGCCGGCGGTCGTTCACGATCCGTCTGCGGACGGGTCGGCCGCGGTCTGAGCGGTCGCCGATCGTGTCGGCGGTGGTGCGGGTGAACGGCAAGCGGGTGCCGGTGACCAGGCGTGCGCGGCGGACGGCGCGGGTGAACCTGCGCAACCTGCCGAAGGGGCGGTTCACGGTGTCGATCCGGTTGCGGCTGGCCGACGGCGGGATCGTGCGTGAGACGCGGCGGTACCGGACGTGTGCGAAGAAGGTCGAGCGGGAGCTGGCGCCGTTGCGGACGCGGGCGCCGAAGGCCGAGCGCAAGCGGCGCTAGCGCGACGCGGGCGGAGCGCGCGCCGCCGCGGGGCGCAGGCCCCTAGGCCACCGTCTCGCGCTGCCGCCCCGACCCGGCCGGCAGCTCGATCGGCAGCCGCAGCAGGAACGTCGCCCCCGGGCGGCCGTCGTCGACGAGGTCGAGGCGGCCGCCGAGGCGCTCGGCCAGCTCGCGCCCGATCGCCAGCCCCAGGCCGAAGCCCTCCTCGCCGCCGGTCGAGCTGCCGCGGGCGAAGCGCTCGAAGATGCGCTCGCGCTCCTCGACGGGGACGCCCGGCCCCTCGTCGTGGACCTCCACGGTCGCGTGCTCGCCGTGGTAGGCGGGGGTGACCGTGATCGCCGAGCCCTCCGGCGCGAACCGCAGCGCGTTGTCGACGAGGATCCGGATGATCCGCGCGACCGCGCCCGGGTCGCCCTTGGCCCAGCACGCGGCGATCGGCGGGACGACGTCGAGCTCCACGCCGCGGTCCGCCGCGCGCAGCCCGAACTCGGCGACGACCGCGCGCGCCAGCTCGCCCAGCTCGACCGGCTCGGAGCGCAGCGGCGCCTCGGCGTCGAGCCGGCTGAGGTCGAGCAGGTCGGAGGCCAGGCGCTCGAGCCGGCGGAGCTGGCGCTGGGCGCCCCTGATCTGCTGGTGGGCGTCCTCGAGGTCGACCCGGCCCTCCTGCAGGTCGTCGTCGAGCAGCTCGAGCATGCCCTGCAGCAGGGTCAGCGGGGTGCGCAGCTCGTGGGAGGCGGTCGAGACGAACGTCCGGCGCGCCTGCTCCTGGCGGCGCAGGCTCTGCTGCATCGACGCGATCGCGCGCGCGAGGTCGCCGACCTCGTCGCGGGTCGTGTCGCGCGGCGGCGGCGCGTCCATGCCCTCGGTCGTGATCCGCAGCGCCGCCACCCGCAGCCGGCCCAGCCGCCGGGTCAGCGTGCGCGCCAGGCCGGTGCCGAGCACGAACGCCACGACGAGCCCGACGAGCGCGGCGGTCAGGAACGCCGCCCGGACCTGCGAGACCATCTCGCCGACGTCGGTCAGCGGCTTGCGCGCCTCGAGCGCGCCCACGACCCCGCGCTCGCCGGCCGGGCTGCGCAGCACCATCGTGACCCGCACCTCGTCATCGGTGATCGTGCTCGTCGTCGAGTTCGTGCGCAGGACCTGCAGGACGTTGAGCGGCGGCGGCGCGTCGCCGGTCTCGGTGTCGTAGAGCTCGCGCGGGATCGTGTCGTAGACGATCACCCGCGAGTCGGTGCGGCGGGAGAGCAGGTAGCTCTCGTCGTAGGGCGCGAACTTGTCGCGGTGGAGCTCGCGCTCGACCCCGGCGCGGGCGGCGAGGACGGCCGCCTGGAGCTGCTCGGCGGTCTCCTGGCGCAGGCGCTCCTGGAGCGGCCCGAACAGCGCGATCGCCGCGACGAGCAGCGTCACCGCAGCCGTGGAGACGAGCGCGGCGAGCAGTCGGGGGCGAAGGCCGTACGGCCGGCGCATGGCCCTCAGTGTGCCTGGAACCGGTAGCCCGCGCCGCGGACGGTGAGGATGAGCTCGGGCTCGTCGGGCGTCTTCTCGAGCTTCTCGCGCAGGTGCCGGATGTGCACGTCGATCGCGCGCGGGTCGCGGTAGGCGCTGTCGCCCCAGATCGCGCGCAGCAGCTCCTGCCGGTTGAAGAGCCGGCCGGGCGACGAGAGCAGGCAGGACAGCAGCTCGAACTCGCTGAACGTCAGCCGCACGGGCTCTCCGTGAGCCGTCACTGACCGCTTACGACGGTCGAGCGTGACCGGTCCGCACGTCACGACGTTGCCGTCGTCGAGCACGCGCCCGCCCGTGCGGCGCAGCACCGCGCGGATGCGGCTGCGCAGCTCGGCCAGCCCGAACGGCTTGGTCACGTAGTCGTCGGCGCCGGCCTCGAGCCCCTGGACCGCGTCGGCCTCGCTGTCGAGCGCGGTGAGCATGATGATCGGCACGACGTTGCGCTGCGCGCGCAGCTCGCGCGCGACGTCGTAGCCCGACGGTCCGGGGCCGAGCGCCACGTCGAGCAGGACGATGTCGAAGCCGTTGCCGGCCGCCTGCTCGAGCGCCTGGACGCCGTCGGCGACCGTGACGACCTCGTGGCCCTCACGGGTGAACGAGCGCTCGAGCATCATCCGCAGCTCGGCCTCGTCGTCGACGACCAGGATCTTCAGCGGGCTGGCCATGGCGGCGTCAAATCTAGAGCGCCGGGGCGCCCCGGCGCAGGCTCAGCCCGCCTTCGCCTTGCGCCGCGCGGCGGCCTGCCGGCGGAGCTGCTCGTGCTCGACCTGGCGCTTGAGCTGCTGCAGCGACCGGCGCAGGTTCGCGCGGACCATCGGCGCCGCGATCCGCTCGGCGAGCCAGCCGCCGAGGCCCGCGCCCGCGACGCCGTAGCTCAGGCGCAGCTCGACGTCCGTGCGGGGCGGGAGGGAGTCGGCGTCCCGCTCGCGCAGGCGCCAGCGGCCGCGCTGGTCGATCCCGGTCACCGACGTCCACGCGAGCTCGGACGGCGGGTCGTGCTCGACGACCTCGACGAGCCCGCCGACCTCGGCCGAGCCGACGCGCATGAGCATCCGGTACCGGGCGCCGACGCCGGTCCGCTGCTCGCCGGCGACCTCCCAGCGCGTGATGCCCGACATGAAGTGCAGGTAGCGCGCGGGGTCGTCGATGAAGTCCCACACGACCTCGGCGGGCGCCGAGACCTGGATCGACGCCCCGACCCTCATCCGAGCACCGGGAGGCGCCGCTCGGCCGCGAGCGCGTCGAGGGTTTCCTGCATGAGCCGCACGACGTGGTCGTAGATCTCGTCCACGTCGGGGTCCGGCCCGAACTCCTCGCGCAGGTCGATCGGGGGCAGCACCTCGATCGTGATCTTCGCCGGCAGCGGGATGTGGCCGAGGAAGTCGCCGACGTTCAGCCCCCACGGCAGGGCGAGGCTGATCGGCAGGACCTTGAGGCGCAGCAGCCGGTCGAGCATGAGCAGGCGGGCGAGATGCTCGCCGCGGGAGAGGAACAGCGAGGTCTCCTGGCCGCCGATCGCGACGACCGGCACGATCGGGACGTCCTGCTCGAGCGCGACCTCGATCCAGCCCTTGCGCCCCCCGAAGTCGACGACGTTGCGCTCCCACACCGGCCGGTGGACCTCGCGGTCGCCGCCGGGGTAGACGAGCACGGCGGCGCCGGACTCGAGCGCCTCCTCGGCGCTCTGGTGCGACGCGGGCAGGACGCCGAAGCGGCGCAGGAAGCCGAGCCCCGGCCAGGCGACCACGAGGTTGTGGGCGAGCACGTAGAGCGGGCGCTCGACGCCGAAGTAGGCGCTGAACGCGAGCACGAACACGCCGCTGTCGGGGCTGAGGTTGCCGCCCGAGTGGTTGCCGACGAGCAGCACCGGCCCCTCCTCGGGCACGTTGCCCAGGCCGCGGGTCTCGCCGCGGAAGTACAGGCTCGACAGCAGCCACATCGTGGGGAGCTGCTCGCGGATGTAGTCCGGGTCGCGGTCGTCGAGGCTGGGCCGCGGGACGCGCTTGGCCAGCTCGCGACCGGCTGCCCGGGCGAGCGCCGACGGCAGGCCGAGCAGACCGCCGACGAGCGACCCGCCGCCCTGCGCGTCCTGCGCCTCGCCGCCCTCCAGCGCGTCGCGGGCGCGCTCCGCCTCGCGGTGCCCGTTGCGCGATGCCTCGGTCGTCGTCCCGGCCATCGGGGCTGACGGTAGCCGGTGGGCGGGCGCCGGCGTGGCGATCCGGGCCGGCGTGGCGGTCCTGGTCACTCCGTGTGGTCCCGGCCCGGCTCACTCCGTGTGGTCCCGGCCCGGCTCGCTCCGTGTGGTCCGGCCCGGCTCGCTCCGTGCGGTTCCGGTGGTGGGGTGTCTTGCGTGGTCTGACGGCCGCCCGTCAGGGGATCGAGGGAGCGGTCCGCCGCGCGCCCGCCGTCGACCGCGCCCTCGCGCGGGACCGTCGTCGGCCGCGGTCTCGGGCAGACGCCCGATCGCGAGCGAGCTGGGGGAGACGGTCGTTTCGTGCAGGTCGCGGAAGACCGCAGGCCTGACAACGTCTCGCATCCTCACCCACCTCCTCACCAGCGGCCGTTCAGACCACACCACGGCCCGACACCACCGGGACCGCGCGGACCGCGCCGTCCCGGCACCACCGAACCGGGCGTCGACCCGACCACCAGCCGCAGAGTCACGATCCCCGCGGCGTGGAGCGAGCGCTACGCCGCGCGCAGGCCCCGCCGGCCCTCGCCGAGCGCGTCGGCCGCGCCGAAGAAGCGCTCGATGAGGCCGCCGACCTGCTCGGCCTTCTCGACCTGCGGCACGTGGCCGCACTGCTCGATGACGATCTGCTCGGCGCGCGGCAGCCACCGTTCGACGTGGCGCTTGAACGCCGGCGGGATGAGCGTGTCGTGCGTGCCCCAGATGAACAGCGACGGGGCCGACAGCTCGCTCAGGCGCGGATAGAACCCGCCGCGGCCGAACGGCTTGTCGAGGTAGATGTTGCGCGCCGAGGACAGGAACGCCAGGCGTGCGCCGGCGCTGCCGTAGATGCGCTGGAACTCGTCGACGGCGATGTCCGCGACGCTCGGGTCGATCGCGTCCGGGTCGCAGAACAGCGACCAGAACTGGCGCTCGACGACGCCGCGGGTGAAGCGGTGCGGGAGGATCCCGAACTCGGGGCGCAGCAGGCGCACGATCGGGTGGTAGCCGCGCTTGATGAACGCGACGGCCGGGCACAGCAGCGCCAGCGCGCGGACGCGCTCGGGGCTGCGCAGGCCCATCTCGATCGCGACGCGGCCGCCCATCGAGTTGCCGGCCACGTGGGCGCGCTCGATGCCGAGCGCGTCCATGACCTCGACGACGGTCTCGGCGAACCAGCGCGCCGTGTACGGGGCGAGCATCGGCTTGGACGACGAGCCGAAGCCCGGCAGGTCGAGCGCGTGGACCGTGTAGCGGTGGCTGAGCGCCGCCGCGGTGTCGAAGAACGAGCTCTTCGCCCCGCCGAGGCCGTGGATGAGCAGGACGTCGGGGCCGCTGCCCATCGTCAGCGTGCTCACCGTCGCGCCGCTCGGCGTCCGGACGTCGTGGATGCGCATGAGCGGCGGCCGCCCGTCGGGCAGCCGGAACAGGCCCTCGAAGCCGACCGCCAGGTCGAGGTTCCCGCGCGCGTACAGGCGCCGCTCGCGGAACGCGTCGAGCCCCGACAGCTCGCCTGCGCGCAGCCGCAGCCACGTGTCCGAGTCGGTGCCGACGACGACGTCGGGCCTGCGCTTGGTCGAGCCGCGGCGCACGCGGGCGCCGTGCTCGGTGCAGGTGACCTCCCACGTGCGCCCCACGTCGCCGAGGCAGACGTGGTAGGTCGCGTGGAACCCGGCCTCGGCGCCGAGGTAGCGCTCCGGCAGCGTTCTGAACGCCTCGTCGACGAGACGCAGCCGTCCCTGGCTGGTGTGGTGTGACCCGGACACCGCCCCCTGCAGGCTACCCGGAAGACAGACGGACACGCCGGAGTCCGGTCCCATACGGTTCGGGATATGCGCAAGGTGCGGATTCAGGACACGCGGTCGGGGCGGCCGGTGGAGATCCGGCCCCGCGAGCCGGGGCGGATCGGCATCTACGCGTGCGGGCCGACGGTCTACAACCGGATCCACGTCGGCAACGCCCGCCCGTTCGTCGTGTTCTCCCTGCTCAAGCGGTTCTTCGAGCACGAGGGGCTGAAGACCACGCTCGTGATCAACGTCACGGACGTCAACGACAAGATCTACGACGCGGCCCGGGCGCGCGGCGTGCCGAGCGACGAGCTCGCGCGCGAGATGACCGCCGCGTACATCGCCGACACCGACCTGCTCGGGCTCGGGCGCCCGGACCACGAGCCGCTCGCGAGCGAGACGATCGGCCCGATCATCGGCCTCATCCAGGCGCTCATCGAGCGCGGGCACGCGTACGAGAGCGGGGGCGACGTGTTCTTCCGCGTGCGCTCGGACCCCGAGTACGGCGCGCTGTCGCACCGCGACGTCGAGCAGATGGACCAGGGCGAGGGCGTCGAGGGCGCCGAGCGCAAGGAGGACCCGCTGGACTTCGCGCTGTGGAAGGCGGCCAAGCCCGGCGAGGACACGTCCTGGGACTCGCCGTGGGGGCGGGGCCGGCCCGGCTGGCACATCGAGTGCTCGGCGATGGCCGAGGAGCTGCTCGGCGTCGGGTTCGAGATCCACGGCGGCGGGTCGGACCTCGTGTTCCCGCACCACGAGAACGAGGCGGCGCAGACGCGCTGCGGCCGGGGCGCCGAGCTCGCCCAGGTCTGGATGCACAACGGGATGCTCCAGCTCGGCGGCGAGAAGATGGCCAAGTCGGTCGGGAACATCGAGCTGCTCGCCGAGGCGGTCGAGCGCTGGGGTCGCGACACGCTCATCTGGTTCTTCGCCTCCGGCCACTACCGCCAGCCGATCCAGTACACCGACGAGACGCTCACCGGCGCGCGCAACACGGTGGCGGCGGTGCGCGAGTTCGCGCGCACGCTGTCGCCCGGCCCGTCGTCCAACGCGCTCGCCCCGCACCGCGACGCGTTCTTCGACGCGCTCGCCGACGACTTCAACACGCCGGCGGCGATCGCGCACCTGCACGCGTGGATCCGCGCCGCGCGCGAGGCGGGCGAGACCGGCGACGCGCACCTGCGCGAGATGCTGGGCGTGCTGGCGCTGGAGAACCTCCTCGAGCGCGGCCGTGAGCCCGGCCCGGAGGACCTCGAGCTGCTCGAGCGCCGGCAGGCGGCCCGCGCGGCGAAGGACTTCGCCGAGGCCGACCGCCTGCGCGACGAGCTCACCGCGCGTGGATGGCAGGTCCGCGACACACCCGGCGGCGCCGAGCTCGTCCCGGCCGATCCGTGAGCCGGCGGGAGCGGCCGGACGTCGTCTACGGCCGCAACCCGGTCCACGAGGTGCTGCGCGCCGGGCGCCGGCGGGTGCGGCGCGTGTGGGCGACGGCGCGGGCGGCGCGCGAGCCGTGGCTCGAGGGCGTGCCGGTGACGGTCGCCGACGCCGACGAGGTCGAGCGCCGCGCGGGCTCGGACGCCCACCAGGGGATCGTCGCCGAGGTCGACCCGTACCCGTACGCCGATGCCGGCGAGCTGCTGCGGGCGGGGCCCGACCCGCTCATCGTCGCGCTCGACGAGGTCCAGGACCCGCAGAACGTCGGCGCGATCGCCCGCACCGCCGAGGCGGCGGGCGCCACCGGCCTGGTGATCCCCGAGCGTCGCTCGGCCGGCGTCACGCCCGCGGTCTGCAAGGCGTCGGCGGGCGCCGTCGAGCACCTGCCGGTCGCGCGGGTGCGCAACCTGGCCGACTTCCTCGCCGAGGCCAAGGCGGCCGGGGCGTGGTGCTACGGCGCCGAGGGCTCGCCGGACGCGACGCCGTACGACGAGGTCGACTTCGCCGGCGCGGCGGTCCTCGTCCTGGGGGCGGAGGGCAAGGGCCTGCGGCCCCGCGTGCGCTCGGCGTGCGACCTGCTCGTGCGCCTGCCGCTGCGCGGCCGGATCGGGTCGCTGAACGTCTCGGCGGCGGCCGCGGTCCTGCTCTACGCGGCTGCAAGAAATCGCCCGAGTTGACACAACACGCAAAAAGCGGCTAAAACCTGCACATCAATCAGCCTCGACTCGAGGTTGAACCCATACTTTCCTCTCGTATCAGCGGCGCCAGGGGAGGAGCGCGCCACTGAGCTATTTCGATCTGCCTGCGGACAGGCAGGAAGGACCACGCTCATGGCACGACCCTCCGCAAACCCTCAAGGGCAACTTCAGGTTGATGACGGGTACCTGATCGCGCTCGCGAAGCAGGGCAACAAGGCGGCGTACGACCGCCTCGTCAAGCGGTACTACGGCTTCGTCCGGCTCAAGGCCTCGTCGTACTTCCTCGCCGGCGGCGACGCCGACGACCTCATCCAGGAGGGCCTGGTCGGCCTCTACAAGGCGGTCCGCGACTACCGCACCGACCGCGAGTCGAGCTTCCGCAACTTCGCGGAGCTGTGCATCACGCGGCAGATCATCACCGCGGTCAAGACCGCGACCCGCAACAAGCACACGCCGCTGAACCAGTACGTGTCGTTCAGCTCCAGCCCGGCGAGCGCGCCGGAGGGCGAGCCGACGCTCGACGAGGTCATCCCCGGCCCGAGCGTCAACGACCCCGCGACCCAGGTCATCTCCTCCGAGGAGCTCCAGGCGCTCGTCGCGTGCCTGTCGACCGCGCTGAGCGACCTCGAGTCGCGCGTGCTCGCGCTCTACCTCGACGGGCGCTCGTACGAGGAGATCGGCAACCGGATCGGCTGCGACACGAAGACCGTCGACAACGCGCTGCAGCGCGTCAAGCGCAAGGTCGGCGTCCATCTGCGGGCGCGCGCCGTCCCGGCCTGACGCCCCGTACCCTCCCCGGCCATGGATCTCGTCACGATCATCGTGGTGGTCGTCGTCGTGCTCGTGGTCGTCCTCGCCGTCGGCGGCTATGTCGCCAACAGCCGGCGGCGCGAGGCCGAGGCGGCCGAGCTCCACGCCCTCGCGCGTGAGGCCGACCACCACCTCGCCGAGGCGCACGCGGCCGACAAGGGGTGGGAGCGCTCGGCGCTCGAAGCCGCGGCCCGCGCGGCGTACGCCGAGCGCCACGGCGGCGCCGAGCCGCAGCGGCTCACGCTCATCCAGGTCGTCGACCGCCCGGGCGTCGAGGAGGACGAGGCCGTGTTCGACGCCGACGGCGAGCGCCTCGTCCTCGGCCGGACGGGGGACGGCTGGAGCGCCGTGCCCGCCGACCGCCGGTAGCCCCGGGCTCCGCGGCACGCTCCTCCACGTCCGGTACCCCGGAGCGGCCGGACGGGTGGCGCACGCGCCCACAGCGCGGCAAATTCTGGACAAGTGTCCAAGTTCTGCCGTAGGGTTTTCGCCCGATGGATCTGAACATGTCGGGCGGCATGGACCGCCGGAAGTTCCTCGGCGTCGGCGCCGCCGGTGCGCTCGTCTGCACGATCGGCGGCGAGCAGGTCGTCCTCCGGACGGCGAAGGACGCCGAGCGCGCCGACCGTCTCGCCCGCAAGGTCAAGCGCCCGAAGGCGCTCGCCGCGCAGGCCGGCGGAGCCGACGGCCTGCGGGACCTGAAGTTCCCCACCCCGCAGCCCGCCCCGGGCGGCCGGGTGCGCGAGTACTGGATCCAGGCCCGGAGCGTGATGTGGGACATCGTCCCCAAGAAGCGCGACGAGTGGCACGACAAGCCGGTCCGCGGGCGCACCCGCTTCCGCGCGCTCTGCTACCAGGAGATGACGGCCGGGTTCGCGAGCCCGATCACCCCGCCGCGCATGCCCGGGCCGACGCTGCGCGGCGAGGTCGGCGACCTGCTCGTCGTCCACTTCCGCAACGCCGACGAGCACTTCGAGCAGGCGCTGACCATGCACCCGCACGGGGTGAAGTACAACCCCGACTACGACGGCGCCTACCTCGGCGACTACACGCGCGCCGGCGGCTTCGTCGGCCCCGGCGAGGAGTTCACCTACCGCTGGGAGTGCACGCCGGACTCGGTCGGGGCCTGGCCCTACCACGACCACGGGCCGAACCACACGATGAACACGTTCCGCGGCCTGTACGGCGCGGTCGTCGTCTACCCGAAGGGCGCGAAGGCGCCCGACCTCGAGCGGTTCATGTTCCTGCACGCGATGACGCCGCCGGTCACCGGCCTGGACCGCCAGTTCCAGGCGATCAACGGGCGCGCGTACGCGGGGAACACGCCGACGGTCCAGGCGAAGGTCGGCCAGGACGTCGCGTTCCACGTGTTCGGCATGGACAACGCCTTCCACACCTTCCACATCCACGGGCACCGCTGGAAGGACCCCGGCGGCGCGTTCGTGGACGCCCCGACGGTCGGCCCCAACGAGACCGTCACAGCCCGCTTCGTCGAGGACAACCCGGGCCGCTGGCTCTACCACTGCCACGTCTTCTCGCACCAGGACGGGATGGCGGGCTGGTACGACGTCACGCCCTGAGAGGAGGAGAGCATGACCCGACCCATCACGGTCGCCGCCGTCGTCGCCGCCCTCGCGGTGGCGCTGCCCGCGACCGCGAGCGCCCAAGGCCAGAGCTACCCGCCGCCCAGCAACCCGGGCAGCGTGCAGAAGAAGCCGAAGGGGCCGTTCAAGACGCTGCGCGTCGGCAAGCGCGAGCGCTACAAGACGATCCAGTCCGCGGTGAACGCGGCCAAGCCGGGCGACACGATCCGCATCCGGCCCGGCGTCTACCGCGAGTCGGTCCGCGTGAACGGCGCGCGCAAGCGCTACATCAAGATCATCGGCGACCCGCGCCGCCCGCACCGCGTCGTGCTCGAGGGCTCGAACCGGCTGCAGAACGGCATCCAGGTCAACGGCGCCGACGCGGTGACGATCCGCGGCATCAAGGCCCGCCGCTACCGCGCGAACGGGTTCTTCGTCATCAACGTCACCGGCTACGCGATGGACCGCCTCATCGCCGAGCTGCCCGGCACCTACGGCCTGTACGCGTTCAACTCCAAGGGCGGGTCGATGACGAACTCGCTCTCGTACCTGGCCGCCGACGGCTCGTACTACGTCGGCCAGACGCCCGCGCAGACCAACCCGCAGCGGACGATCATCCGCAACGTCATCGGGTGGGGCAGCGTCATCGGCTACACCGGCACGAACTCGCGCTACGTGACCGTCACGAACAGCAAGTTCTTCAACAACGCGGTCGGCGTCGCGCCGAACTCGCTCGACAGCGAGAAGTTCCCGCCGAACGAGTCGAACGTGTTCCGCGGCAACGAGGTCTTCTGGAACAACTTCGACGTGTACCGCGGCAAGCCGCCGTACAAGCCGAACCGCTCCGAGGACTTCGTCTACCCGGCCGGCACGGGCATCTTCCTGCTCAGCGGCCGCGACAACATCTTCGAGAACAACAAGGTCTACGGGAACTTCCTCATGGGGATGGGCGTCTCGCAGAACCCGTTCCTCGAGCCGGCCGAGGCGCAGGACCTGCTCCGCAACCGCTTCAACGGCAACGTGTTCGGCAAGGGCGGGACCGACCTCAACGGCCGTGACGCCGTCTACTCGACGAACGGCACCGGGAACTGCTTCTCGAACAACGAGGGGATGACGAACAACATCCCGGCCGACCCGGCGAAGTTCCCGGCGTGCCCGTTCGACGGCAAGAACCCCGAGGATCCGGCCGGCCTGCTCGAGCTCGCCGGGTGGGCGACCGGCAACTCGCCGACGTACCGCCAGGGCTGGATCGCGCGCGAGCACGCCCCCCGCCCGGACGGCATCGTGCCGATCGACGGCGAGTGGAAGAACGGCCGCAAGTACGGGCCGAAGACGCTGTGAGGCGCCGGACGACGATCGTCCTGGCACTGACCGGCGCCGCCGCGGTCGCGGCGGCGCCGGCCACGGCCGGCTCGCAGAAGAAGTCCTCGAAGAAGAGCGCGAAGTCGCGGACCGTCAAGGTCGAGGACAACTACTTCCAGCCGCGCAAGCTGACGGTCAAGAAGGGCACGCGGATCACGTGGGTGTGGCCCGACGGCGGCGGTGACGTGCACGACGTCAAGCTCACGAAGGGCCCGAAGGGCGTGAAGAAGTTCCAGTCCGACCCGGGGTCCGCCGGCTTCCGCTACCGCCGGACGCTCACCAAGCCCGGCAAGTACCAGATCCTCTGCACGTTCCACGAGGAGGACGGCATGCGCATGACCATCACGGTCAAGCGCCGCTGACACCGGTCACACCGACTTCCGGCACACTGTCCGTGGATGAGCACGGCGCGCTTCGCTGGAGAGGGGCGGGCGACCGTGCTGGTGGTCGAGGACGACGACGACCTGCGCACGGCGCTCACCCACGGTCTCGAGGCCGAGGGGTTCGCCGTGCGTGCCGTGCCGTCGGCGTCGGCCGCCTACGAGGTGGTCGACGCGGTCCGTCCCGACGTCGTGCTGCTGGACTGGTGGCTGTCGGAGGGCGAGCAGGGCGCGGCGGCGTGCCGCCACCTCGCCGAGATCTCCGGCGCGCCGGTCGTCATGCACACCGGCATGAGCGACCACCGCGACCGCGTCGCCGCCTACCGCGCGGGCGCCGTCGCGTATCTCCAGAAGGGGATCCCGCTGGAGGAGCTCGCGTTCCGGCTACGCCGGATCCTGGACGGGGCGTCCTCGCGCGGATAGCGTCGGCGGCTCAGTGAGAGCGTTGGTGTCGCGGACGGTGGTGTCCGACCGGCGGTGAAGGGTCCTCGGCTGGCGGTGAGCTGACTCGTAGCGTCGCTGTCGGCCAGAGTTGGTCTGACTTTCATGCGTTGTG